>JQIA01000285.1_pt1 | contig 24778 bp, 21 predicted proteins | sample 811431 | NCBI WGS metagenome assembly JQIA01 (sample SAMN02998118, study PRJNA258478) | marine sediment metagenome | biome: marine; feature: seafloor; material: sediment; isolation source: oil-polluted sediment collected from 3 locations (0.5 km, 0.7 km and 0.9 km)... | place: USA: Gulf of Mexico ...
ACAATCGTGGACGTTCGGGATCTTTCTGAATACAATGAAGGACATATACCGGGCGCAATAAACATACCTGTTGTTTCTTTTGCTGCAAAATCCGGTGAATTGGACAAGAAGCATACGATTATTGTTTATTGTAATGCAGGCAATAGAAGCTATAAGGCATATAGAAAATTAATGAAGTTGGCATACAAAAAACACTACCAAACTCTTTATGCTGATTGGAAAACTGCCGGATACCAGATAGTAAAGAAATAAAGGGGGCAAACGTTTTTTCTAAAGACTTGAACCTAAGGCACGTCGCTTCGCGCCAATTTCAGGGTGGCCGATTTGAGCGGAATACGCATCAGATATAAAAAAATGTTTGATTACAGCATATTTGATCCCACATGATAAGAGAATGCCTGAAACGCAAACATTTTGAGGGTTTCTTAAATCAGCACACCTATAGTGAATTAACCTTTTTTGTCATCAATATTGCTTGTCCTCATAATAAATATTGACTAAATTCTCTTTCTTCCGTTATTTTACTTCTCAGAAAATAAATATGTATTCCGTGAAACAACAAACTCTGTAATCTGTGAGGTAAATAATGGAAGAAATACTGCAACAATTTTTATCCTGGAGTTATCCCTTAATAGAATGTGTCATTCTCATTTTAATAATCACAAGAAAAGAAATGAAGGGTAAAGCCCTGCTAATTGTAAGTTTTGGCCTTTCATTGTCAATTTCTCTGTTATGGAAAATTCCCAGCCTGCTATCCATGATTGGTATTGTTGACGGATACACTCTCTCAGAATTCTTTGGCTGGCTTCGCTATCCCTCGCGTATTGCAAATCTTATCGCTTTAGGTTTGTTCATCCCCTATATATTTAACGCATCGGATAATCAGAGTCAGTCCACAGATAATACAAGGACAGACATATAATGCGCGGCATGGTCCGACCCGAATATTAGATTAACAAATAAGGGTTAAAAATACGAAATCCCGTAGGGGACGGGCTTACCCCGTCCCGCTACAAAACCGCTGAGATTGTAATCCCCGGCCTGTAGAATATTGCTGCAAAATCAATAAACGATCTATCATTAACGCAATTGACAGGGGGCATGTGAATTATTCTTGTTCCTGCAACTCTGATGGCGTCGTAAAAAGTCCCATCTACTTCGCTTTAGTGATTTGCCAGACTTTTGACGTACAACATGTAAGGCTCGTCGTTGCTGATGAAGTTATACAAAGGAACGATTCGCCAAGTCTCCAAATTTGGATGTCAAAGTGAGAAAGGATGAGATCTGATTTTTAAAAAAATTAACATTGCCAGGAAATCAGCAAATCTGAGTTGTAATTAAAAAAAGAGATTTAACCCGGTGCCAGTGCACCATATTTTATATCAAGATCTTTTGTGACAAAATCATTATTCATGATAACACGCAGGATAGCCCAGTTAAAGTGGATATCATCAACAAAGCCGCTGAAATGATGTAGCTCAGACAGATACCGACCTTCTGAATACGGTTTGATCAGTTTTGAAAGATCGTCAAAATCATCAGGATTGTTTTGGGCGAGTTCAGCTAACAGAGACTTTAAATCCAGCTCACCGTCAAATTGAATCGTGGCCATCTGGATAAAAGGTGTGTTTCCTTTTGTGTTTTCATATCCGATATCGTTGAACCGGTAAAGGGTATATTGATCCTGATTCTGGCACAGATAATGCCGAAAGGATAATTTGACGATATTATGGAATGCCTGATCAATTATTCGTTTCCCCTGATACATCAGGCTGTGATTTCCATCGGTCACACTCACATGAAAGTGGTCTTCTAAAATCTGGATTGCATAGTTTTTTATATATTCTTTTGTTTCTTTAAAAAGAATGTCTATATCATGGTCAGCATATTTGATCATACTCAATCCATTTTTTAAGTAAGAAAAACGATTTTCGATTTATGCAAATAGTGCCTTTTTGTCAAGAAGTGAACGTTAAACATCAGGGGTAATGCATGACGCCCGGAGAGCCATCCCAATTTTGTATATCTGGTTCTGATAATAGTCAATTATTGGGTTACAACAGCAGTTTTTTTTACCGGGTCATCAATAAATAGGTTCAACTATATGCAATTATGCCCCATTCAGTTTCCACACATAAATATTCTTTGCAAGCTCTTCATCAAGAGCAAGTTCTGTATTATCAAACTTAATGCAAAAAACCGGCTTTCGCCTGTGGACAGTAACGTTAAGGCCAGGATGGAGGCCGACGGACATTAGCTGGTGCATATTTGAATGGGATCCGGGTTTCATATAGGTGATTCTACCGGTTTCACTTGTCTTTAGCTCGTTTAGACTGACGACGGTGTTATCGACCTGGCGGAGTTGTTTTTCGCAGCACCGTCCTTTGGGGATAGGATTGCCGTCAGGGCAGAGTTCGGGGTGACCCAGAAGAATACAGATCGATTCTTCCACCTCCGGCTCCAGGCAGTGCTCAACCTTACAGGCAACCTCTTCCATGGATGAGTCCTTTAGCTTTAAAACACTGGAAACAAGTACTTCTGCAAGGCGGTGGCGTCTTATGATGGCCTGCCCGATACCCTTACCCTCTTTTGAAAAGAGAATTTTATCGGCATTGGAAACGATGAGCCCTTCCTTTTCAAGCTCTTCAATATCGGATTCGGAAAAATCGATAACGCATCGTTTTTTTATGGCTTCAATGGAATATTCTTTATTCTCACCTGCGGTCCAGATGGCTTCCATGATCTCTTCATTTTTTTCGTTCATCATTCCCTGCCCCGTTTCTATGTAAAGGTAACACCGAAAAAACGGCATGTATGGTTGACAATGCTGCCGACAACTATTGCGTATATTGTAACTGAAATAAGTATCAGTGTTGCAGCTTTCATTCCCCGTTCCTTATACAGAACAATCACTGCGTTCAGACAGGGAGCGATAAATGTCATCACCAGAAGGTTAACAACAATCTGAACATTTGTATAGGCATAGCTAAAGTGCTGCAGGTCCGCAGCGCCGCTTTCTCTTCTTATCATTGTTTTAATAAAAACCTGAATACTTTTCTCCGGGAGGCCCATCACTTTCCCAAGTATGGGGCCGGAAGTCTCTTCAATCCATGCCAGCCCGCCAAGTCGCTGAAAAACAAAGACCATTAAGGATGCTGCAATAAAAACAGGTAAAGCCTCTTTAATAAAATGGAACGTCTTGGATGTTGCCTTCCGAAGAATATGAGAGGGTTTTGGAATACGCATGGATGGTATTTCCATGAATAAGAGAGAACTTGTGCCTGGCAGCAGCTTATTCACAAGAATACCTGCAACTAAAATCTGTGAAAAAATAATACCAAAAACGGTAATAGATGCCGATGTCGGCATCTTGTCAAGAATAACAAGCATAACGGCAATCAGCGGCGCACAGGGCATGGTAAGGAATAAAAGAAAAGAAGCAATATTCTTCTCTTTTTCTGTATCCAGAAGTCGTGTGGTTAAGAGCGCCATAGTAACACAGGAAAAACCCATCACAAGCGGAATCACACCTTTGCCGTTTAACCCCATCCATTTCAGTACCCTGTCAAGGAGTATCGATATTCTGGGCAGATAGCCCGACTCCTCAAGAATACCAAAGGCGATATAAAAACAGAAGAGTACAGGCACAACAAGTCCTAATGCCAGAAAAACCCCCGTCGGCAGCACCCCGAAATCCGGGTCAACAATCATGTCCCTAATGAATTCACTGGGAATCGGCGCAACCAGTTTTTCACAAAAAGGGATAACGATGCCTTCAAAAACGTTTGTATTTATTGCGTCAACAAGAAAAGTAGCGCCGAATGAACCGACAAAGAGATAGACAAGCCACAGGATTAAAGCTGCAATTGGCAGGCCTGTGGAGAGCTGGGTGCACCAGTCGCCAAACCGTGCAAGCATCGGACTTTTGGGTGGTGGCGTTACAACCTGAACAAGATCAACAATCTGGTTGGCCTTTTTATTATAGATATCAGTGAAGAGCAGACTGCATTCAACCGGCTCCTGTTTACGGTATTCATCTGCAAGTTCTTCAAGCTGAGCAAGCATGCCTGATCCATATTTATTCAAAAGAAAACTGCTGACATCCCGATCATCTGCCAGAAGAAGCAGACCGATTGCCCGTGGTGAAATATCGGAATGGCCTATGAGCTTCGATACAATTCTCAGATAATCTTCAACCCATTCAGGATAATCAACCAGCCTCTCCGGGATTCGCATATCAGAGAGCCTGTTCACAAGCCTTGACACCCCAATGCCTTCTCTGGCAATTGTGGTTGAGACATGAACATTAAGAATTCTGGATAACTTCTCTGTGTCGATTTCGATCCCTCTGGGAGATGCTTCGTCTATCATATTGATATCCATCAGCATCGGCAGGCCATATTCAGCATACTGTAAGGCAATTGCAACAGACCGCTTCATCTTTTTAGCATCAGCTACAAGCAGAATACCATCCACCAGGTAATCATTTTCACCAGGAAGGAGAATGCTTCGTGATGCTCTTTCGTCCTCACTGTCAGAAAAAATAGAACAAATACCCGGTGTATCAAAGGCATACCGGTTTGTTCCTTTTATTATACCGGACTTCACAGCAACGGTGTTACCGGGGATATTCATACCCTCTGTTTTCGTATTACACATTTTTGCAAACAGGGTACTTTTCCCGACATTCATATTACCCACGAGGGCGACACCGGCTCTAACGCCTTTATCGGATTTTTCTTTTTTTCCCGTTTTTGAGAAAACTGCCATCAACCAGTGGCCTCCAACATTATTAAAAACCGCAGTTATAAATCATCACACTGATGAATACGCCGCAATCAATTACTTTAAAAAAACAGTCACCTAAATATTCTTTTTAAACTAAGAATGTCAAGAAAAAACAAGTATATCACAGGCCCATACCCCTTCCAGACCGTAAGCAGTAAAAACTGCTATAAAAAGCCATAATTACCCGGTGTTACACCATCAGTCCACATATATATAACGTATTGTTTTTTTTACATATAAATTTTAAATCCATATCTTCTTTTCAAATTCTTTTTTTTGTGTTAGTGTTTTTTTCCATGGCACAGATAATATGTATAGCAAACCAAAAAGGCGGCGTAGGAAAAACAACAACAGCAGTGAATCTTTCGGCAGCTCTTGCAAAGCAGTCAAAAAAAACACTCCTTGTTGATTGTGACCCTCAGGCAAATGCAACTACAGGTCTGGGGATTGATAAATCCGCTGTTAAAAAGACACTTTACCACGGTCTTATCAGGGAAACAACCGCTGACGAAACAATTATAAAGACTGATGTAAAAAATCTATACATTCTTCCCTCTAAAGTCGAACTGATAGGTTTTGAAGTTGAAATGATGTCTGATGCAGGCAGAGAGCTTTTGCTTCGGAACCTCCTGGAAGGAATCTCGGAGAGTTACGACTATATTGTCATCGACTGCCCGCCATCATTAAGCCTTCTGACGCTGAATGCAATGGCCGCTGCAGATTCAATTCTGGTACCGCTTCAAAGTGAGTTTTATGCCCTTGAAGGCTTAAGTCAGCTGATTGAAACAGTCAAAATGATAAAACAAAGCCTGAATAAAGAACTGGAGATCATTGGCATATTGCTGACCATGTTTGACAAGCGAACCAACCTCTCATTCCAGGTTGCTGAAGAAGCGGAAAAACACTTTGGAGATCTTGTTTTTGCAACAAGAATTTCAAGAAGTGTACGTTTAAGTGAAGCACCGAGCTTTGGAGAGTCGATCTTTACATATGACGGATCTTCCATCGGAGCAAAAAGCTATATGGCTTTAGCAAAAGAAGTTATTAAGCGAAATTAAATTTCAAAATAAATACAAGAGTAGATATGAAAAAAACCCGTTCAGGCTCAACAGGACGTAAAAAGCAGGCGTTGGGACGTGGATTAAGTGCATTAATCCCTACGGCACCCGAAGCTGATACAGAAGAAGCTTCAAATTTTCTTGATTGTGATATAACACTGATTATTCCAAACAAGTACCAGCCAAGAACCATTTTTTCTGAAGACGAATTAAGCGATTTAAGTAAATCCATTGAAGAACAAGGGATTATACAGCCACTGATTGTCCGCAAAGCCGATTCCGGCTACGAACTTATTGCCGGTGAACGACGCCTTCGGGCTTCAAAAATGGCTGGCCTTGATAAGGTTCCGGTGGTCATCAAGGATATTACAGACACTGAAATGCTTGAGATGGCAATTGTTGAAAATATCCAGAGAGAAAATTTCAGTGCAATGGAAGAAGCTGACGCATATAGCCGCTTAATGGAAGAATTTAGCCTGACTCAGGATCAGGTTGCCGGCAGGGTGGGAAAGAGTCGTTCTGCTGTTGCCAACTTTTTAAGACTAAGACAGCTTCCACCCCATATTAAAAACAGCATTAATGAAAACCTCATCAGTATGGGCCATGCGCGGGCACTCTTAAGTGCCTCCGATACTGCTCAGCAGGACACCGCATGGAAAACTGTCATTGAAAACGGACTCTCTGTTCGTGATACTGAAAAACTTATAAAAAAACTCAAGGATGATGCGAACAAACTACCTGAGCCGGTTCAGCCTCCTGACGCTGATGAAACATACTTTTCAGATGTTGCTAACAAACTCTCCTCCAGATTAGGCACAAGGGTACAGATCATCAAAAAGGGCAAAAAGGGAAAGGTCGAAATTGAGTTCTATACTGAAAAAGACCTCGACCGTCTGCTGGAAGTCCTGCAGGATTAACCAATGAAAATATCAATAGCAAAAACCGCCGGATTCTGTATGGGAGTCAGGCGAGCAGTAGAGCTGGTTCTTGATGCATCCAATAATACCGATGATCCTATTTATACCTATGGCCCTCTGATTCATAACCCTCAGGTTTTAACCATGTTAGAGGAAAAAGGGATTCCTGTTATCACCGAAATCCCTGAGAGTGGCAGTGGTACTGTTTTGATTCGAGCTCACGGTGTTCCACCTGAAATTGTAGAGAAACTTCAACATGCCGGATTTACAACGATTGATGCGACATGCCCACACGTTATAAAAGTCCAGAGAATCATAAAAAAATATACGCAAAAAGGTTTCTCAACCATCATTATAGGTGATGATGATCACCCTGAAGTCATTGGCCTGAATGGCTACGCAGATCACAAGGGCCACGTCGTCAATAGTATTGAAGAACTGGAAACCCTGCCTGTATTTGATAATGCCATTATTGTTGCGCAGACAACTCAGAACGTCCCCTTTTATGAAAATGTAAAAGCATGGGCTGAAAAAACCCATCCGACATATAAGGTGTTTGATACTATCTGCAGTGCAACTGAAAAACGTCAGAACGAAATTGTTGAAATGGCAAAATCATCTGATGTCGTTGTGGTTGTTGGCGGCAAAAACAGCGGAAACACTCAGAGACTGGCAGAGCTTTCCACCCAGGCCGGTCGATCTGTCTTCCATATTGAAGACGAATCGGAACTCGATCTAAATGAGCTGACAAGAGCTAAATCAATCGCAATTACGGCTGGTGCGTCGACGCCCAGCTGGATTATCAATCGGGTCTACAAAGCGATTGAGCTCTCGATGATGGAAATGGATCAGCCCCATAAAAAAATAATTTTTGACATTCAGCAATTTCTGCTACGTACAAATATATACCTTGCCTTTGGTGCCGGTTGTCTTTGCTATGCATGTACAAAGCTCCAGGGAATCAGCCACAGTCTGCTGCCATCCATCGTTGCCATGCTTTACATTTTAGGCATGCATATATTCAACCATCTGACGGCAATTCACGCTGATATATACAATGAGCCAAAACGTGCTGCATATTACAACCAGAACAAATGGCCCCTCGCTGTTTTTGCAATGGCTGCAGGAGCGACAGGTCTCTTTCTGGTGTCTAAAATGGGCACGATCCCGTTTATACTATTGTTAATAATGAGTATTCTTGGCTTGTCATACAATCTAAAAGTTATACCGGCCACTCTCTGTCAGGGGAAATATAAAAAGCTCAGTGATATTCCCGGTTCCAAAACAGTTCTGATCGCACTGGCATGGGGAATTGTTACTGCACTCCTTCCGGCAATTTCGTCTTATGGGAAATTCTCTCTGGCAACAATACCAGCTTTTTTACTATCCACAGGTATTGTTTTTGCGCGTACAGTCTTTTTTGATATTTTAGAAATGCAGGGGGATAGAATTGCGGGACAAAAGACGATCCCATTACTCCTTGGCGATAAAAAAACAATTAAACTGTTGAAACAAATACTAATCGGCCTGCTGGTGATATTACCGTTATCAAGTGCCATTAATATGATATCGAGTCTGGGTTATTTTCTCTGTTTCTATCCGATATTTATGTATTCAGTTCTTTATGCCTATGAGAAAAGGAACGTCCTGTACAGCTTTAAACTGGAATTCCTTATAGAGACTCATCTGATTCTTGTCGGATTGACCGCTTTTATCTGGATGATTGTATAACAAGATACCGTTTCAGGTATTTGCAAGCTGTGCACTGCGGGCATCACTCTATATAAATAACAGAACTGATTTATAGACGACAAAACCTGATGCCCCCTCAAACATCCCTTATGCACCCTCTTTAAGCAGCCGTTTTTTCACCAGTTTCCTCTGTTTCATTTCAAGTCGTGTCTGACGTCTGTCTTCGGCTTCTTCAATACGGCGCTGCTGATCCGGTGTTTCAAGTATTAACGGGGGAACCTGTTTAACATCTGCATTCTCATCAAACAATGCAACAAAGGTAAGGTAGGCAGAGGCAACATGCTTAACATCACCTGTCAGAAGATTCTCACCCTCAACACGAACGCCAACTTCCATAGAGGTGCGTCCTACATAATTCAGACTCGCTCTCAGAATCAACAGATCACCGACATACATTGGCACATAAAAATCGAGCTGATCAATTGAAGCCGTAACCGATATAGTCCTCGAATGACGGACCGCAACAACACCGGCGGCATTGTCAATATATTTCATTATAACGCCACCGTGAACATTCCCGGTCGGATTCGCATCCTGGGGAAGCATCAGGTGTGAAAGAACGACTGTGCTTTCAGATACAGGTTTACCATCCATAAGGATCTCCTTTGTATTTTTTTAAATTAAATTATAGTCAGGCATGGTGAAAAACACAAGTGAATAGATCTTTGAACGTGACCATGAGTTAAAAAAATAAAAAAATTATGTAACAGTCTTGATTTTTTAATAAAATAACCGTATAGAAGAAGACGTTTACAAAAACCGGCAACTTGTTTTACTTCGTATTTATTGCAGGAGCATCAGAAATGGCACTTACCAAAACACACATTGTTGACGCTGTCCAACAACGTATAGGTTTTTCAAGAAAAAAAAGCACTGAACTTGTCGAAAACCTCATCGAAATCATTAAAAACTCGATTGAAGCCGATGATGACGTACTAATAAGTGGATTCGGAAAATTCTGTATAAAAGAAAAAAAAGAGCGTAAAGGGAGAAATCCTGCAACTGGTGAGGATATGATGCTGAATCCAAGAAAGGTTGTTACATTTAAATGTTCTTCTGTTCTAAGAGATAAAGTCAGATAGAAACCGGCAGTATTTATGGTAATGAAAATATACGAATTCAGGGGAATTTACCGTTTGTGGTAAGCTCCCCTTTTTAAGTTTAATTATGCCTCAGCTAAATAATTTTCATTTCCCAGCCACTGTCAGTTTCAGGACTTGCTACCTCTCTTATTTTTGCAGGTTTAACAGTTTCCCTAAGCACGATTGATGAATTGGGACCGATAATCGCTGTCCCGGAATAAATGGCCCCACTTGTCTTTATATAGGCAACCATCTTTTGTTTCCTGATCCATTCCGTCAGCCCTTTCTTCTCCTGTTTAACAATAGCCAGCTCTTCTTTTAAAACGTCTACAGAATCCATCGTATTTGTTATTTTATCAATCAATTCGTCCTGGCGGTCGAACTGCTTGCCGACTTCATTATCAGCATTTTTAATTGCATCTGTAAGTTCATCAACCTTTTGAAGCGCAGCAGCAACGCCTTTATCATCTTTGTTGTCCTGAAATATTTTCAGCTTTGCATGAAGCTCATTAACCTCTATCTGGGAGCGATCCTGAACGTGCGCAAGATCAGCAATAGCGGCATGCGTTTTTTTCTCTTCTTCCGTGAGCGCTTCTATCTCCTTTATCATCATTTCAAGTACTTCTTTCTTTTCTGAAATTTTCTTTTGAACAATTTCAATTTCATCATTGATATGATCGTCAACACCAATTCTAAGCCGTGATGGTTTTGACATTTCCGTCCCTATTTCCATAGCCTCGATACCCTGACGTGAATAAATCTCAGATGAGATTATTTTCCCCTTGATCACCTGACATCCGCCACTGTTTTTAATTTCAGAATCAATAATTTCTTTTTCAACAATCACATTTCCAAAGGCTTTTATCTTTGCACGATTAACAAATTTAGATTTCACATCGCCCTCAGCCTTTATTAAAGCACCGGTAATACCGGTTACAACAGTTACATCACCGGTAGCTATGATTTCAGCACCAAGAACTTCATTTGCCGTAATGCTTGCACCAACAACCCGAAAATCACTCTGAACCGTTCCTGAAATATTTATATTTCCTTCAAACTCTATATGCCCGGTTTCAAATCCGACATCACCGGGTATTTTAAGCTCGGACAGAACATAGATTGCATTACCGATTGTCAGCTTCGGCTGCCCATCACATTTGGCATAAACTTTCATCCGGTCTTCAGAAAACTCGGTCCCTTCTTCACATCTGATTCCAACAGGTTGAATCACAGGAACGCCAATCACCCGACCATAAACATCGACACCATTTTCACCAATTACGGCAGGTTTAATTTCTGCAAGAAGGTCCCCTTTATTGACATAGGGAATTTCACCCCTATCTTTAAAATCAATTTCACCCGATTCTGAAACCACGCCAACTTTAAGATGCTCAGTATCAAAATGGTATTTAATAAACCCTTCCCGCCCCACCTTAGCAGGCTTTCCTTCTGCAATCTTAAATGGCTTCTCCCTAAAGACTTTTGAATTCAAAAAGCCTTTGATAAGAGAATCATCAACAACGCCCTGTTGAATGCCTTCGTCCTCAAGAATAAACTTTATGCTGTCGAGAGTTGTGCCATGCGGAATACCTTCAGGTGCTTTAAGAAGCGCTATAATGCCCTCAGGGTGAATACTGAACTCAAGGCCACTGATAATTTTAACTGAGAAATTTTCTATATCAGGTATATTTGCATTATTAGCCGCCTCTTTGAGTTCTTCCTCAACAGCGCTGATGTCAACCGGTGGTTTCTTCTCATCTTTTTCACTATTCTCATTTTCTAATTCTGGTTTTTTCTCCGGTGTCAATGCAGGGGCTTCCGGTTTTGGCGTTGCATCCCTGCCAACATTCGAAGAGACAAGGTTGGCAGGTTGTTTGGTCTGAGGCTGATCATCTTTCGGTTTCTCCCCCTTATCGGGCAGCACCGGTTTGACTTCTGCTTCATGTTCCTTTTTAACCGGCTCCTCTTTTACAACCTCCGGTTCATTTATTTCAGGTTCTTTCACCTTAACCACTGTTACAGGTTGCGTTGCGACAACCTTTGGTTCTGAAACAATTTTTGGTTCCGGGGTGATATTTTCGGTAATATCTGATTTCACCTTTTGCGGACCTGATTCAATCGACGGCTGAACCATTGAAGATTCAGCAATATAGTCCTCTATCTTTTTTACCACGCCGGTAGCATCAAAATGCTTCGCCTGCAGGATAAGCAATTCCTTGGCTCGTTCATTTGAGAGGAGGCCTTTTTTAACAGCTGCTGCTGCATAGTCTTTTTCCTGCTGCCGAAGTCCCCATAATGGTATTATCTTATTTATTTTCGCCAGAGAATTTTGGTCAAGATACCCTTTTTGAGTAAACAGCGCCTCTATGGATGGCGGGACACCATGCTGAGCCGTTTGTGTATATGACGTAAGTACGGTTTCCACCTGAGATGCCGATGCAAAACCATAATTGAGAGCAATCTTACAGAACAAAAGGCTTTTGTTAAGGCTTTTTTCATAAAAATCAGTGGCCGACTCATCAACAATAAATTTTTTTTGACATGTTGCACAGGTGACGGTCTTGCCCTTAAGGTCGACTGACACCTTATACATGGCTGAACAATAAGGGCAAAGGACAACTATTTTAGTTTTAAACTGTTCCATAGACCCGGTCGGAGTCCCTGTATTGAATATTATTTCGAAAACATATAAGTTGAGCGTGTATCTACCCGGAAGGTGTAAAAATATTTTTTGTAATATTAAAAGGTTACCAAAATAAACATTGATTGTCAAATTTACCGGGTAAAATCAACGGACAAGGCATTGACATGTCATCATTAATAAAGGCATATTTGATACATTATATGGACAAATGAATTTCAATATGGAGCAGGTGATATATGGTAAAGCTTAAAAGATTATTTTCATCCGTGAAAGGCACAATTGCCCCTGTATTTCTGAATGATAAAGCCCCAAAAAGCCCGGGATCAATCCTTGAAAATCAAGCCCTAAAAAGACCTGATCAGCCGCTGTTTCTCTTTGAAGAGAGAGTTGTCACATATAAGGAGGCCAATAAAACTGCAAATCAATATGCAAATCTTTTTAGCTCTCTTGGATATAAAAAAGGTGACACAATTGCCCTGATCATGGAAAACCGTCCGGAATACCTTATGATCCATACAGGCCTTTCCAAGGTTGGCATTATTCCGGCCCTCATCAATACAAACAACCGGGGCAGGGTTTTAGCTCACTCGATCAAAACCGCAGATGCCAGGGCTATAATTTGCGGACACGAACTCATAGCGCATTGTATGGATATTTCAGATGAAATAAGCGACCTTTTAAAAAAATCCATCTATATTGAAAAAGAAGGCAAATTCCTGGAATCACCTCCCAATGCCCATGATCTCAAACCGCTTCTCGAAAAACAGTCCGAAAAAAATCCGGAGCCGGCATCGCCAATAAAAGCCGGAGACACACTTGAATACATATACACGTCCGGAACAACCGGAATGCCAAAAGCAACAATACTGAAACACAAGAAATGGCTTCAGCTGGGTTACGCTGTCGGCGGTATGTGTATGGCATCTGTTCCAGGTGATGTCCAGTACCTCTGCCTTCCGCTGTACCACAACAGCGGTATTAATATTGCCTGGCCACTGACCTTAATGTGGGGCGGCACGATGGCAATCCGGAAAAAATTTTCGGCCAGTGCCTTCTGGGATGATATAAGGCGATACAATGCATCACACCTTATCTATATTGGTGAACTTTGCAGGTATCTGAATAATATGCCGGAAAAAAAGAACGATGCCGACAACCCCTTGCGCTTTATTCTGGGTAATGGCATGCGGGCCGAATACTGGGAAGCGTTCCGGCAACGATTTGCCATTGAAAAAATTATTGAAGTCTATGGCGCCACTGAAGGCGTTGGGGGCCTTATCAATAAAAAGGGCATCCCGGGTATGATCGGCAGCCTCACAGTTGCCGGGATAGTCAAAATGGGAGAAGTCGCACAATATGATAAGGATACCGGCAAACTTATTCTTAATGAAAAAGGCTTTGCCATAAAATGCACAGAAGGTGAAACCGGGATGTTTCTGCCTAAAATAGGTCGGTTCAATCAATTTTCCGGCTACAGAAACAATAAAAAAGCGACCGGTGCCAAGCTTATGGATAATGTGTTTAAAAAGGGGGACCGGTATTTTATCAGCGGGGACCTGTTAAAAGTTCATTCCAAAGGATATGTCTCTTTTGTTGACCGGCTTGGCGATACTTTTAAATGGAAGGGTGAAGTCGTAGCAACAAACGAAGTCGCCGATATCATTTTCAGATTTGGCGGGATTGAGGATGCCAATGTTTATGGGGTTGAAGTAAAAGGAGCGGAAGGACGGACCGGTATGGCAGCGCTAACCCTTTTACCGGAACGTACCTTTGATTTAGAAGCTTTTGCCGGATATATCAACCAGAACCTGGCTGTTTATGCATTACCACGTATGATACGGCTTCGGGAAAAAGCAGATACAACCTCAACATTTAAACAGCTTAAAACAAAACTTAAAGAAGACGGATTCAACCCGGACATAATTGATGACCCGCTTTTTTTTCTTGACCCTGACACAAAAAAATATGTTAAGATGTCGCCTGAACTTTTTGAAAAAATTCACTCCGGTGTCATTCGGTTTTAAACATAATTCCTGTCCATCCTCGTTAGTGGATGGACACATTTTTTGGTTTTTAATTCATAATAAGTCTTACAGGAGCTGGTAATGAACTTTTTAAAATATTTTAGCTGTATTATAGCATTTTTTTGTTTAACAGGCTGTTTTTCTGCAAATATCAATCTGAGGAAGGATTCAAGTGAACCCCTTATTGAATTCACAATTGAAGGGAAGGGCGAGCAAAAAATCCTTATCATTCCTGTTACCGGCGTTATCAGCAGTAAGCCGGAGAAAGGGTTTTTAAGTTACCGTTCAAGTATGGTTCAGTCTGTCCTTGCACAGCTTAAAAAAGCTAAGACAGACCCTGATATCAAAGCCGTTATCCTGAAGGTCGATTCACCGGGGGGAACTGTTACTGCAAGCGACATACTCTACAATGAAATTAAAAACTTCAGAAAGGATACAAAAAAACCGATCGTTGTTTCAATTCTTAATGTCGGGGCATCTGGTGCTTATTATCTTTCACTTCCTGCGGACAAAATCTTTGCCCACCCTACATCTGTTGTCGGTTCTGTAGGCGTCATCTTCATTCGGCCAAAAGTCCACGAGCTTATGGGAAAAATTGGGGTTGATGTCGCTGTCACCAAATCCGGAATAAAAAAAGACATGGGCTCACCATTTAAAAAAGTATCTGAGGAAGAGATTAAATTCAGTCAGGAACTGACCGATAAACTTGCAGCCCGTTTTTTCTCACTTGTGGATAAACACAGAAAACTGACCCCGCAAGCCTTTGCTGAAATTAAGACTGCAGGCGTCTACCTGCCGGAGGAAGCTAAGAGTCTTGGCATTATTGATGGCATTGGCTATTTATCCGATGCTGTCCTTGAGGCAAAAAAGCTTGCAAAGGCAACAGAACCTGTAAGTATCATTACGTACCGCCGAAATCAATTTGCAAACGACACCCTGTATAATTCTGCCGGCGCTTTCACCGGCAAAGAGAGTATATCAGCCATCAACCTTAATATTCCCGGCCTGAGTTCAAATGCCGGTTTTTACTATTTATCCCCGTTGTTTTCAGGGATGTAGTAACAGATCTATCGTAAGGGATAAATCTGTATATTTAAACACCCTTGGCACTGAGACATCGAGGCCGGTTTCAAGGGATATGGGAGAGAGTTCAGAGAAATATTTTTCAACTTCCCGTTTTCCGGCAGCAAGACTAATATCATGAAGAACACTACAGGTTTTACAAATTACCGTTTCAGTCAGGGATTCAAGCCCGTCTTTCCTCTCCTCACCCGTTACCGGGTGTCTGTAAAAAAAATCATCTTCAAAAAAAGGGGCATCAAACGTCATGCCTGCAGGATAAAACAATTTCCGTTTGCTTTTAAATTCCGCTGTACTGAATTGAGAGACCGCCCAAAAAAAACAATACCCGATCCGGGATCTGAAAAGCCGCAATACAAACCAGTGCATCCGCAACGCTTTTTTTAAAACCGGTTTTAACGTATCGGAGAGATTAAGGAACCGGGCCAGATAAATGACAAGCATATCTGAGTCGACATTCTTATATAAGCTCAGGGGTGATACAGGTGTGTCAAGCCAGTGTTTCTGTTTTTTGTAAAAGTATGTATCAATAATAGCTTCCAGTCTGTAATGCCGTTCAATTTCGTCACCGGTATAATAATAAACAAAGGGGTGAAAAACGGCATCTGCATACATATGAGAAACGGCCCCGGCAATCATCGCCAGCATTTCAGGACTACCTGTTTTATCAAATTCTGCAGCAAGCCGAATAAGTGGGGTAAGGGTGTTACCGGCTGGATTACCGTGAATAGCCATCCCTTTTGCCTTCACTTTATCACCAGCCGGGCCCGATGGTGCACAAAAGGCCAGATCATGCATCACTGCACCGAAAAGATACGCGTCATTGGACGCCTTAAGCGCCTGACCAATCTCTGCATGGCGATCCGACGCAGTAAATTTTTTCCGTATGGCCGCAGCCAACACAAGGTGTGTCAGTTCTTTTGGCATCAGATTCCCTTTATAATCTATTGATAAATCACGTTCAGGCATTTTCCAATACTGTTCTTACCATGATATTCCTGGTTCGACAATAATGTCGTGAAATAACGAGCTATGTCGAAACCAATGCGCACAAAACAACACAATACACTGATTTTATTGACATATAATATATGGCACACCCATTGCTATAGTAATCATCACTAAACATTTTTTCACCCACAAACCTTAAAAGGGGGCACACATGTCTAAAAAAATTCTTATCGGATGTATCTTTCTGGCTGTTTCATTCTATGCAGCACCTGGCTTTTCAGCCGATTACACCAACACGAGTACATCCGAACTCACCCGGTTGCGTGGAAACATCGGAAATGCTACAAGTGAAGATCAGGCAGCATTTCGAATTGAATGGCAAAAAAGGGTAGCCGGCGTTGAAACCGGAGAAATGAAACGCAACAAAAAGAGGAACCGGACTGCCACAGGCTCCGGTGAAGGCAACAACTACCAGCTCAGTGGTACCAACGGCCAGGGTGACTGCACAACAGGAAATAGCAGGATAAGGACCAGCACGTCATCCCAGACAAGAAGCAACGACAGGTCACAGGATCGAAACACTATGAGTCAAAGCAGCCAGGACCGGGTTAGTCAGGGCGGTAACAGGCAATAGCAGCTTCACCGCCGGGCAATTGACTGTGCCCGGCGTTATAACAAATTTCCGCTACTGCTTAAACCAGATTAGGATTATCAATGATGTCTGCAAACAATAGAAAATATTTCCTGAGTCTTCTTTTTCTTTTCGCCCTGAGCATTTTCGCACCGTCAGCTTCTGAGGCCTTCGAGTCCAATATCAATATCATCACAGGTTATAATGATAATATCGACCGTTTACAGGAGCCGCAAGGTTCTTCATTTATAACAACATATATCGACTTGTCTCACCAGTCGCTATACATGAAAGGGTTTGGTGAAAGTCTTTTCTATTTTAATGCCTCCTACAACCAACCGGATGAAACAGAGAGCAAGACGGATGCCTGCATTGGAGGGCATTACTCCTTTTTTCCATTCAAAAGCCCTCTCATGGTCCTTGGTTTTGCCGAGTCTGGAATCTTCCGCAACGAAGAAACACCTGCCGATGATTATAACTGGGTCAGTTCCGGCGGGCGACTGAAGTATCATTACTCCGGAAGGATCACGATTGACTTTTTACAGAAGTTGAGATGGCGAACATTTTCTGAACCACTTTTCTACTATACAACCGTTTCCAACCCGGCAGGTACAGGCAACGATACAGAGATCATAATATCTGAAGATCAGAAAGACGTCCTCATGATATCTGATGGCGGTTTCAGGATCGACCTTTATCCTTGGCTTCACGTCAGTATTAATGGTTTTTTCAGGCATATGTTCAGCTCAATAGATAAGGATGTATACAATGAAAGTGGTTCCCGTTGTTCAATAAAAGTTTCACTCAACCGCGCATGGTATGTTATCCTGAATGCAGGCATCGCTGACAAATCGTTTAACAACAGTATCCGCGCAGACACAATAAATACTGCAGGGGGTGTTATCAGCAGGGCTGCCGAAGGTCATGAGGTTTTCCTTGGGTTAAACTACACTGAAAACAACTCATCATATATCGAAGAATCATACAGGCAAAAGGTTATTCAATGCGGCTTATCCTTATTTTTTTAACTATTCTCCTTTTCATGACTGAACCGGTCAATGCAATGGAGGTTCTGATCGGAAGAATCGTTTCAGTGCAGCCGGACAAATGCGTCATTGTGGTTGATGTCTCAACAACCAGCGAAGAAAAAAAACTCACTGTCGCAATTCATAAAGATACTGATTTTTCAAAACTTAAACAAAATATGCTGGTACGGGTATGGGGAGACTATAATAAAACAGACAAAAATACTCTTTTTTCGGCATCTCAAATATGCCCCGCCGGCGTATCCGACAATGATCCTACCGGCGTGCGTAAACGTCTCCGTCAGGGGCATGGTGCCAGTGGCGGTTCAGGAACGGGTCGTCAGGGATGGCGACATGGCAGTAACAGTAATAGACGTCATTGATTGGAATCACAATGTCTGATGAAACAAAAAAACCTGCATGGATTGTTATAACGACTTCTTTCGGCCTGCTCATCCTTATCGTTCTGGGCTATTTTTTTATTCAGGCTCACCTTGTACAAAAATCCTTTAAAGCCCATATAAAAGAGAATACCCTTTTAATAACTGAAGTTGTAAAACTCAACACAGAAACAGCTGTCTTGTCACGGAAGGTCATTGAAGACATCATAGAGCTGTTTCTCATCAACACGGCAACGTTCATCGATTATCTGGACTCGGTTGAACCGTTTACTAACACAGAGCTGAACGCTTATACCCTTGAATCAGGACTTTCGGGAATCAGCATCCTTAATAAAGATGGCAACGACATCAGTTCAGGCCCGAATGGGTGGCAAAGCAATACCTCCGGACAGGATTACAAAAATACAGATCTATATCTGGCAGATGCAAATAAAATATACAATCTCTCTTTTCCAAGGCGCCATAAGCCCGGATATATAATAGTAGCTCACCCTGCTTCCGCGATTGAAACACTGCAGGAGGAGATCGGCATTCCAAGGCTATTGAAAATTTTAAACGACCTGCCGGGATTTGCCTATATAAAACCAGACACAACCGGCCAGGCAGTCCAAAACGGGGTCATTCGGACAGTAGAAAGGAAGGGTGCCAGACTTGTTGAAACAACGATCTTTGCTGGCGGGACAATGCTTGTTGTCGGACTGACAGCAGATGAATACTTCAGACGTATTCGTCAGTTATGGCAGGAAGTTGCCTTATTCTCTGTCTTCATGGCACTGCTCGGCGCTTTCTTTTCAGCCCTTGTTTATTATTACCAGAAAAAACATATTGAAAAGATGCAGATATATGAGCGTGACATGGCAAAATCCAAAGAAGATGCCGCTATCGGACGGGCCTCAGCAACTATTACTCATGAAATCAGAAATCCTGTGAATGCAATAAGCATGGGACTTCAAAGACTTCAAATTGAAGCAGTATCTCTTGAACCGGAGCATAGACAGCTTATTGACGCTATGCAAAAGGCTGTCAAAAGAACAAACGGGATCATCACTGAGCTGAACCGCTATGCGCTACCTGTAAAACCGGAGTTTAAACCAATGTCACCCGATGCTGTTGTTACATCGATTCTGTCATTATACAGGGAAAAATGTATTTCGGATAAAATCCAACTCGACTACAGCCCTGAGTTTATTGGAGCTCTTAATGCGGACAGTGCCCTGATCGAGACCGTCATGGAAAACCTTATTCTAAACGCCATTGAAGCCCAGCCACAGGGAGGATTCATTACTATCCGGCTCTACTGCCAGAACAATGACGCCATCATAACTGTCTGCAACAGCGGCTTCCGGTACGGCGAACTTTCAAAAATTCCGGAACCCTATTTTACAACCAAAACAACCGGTTCCGGATTAGGGCTCTCTATCGCAGAAAAGATTATCCATTCACATGACGGGACGCTCGCATTTGAAGAAAAAAAGCCTGATATAATCACGATAAAAATATCACTGCCGTTAAGGCAAAACCACATAAAACAATCAGGAGAAGCCGACTCTGATGAAAATTCTGATCGTTGACGATGAGCCCATTCAGCTCGAAATGCTTAAAGGATTTCTAGAAAAACAGGGATATTACGTATCAACTGCGAAAAATGGCAGCCATGCACTTGAACGTTTCAACCAGGAGCCATTCAGCCTCGTTTTGATCGATCATAAAATGCCGGATATGACCGGTGACAAAGTAATCGAGCAGATAAAAATGATTAACCCCATGACCCGTTGCATCATGATTACGGCACACGGTTCGGTGGGTACAGCCATCAAAGTAATGAAGCTGGGAACCGACGATCTTCTCGAAAAACCGGTCGACCTGACGCACTTATTGAACAAAATCAGAAAAATTGAGGAAGAGATCTTTATTGAAGACGATATCAAAGGCATTGAAAAACGACTGACGGAGCAAAAGGGAGAACTGCCCGTTAAGATTATCGGACAAAGTCCCCCCATTAAACATGTTATTTCTCTGGCGGGAAGAGCTGCAGCAACAGAATGGACAAGTCTAATTAGCGGCGAAACAGGCACAGGCAAAGAGCTAATTGCTCGTCTTATACACCTCTTAAGCCCCAGAGCAGCCCAGCCTTTTATCGAAGTCAACTGCGCCGCCATCCCAGAGAATCTCTTTGAGTCAGAGCTGTTCGGCCATGAGAAAGGCGCCTTTTCAGGTGCGGTATCTAAAAGGCGAGGCCAGTTCGAACTGGCGCAGGGTGGGTCAATTTTCCTTGATGAAATCGGTGAACTGCCGCTACACCTTCAGCCGAAACTATTACGCGCCATTCAGGACAAAAAGATTTCACCCATCGGCAGTGAAAAAGACATTGATATTGATGTCAGGATTATTGCAGCCTCGAACCGGTCATTAAAACAGTTCGTTGAAGACGGAGGCTTCAGAGAAGATCTTTTTTTCAGATTAAATGTACTTGATATTTACATGCCACCCCTTAATCAGCGTAAAGAAGACATTCCTGAACTTGCAGCATATTTCCTGAAAAAATTCAGCCCGGTTCCCATGAAATTTCACCCTGATGCACTGGATATTTTAATCCGGTACGACTTCCCTGGAAATGTAAGAGAGCTGGAACACGTTATCCAGCGGGCAGTAGCCTACACCCATGGTTCCCTGATACGAATGAATGACCTGCCGCCGGAGGTAAGGTTCCATAACAGGCCAAAAGAGTCAGGACCGCTCGAAGATCGCCTCCTGAACGTCGAAAGACAAATGATCCTTATGGCATTAGAGGAGCATGACTGGGTACAGACAAAGGCAGCCGTCTCTTTAGGCATAAGTGAACGGGTGCTGAGATATAAATTAAAAAAACACCAGATCAAAAAAAATGGTTATCGCTAACTGACAACGGCACTGGCGTCAGAATTAAATGGATTGGTCCGCATGGCAAGAGAGAATAAAAAACTGTAATTTATCTTGAGATACTGCATATACTTGAGCCACTCAACTATTAACAGATTGTAGATCCTTACAATATCACCTTCCAGATGTGTCCGGTCGGTATCGGGCATGTCACTTTTTTCAGGTCTGTTATGCAGCTCATCCCGTAAGTGAAACACGGCTCTTAAAAGGTCTGTGAAATTTTCATGTTCCTGAATCACAGGATTCCCGATCATATTTAACAGAAAATCTCCGTTCTTTTGAAGAAATGAAGTCAGTTCCGGAATATCGCAGTTGGTAGAATCGACATTCCGACTATGCTGTTTTACAAACATTTCAGCATCTTCATACTCGTTTTTCTCCCAGGCAGCCGTCACATGAAGCGGCTTGTGAAGACTTTGGGCATCCGTATCAAGCCGGTTAAACCTTTTTAACAGCTCATTGCCCATCTCGCTAAAGAAAAGACTGATGACCATATTCAGTTTCTGCTGACGGAAAACTTCCTCCCTGCGATTCACAAAAAAGTCTGTAATACTGGCGACAACACCAAGAAATGTACCGACCCCACCAACGATGATGATAAGTGCAAGGACTTTCCCAAAATCTGTCATCGGATGTATATCGCCATAACCAACGGTTGCCATGGTTACAATGGTAAAATAAAGTGCATCTGTAAGTGAAAAGTTCTCAATCACCATAAAACCAGAGACACCGCCAAATAACAGAATAAAAAACACAGTAAGATAAATTTTGAGCCTGAGATTGTTGGTTTTCATAATTCTACCCGCATCATTTGAGTGTTAATGGAAAAGCAACTCTACTATTAGTAGATTTCACTTTATTCATCAAGGGTTTGTCCCAATATGTTTAATCTTGACAATCCATCGGAATTATTATTATACAAGCCTATTGATTTTACAGACAAACTCGCCCCGGAGATCCGATTTGGACATATACCACACAAAGACATTTAATAATCTGTCGGATGAAAAAAAGAGGCGTATTTTAAAAACAGCCGAACAGGAATTTGCCGCTAAAGGATATCTGGCTTCCAGCATAAAAATCATTTCGGCAAAAGCCGGTATCAGTATCGGAGCAATGTATCGTTATTTTACGTCCAAAGAAAATCTATACATGGCCATCATTTCACAGGCATTCGCCGTTCTGGAGAATTCTCTCTGGAAGATAAGCCGGAAAGAAGGCACTCTTTTTGAAAAGATTGAAATGATGCTGCATGCCATTCGTGCTTACGCTCAGCAACACCCTGATCTTGTCCGTATCTATATTGACAGTACGACTGAAGGCGTTTCAGCCTTATCAAGCGTTCTCTCAGAAAAAAATGAAGCCATCTCCGCCCACCATTACAATGCCCTGATCAAAGAGGCAAAAGAGCAGAAACTGATTTCAGCCGATCTTGATGAAGGGGTTGCCGCCTATTGCATTGACAATATTCTTATGGTGTATCTCTTTTCCAATGCCTCTGAATACTATCGCCGAAGAATGCATATTTATGCGCCGAACGCCTCAGGTGATGACAATCGATTGGTTGACGGTATCATGCAGTTTATCCGAAGCGCTTTACAGGAACTATAGTTCCGATATTTTAAACCTCCAACATAACACGACAATCCAAACAACTGTTTATACTTGATTTATATTTTACTTTACCATACACTCCATGGGAACCATAGTTCGCAATCAAGTTATGGAGGAAATAATGGAGATTACAAATAAGACAATCATTATAACCGGCGGTTCATCAGGTATTGGCCGGACAACTGCAATTGCGCTCAGCAAATATAAAAACAGAATTATTATCACTGCCCGGAGAGAAGAACTCCTTAAGCGTGCTGCTGATGAAATAATTGCCAACGGCAGTGAAGCCGATTATTTTGCCGGCGATGCTACGGATGAGATATTTTGTGCAAACGTGGTAGCCGATATTATCAAAAAATACGGCGTCATCGACATCGCCATTCTGAATATCGGTATCGGACCGCCGTCAAATACACTTACAGCCAACCCTGATACCATCAAGCTCTGCATGCGGACAAACTACGACACCATGATAAATTTCTATTGCCCGATCATGACACAGATGAAACTGCAGCAGAGCAGATGTCTGATAGCACATATGAATTCTCAGGCCTCCTACTTCGGTATCCCCATGCAGGGGGATTACACAGCCTCAAAAGCAGCTGCCCGTATATTTCTTGAAACAGCCCGGATGGAACTGAAACATTTTGGTTTTAACCATATAAAAATTCAGACAATCCACCCCGGTTTTGTTGACACAGAGGCCTGTCAGGATGATGGTATCCCAGAACCGAACATGATCAGTGAGGAAGAAGCTGCAGATTATATTATTAAGGGAATAAAAAAAGAAATGCGGGAGAACCTCTTTCCGGCTTCCATGAAATATGCCGTCCGATTAGGCCAGCATGTTCCGCACTGGCTGCTAACAAACATCCTGTTAAAGGAAACACCGGCAAAATATTAACATAATTAAAGCCTGTGTCTGAAATACCAAACACAGGCTGATTATTATCTAAAAGCCGAAACTACGGCCTCATTCTTGCGATACCCAAAAGAGTCCCGGTATAAAGATGTCCGTCAAGACCAACCTGAGTAGCTGCAAATGCACTGTTGCAAGCCATTGACCACCCATAGTTAAAGGTAAAAACAGACTCACCGTTTTCCCAGTCAAGGGCTTCAAAGGTCCAGATCCCAAAAAGGCCTTGTCCGACACCATACATAAGACCGGATTCAGAGCTCATCGTTGGAATGCCATTCGGGATACTTACATCCTCATTAACCCAGGCTGTCGTCATCTCTCTTGCTACCGGATCCCACTCAAATTTCTCAACACCATAGGGGGCATTAAAAGTGATTCCCGATATCAGCATGCTGAGTGCTTCGCTTTTTAAATTTGACTGAAGCTGATTATTTACAACAAGTGCGCCATACCCTCTTATACAAACAGATTGTTCTGAAAGGGACGTCGTCGCCGAAGAATCCCCAAATGTGACAGGAACCTGAGCAGCAATTCGTCTGTCTTTAACACCCTCGATCTGATTCCAGTCCAAAGGAATTTTATCACGCCAGAAAAGTGTGATATTCATCAGGTCCTTCCCATCCGTAATACAGACGAATCTATCCTGATCACCTGTTCCCATAAGCGTTGGTGTTGACCCCGAGCCTGCCCCAAGTCTCACGCCTGATGGTCCATCACCTGTTTCATAATCTGCTGCCCACCCACCTTTTGACTCATCGGTTGTCAGCTCAGTACCTGTCCACTGGACACGGTACATTTTTTCACTCGTAACAACATAAATACCGCCATCTTCATCGCAGGCAATTGAGTTGGAGACCTCTTCACCATCTGGAAGGGCGAGGTAGTACACATCATCAAAAGATCGTGAAATTACCCCAACCAGACCTTGATTTGTTACGAAGGCAATCATGCCATCATAGGTCATATTCATTCC
>JQIA01000286.1_pt1 | contig 24764 bp, 21 predicted proteins | sample 811431 | NCBI WGS metagenome assembly JQIA01 (sample SAMN02998118, study PRJNA258478) | marine sediment metagenome | biome: marine; feature: seafloor; material: sediment; isolation source: oil-polluted sediment collected from 3 locations (0.5 km, 0.7 km and 0.9 km)... | place: USA: Gulf of Mexico ...
CTACAGAAGTAATCCCTCTAAACATCGGATATCTGGCCGCTTACCTGCAAAAAAATCTGCCTGATAGTCTGGATGTTAAATTGTTTAATTTACCTTCTGAATTAGAAGCAGCAATGGAAGAAAAAGCCCCCCATTTCCTTTTGTGCAGCAATTATGTTTGGAATTTCAATTTAAACTATTTTTACCTATCGTACTTCAAGGCAAAACACCCTGATATTATAACCGTAATGGGTGGGGCCAACTATCCCGGCAAAGAAAAGCTGCAAGAAGCTTTTTTAAGTAAATACGACAAGATTGATTTTTATGTGTACATGGAAGGGGAAATAACATTATTGAATTTGATCAAAACAGCCATTGACGCTGAATTGAATATCAAAAACACAAAAAAATCAAATTTATCCGGGTGCCATTATTTATCAAACGGGAAATTCATAAATGGCGGCCAGGGTGAGCGGGTAAAGAATCTCGATGATATTCCCTCCCCTTATTTATCAGGGTTGTTCGACAAAATGCTTCAGGATGGATTTGTTCCAATGATAGAAACTAACAGGGGATGCCCGTTTACCTGCGCGTATTGTTTTTCGAGCAATAAATATTACAGCAAAATATATAAATTGAGCCAGGAAAGGATCGTTGATGAGATCCAGTATATAGGCAAACGAGTTAAAGCTAAATCGCTACAAATAGCAGATTCAAATTTTGGAATACTTGAGCAGGATATTCAAATTTCAAAAACACTTATAGAATGCAAGCAACAACACGGTTGGCCAATTAAAATTAACTTAAGCACCTCCAAGATCAACAGAGACTACGTTTTCAAATGTTTGTCACAATTGGGAGATGTCGCTCTATTTTCAGCTTCGATGCAGAGTATGAATGAAAAAACGCTTTCTGAAATAAGAAGAAAAAATCTATCATTTGACCAGTATATAAATATTATCGACGACCTGGATAAAAAGGGCGTGAATTCATTCAGTGAATTAATATTAGGTATGCCCGAGGAGACAAAGGACAGCCACATGTTTTCAATTAAGTCAGTTCTGGACGCAAATATCCATAATGTAGGGACATATACCTGCATGATCCTGCCAAACACCCCACTTTCGGAGGATGAGCACTTTGATCAATTCGATATGGACAAAAGATACAGGGTGTTGCCCCGTGACTTCGGCATATATATGGGCAGTAAAATATTAGAAACAGAGCAGGTGAGCGTGGCGACAAAAACATTATCTCTGGAAGAATATATCAATCTTAGAGGTTTTAATTTTATTGTATCCAGTTATCACAATATGGGCATATTCAATGAACTTATGAACTATTTAAAATCCTTAAATATCGGCATATTTGAATTGCTGACGATCGTTCACGCCCAGATCGCCGGGAATAAAGGGGTAGCCGGGAATGTGTACCGCGATTTCCTGAGCGACGCCGAAACAGAACTCTGGAGCAGTGAAGATGATATTTTTAAATACTACAGTAAGAGTGATAATTTCCAGAAACTGCTGGACGGAGAGCTGGGTGTCAATCTCATACAGAAATACCAGGCAGTTGTAGCTGATAATCTTAAACCATTTGCTGAGCTTTTGCGCCGCACCATATCAGCCAACTATCCCTCAGCCTCGGAACTGGTTGTAAACGAGCTGATAGAGTTTTGTTTGTGCGTCAGGGGCGAGTTATTCTCCGGAACAGACTCAATATTGCAAAAGACCTTTAATTATGACCTGCCAAAATGGATCGGTACATCGATGGAAAAAGACATTGAAGAATTCAAAGAACCGATAAGTTTGGATTTTTATCTCGATAGTAAACAGAAAAACACGTTGAATACCTACCTTGATTTTTATGGAAGAAGTCAGGATTCAAAAGGAAAAATATTGACAAGAATAAACCATGCCTCACTTTATAAGAAATATCAATATATACAATGCATTCCTTTGGAGATATTATAACAGGACAATTATTCTTGTTAGTGGCAATCGAGCTGTTAGATGAGGACTCCATTCCAGGATCGCTTCAGACTTCTTCTTTCCTCCTCCATGATAAACACAATACAAACGAAGGCTTATAGAGTGAAAAACGATTACCTACAGGACGTAATCCAATATCATAGCGAAGCTTTGGAAAGCAATGGCTTCCCTTTCGAACTAATCCAGACAGACCTTAATGAACCTGTTCAGGAAAACCATCATTTTTTCCCAACATTAACCTCGCCTGCAGTTTTCCATATCATGGAAAACAATTCAGGAATCTCTGGATTGGATTTCCCGATTATTAAAAACCTGACTGTTTTGGCGCCTTTACAAGCTATAGATCCTGCCCTTTTTCTTAAGTGCCTGAAAAACTATGGGAGCAACTTTCTGGTGCTTATGGAAAGCTATAACAATCCCGGTATGGAACTATTAAAAATTCTGAACCCAGAAAAAACGTTCTATTGTCAGCAAAAGCTACTGTGCTACCTGGATGCGCCAAATAACAGCCAAGGCAAAGTACCCGATGGTATTTCAATAAGAAATTTTATTCCCGGTAAAGATGAGGGCCAATATGCCGCATTTTATAATAAAGTTTTAGGGTTTTTAGGAAGCATGGTAGACAAAGCATTTGTAGACGCCATTGTTGCGCGTTCATCATTTGACTCCAGGGGATATTTTATCGCGGAATCTAACGAGGGCATTGTGGGCTTTTTATCAATAGAAAAAGAACCCTGGGGTAATGCAGGCAGCAGGTTTGGATATATCTATCAGATTGGGGTGGCAGACAGCCTTAAATCGTCGGGGCTTGCAGAAGCCTTGTTGGTGAAAGCTTATGAATTTGCAATAGAAAAGAATATTAATCGTATTGGAGTGGGTGTCCGGAAATCTAATTTGCCGGCAATATCTTTTTTTTCCCGATGCGGTTTTAGAACCGCTTATGAAGTCAATGGCTACCACTTGAAAATTTAATAAACATGTTTGTAAACGGAATTTTAGTGCCGTTTTTCTTAAGGAAACAGCAGTGATTGTAGCATAATATTCGTTCCCGGTTGATGACACTATAATAATTGTGCATTTTACTTTAGTTATTATTGTTGCAACATATTAAATACCAAATACTCTGGAGGCTGTGAAATGAATTATTTTAAAGAAAACATTTATCGTCTGCTGATGAAGACATTAGAACCCTTCGGCTACGAGATCATAAAAACCGGAGGTGTATCACCCTGTTATGAAACGCATCGTTATGTTAAAGAGGATGGGTCTTTTGACTATCAACAATACCGGAATGTACAGATCAAGGGTAACATAGATAAAATAGAGGGTGATAGCATTCGGGAAGAAGCAATTGCCTTTTTGTCCACGTGTCTTCAGGAAAGAAAGAATACCCTTAAATTTGGACTTTGTCATGGTACACGTAGAGGTAAAGAGCAGGAGTTCTTTCAGAAGTATCTCAATTGTAAAGTGTTAGGTACGGAAATATCGCATACAGCGGCAGAATTTCCGGATACCATAGAGTGGGATTTTCACGAAGTAAAACCGGAGTGGTTAAATGCTGTTGATTTCATTTACTCTAATGCTTTTGATCACAGTTATGATCAGGAAAAGTGTCTGGACTCCTGGATCAGTTGCTTAAAAGATGATGGGATCTGCATTATTGAACATAGACAAGGTAGTGTTCATGCTTGTAAACTTGATCCTTTCGGCACACACATGGTGTTTATGGCCTATCTGATTACAACATGGGGTAAGGGCAAGTATAGTCTTCGCGAAATAATCAAGTCACCTTTTCCGGTTGGTACTTATTCATATTTTTTGATCATTATGAAAAACAAATAAATGATTTAGACAGATTATGCCCCTTTGGAGATTCACCAGCAACATCAGAAACGTGTCAAAAAAATGTATGCTTAAAAAGAGCTGCATGATGAGGTCTTAATTATGTATCAATCTGAATTCGTCAAAAAATTAACTTTTCTAACCAAGCTGCTTGCTCCGCAAAAGAAAAGCGCCGTTTTAATATTTTTTCTCATAATAGTTGGGGCTATTACGGAAAGCTTTGGGATTTCAATGATCTTCCCGATTTTGCAGATTATTGTCAAAGGAGAACTGCAGGGCTGGCTGGCACAAGTCTTTGGACCGGCGCTGCCTCTGATCCCCCAAAATGCGTTATTGCCGGTTTTATGCCTGTTTTATTTGGCTATTATTATTCTGAACGTCAGTATATCAATAGCCAAGCTATTTTTCTCCAGAAGATTAATATGGCAGCTCAAGATGAATTGGATAATGAGAATTTTCACGAAATACAATGAGGCCAAATATTCATTTATTTTGAACCATAAACAGGGGGAGTTGGTTAATAACGTCATATTTGAGACAGAAAACGCCGCCCAATGCCTTATTAAGATTGTAGATTATGTTAGTAAAATCGTTATCCTGACGGCGATGTTTATTACCCTTTGCTTCATTAATTGGCGCGCTACTCTGGTTTTATCTTTATTCCTTTGTATCTTCTGGTTGTTGACCAATAAAGCCTTGAAGAGTTACGTAAGGAAAAAAGGGGCGGACATCCTAAGACTCAGACAGCAAATTCTCGCAGAAACTGCGGAATCAATCGGGACATTGCACTTGATAAAAATTTTAGGCATCAGCAGCTTTTTCATTAAGAAAATTAAACAAATGGCCACGGACCACTACCGTTTATTAATAAGGGTAAGTATACTCAAGTCCCTACTGGAAAATATGGGCCAATTAGTCATGGCTTTTGCAGTTGTGGGATCAATACTTTTCATTAACTATTTTTCCGACATTGTTATAATTGACCTTGTACCAACACTGGGAGTTATGGTTTTATTGGCTCAAAAAATGGTAGGAAGTGTTTCGGGCCTGGCTTCAACGAGGGTCACAATACTTTCCCAAATGCCTTCCGTCGCTCTTTCACACAAACTTTCCGAACATCATATACCGCAGGAGAATATCGCCGGGGGAGATGAATTCAAGGGATTGCAGGATGATATAGTTTTTCAGAATGTAACGTTTTCCTACGAGGCGGGTAAAACCGTTCTCTCGGAATGGAATATGGTTATTCCCCTCGGAAAGATAACCGCAATTGTCGGCCCTTCAGGAATAGGGAAATCAACTATAGTAAATTTACTTGCCGGCCTTTATGAGCCCAATGATGGATGCATTCTGTGCAATGGCAGAAACCTTTCGGAGTGGAAACTGCAGAGTTGGAGACGAAAAATCGGCTATGTGAGCCAGGATACTCAGCTTTTCAACATGAGCATCAGGGAGAATATATTGCTGGGAGATCCATACGCAACTGAGAACGACATAATCAATGCTGCCAAGCTCGCTAATGCACATGACTTTATTGATTACCTGCCGAATGGCTACGACACTGTAATTGGAGAAAGGGGGTTGAAACTCTCCGGGGGACAAAGGCAAAGGATCGCAATTGCAATAGCACTTATTCGCAATCCTGATCTTTTTATATTTGACGAGGCAACAAGCGCACTGGACAAGACATCTGAAGAACTTATACAAAAGTCAATTGAAGAGATAAGAAAAGAAAAGACGATAATAATTATAGCTCACAGACCTTCTACAATTGAAACCGCAGACGTTATTTATGATCTGGGCAAAACTGAAATTGCTGAGACCAGTGATGCGCCGGCTCAAAATATCCAAAAAGATGAGATTGTTAATACCCACAAAGAAGTGCATGCAAATATTGCAGAAGAGGTACATGCTAATATCCCCAAAAAGAGAATGCGAGGGATTCTATACATCGCAACGGGTGAAAGGTACGTTGTAAGCTGTATTAATAGCGCTAAAAGCGCCCTGCATCATTGCAAAGGCAGAGTAGGAGTTAGTATCTGCTGTGATAAAGAACATGAGAAGTTAGCAAAAGAGTCTGAGCTTTTTGACCATGTAATTATAATAAAAAATCCACACAGGCGCTCCAAGGTAGATTATATCAGGCATACGCCATATACACGGACACTGTATCTGGACGCTGATTCATTTGTAGTTGCTGATATTACGGAGATGTTTACTCTGCTTGACAGGTTTGATATTGCCATGACCCATGCGCATATGAGAAACCATAAGCTGGCCACCGAACCCTGGAGAGAGGCTCTCCCCAGCGCATTCCCACAGTTTAATGGAGGAGTGTTGCTCTATAGATGGAATGATAAAGTAGAACAATTTTGTAAGGACTGGTCTAAATATTATGTTGAGGCCGGGTTCAGTAAAGATCAGGTAACCTTGAGGGAATTGCTATGGAAAAGCGATTTGCATCTGTATGCATTGCCACCAGAATACAATTTCCGTTACTTTTATAAACTGCCTTTCCTGCCAACCAAGGAACTTGAACCCAAAATATTACATTACCGTTATGCTTTTATGTATGACACTCTTCCTCTATATTTTTGGAAAGTAAAATGGAGAGCGTTTACAACGATTTTGTCTCAGATGTTTAAAGTATTTAAGCAACGAATCTCTGTGAGAGAACTGGAAAAAAATGATTGGAAAAGCAATGGACAAAGTTAAAATCACACTATCGGGTACTCCTCCAAAAGAATGGTATCACCGTTTTTCAGCGCGGGCTCGTTTAAATGGCGAAGAACACCATTGTGTCGCTGGAAAATACAACTTTATGATATTTAATGCTCGCGGCGACATGGGGCTTAAAATTATGAAGAAATGTTTTAACGGAAGGGCTGACGGCATAAATAAGGTTAGAGACCTTGTGAAAATTCACAAATTGCTTTTTGAAGAAGGAATCGGGCCTCAAGTGGATAGCGAGGCGGTTGAGATAGAATTTGACGCTAATACTATTAATGATTTTTTGCCTAATATTGTTATGCCGAAGAACCCGGAAGATCGAAAATGGTATGGATTCTGGGTGGAGACCTTGAAGCCCGAACCCAGTCATTTTCTTGATCTATACCTGAGGCTCGAAAAACGTTTCGCTGTAAAAATAAATAAACTGGGAATTTTTCGCCTTAATTTTTTCCCATCCCGCTTCATTAATCAAATTATGAAGCATTGTTACAAAAACAAATTCCATGACTTTGTCAAAAAACTGAAGATTTTATGCTTGCGTAATGAAATTTACCGAAATGCCCACCAGAGAATTGGCACTCAAACCGCCATCAATGAGTTCCTGAACAGACAAAACTATCTCTATACAGGCAAAGGGTTTAAAATTTTCGATGTAGACGCAAGCAATGGGATCGGGCCGATAATTATGGATCGTGAAGATTTAATTTCCATGATAAAAGAAGGGGCCCAATTTCCAGTTAAAAAACGTCCCACACAGTACCAGGCACTTCATATTAAAGATATTAATCTCATAGGGGGGAGACATTCGTGTGCTGAGCGTTTAGAGAATATGGGATTTGACCCTGCATTATTTCAAAATGCCAGCCTGTTGGATATAGGGTGTAACATAGGGGGGTTCTGCCTTGAGGCACAAAAGCACGGGGCGGTCCTAACTGTCGGGATTGATGGCAACGATGAAGCGATTGAAGCTGCTAAGCGCTTGCGGGATTATGTGGGAATCAAAAATATGAAATTTATCACAACTAATCTGGACCAGGATATATTGCTCGACATAAAGAATGTTTCTATTTCATCTCTGTTTAGAGGCGTGGTTGACCAGACACACTTTGACATTGTTTTCGCACTATCTATTATGAATCATGTTAGGGATAAAAGAAATTTACTTCGGCATTTAGACAGGATGACAAATAAGCTTCTGGTGTTAGAGGGTCATGCTGATGAGACAGAAGAATTTTATCGATCTAATTTATTAAAGTACACCAGTTTTTCTAAGGTTGAATTCAAAGGTTACAGTTCGGACAGAAGTAAAAGGCCGATACTCTTTTGCTGGAAATAAATGGACCACCTCTGAAAAGGGAGTTGATGAAAATGAATGTAAACAAATCAGACTCCAAGGTTGCTTTTTTTTGCTGCAGCGATAAGGTTTATATACCTAAAGCAATTACTGCACTTCGCTCTCTTGAGGCATGTTGCCCTCAAAACGACTTTTTTGTAGCAACAGATACAAATCAACTGACAGGTCATGAGGTGGAGCTTATGAAAGATTTTCGCACGCCCGCGTTCCACCTGGAGCTTTCAAAAGATTTTCCAACCGGGGTTAGAAAGTGGCTGCCGATAATGTATTGGATATACGCGATGCCGGCTTTATTGTTAAAGCAGGGCTATAGATATAGCTGTGCTATTGATGGCGATGTGTTTGGTCTTCAACCCTTCGATCTTAGCTGGCTTTCGTCCATCCAGGGTATTGCCTGTGTAAAGAACCCACCACGATGGCAGACAGGCGGCCAATTAATAAAAAAACACTTCGGATGGTTTCAACAGCGGTATGGCATAACCAAAGCTCAGACCGAGAAGCCAAACACTAATTCCGGTGTATTATGGTTTGATAATCAGGCAATGGTGGACTCTGGATTTTACGAAATTGCTGTTGATGTTTACAAAAATATTACCGGACAAGGCTGGACTGATTCATGGTTGAATGATCAGGCATTATTTGCGATCGTAACGTCTATTTTGGATGACAAACTGCCAATTTCTATTATTGAAGATAAGTGGAATTACAGATTTAGAGTAGTTCTTTCAAACCCTGAATACAAGCGCATGGTAAAACCGCCAATTAATATTTGTCATTTTACCGGTGTCAAGCCATGGGAATCTTATATACATCATTTTAAAAGTGCCAGAAGACTCAGACGCCTCTACCTGTATCGATTGCATTGCGTTCATAAATGGAGAAGGTTTAGCCATAAACTTAATTTCAAATTTGTTTAACACGGAAAATATAGTATAAATGAAGAATCTACGTTTAAATATCTCCAAAAAATTTCGACACCTTAACAATGGCAAGCCTGAGCAGGTAATTATTGAAACAACAAATCTATGTAATCTTAATTGTCCGTTTTGTTTAGTAGGGATGCAAAATGATCTTTTTAAAAAACATGGGAACAGTGCACATAATCTCATGAGCCGACCCATGGGAAAGATGACTGAAGAGACTTTTGCCCGTATTAAAAATGAAATAAAGCGATTTGGTGTAAAAAAAGCATATCTTCATTTTCAGGGAGAACCTTTTATGAATCGAAAAACGCCTTATTTCGCCGGTCAATTAAAATCGAACGGACTTTATGTAGGTGTGTTTACGAATGGACAAGCATTCACAGACAAAATCATTGAAGAGATTGCTGATGAAGAAATAGACTTGATTCGATTTTCAGTTGATGGTGCATCAGAAGAGACTTACCAGATAAACAGGGTTGGCGGGAAATTTCAAAATGTGCTTGAAAATATGAAAAAAGTTGTGAAAGCACACAAAGGAAAGAAAACCCGGATTGAATGGCAGTTTTTACCTTTGAGAAACAACGAACATGAAGTGGAACAAGCAAGAAAAATGGCGCAAAGAATTGGTATTAACTTCTTTTTTAAAGGTTTTAGAGAAACCGATCCTGAGTTAGCGCCCAAAAACAAAAAATACAAATCTAAATTTTTAAAAAAGCCCTGCAAAGATACTTACAAACAGCTTGGCTTCTACTGGAATGGTGATGTTGTCCCTTGCTGTTACGATGTTGATGGGAAAGAGGTAATGGGAAACATAATGGATTCTTCGCTTGAAGATATCTGGAATAATAAAAAATATACTTATTTTAGAAAAAGAACTGATGCATATGCTCAATATCCTGAAAAAGAACCGGGTATCTGTAAAACATGTCTCAGGTGGCGCTAAGTTTAAAATCTATCTCTCGAAACGTCCAAAAGTATTTGGAGGGGGTAGCAGTACCTTTGCGCGGCTGTTCAAAAAATGGGCGATTAGTCAGGGACATAGCATTGTCAGCCGTATTTCAAAGGCAGACCTGGTAATTGTTATTGCACATCTTGGTGAAATAAAAGATCTCAAAAAAGCCAATATGAGGAATTGCTGTATCATTCATCGACTGGATGAACATTTTGAAGAAGCAGGTCTCCTTAGCGATAAACATAAAAAAATTATTGAATTAAATAAATATGCGGATATTACCGTATTTCAAAGCAGGTTTGTTTTTAATAATATTTACCCGGTTATAAAACCTGAGAAATACAAAATAATACATAATGGCGGTGACCCGTTTCTCTTCTCCCCCGGTAAGGTTCAGGGTTCCTACATTGGCCATGCTACCTGGGGTATCGGCCCCAAAAAAAAATTGGATATTCTTCATAATTTTATAATAACTCATCCTGAAGAGCAATTTCTTCTTATTGGACGTCATAAAGAGTCAAGATTAGATTTTGATATGCCAAATGTAAAATGTGTCGGCAAAGTCCGGCCTAAAAATCTTCCTGACTATTTTCAAAAAATGAAAATGTTGTATTACCCATCTGAAAATGACCCATGCCCGAATACAGTTATAGAATCAATTTTATGTGGTGTCCCTGTTTGTTATAACCCGAAAGGCGGTACAATTGAGCTTGTCAAAGGTCAAAATAACAATAAAGAGCAGATTGCAGGACTCCCCATTGAACAGGTTGATGAAATGCTTCAAAATCTTAATATTTACAGAGCAAACTGCCTAAACAGAAAAGATCTTTTTTTCGATACTGTTTTTTCTTCATACCTTGATACTACAACTAAAAAAAATTAGAAAGAATTGAAAATATGAAGATAGGAATATTTTATAATACGATTGATCAACCATGGGGAGGCATTAATACTTTTTTTAGAAATTTCGTCAGAGCTGCCCGAAAAAGTAAAAAAGTTGAACTGGTGGAAGACTTTTCTGATGCAGATATAATTCTAACAGCCGGCCACTACAGAGGACCGGGTCAGACAATCAAACCTATGCAGTTGGTAAACATTAGTAATTCTAAAAAATTATACAACCCTTTAGGCCTGTTTTCCAAAAAAGGGGACAAAAAAATTGTATTCCGTGTTGACGGACTCCGATCTCATTATACAGGTGGTATCAGTACAACTGATAAATTACTCATTGATAATCTGGAATATGCCGATGGAATTGTATTTCAAAGCAAATTCAGTATGGATTGTTTTAAACCCCATCTGAATATATCAACGGACAATACCGGAATTATTCTGAACGGTGCAGACCAAAACATATTTTTTCCTGAGGAAATCTCCATGAATTGTAAGGATACAGTAAAAATAGTATCCAGTTCATGGTCTGTTAATTCAAATAAAGGTTTCGATATAATCTCTGCCGTCTCCCAAATAGATAAAGTGTCAGTTTGCCATATTGGCAAATGGCCAAAAGAAACAGCTATTGAAAACGTCAAACTTTTAGGTGTTATGACGGAGCAACAGTTAGCTGCCGAATTAAGGAAGCATCATTTTTTATTATTTCCCTCAAAAAATGAAGCCTGCTCCAATACAGTAACTGAAGCACTGTGCAGTGGATTACCTGTATTATACCACCATTCAGGAGGAACCACTGAACAGTGCGGAATCAATAAATATGGGCTGCCTATCCCGGATTCCCCCTCTGGAATTGATATGACAGTACTAACAACATTTATTGATCAGGCAGTTGAAAATTATACATGCCTGAGAAAAAATATTTTAGATGAATCTCATAGTTTCCATTTTTCTTACTGCTTTGAAAGTTATATTGCCTATTTTTCGCGCTTATTGGATAAACCCTTATGAAAATTTCCTGGTTTATTCCACATATTATAAAACTGCCACTTCAGAAATGGAATAATTATGACAGAGTAATGGCATCAGTTTGGATACGCTGTTTGCAGTTAATCCCATTTTTTAAAAAAATGGGGATAGAATCACAAATAAATACCTGTGACAGATCAACCCAGGTTGCTGTTTTTTTGCGCCGATGGGATAGTGATATGCAGAAGCTTGCTTTGGAAATGAAAAAAAACGGCATTATAGTAATTGTAGACACACCAGTTAATTATTTTTCATCACAGGATTTACCCCCCTTTAACGGGCAAGTTAAAAAAGATTTCAATAGTTTTATCAACATAGCAGATGCTGTTTTTTGCCCATCTCCATATATTGCTGAATTTGGCGAAAGATTAGGTTTTAAAACGTACTGCCTTCCGGATTCAATAAATGTAGAACATTTTAATTTAAAGAAAAAATCAATATCATCAAAAACAAAACCAGTATTAATATGGTCGGGGGTCAAGGTGAAATCTCAGGCCTTGAATTTCCTGGCACCAGCCATTTTAAAGCACTCCTGGGAAATGGTTATTATTTCAGAAAAACCGCCTGAATTAAACTTTAAATACTCATTTGTTAAGTGGTCATATAAAACTTTTCCAAAAGTAATATTACAAGGGGATATTGGCATTTTCCCCAGACTTATTGAAGATGAGTATGATAAAGGCCACTCATTTTTTAAAATCGGTGTGTTTTTAGCACAGCATATACCCGTTATATGCTCTACGGTTCCCTCATATAATGCGGTTTTAACGAACTCAAATTCCGTATGCCCATCGACTCTGAAACTTGAAGAGTGGGAGCAGAGCATAATTTCCATGTACAATAATAAAGAAAAAGTTTGTTTTACTGATAACCCTGTTGAGCAATACTCAACGGTTGAGATTGCAAAAATATATAATTCAATTTTCAAGGAAATGGTTTCATAATAAAATGAACGACAACGAACTCAGAACATGGATAGATTCCGTGGTAAAAAAAACCCCGCTTTTTTTAAATAAAATGAAGGATGAAAAAACGCCCGGACGATTCAGATATTCTCTTTCAGGAGATATCAGGTTACCACTTTCATGGGGCCTCGGTAATACAGTCTTTGCCACAAAAACTTATTATATGCTAAACCAAATGCAACTGGCAGATGTTGCCAATATGAGTCAATACATAAAGTCATTCCGGAGTGATGATTCCTATATATCTGATCCTGCAATTCAGTTACTTTCATGGCCGTTACGAATCGTAAATTCTATAAGGTCTTTTGATTTTAATAATTTTTTTGGAGAACAGAATAAAAGAGCAGAAACAAGACAGGCATTTGCTGCATTAAAGGCATTAAACAACAAACCTGATGATGTTTTTAGGCATATTCCATATTCCAGAGAAGAAATTTTTAAATATATTCATTCTTTGGACTGGAGCCAACCCTGGGGGGCGGCCAGCCATTTTAGTCACCTGATCTTCTTTCTTGCGATCAACAAAGAATTCTTCAGTTATAAAGAAAGTTTAACCGAAGAATTATTGCAATATGCATTTGAGGAACTAAAAAAATATAACCAACAAGACGGTTCATGGCATAAAACCGGGGTTTCAATTGAAAATTTTCAGAAAATAAATGCTGGAATGAAGGTTATGACAGCATTTGGAAGCTACAACAAACTTAGGCTGAGTCAACCTGAAAAATTAATTGATCTTTGCTTTTCAACTCTTAACTCAGGAAATGCATGCAATCATTTTAATCTCATATGCTTGCTCTATAATTGTTCCAAACAGACTGATTATAAAAAAAAAGAGATAATAATATACTTTTTGGAACGTTTAAAATTATATAAGAATCACTGGCGGGATGATACCGGAGGCTTTTCATTTTTCGCCAGAAATGCTAACAAAATTTATTATAGTGCATATATTTCAAAAGGCCTTCCTGAACCTGATATTCACGGAACCCACCTTTTTCTGTGGGGTATTGTATTGATTTGCGAAACTATTGGATGGAACGACTATGGTTTACAACCTCCGATAACATAAATAATCAGCTTTATGGATGACCAATCGTGAAACAATTTTATGACCCATTGAATAATCGTCTTGTATATATTGAGAGTAATGCGAACAGCCACTTTTGGGAATCACATTGGGATAAATATGACCTGGAACAGATGATCAAATCTGCCCTTTTAAACAGAATGGTACTTGTCCCAAGCCGGAGGTATCTTCATAAGGGAGCACGTATACTGGAAGGAGGTTGTGGTCTGGGCCAGAATGTGTGGTCCCTGCACAAAAACGGATATGATGTATATGGGGTTGATTATGCAGCTTCTACTGTTAAAAAGGTTAATAATGCTATCCCTGAATTAAAGGTATCATGCGGGGATGTACGGTCTCTCAGATTTGATAATAATTTTTTTGATGGATACTGGTCTCTTGGTGTTATTGAACATTTTTATGAAGGATACGATACTATCTTAAATGAAGCTAAAAGGGTATTAAAACCGGGAGGATTTCTTTTCTTAACGTTTCCCTGTATGTCAAAATTCAGAGCTAAAAAAGCAGCTCAGGGGAAATACCTGTTGTGGGATGAACCACAGGAGTTGCCCGGTAATTTTTATCAATTTGCATTATCGGCTGAAAATGTAGAATCCACATTCAGATCTAAAGGGTTTAAGCTTGTAAAAAGAAAGTATACAAGCGGTCTAAAAGGATTTAAAGATGAAATAGGTCATCACCAGCTAAAGAAACTGCTTCAGCAAATATATGATTCTAAAAGTTTTCCTGGAATGGTTTTGGCATGGGTTCTTGATAAAATTCTTTCAAAATTTGCAGGTCATACCCGGCTTTTAATTTTTAAAAATTTGAAGTAAATTAAATGATAAAAAACTTTATACTAAAATCTTTAAAACACCCGTTAATAGTAGTTTTTATTCTACGATCATCTTTAAAACTGCATAATTTATCCTATCAGCTATCAGGTATATTAAGTCCTGAACTTGAACCGAACGGACTTCATCCTAAACACAGGTTAATGAAATATCATGACTGGTTTGCTTCAAGACTTGAAAAGGAATGGGATGTCCTTGATATTGGCTGCGGTAATGGCGCTTTGGCACTTGATGTCAAATCATCATGCCGGTCTGTTACCGGAATTGATATCGAGAAAAACAATATTGAAAAAGCAAAAAAATCACATTCGAGAAATGGTATTTCATATCTCTGTGCAGATGCCGTTAACTATGATTTTACAAAAAAATTTGACGCAATTATTCTTTCAAATGTTTTAGAACATATTGAGCACAGAATTGATTTTTTAAAAAAGATATACCGGAATCAGGATGAAAAAAAACCGCCTGTATTATTGTTACGTGTCCCGATGATCACAAGGGACTGGATTACTTTGTACAAGAAAGAAACTGGTATCGAATGGCGGCTGGATCACTCACATTACATCGAATATACGCTGGATCAAATCTTTGACGAATTAAACGAGGCAGGACTCACCGTTGAAAGTTATGATATTCAGTTTGGAGAATTTTACGGAGTTGTCAATAAGCATTATGAGTAAATCTTATCGATTGGAGTAACTTCATAAATGGGTTGAAGACCGGCTTGTTCGTGAGGCAAAATAGTTATGTATACTCTGTTATAAAGGGTTTATATGCTTTTTAATTCATACAGTTATATCCTAATATTTATACCTTGTGTTATTATTGTATTTTATAATATTAAACTTCACATATCGGATGGATTATCAAAAATTTGGTTAATTCTATCTTCATTATTTTTTTATGGGTACTGGAATCCAAAATATTTACCATTAATATTAATCTCAATATCTGTTAATTATAATATTGGCAGAATGCTACAAGGTAAAAATAAAAATGGAAATTATAGAAAAACAACTCTATGGGTTGGAATACTATTTAATTTAAGTTTACTTGGCTTCTTTAAATATTCAAACTTTTTTATTCACAATATAAATATCTTATTCAAATCAAATCATAACCTCTTAAATATTATTCTACCCCTGGCAATTAGTTTTTTTACATTTCAGCAAATATCTTACCTCGTTGATTGTTATAAGGTAAAAAATACTAAAAGTAATTTTATAGATTATTGCCTTTTTGTAACTTTTTTTCCTCAATTAATTGCTGGGCCGATAGTCCTTCAAAGTGAAATGGGTCCTCAATTCAAGGAGATGAAAAATCATACTTTTAATTATAAGAATTTATCACTTGGTATTTTCATCTTCTTTATTGGGTTATTCAAAAAAGTTGTAATCGCTGATAGTTTTTCAATTTGGGTAAACAGAGGATTTAATTCTGTTGCCGATTTAAATTTTTTTTCAGCCTGGGCAACTTCACTAAGCTATACTTTTCAACTTTATTTTGATTTCAGTGGATACACCGATATGGCTATAGGCTCTGCTTATATGTTAAATATATATTTACCCGTAAATTTTAATTCACCTTATAAATCTTTGAATATCCAGGAGTTTTGGCGTAGATGGCATATAACTTTAGGTCGTTTTTTGATGAATTATTTATATATACCCTTAGGAGGGAATAGAAAAGGTAACCTTATTACACTTAGAAATGTTTTTATAACTTTTTTATTGGGTGGAATTTGGCATGGAGCCGGATGGGGATTTGTACTTTGGGGTTTACTTCATGGTGTAGGATTAATAATTTTTAGAATATGGCAAAAGACAAATATTAAATTACCCAAAATAATAGCCTGGTTCATCACTTTTAATTTTGTAAATATTTGCTGGATATTTTTTAGAGCTGAAACAATAAGTAATGCTGTTAAAATATTAAAGGAAATGTTTGGATCTAAAGGGTGGGATAATTATAATCCACTTTTAAATCCTATTAAATCAAGTTTTTTATTTAACTATGGATTAGAAGTTTTCATGCTACTAATTTGTACTGTTATTGTTGTTGGTTTTAAAAATTCAATGGAAATGACAATACAAATGAAACCCAAAAGTACACATGCATTTTTTATTACAATTATATCAATCGTTGGTTTAATGTTCCTTAATACTAATTCAGAATTTTTATATTTTAATTTCTAAGATAAATGATGGATTCTAAAATTTATAAAAAATTTATAAAACAAATATTAATATACCAGGTTATATTTATTATTTGCCTTATGTTATTTGCTTATAAGATTTATTTTATCGAAAAAATTTTTGGGTTCCAGGTGTTATATGCTTATCAAAAAACAAAAATTTTAAAGTCTGATGAAATCGATACAGTTTTTTTAGGCGATAGTTCTTTAGGGAATGCTATTAACGCAGAATATTTTAACACGTTATCTGGTTTAAAGTCCATTAATCTTGCATTAACAGGTATGTATGGATACTCTGGATCATATAATATATTAAAATCTGTTGAAAAAAAAAGAAAGATTAAAAATGTAATCTTGGTGAATACGATCGATATGATGCAAAGAGAAACAGCATATGATGGATATATTTATACAATGGATGATATAAATGATTTTACTGAATTAAAATTCGAAAAAAGACTTGTGATTATCAAAACATTTTTTAAAATTTTTTTATCTAAAAATAACTTGTCTCGTTTTATTGAATACTATGTCTTAAATAAAAGAACTCTCAACACGATTGATAATGATTATATAAAGCAAAACAAACCAATGGTATTAAGTAGTTATAGCCACACAATGGCTGTGAGCAATATACCAGCAGAAAGATTATTTTTTTTAGAAAAAATTAAAGAATACTGTACTATAAACAATATTAATTTAATTTATGCCCATGGACCAATTTATAAAGCTATCGGTGAATGCTCAAAGTCTTACGTTGACTATATCAATCAATTGATTATCAATAAAAACATTAAATTAAAAAAAACCGTTTTCAATATTTCTGATGAGGAAATTGGTGATAGTTTAGATCATGTCAAAAAATTATATAAAAACCATTTTACAGAAAAATACTTTCATTTAATTCAACACGACTTAATCTACTAACCTATACAAAAAACATTATGATTAAATCAAAAAAACCACATTTAATACTGTTTTTTTCATATGGAGTTTCACTTCACACCTGGGCGGAAACAGGTCTGATAGGCAGAGAGTTATTATTATATAAAAAAATGATCCAGCGTGGTTATAAAATCACCTTCGTAACATACGGGGACACCAGTGATTACAAATATTCAAATCACCTTGATGGTATAAATATAATTCCGGTCTTCAGCATCATTAAAAAAAGTAAAAACAGATGGATAAATCTATTTAAATCATTTGTTATCCCCTTTAATCACGAGATAAAAAAAAGAATTTCTGATGCTGATATTTACAAAACAAACCAAATGGTAGCAAGCTGGGTAGCAATAATCTCAAGTATTATTAACAATAAACCATTAGTTGTCCGATGTGGTTATGAAATGCTCAGAAACCTGCTAAGAGATGAAAAGAATCCGGTCATATGGGTAATAAAAGCAATTTTTGCATATAGTTTAGAATTTATTGCCTATAGTTATGCAGATATGTTAATTCTTTCAAACAAATCTGATATAAAATTCATTAAGAGATTATTTCCTGTTACAAACAAGAAGCTTACATTAATAAGAAATTTTATTGATACAGATCATTTTTGTAATAATAATGCAAAACACGTTGAAACAAAAAAGAAAACCGCGCTTTTTATCGGCAGATTAGAGCAGTGTAAGAATATTGAAAATTTAATCTGCGGCAGTGTCTCAGCAGACTGTGCTCTCGACATCATTGGAAATGGCGAAAAGAAACGCGATCTTAAAAAAATTGCTGAGAAACAAAATGGAAATATCAATTTTCTGGGTCGCATAGATAACAGGAAATTACCGGATATTATCAGGCAATATGATTTGTTTGTACTCTCTTCTTTTTATGAGGGTAATCCAAAATCACTTCTTGAAGCTATGGCGTGTGCAAGGGTGGTTCTTGGGACAAATGTCAATGGTATCAGAGAGCTTATAGATCAAGGTGTAACCGGATTTTTATGCAATACAGATTCAGAATCTATCAAAAAAAAGATTCTAACTATTTTCAATACACCGGATGATAAACTTAATACTATAGCTAAAAATGCACGACAATTCGTAGTAGCAGAATGCTCCATTGAAAAAGTACTAAGCCAGGAAATGAGTATTTACAAGGAGCTGCTATCATGAATAATTCCCCTGAATTATCCGTTGTAATGTCAGTTTATAACGGGCAGGACCATTTAGCAGAAGCCATTGAAAGTATTCTGAATCAAACTTACACCGATTTTGAATTTATTATTATCAATGATGGGTCTACAGATGCGACTAAAAATATCATTGAAAATTATGCTGTAAAAGATAAAAGAATTATTCCTGTTCACCAGCAGAATATAGGACTTACAAGATCTTTAAACAAGGGGATTGAAGAGGCAAAGGCGAAATATATAGCAAGGATGGATGCAGACGACGTGAGCCAGCAAAACAGATTAGAGACTCAGATGGAATTTCTGAAATCCAGTCAGGAAATCGTATTATGTGGTACCTGGTTTCTGGAAGATAATGATGGGAAAGGGGTAAAAATAAGAAAATACCCGGTTGATGACTACGCTTTAAGAAAGAAGATTAAATATGTAAACAATTTTTGTCATCCCTCTGTCGTTTTTTTAAAAGATGCATTTATCAAGGCAGGTAATTATGATGAACGGTGTTCCACAGGACAAGACTTTGAGTTATGGATGCGTCTTTGCAATTATGGGAAAATAGCTAATATTCCAAAGATACTTGTCAGGAGACGCATAGGAACGGGTAATACAATTTCCTGGCAGAGACGGAATGAAAAAAGTAAATTATGGGAAATTATTTACAAAAAACATTTCAAACATTGGAATCAAGTGAATATTATTCTGTTTATCCGCTTTTACATTCCTCTTTTATTTTATCAGTACATCCCTATTCCATTGATAAAAATAATACGTTTCTTTAGATATAGATAAAAAACAGTTTAAAATATCATATTTGACTCTATGTTTCACCTATGTTTGATGTTCTCGTAAAAAGTCTATCTATGTCTATGGCTCTTGACAGCAGGCTCATTGATATAAATCTGCGCCGGCAAGAGTGCCGGTTTACTCAAATAATTTAAGTGTACTTTTGTGAGGTTTGATGAAATTTTCTTTTGGGAAAAATTGGCAAGCGTATTCAAAAAATGCATTAACAAAAAAGAGTCTGATGGATTTTAAGCATGATTTTGATGAACTTTTCAATGGGATTGACTTTAAGAATAAAAAGTTTATTGATATAGGATTTGGACAAGGCCTTGCAATTCTGATAGCTGCTGAAAAGGGTGCAGACGTTGTTGGGATTGATATTGATGCCAATAATATAAAAGCACTTAACATTACCCTTCAAGAGATGGGACGTGTGAAAGTCCCAAAAACAGATATAGTTTCAATTCTTGATGACGACTATGTGAACCGATACAAAAGTAATTATGATATTGTTCATTCATGGGGTGTTTTGCATCATACCGGAAATATGACCAAAGGATTTGATAATGCCTGTGATCTGGTTGCAACAAACGGCTATTTTATTTGTTCAATATACAACCGGCACTGGTCTTCGCCAATATGGAAAATAATCAAATATTTATACAATATCTCACCGCTTATTTGTCAACAATTAATCAATGGCTTTTTTTATCCGATAATATTTATTGCAAAGTGGATAGTAACTGGTAAAAATCCTAAGCAAAAAGAACGGGGGATGAATTTCTTCTATGATGTAATAGACTGGATAGGCGGGTATCCTTATGAATATGCGACTGAAAATGAAATAATAGAACTTGTTTCAAAAAAAGGATTTGTTTGTATTAAATCATGTCCTGCAGCAGTACCGACTGGTTGTAATGAATTTGTTTTTGAAAGGGTAAATTAGAAATGATTCGATTAGTATTTATTTCCACACTCGCCTATAATCATTTTTTTCCAGGCAAAGTAAAACAGGCTGGAGGGCATACCATATTGTATAACCTTGCAAAAGAGTTTGCATTATTGCCTGAATATGACGTTTTTATCATTACAGGTGATTTCGGCCAAGACGATTATGTAAAAAAAGAAGGTGTAACCCTTGTTAAAGCACCCATTGACAACCCACTGGCATTAATAAACGTTTCCTTAAAAATAAAGAGACTTAAACCAGATGTACTTGTTGATTTATGCGCATCGCCACGGCTCTTTCTTTATTATCTGTTAAAAAAAAGCATCGGATTAAAATATGTATTTTTAACTGGAAGTGATAATGATGTAAACGGTGAATATAAAAAAACTGAGAATCACTTATTTTATTATTTTTACATAGCAGGTCTTAAAAAAGCTGATAGGGTAGTCAGTCAGGTGCCACATCATAAAGACTTATTACTTAAAAGATACACTATTAACTCTGATCTAATATTATCCCCATACCTGAAAATCAAAAAAGCTGAAAAACCCTCAGCCTCAATCATTCTCTGGGTGGGAAGAGCTGCTCATTACAAAAGGCCGGAACTATTTATTCAGCTTGCAGAATGTTTTCCTTTGGAAAAGTTTGTTATGATATGTAATAAAAGTAGCTATGATAACGGCTTTATGGAGAGAATCAACAATGGGGGGAATTTACCCGATAATGTTGATTTTCATGAATATGTCCCATATCCTGAAATGGATAGTTTCTATAAAAATGCCAGATTCCTTGTCAATACATCTGATTTTGAGGGATTTGCAGTTACTTTTATCGAAGCTGCTGTAAGTCAAACCCCGATTCTATCCCTGAATTCAAATCCAAACAATATGCTGAGCGAACATGAGGGTGGGTATGTCTGTAATGGATATATAGAAAAACTGCATGAAAGATGTCAGTATATGATTCAAAATAGTGAAGAAACAATTAAAACTGGTCAAAAAGCATTTGATTATGCCTTTAAATATCACGACATAACTTCTGCAGTAAACCAGTTTGACCGTATTTTTAAATCTATAGTAAAAATAAAAAACGATAATGTACCAACTATAATGTCCTCGTAAAAAGTCTGGCAAACAACTAAAGCGAAGTAGATGGGACTTTTTACGATGCCATCAACTATAAATTAATACAAACACGATCAGTCTCATCAAAGCTCAAAATCAATGTCTTTCAACGATTTAATGAACTTCCGGGTCAAAATCAAAACGCTTTAAACTAAGTAAATCCCCCTCCCCTTTTTTTTCACGGTTTGTTATTTCAATTTCTATTTTGCCTTTAGAGAGTATCTCCTTATTCGTTACAGGCATTTGCATCATTCGCTCGCTGTCCTGGCTATATATTGCCGCGCCTTTTGAATAGGCGATCTCAATTCTTTTATCTTTTTGACCCTCCGGAATCAAATACGTCCGAATATCAAAATATGTCGAATACATACCGCTTCTTTCAACAAGGGTTTCTATAAAAAACTCTTTATCCTTGGTTATTATTTGGGGGGCGTTGGAAATTAGTGTAAGATCTGATTCACCACCGTGTCTGATAATAATTGGAATTGAAATACCAAAAGCGAGGTTAAGGGATATGCCAACCGTCTTTTCACCCTTTTGGCTTTGGCTTTTATTCGTAGTTGGTATCTGTATCTTTGGGGTTACCTTTAGCTGAGATCTATACTCTCCCGGGGTAAGGTTTTTAGGCTTTCTTACCATTAGCCTTACAGTTTGCCAACCTTTTGGCGGAATAGTAGCAAACCTTGGTGAAAATCTAATCATTTTCTGAGCAGCAATTTCATCTTCAGTCGGATCTACAACATCAATAACGACGCCTTCTTTATCCATACGCGTTGAAATAATATTTAATGAGTAAGAATATGGTTTATTATTAGGGTTTATTATTTTTATTGTGGTTGCCCTTGTTTTTCCTTCTAAAATAACCCTTGAAGGCGATATCAAAACGCCACGTGCTTGTGCAGAAACCAAGGCCGGCTGAAAATAAAGTACGAATACCAGAATAAATAAATATTTAAATTGAGAATAGCGCTTCTTTTTAAAATTCATCAGATCAAGTCCTTTCATTACTGGTTATTTGTATAAATAGTCACAAGCATTGTACCGGAGTAACTCAGTGCAGCCTGCCCTCTTATAAGATGAAGTTGCCCACCAATATCAATATCGATTTCTTCACCAGCGTTAATATTCGTATCAAAGGTCTTTGAGAAAGTATTAATGTTGTCTAATAATACAGTATCCGGATAGCCACTTGCCTGTAAAGTTACAGACTCAGGGTATACAATACTGATGGTCTGCCCAGGTAAATCGATGCGTAACCGAATCACCCCACTTGAGCCGTTGCCGTCCAGAATTGAATAAAAGTTCATTGGAAACCCATTGGGGAGTACAACTGGCTTTGCAGCGCCATTTGTGGCATCTATTTCAATTACATCATTATGGCTACTGGGACTGACAATAATCCCACCAAAGTTGAGTGGCTGTTGAAAGAGTACACTGGCGGGCAAAGCTGAATTTACAAAACAAAGGATAATTATCATCGCTAACAAAAAAAAATAGCTTTTTTTTCTGTATAAAGATTTCATAATCTTAATATTATAGACGATGAGCATGCTTTTTTCAATAACTAATTATACGAGAATTCGCATCAGTCCTTAATAAGCAACGTCAACAAAGCTATCAACAGAAGTATTCTTCGTTACGTTGATACCTAATAAGGGGTAAACGAAAAAAAGCCGCAGCGTTTATTTATAGAAACGCGGCAGCTATTTTTCATTTATTATTATTGATGCGTAACGGTTACAGTGATGTTGGCACCATATGCTCCAGTGGTAAGAACTGTTGAATTATTCACGGTTATTAATCCACCAATATGAACTTGATTAGGACCGGCAGCTGTTAACTGGATGCTGGGGCCTGTTGAATTAGCTACTATTGAGGCTGATGTCAACGGAATTAAATCATCAGTATCACCGGAAAAAATATCCAGGTTTTCGCCATTTGCCGGAGTATTCGTTGATGCTATAGCATACCCAATTGTAGCATTTGAATCAACATTTGTCGCTACAGTCACCAGGCCACTCGCTCCCCCTGATGCAACTGATGTGCCGGTACCGGCTAATGTGGTACCTACCACTGCCCCTGCTCCTGCATCTATTTCTAACGTATTAGTAAGATTTGTTCCTAATATAATTGAACCAAAGTCAAGATTGCTGACTAAAGTAAGATCTAATGTTGCTGCGGCCACGGTTAACGTAGTAGGTACAACAACATTATCAGTTGCTGCCTGAGCCCATGTAGCTGTAAAAAAAATAGCTGTAAATGCCAATGCAACTGCTTTCATTTTGTAAGATTTCATTTTGATTCTCCTTAAACTAGATAGATGTGATAAATGATAACGTTTACGTTGAGAGTCCTTTCTCGAATTAAACATTGTATAGATACGTACCACGTGAATACAACCTCCTCCTGTCTATTGTTATTATTAAAATTGATTTAAGGTTTATATTTTACTTTGTTTAAGAATTTTATCGACTATCTATTAAAAAAACTTTAACAAAAAAAAAAAAATATCGAAAATAATTATATAAACTGTTGATTTTTGGATAAAAAAGGATTGTTAAGACCACCGCTATAACTGTGCTATTAATGTATAAATTTAATTTATTGACGAGAACGAAGTAACAATATTTTTAACAGACTTTAAATTTACAGATTATAAAAAAAAGCCTGGCAACTAAGTAAGAATGCAAAACATATGCCACATATCAAGAAAACCGCGTAACCATCTTGTTCTTCTATAGATTTAAGAAATATAAATAAGAGTAGTGCTGTGAATGCATGCAGATATTACCCGCCACTTCTCTGTGGGAGAAAAATACCCGGAAAAAATTACCGCCTGACATTTTTAAAAAAACCTGAAATTTTGTCAGATTTTCGTAAAATCGTAATGCATTTTATTGCAAAGATATATAATTTCGCGTATTATTACTTATTCGGTTATCTATAAAGCTCCAGTTAGCCAATGCAGAATTTTGTACGAATAAGTATAGAGTATGCACCGGTA
>JQIA01000287.1_pt1 | contig 24749 bp, 21 predicted proteins | sample 811431 | NCBI WGS metagenome assembly JQIA01 (sample SAMN02998118, study PRJNA258478) | marine sediment metagenome | biome: marine; feature: seafloor; material: sediment; isolation source: oil-polluted sediment collected from 3 locations (0.5 km, 0.7 km and 0.9 km)... | place: USA: Gulf of Mexico ...
TAAGAAAGTTTGGTAAGTTTACAGTGCCTGATTTTATTGGTGAACGTTACTACTCTCAAGTAGCGCGTATCGTGGCTGTAATTTGCGTTATCTTCATTTCATTTACTTACGTTGCAGGTCAGATGCGTGGTGTAGGTATCGTATTCTCCCGCTATTTGGAAGTAGATATTAATACTGGTGTGTTTATCGGTATGGCTATTGTTTTCTTCTACGCTGTACTGGGGGGCATGAAAGGCATCACCTATACACAGGTAGCTCAATACTGCGTGATGATTTTTGCTTATATGATTCCCGCTATTTATATATCAATGATGATGACAGGTAACCCGATTCCACAGCTAGGGTTTGGTGGCACAGTGAGTGGCAGTGATACGTTCTTATTGGATAAGCTCAATGGCCTCTCTCAAGAACTGGGGTTCTCGAAGTATACCTCAGGGACAAAATCGACGGTTGATATGTTCTTTATTACTATGGCGTTAATGGTGGGTACTGCCGGTCTACCTCACGTTATTGTGCGATTTTTCACTGTGCCTAAAGTAAGTGATGCACGTAAGTCTGCAGGATATGCCTTGCTGTTTATTGCGATTCTTTATACCACTGCACCGGCCGTTGCTACCTTTGCGCGTGTTAACTTATTAGAAACCGTAAGTGAAGCAGAGTACAAGGGCCTGCCTGATTGGTTCGAGAGCTGGGAAAATGCAGGCTTACTCGCATGGAAAGACAAGAACCATGATGGAAAAATTCAATATGTAGCGGGTAAACCGTTTGTTGGTAAGCCAAGCTTTGATAACGATGCTAAAGGACCGAACGATGAGCGTGTAGTAACCAATGTAGCGACGGATAATGCCAATGAGCTTTATGTTGATCGCGACATTATGGTGCTAGCTAACCCTGAAATTGCTCAACTACCAGGCTGGGTTATCGCCTTAATGGCAGCAGGTGGCTTAGCAGCGGCACTTTCAACCGCAGCAGGTTTGTTACTGGTTATTTCAACGTCAATTTCACATGACTTATTGAAAAGTAACTTAATGCCGCATATTGATGAGAAGAAAGAGCTACTCGCAGCTCGCCTCGCAGCGGCAGCAGCTATTATGGTGGCAGGCTATTTCGGGATTAACCCCCCAGGCTTTGTTGCTCAGGTGGTTGCGTTCGCCTTCGGACTGGCAGCATCTTCATTCTTTCCTGCAATATTGATGGGTATCTTCTATAAGAAGATGAATAAAGAAGGCGCGGTATCTGGAATGATCTCAGGTTTAGTTTTCACCTTTGCTTATATCATTTACTTCAAGTTCGTAAACCCAGCAGCTAATACAGCTGATAACTGGTTCTTTGGGATTTCTCCCGAGGGCATAGGTACATTAGGCATGTTGTTGAACTTTGCGGTGGCCTTTGCTGTGTGTAGAGTTACCCCACCACCACCAGAGCGCATTCAGGATTTAGTAGAAGATATTCGAGTGCCTCGTGGCGCGGCTGCAGCAGCGGCTGGACATTAGAAACTAGATAGATCGTTAAGGTAAAAAAAAGGCGCTTCGGGAAACTAAAGCGCCTTTTTTGTTCCCCCCTGAGGCCATACTGAAGCTAATTTATAGCTTCGGGTGGCTCACTATACTTATCTACCCCCTCAACTATACTTCGAAAGTGTGTTTGTTAAATTTTGAAATGTAGAGTTCATAAAATAGTGGATATTGTTGATAAATTAATTCCCAGTAGTTTCCTTTCTGATAGTGCTGATAAGTTTAAAGCACGCTCCCTGATTTTTTTTACTTTAGTAGTAAGTTTAGGGGCAATTATTACCCTTGCTACGCTCTTGATATTAGAGCAATCTATTTCTTATCGACGATTAATTTCTATAGGGTTAATTTCACTTCAGATAATTCCTCTTTGCGCTATGGGGTGGTTTAAAAACTTAAAACTGGCTTCGTGGTTATCAATTATCCTGACGTTTATTCTAATTGAATATGTACATTACAATAATCTTTCAGTGCAAGGGCCTGCTACAATTTTTTTCATTTTACCCTCAATAATGGCGGCTTTGTTGATTGGTGGGAAAGCTGTTTTTTCTGTCACGCTTATGGGGGTATTGGCCCTATCTTTTAATTATTGGGCTCTTGTAGAAGGAAGGTTACCTCCTCCAATAATGAATTTTGATCATATCGAAAAGATTACTTTAATTACGGTGTGCGTAACGTTGGTTGTTGTAACTTTATTGGTCTATGGAATGGTGAAATTAACAAGTCAAAGAGAGCAGGAATTATCGCAAGAGGTCAATAGACGACAACAGATGCTTATTGAATTAACAAAAGCTAAAGAGGCGGCCGAAGCGTCGGCTAATAGTAAGGCAATGTTTCTTGCTACCATGAGTCATGAATTACGCACCCCATTAAATAGTGTTATTGGAAATGCGACTTTATTAAATAGTAAGCAGTTGTCTCTCAATGCGAAGGAGCGTGTTGATGATATTCAGTTATCAGGAAAATTGTTGCTAACAATCATTAATGACATTTTGGAGTTGAGTAAATTTGATTCTAAAGGCGTTAAGTTAGATAAAAAAACATACGATATCGCTGACCAGTTTAAGCAGTTACATCGTATGTTGCTTCCTCGTATTAATGAGGGAGTTTCATTTAACGTATTAGTTGAATCACCCCACATATACGTTAACGCTGATGAAAGTAGGATTGCTCAAATTGTTCTGAATTTTGTTTCCAATGCCACTAAGTTTACTCAGAAAGGTGAAATAACACTTGGGTTGGCGTTTGATGATAAAAAGAATATAACTATTTATGTAAAAGATACTGGCTGTGGTATTTCTGAAAATGATCAGAAAAATTTATTTAAAGATTTTGTTCAAGTAGGTGACGCGAAACATATCCATAAAGAAGGAACAGGGTTAGGGCTGGCTATAGTGAAGCGTATTGTTGATACTTTAGAAGGAACTATACAGGTTGAAAGTGCTGTGGGTACAGGGACGACTATAAAGGCTGTGTTCCCGGTATCAAGGGTAATTTTTAATGAGGTAGAGGAGGACAATCAAGATAGCCCGGTGGCAGTACTCGATGATCTTTCTAATATTAGGGTTCTTATTGTTGATGACGTATTAATGAACTGTATGATTTTACATGATTTATTAGAAATGATTGGTATTACTAAGGTTGAATCGGTGAATAATGGTAGGGATGCTGTAAATTTTGCTGCCAATAACTCAAGTCTTGATTTAATTCTAATGGATGTTCGAATGCCTGAAATGAATGGTATAGAGGCGTGTAAAATAATAAGGTCAGGTGGATTTAAGAAGAATATTCTAGCGGTAACCGCAAATGCGTTCCAGGAAGATCAGGATGAATGTCTGTTAGCTGGAATGGATGGATTTGTACCAAAACCCATTGATGTTGAACTGTTAACGAATGCGATTAGGTTACTTAAGTTTTAGTGTAAATATTCATACTTAGTTGAATGATAGGGGGAATTGAATTTACTAATTTTATGCCAAGAGTTTCTGGAAGCACCTTTATGGTATCGGTTTTTTTATAATAAAAGTGCACTCGCATTAAAAGGCGCTTCAGGAAACTGAAGCGCCTTTTTTATTTATGACTTTATAGCGCAAAAAAACCAAACATGGCAATTGTAAACTCTTCCCATGTCATGCCTGTTTGAGCATCTATAACTCCATCGCCATAGTTATCAAAATAAACGACAACATTCGATGGGATAGGGGTTCCTGGTGTAGATTCAGCATCTGGAGAAAATATTTCGACCGTTATGATCTCGCCTGTAGCCATTTTGAAGTTAAACTTCCCTTCAAGTGCAACGGTTTCTAGGTTATCGCCATCTTCATCATCAGACTCATCAACATATCGATCTTCAAGAATTAGCTGTCGAGTTGTTTGCATAGAGTAAGAGGCATTAGCATCTTCTTTATTGGTAATATCAAATTTCCAGCGAGTTTTTGTCTGCGTTGTAGAGTCATTACTTATGGCTTCAAATGCAAAGGTATTAAAGGCCGCTGCAGGTGTGCTGAAGTAAGACGGATTGGCCTTAAGTTCGTTTGCTTTTGCGTGCTCAACCTCAGTTGCGGTTGCATCAGGGAAGTTTATGTTAGGCGCTACGCCCGCATCAAGTAGACTGAGGTTGATGCCAATAAGTTTTATATTCTCATTGTCAGTTAATCCGTAGACGATAGGAAGGTGGTATCGATACACGCCATTGTCACTGGCATTATGACGTTCCTTCTGTGTAATATCTTTATATGCATCTGCAGAAATAACGTACTCATATGACTCATAAGTGCCTTCTAGTTGGTCAATTTCAACCTTTTGTGTACCTGATTGGTTAGCAAAGGCGTCTTTACAGTCGCGTTTAATACTCTTAATGCTATCGCCGCTATGTATAATTGATTCACTTAATGGGTGTTTTACTGTCTCAGTAACGGTTTCTCCTGAGATACTACACGCACGACTTGTGCTAGCTTGGTGTATGAACCGAATTCGAGACAACATAAGTTCATTGGCAACAGCCGTTGTTGCCGCTGTAGTAACAGCCGTGTTGTAGAAAGCAGAAACAGTAGCTACATAATTCTCTTCAGAAATAGAGAAACCACTACCCGCTTTTTGGGCATCAGATATAACGGTTGTTGCATCGTCTAGGTTTAGATCTGTTTGAGTAGTGGGGTCATCAGAGCTAGATCCACTTCCGCAGCCTAAAAGTAATGAGCTTGTTGCGCATAGCAACAAAGGTTTAACTAAGTTGATTTTCATTAAAGTTCCTTTTTTAGTATTCCTTTAATTCAAGATATCAATGATGGTGTCATCTTTCTTGAATCGCGTTTTCACGTAATAAGTGCAATTAATGTCTTTTTGACTTATTAGTGATGGAATGATTGGTTGTTAGAACAAGAAGGGAGGGAGTTATTCTATGGATAGCTGTATAGACAACATAATGCATGTGATTAATCCTTTAACCCACTTATTGAAGGTGGGTAGGATAAGGGAAGTGTTAAGTTTTATCAATGATAGAAATTTATGTGGTGAGGTGCAATGGGTTTTATTTTGAGGTTTATGGTAAAAAAATACGTGGGGTATGTATAATGGCGTCGCTCGAAAATCACGATAAAACCTGAGTTTCGAGTTATCGTAAAGCAATACGATATGGAGTTGTACGCTTTTGTAGCAAGTAGTGGTGTGTGATCGCATGCCTGGGCTTGTCTGGTTGTTATTAATAAGGATGTTAAAATGAAGTGCCTGTCATTATTGTTGTTTCTGTTTGCTGTATCACCTGTCTCGGCCAAACCTGCAAGTGATCTGCTAGTGGTATCCTATCCCGGAAGTACTGTTGTTATTCAGCACTCGAACGAGTTTGTGGCGGTGGACTTTCCAATGTCACTTAATTCGTATGAAATACCTGAAAGCTGGGAACTTGAACGGCTTGAGGGAGAAAACTCGGTGTCGATTTATAATGTTCCTTTAAGTGTTACTAATAGCACACTTAAAATTTTCCGGTCTATCGAGAATGAGCTAAAACGTATGGGGGTGGAGGGATTTATATCTTGTTCTGCTGCTCAAGGGGCGTGTGGGTACTATTTTCCTCGCAGGTTGGCCTTGGTTGAGCCTCGCAAAAGCTACTATGATGAAATGAGTGGTTTTTGGAACTATAACATAGGTGATTTTTACGTCTATACCGGTGTCTTATCTAAAGAGGATAGTAAATTCTATATTTCGGTAGTGGTCGCGCTTTCCGATTCAATGAAGCATATTCAGTACTCTGTTGATATTACAGAAGTAGCTTTAGAAGCGCCTGAAACGCAAGCTCTCACGGTAGAAAAAATAAGTAAGTCAATTAGTGAAACGGGAAGTGTAGTGCTGGATGGCCTTTTCTTTGAGACGGATAAAGCACAAATAAAAGATTCATCTAAAGCCTCATTGGCTGCCGCAGGCCAGTATTTAAAGAACAACCCGGAAAAAAAATACTTAGTGGTTGGTCATACTGATTCTGTGGGCAGTGACCAATACAATCAGAAATTATCGGAAGAGCGTGCGGAGGCAGTCATTAAGAACTTGCGAACATCGTTTGATTTGTCGGCCGTGACACTGGAATCTGAGGGTAAGGGCTTGTCCTCTCCTGTGGCATCTAACGGCAATAAGGCAGGAAGAGAATTAAACCGACGTGTCGAAATCGTATTGATCTCAATGGCAGAGTAAGGTGAAGCTAATATGTACCTTATGAAATTGCTAACATGTCTGGCGGTATTATGGTGTGGTGCTCTAACGGTACAGGCTGATGCGTTGGGTGCTTTCAATAATATTTCCCGCTCATACTCTGCTGATATTGTTAGTTATAATCAACGGGCCCCCCGAGATATCTATAAAACCCATGTCGTAATGAGTCGGCTGGGGATTCGCATGGAAACTGAGAGTATGTTTGGTGACCATGCAAAAGAAGTTTACATACAGCGCTTTAAGGATAATTCGTCTTGGCTGGTAAAGCCGGATAAAAAAACATTTGCAAAACTCCCTGTGGAGACCGAGGGAGAGACAGGGGAAGATGCTGGCGAGGGAGGAGTGATGTCGACTCAAGCTTGTCAAATGGGCGAGAAAAACCTTAAGTCTAAAAAAATCATGGGTCAAAAGTCGTTTAATGGTGATGAAGTCATAGTTTGGAATTGCATGTTAAATGGATATGTCGTTGAACAATATTATAGTTCTTATTGGGCGGTTGTAGTTAAGGAGTTCATGCCCAGTGGTGATGTGGTTGAGCTTAGAAATATTAAGTCTGTAGATTTTCAAGAAGGTTTTTTCTCTCCGTCAAAGCGTTATCGGCAAGTGTCGATTGAAGAGTTTTTAACAGGGGCTCCGAAGCTAGAGCCTTATTCTGAATCAGGTATTAACTAGTTCATAAAATATCAAAAGGCTTTAAATTATAGCGTATAAATTCAGATTTTAATTTTTATTTCGTGAGGCGTGTCACAAAATAATATAAAGAGTTCATTGAGCTTACTTGATTCATGGAGTATTATGCCGCCCGCTGACTGGTCGGCAATATATTTAAGGATGCCAGTTTTCGCAGGCTGGTGTGCCTTGCAAATTTTTATTAAAAGGATGTTGATGTGAACGTTATAAATTCTAAAAGAATTAACCTCAAAAAATCGTTTGGTCAGGGCATGACCGAGTATATTATTATCGTTGGTGTTATTGCTGTTGGTGCTATTGGTACTTTTGGTTATTTTGGAGATGCAGTGGAGCATCAAGTTGCGGGTATGGCCAAAGAGATATCTGGTCAGAGTGGCGCTGCTGAGCGAGGCCTTGCGAATACCGCTGGTGCTCAAAAGGCCGCAGATACGGCTAATAATCATAACGGTCTTGGTAATTATGATGATAATGGTCAGTAGTTATTGTGAGAGTTAATCAGGTTTTTGCTTTGTGTGATGCTGGTTAATGTTGTGAATTAGAGCAGGCAGGATGTCTGCTCTTTTAAATCACCTTAGTTATAGTGGTCTAAGGGATATAAGAATTTAGCAAGGATGGCGGTTTATGCTTTCTAGTTTTACCTCAATGGTTTCAGTTCAGCGTGGCCAAGCGTTGCCCCTAGGTTTGGCGTTAATTCTGTTTGGTAGTCTTCTTGCGATTGTTTTATTTAATTCGGGTCAAATGACCTCAGAAAAATCTCGCCTGACTAATACAGCTGATGCGGCGGTATATAGCGGTCTTGTTTGGCAAGCCCGAGCATTAAATTTTCAAGCGTATACAAATAGAGCTATGGTTGCTAACCAAGTGTCAATTGCACAATTCGTTAGTCTAAACTCGTGGACAAAGTATGGGCATCAAACAGCCTCTAATATTAATGATTCACTTGGCTTTTTCCCTCCATTTAAACCGTTTACTCAGGCTGCTGAGAGTGCAATGAATGCGGTGGATCTGGTTGTTAACCTGGTCGCTAGTGTTGCTGTGCCAGTTATAGATGGCGTTAATATGGTGCTTTCTGAGACGCAGCGTGCAGTCTATATTTCAAGTTTCGCTATAACGCCCATCATGGTTAGGGATGTAGTCAAAGCAAATGATGGAAATTATGATGTAGATTCAGTATATGGTATTGCCTCATTAGGTTTAAATGCGCTTGATTGGAATAGTTTTGCGAAACGTTATGATGATGAGCCAGGTTTAAAACGTAAGGCCGATTTAATTACCCGCTCAAGAGATAAGTTTACTCAAAAAAGAAACTGGAGTTTGGGTACACTTTGGGTTGCTCCCACTGAAAAATTCAAACTGAAAAAAGAAGGTTCTACCCATCTTGTTTATGATGGTGGTGAGTGGGCATGGAAGGGAAAAGATACTCTCTCGCTGCATTATAAGCGTTACCGCTGCAGTTGGAAAGGTTGTAAGTGGAAACGTGAAGAGGTCCCTATCGGTTGGGGGGCAGCCTATGCCTCAGACGATATTGGTTGCGGTAACTCTTGCCCTGCCTGGGTTTCTAGTAACCGCCGTGCAGAATCATGGGCAGAAGCGGACCCTGAAGAAATAGCCGGTTATAACGGGGTAAGAGCGTATTATGATTTAACAGACTTGAGTGCAAACAATAAAGACCCCAGATTGCAACTCAGAGTTGAGGTTCAAGTACGGGAGGGGGATGTTAAAACAGCTACAAAAATTGATGGATTAGGTTCTTCATCTGCGCCTACTAGCGCCACGGTTAAAAATGGCATTGGTGAAGGTATGTTTTGGACGGAAGATGCGACGGCGGCAAATACAATGGCCTCTCTAAGTAGTGGCGAAATCTATTTTGAAAGACCGTCAGAGTTGCGAGTAGGCGGCCAAGTTAAGCAAGAATACGGTAACTTATTCAACCCGTATTGGCAGGTTCGATTAATAGAAACCACTAATGAACAGCGCTTTGCCGCATGGGTGCTGCGCTCACCAGACTTGGTTTCATCTTCTGTTGGCGGCGTGTCATCCGCGTTAACTCATTATGCTAGCCAACAGGTGGAAGAGTTACAGAGCCTCCAGGAGCTTCAGAACTATGCTCAACAAGAGGCCGATTTGTTAACGGGGTATGTTGAGCAGCAAGGGCAGTTGGGTGGTCAGTTAGAAGGTATTCAAAGCCAGGTGTCATCAGTGGAAGATATAATTCAGCAAGCAGAAGACTCTGGCATGTCCGCAACGGATGCGTTTTTGCAGCAAAAAAATGCTGAGTTACAGCAGCTTCAATCTTTGGAGTCAAGTACCCGGGCTGAGTTGCAGGGTGTAATAGCACAAGTGGATCAGGCTACTCAGCTACAGTCACAGTTGGATGATGTTCAAGGGCAAATTACGGCAGTCACCGATCAAATAAGTAGTCCGGCTATCTCGGTTGCACAAGGACTCTCGCAGGATATTAATCAAGCCAGTAATCTGGCAACTCAAATTGAAACAGCAGGGTTAGGTAATATTCAAGAGCAGTTAGTGGAGTCAGGGAGAGAGGCTCTTACGGATGCAGTTCAAGATGCGTTGATGGGGCAGGTGGAAGAGATATTGGAAGATGCTGTTTCAGCAGTAATAAACCAGTATGGCGGTGATATTATTCAACTGAAGGGAAAAGCAGAGGACACTGTTGAGGAGGCTGAAAATATGGTTAATGAAGATTACATTCAGCCCTTGAGAGACCAAGTCGAGTTGATGGAAGCTCGAATTGCACAGGTTTCTGCTGAGGTTGAGGCAGAATTGCAAATAGGGGTAAGTCAGTTCGAAGAGGTTATTGGTTCAGTTGAAAGCGAGATGAACAATAGAGTTAATGAACTACAAAATCAGCTGCAAATGGAAGTTACTTCTGCAGAGAATATACTGAATAATATATCTGCACAGATTTCAGACAAGCTGATAGAGCAAAGTGAAACAGTTATCCCTGCTGAAATTGAGTCACTTCAGGTTCAGATTGATGGCCTGCAATCGCAGGTTCCTACTCTTGAGCTCAATGTTAGCCAGCTCCAAACAAGATTGTCTGTAGAGCCTTTAGCATTGCAAGATGTTTATCAAAATCAAATTAATGGTTTGATAGCTGAGAAGCAGGTTTTAGTTGACTCTTTAGAAGACGAAGTTGAGGCAGTGACAGCGACCTTAAATTCAGACCTGTTGGAAGTAAAAGGACAGCTAAATGCTCTTTTGTGAGTTTTGTTTTCAGATTATTAGTTAATAATATTATAAGGTTATAGCCGTATTTAGTTATAAATGTATACGGTTTCAGAAACAGGGATTAGTTATGAAATTGAGCTTTAGGGTTAAAGGGAATGCATTAACAGAGTTTGCAGTATTGGCTGTTGTAATAGTGCCTGCGCTAGCCTCAATGCCACTTCTTGGAAAGTTGTCTGATGTTAATCAGTCAACCGCTCAGGCAAGCCGCTATGCCGCATGGGAAAGAACCATTTCGGATAGCTCTAAAAAATCTGATGCGCAGCTAACAACAGAAGTGCGCAACCGTTTTTATGCCTCTCCCAATATCCTTCTTGAGTCTAATAGAGACTTAGTTACTGATTCTCCAAATAATTTCTGGGGTGTATTTCCTGATGAAAATGGCAACCTGAATAGTTTGGTTGCTTACTCTAATGATGGAATTACAGTTGATTCAGATAATCAATCAATACCCAACACAGGTGCAGCAGTTCTTTCTGAGGGGATTGTAGCAATAGGGGATGCAATGTCTGGCCTTATATCAGATTCAGAGTGGGATTTAGAAAGCAAAGGTTTTTATGTAGCAACAGTGAACGCAAGTATTTCGACTAATAATACTTTGTTAAAGGGGAAAGACTGTAGCGGTGCTGAATCTGGGCTAGTTTTTTCATGTGTACGAAAACATAATGCTATTTTTGTTGATACCTGGCATTCAGGGTCTGTGAATCAGACTGAGGAGCGTGTTCGGTCTTTGATGCCAGGGGCAGTCTTCAAACCTATCGGTAATGGCATTGCTCTTGTAGGAGAATATGTTCATATCTTTAAGGAATTGAAAAGGTTAAAAAACGTCTTTGGTGAAGTTAAACCAGATGTTTTACCTCTGGACAGGTACGGTGATTAATGAAAATAAATGAATGGTGTTCTAAATGGGTAATGCCTGTTCTTCTCTTGCTCATTTCATTTGATGTGGTTGCGGAGTACGGCGCAATCCCTATGCCGGATAGTATGCACTCGGTATGGGTAGGGCAAGATATCGTTCAGAACGGAATCCCAATGCAAATACAAAGTTTTACGTATAGCGGGACGGTTGAAAATCTTTTGGCATTTTATAAAAATCAGTGGTCTACACCTGGTCAACCGGACGTTCCTGGCTTTGTAGAGAATGAGGTTGGCGGGTGGGCAATAATAAGTCATCTTGAAAGTAACAGTAATATTGTTATTCAGGCCAAGCCTTCGGATAGTGGTGGCGCAGAAGGCTATATTTCTCAGTCTACTCTGGGAGCTAAGTCAGACGTAGAAGGAATTATCAGCGAGTTTCCAAAAATGAGCGGTTCCGATGTAATTTCAGCCACTGAGTCATCAGATTTTAATAGGGAGGCAACCACACTTATTCTCAGTAACCATTTTTCTGTTGAGTCAAACACCCGTTTTTATAAAGATAAAATGAAGGCATTGGGGTGGAACTATTTATACGGAGCTTTACAAGGGAAAACCAGTATATTGCTCTTTAACGGGGTTGGTTCACAAACAGAAATTGCCATTAGTAAAAATGAAAATGGAACGACTATCATTTTTGCTAATGTTGTTGACGGTTAAGCTGCATCAAAATTGAATAGAAGAGCGTAAATAATGAAACATAATTTGAGGCAAAAAGGGCATGTGGCTTCAGAGTGGGTGATTGTCACATTTCTTATGATAATTGCTTTATTCGCACCAATACCAGGTACTGATCAATCAGTAACGGGCCTGATGATGGAATCCATAAAAGAATTTCATGCAAGCAATTCATTTTTGCTTTCTTTGCCTTAGTTAGTCGCTTTCAGGAGTAGTAGATATATGGAAATTGAACAGAATAACCGACCGCCGGTAAAGAATATTATTATGCTGGTGGTGTCTTTGGCTTTAGGTGGTCTTGGGGTCTATTTAGCAAAACAGTTTATTGATGAAAAAATAAGCTTTTACCGCTCTCAAATGGAAGTGAAAGAGGAGGTTGTAGAGGTTGTCGTACCGAAACAAAATATGCTTAGGGGAGAAACAATTACCTCACAAAAAGTATCCGTAAGAAAATTCCCCAAAAAATATATGGATTCCAATACTGTTACAAGTGCAAATTATAAAGTGGCAGTGGGTCAACGATTAAACTTCGATATAGATGGAGGTAAGCCACTACTTTGGGCTCACCTGGAAGGGGGGGTTATGCCTACTTTCTCAGGGAAAATTGAGGATGGCTACCGTGCTTTAACCGTGCCTGTTGATGAAATCAATTCAATATCAGGGTTTCTGCAACCTAAAGACAATGTAGATTTAATGCTAACTTATCAAAAAAGTGGTAAGCAAGGAAAAGTGACTTTTCCTTTTATGCAAAACCTTCATGTTTTAGCGACGGGTGTAAAAACAGCCGTAGATAAAACAGGGCGGGCAGCTTCAAAGCGTTATAACACTATTACTGTTCAGGTAACGCCTGAAAATGCGAAGAAGATTATACTTGCTCAAGATGTAGGTAAGGTAACTGCCACATTGCGACATCCTGATGACTCAGTTCCAATGAGCTCTAAAGAGATAAGAGTTTCTGATTTGTTTGTGAAAAAACCGAGAAAAAAATATAGGAAGGCAAAGGTTAAGAAAGGGATTGAGTTCATTATTGGTGGTGTTTAAACACTAACAGAGTGTGTGGCCGAGCGACTATTTAAGATTAGATGCTTGGTATGTTGTAATTAATTAAAAACAGGATGTTGTAATGCAAGGGACTGTGAAAGTTATTTTAGCAGTATTTATTTTGTTCTTTGTTTCTAGTGGTAAAGCTAACACTCTAAATATAGATATGTTTACAGGCGAAGTTAAAGTACTGGGGATGTTTGACCTGGATCGAGTTGCCATAGGTGATGGTAAGGTGATTCGCGTTGATGCAAAAAAGGGCGGAGAGCTTATTCTAATTGCTCAAACTGCTGGAAGCTCATCAATAAGGCTGTGGCTTAAAGATGGGACTGAGTCTGACTACAATATTAGAGTTAGTAAGGGCGATCCTCAAACAAGAATTCGTATGGAAAGTATGGTGCGAATGAATGTGAAAATGTTAGAAGTCAGAAAAAGTGCAATAACTGACTTAGGAATTGACTGGTCTAATCAAATAAACGGACCGGCACTAACAACGGCTGGTGATTTTATATCATCAAGCTTATTTCGTAGTTCTTCAGCAAATAGTGGTATTGCAGAGGCCCTTCCACTGAGTATTAAACCTTTCTCAACTCACTTTGGCCTTGCAACCTCTATTACCTCGCAAATAAATTTTTTGGCCTCTTCTGGTGATGCAATAACCATCGCAGAACCAACACTGAGCTGCATTAATGGCGGTACAGCTACTTTCTTGGCTGGAGGAGAAATTCCTTACCCTATCACCGGGACTAATGGTCAAACCACGGTTGAATTTAAAGAGTACGGTATAAAACTAAATATTAGCCCTAGGGTTGATGCTGACGGTAATATTTTTACCGATATTCTTACAGAAATAAGTCAAATTGACCCATCAGTTAGCGTGCTTGGTGCACCAGGTATTTTGACTCGACGAGCTCAAACTAAAATGAATGTAGTAACCGGTCAAACAATGGTTATATCTGGCCTGCTTAGCTCTGAAAGTAGCACTGAAGAAAATAAACTGCCGTGGTTAGGTGATATTCCATACATTGGTGGATTATTTGGAACAACCAATACAAGAAACAAAATATCAGAATTGGTTATTTTTGTGACCCCCGAAGTAATTAAACCCCAGACCTTGCGGTTTACTGATCGTGAAAAAGACTTGTACGATTATAGTAATAAACGTGTGCAGCAGATCAAAGAATCATTAGCCTTTAAATTGATGGATTAGGTCAACGTTATGTTTAATTTAATTTATCAAGATAAAAGCGGTCGGAAAAAAAGGCTAGATTTTAGTGGTAATAATTGTGTTGTTGGTAGCGACAAAAGAAGCGATTTTTTTATAAAAAGCAAAAATGTATCTAAGAAACATGCTGAAATAATCTACGACACAAGTAAGGGTTGTATTATCTCAGACCGTGGGAGTAGTACGGGTACATGGGTTAATAGTGAACGAATTAATTCGCCCGTGGTTGTGACGGATTATGATGAAATTGTTATTGGCAATGTAAAGTTGTGGGTTCGTATTAGTAATAATGATGCTAAGTCCACAAATGAAAAAAATAGCCAAACAAACTTGATTACAGATCCAGTAATACCGACGCTTGTAAATGAACAGGTTATTGAGAGAGAACCTCAAGACCAGTTATTACACTGGGGGAGGACGGTTCATGAACTTTTAATAGATCAAATGGACCTGAGACGTAAAGATGTTCATCGAATGAGCGATGAAGAGTTACGTGCAGAAACAGAAGAGCTGATAGATCAGATTATTAGTTCGTTGAAAGGTTCGTTTCCTGAAAGTTTAGATCTAAACCGCCTTAAAACAAATGTCTTAAACGAAGCGGTAGGATTAGGTCCGTTAGAAAAGTTTTTGGAAGATGAAAGTATTAGCGAGATTATGGTCAATAGCTTTGATCAAGTGTTCGTTGAAAGAAACGGTAAACTTGAACTAAGTGACTATGGGTTTAGTAGTGACCATGCCGTATTGTCAGTAATAGAGCGCATCATAACACCTATTGGTCGCCGTATTGATGAAAGCAGCCCGATGGTTGATGCTCGTTTAAAAGACGGGTCACGTGTTAACGCGGTTATCCCACCTTTGGCGCTAAAAGGGCCATCGTTAACTATACGAAAATTTTCTAAAAAGAAACTTCAGTTTGATGACCTCGTAGGCTTTGATTCTGTTAATCAGGATATGGTCGATTTTCTTAGAGTATGCGTGGAGTGCAGAAAAAATATTATCGTTTCTGGTGGTACTGGTTCGGGTAAAACAACATTGTTAAATGTGTTGTCTAGTTTTATTCCTGATAGTGAACGTATTGTAACCGTTGAGGATGCGGCAGAGCTTAAGTTAGATCAGCCTAACTTGGTTTCCCTGGAAGCTAAGCCTGCTAATGTTGAAGGCCGTGGAGCGGTATCTATTCGAGAGTTGGTAAAAAACACCTTAAGAATGAGGCCAGATCGTATTGTGGTCGGTGAGTGTCGTGGAGGTGAAGCCTTAGACATGTTGCAGGCGATGAACACCGGACATGATGGATCATTAACGACAGCACACGCCAACACACCACGTGATTTGGTTTCTCGTCTGGAAGTAATGGTATTGATGTCTGGGATGGCACTACCTGTAACGGCTATAAGAGAGCAAATTTCATCGGCTGTCGATATTGTTGTTCAACAAACCCGGTACCCTTGCGGAACCCGAAAGATAAGCCGTATTACTGAGATTGTTGGAATCGAAAGTGGCACGGTTCAGCTACAGGATATTTTTGAATACAAGCGTTCTGGCTATGATCAAAATGGGAAAGTTAGAGGCGAGTTTAAGCCGACCGGTTTTATTCCAACATTCTACGAAGAACTTGCAGAGATTGGCATGAAAACAGATCTTTCTATATTTAATAATCCAGAGAGTCAGGCCAATGACAGATTTTAATATACTGCTTGTTATCATTTTTTTTGGTTTAAGTTTTATTGTCTGGAGTGTTTCAACGCTGGGTTTCAAAGGTTGGAAACAGTATGAGTCGAAGTTTACTTCAACTGCAGAAACAACATTCGAAAGAATGTTTATATTCTATGACTTTCAAAAAGTATTTTTGACCAATGTTGGTTTGCTTATTGTTGTACCCGTTGCCGTTTATTTTATGACTGATGCAGCGTTTTATGCGTTGCTTGCCTTTGTTGCATTACTGTTTGTACCAAAAATAACTTTAAAAATAATGGAAATTAAGCGTAAAAAATCGATTATCGAATCGTTACCTGATGTTTTGGCACAAGTATCAGGCAGTATGAGATCAGGTTCTACATTCAACTCTGCAATAGAAACGATGGTGAACGAATCAAAAGGCCCCGTTGGTCAAGAGTTTGCATTACTGCTTAAAGAACAAAAAATGGGAATAAGCCAGCAAGATGCACTTGAGAATTTAGGCGAAAGAATTAATTCTGAAGATGTTGATCTGGTAGTTACGGCAGCGCTTATTGCTAGAGATGTTGGAGGGAATCTGGCAGAAACATTTGAACGTTTGTCGATTATGCTGCGTAAAAAAATTGAAATGGAAGGCAAAATAAAAGCGTTAACATCTCAAGGTAAATTACAGGGATGGGTTGTGGGAATGCTGCCTTTCGGCATTATTGGTGCGCTTAGTTATGTCGAGCCTGAAGGTATCGGCCCTATATTTAATACGTATTTGGGGTGGGGGTTTATAGCCACTATTTTGATTTTAGAATTAATGGGAGCAATCATGATACGAAAAATCGTATCGATTGATGTTTAATACATGACTGCGTTAACACTAAGTATATTTATTGGAATTGTTTTAACACTTGTAATTTTGAGTGTCTTCCGAATATTTAATGAAGTTCCAGACGAGGATCGATCTTATTTGGATAAGCCACCTTCAGGGTTTCGTCTGGTATGGCCATTTATTAATTTATTAGTACATTATACAAGCGGGATTATTACCAAAAATTATCGCTATAGCACCCAAGTGCGTTTGCGTCGGGCTGGTGTTGAGTATTCATTGAGCGTAGAGCAATTTTTTGCGGGCAAGATTATATCGACTATTTGCGCATTGGGTTTTGTATATTTATTGCAGGTGATGCTGAATAAACCCTCATTGGTGTATTTGCTTCTGGCTGCTCTGGGAGGCTTTTTCTATCCTGAAATATGGCTAAAAGAGACGATGGATGCCCGAAATAGTAAAATTTTTAGAGCATTACCTTTTTACCTAGACATTATTACCTTGGCGGTTGAGTCTGGAACAAACCTGACAAACGGTATTAGTCAGGCTGTACAAAAGGCGCCAGAAGGCCCCCTTAGAGTCGAGCTTGGCCGTGTACTAAGAGACATCAGAGCGGGCAAACCCCGCGCCGAGTCACTAAGAGATTTGGCCGAACGAGTTTCAAACGAAAGCCTCAACAATGTAGTCAGTAGTATGATCCAGGCTGAAAAAACAGGCGCGAGTTTAGGGCCTGTATTAAGGGCCCAATCTGACCAACTTAGATCGACCCGCTTCCTTAAAGCCGAAAAAATGGCTATGGAAGCGCCGGTGAAGTTATTGGGCCCCCTTATTATGTTTATTTTCCCTACAACATTTATTGTTATTGGTTTTGTAATTTTAAGCAAAGCATTGGGGGATGGAATTATAACTTGGGCTCCGTTGGTTTGGGCGTTTTCCAACCCAACCTAATGATATTTTAAAACTATTAAATTTAAATGATTAATGACGATTAGTTAAACTATAAAGGGTTACTTATGAACAAGTTTTTATTTAGCACAAAAAGCAAACTATTAGCGATTTTATCTCTGACATTAGTTTTAGCATCTTGTAGTGATAGTGATGAACAATTACCAACCAACGCGACAGTGACTATTACGCCTGCAAGTAATACTTGGACTGTTGTTCCAAATTTACAAACTGATGCAGAAGGAAATGAGTACTGCGTGATTGTAGAAGATTATTATCAAGATGAGTTCGTGACAATCATGGTTAATGATTCAGAAAGCCGCGCTATAGGGAATATTGAACTGGTTGTTAGTCTTAGCCTGTCAGGAAATACGTTTTCCCATTATCCTCTTGTTGAGTTATATGATGACCTGAACGGTAATTATATCCCAGAACCAGAGGAACTTGTGAGTGGTGGTGATGACCCTTTATTAACAACACATACAGAAGAGCACACAGGATTTAAAAATCTGATTGTAAGAATGAACCTTTCATGTGAATACAGAGCTCAACTAAGAGTTGTCGCGCAGGGCTATTCTACATCTGCAGACTTTGAGGTTAAGGCAAAAGGAGAAGAATAAATTATTCACTCACAAACCTAAAAGCATAAATATTTATTAAGTTGAGAAAGATGAAAAAGATAACAGTAACAATACAAAGTGGAAACTCACATTCATCGTTGTTTTGCGATGTATGGCTGGCAAAAGGTTTCTGGCAAAGACTGCGGGGTTTGCTTTTTCGCCCCAAGCTTTCAAACACGCAAGGTTTAATGCTTCAACCGTGTAATCAGGTGCATACGTTAGGTATGAAGTTTTCAATCGATGTTATCTTTTTGGATATAAATGGTGTGATTGTAGACATTGTGCACTCTCTTAAACCTTTACGACAGGCTCGCGCCCGAAGCGCCGCTTATGTGTTAGAGGTGGCTTCAGGTATGGCTAAACAACATCAGTTAAATACGGGAGATCAATTGCAGTGGTCAATCAACAGTGTTCAGTAATTAGGCAAAGTAAAATGGTTTTTTCTCGTATTATTATTTTAATTTTTGCATTCGTAATAGCCGGATGTTCTACCTCTCCTGAGCAGAAATATAGAGATGACCGTAGCGTGTTCTCAATCGTTTCTCAAGCGGATAGAGCATACACCGAAAGTCGATGGCTAGAAGCTGAAAAAGCGTATGAAATTGTTATTGAGCGAGTTCCTCAAGATCATTACGGATGGTTTCGCCTGGGTAATACACAATTACACCAAGGGCGTATTGATAGCGCGATCCACACATTTCAGCAAGCAATTAAACGTAATGGCGATCACCCAAAGACCTATTACAATCTTTCGATTGCCTACCTGTTAAATGCACTTAAAGCCATGGAGCAAGCAGACAAATCTATGCGTGATAATGATCCAGGTAAAGCACTAGTAAGAGCGAAAATGGAACAACTTCTTCTAGTCATAGGTGAGCCCATAGAGAATAGCGTCTCGCCCGGGCGACATCACAGCACGACAAATACAGGCTTACAAGATTAAACACCTAGATTACTGATGAGAGTAAAACCAATGCATGGATTGCAAAATACCACGAAGACCATAAGTAGAATGGCATCTAAAATACACCTTAGAAATATATTCTATGGTGTTGTTAGCCTTAATTGCACTAATTTCCTTCGTTGGATATCTGCATTATTTGTATTATTTAATCGTAACTCAACAAAACAAACTCGAAATGTAAAGAGGCGTCAAAAGGGCGCCGCTATGACTGAGTTTGTAGTCGCCGTGCCTGCGTTATTGGTGTTAGGCCTTGGTGGTATGCAAGGCGCGTTGATGTATAACGCTAAAAATACGGTCACCTACGCCACGTTTGAAGCCGCTCGAAAAGGGGCTGTTACCCATGCACAATCAGCCCCTATTAGAGAAGAACTAGGTGTTCGGATTGCCCCTATATTCGGTGGCGACGGGAGTGCTGAAAAAGCCGTAAAAGCCATGACGAGAGGGATGCTAGAAGCACACGACCCTCGTTATACAAAAATTGAAATATTAAACCCAACACAAGAAGCTTTTGACGATTTTGGTGTTAAAAATGATGAAGGTATTATTGAAATACCGAATACTAATTTACGACACAGTAGCAGACAAATTAAGAGTACTAGTGGCGTAAATATACAAGACGCAAATATACTTAAAGTACGAGTCACCTATGCTTACAAGTTAGGTGTGCCGTTAATGAATAAAATTATTCCTGCCATTATGACCCGATTAGATCCAGAGAATGCAGGTTATTATGCGCTTGGTCGAATTCCTGTTACATCTGTTGCTACTGTTCGTATGCAGAGTGCCGCCTGGGAGGGTGAAAATGTATCAGTGAATGATAGCTCAGGTGGTGGAACGATACCGAACGGTGGAGGCGATACCACTGATGGAGGAGAAACCACCGGTGATGGAAATACCACAGGTGATGGAGATACCACCGGTGATGGAAATACCACAGGTGATGGAGATACCACCGGTGATGGAGATACCACCGGTGATGGAGATACCACCGGTGATGGAAATACCACAGGTGATGGAGATACCACAGGTGATGGAAATACCACAGGTGATGGAAATACCACAGATGATGGAGATGAGACAAAAGAAATTGAATGTAAAACCAGCTGGGGAGACGAAAAATATAAAATTGAAGTATCAGATAGTTGGTATGACTCCCTGACCAACCTGCCTAATAATATTGATGCAGTCTATGATATTGTAAAAGATTTTTTTACAGGTCTTGTTGAAGGGTTTGGTAATCAAGTCTCTGATCTTGTCAATATTTTACTTGACCCAAGTATATTGTGGGATATTGCTAAAGCGGCCATGGATGATCCTATCGGATTCGTTGAGGACGTTGTAAAAGGGGTTCTCGATGATATTGAAAAAGTCATGGTATGTGGACCAGGAGAAATTGGTACGTTTATTGGAGAAAATGCTAACCCTGTTGTTTTTCTGAAGGTTATATCGAATTTGGCAGGTTCAACACGTTTAGCTAAATATGCTGATGATGTGGAGGGTAGACCTAAAGATAGTGACGGCAATTACATTGATGAAGGTGGTGATATTGACGGGGTTACCTGTAACATATCAAGCTTTGTAGCGGGCACTCAAGTCGCTATTCCTGGTGGCCAAATTGCGATAGAAAACGTCCAGGTCGGCACGGCCGTTCATGCACGTAATGAGCTTGATTTTTTCAACGCCCCTCAAAAGGTAACAAAGGCATTTGGTAGAGTTGCAAAAGGCTATTCTCTTATTTCTACAGAATTTGGCACTATTAAAGCGACCTCTAACCACCCATTCTGGGTACAAGGTGCAGGTTGGACCGAAGCGAAAAACCTTAAAGGCTGGGATTCAGTCGCCTCATTAAAAGGTGACACCTTAATTAAAGAAAGTATTTATATAAGAGAAGACACTCGGGTTTATAACTTTACGGTTGAAAATTCCCATAACTATTTTGTGGGTGATGGTGGACTATGGGTTCATAATTGCCCCCCGCCGAAAATCCCGGGTACTTTGCCTCATGCCAAAGAAGCAATAGACGCACTGCCTAAATCTATAGGTGATAACCTTTTTGCCTTTGTAAATAATAAAGGCCTTGTTATTGTTAAGCGTAGAGATATTAATAGCAGTCAAAAATATGAATACCGTAATGACAAACTGGATGTTGCCACAAATAACATCGATGTACCTGCCGTCCGAACAGCGTTGCCTAAATTAACTCATGCCGATTTAGGACCGAGCATGGAAGTTGACCTTGATCTTCGTATTGCCGGAAAATCCGTAACACTTAAAGGAAATGTCAAGACCATTCTGGAAGACCTGACGACAGAACGAAATGCAGCGGTTAAAAAACGCGATGACGCTATTGATGTGGGTGATAACGAAGGAATAAAACAAGCAATACAAGAAATGGCAAACGCCAGCGAGCAGCTTGGCGAAGTTGCATCTCAGGCATATATTAAGAAAAATTTCGAAGGTGCTACAAAACTGGATGCTAATACACCCAGCAATGGCAAACAAGGTGAGTTTGATCAAATATATTTGCATAAAGGTCGGCTTATCCTTGTAGAAGCCAAAGGGGGTAATGCCACTTTGACTTCAAGGAAGGACTTGAAGGGCATGCGTGCTGAACAAGGTTCGAGTTCATACATGGAGACGGTGATTCAGAACTACAGGAAGCAATTGGAGAATGTTGAAAGTGGTAAAACAACTGTCACCCCAACAGAGAAGGCTAATCTGGAAGCAACGGTTAAAGCATTCGATGACTATGAGGGAGAAATTGACTATTACAGCATTACCCAAAAAGCAACACAAACCATTGTAGATGGTAAGACCGAATATGGGATCAGTGACAGTATTGATGTTGTTAAATTTACACTTTAGTTTATCTTTAACGGACTTAATTTATTGGGGGGCAAAATGATTAAAAACCACTACGAAACAACTGAGCAGTTTTGTACGTTAAAAACAAAACAATATAATGAGTATATTGGCGGAGTAATAGAAAAAATTCAGAAATTACCTTCTAGGATTTTACCTAGCTTCTTTCGTAGAAATATGGATATGCTTAGAGTTGAATCTGTTGTTCACGGTGGCTCAGACCTGTCTTGGCTTTACCTGAGACGAGCACAGCAATCATTCACTGGCCACTTCCAACTGTCATTAAACGATGGCAAAGAGTTTATGCTGGATTTTGACGATGGAGTATTGCCTGTTACCGGTAAATATAAAAACTGCTATACCGGCGCTAATGATTGGGTAACAGCTTTTTATTTAGCCATTATCATGCGAAATATGAAAGCCATTAGTATTTTGAGTCAGGTGAGTGAGGATATCTTCAAAGCTGATGAGCAGGGTTCGGATAATTTCGATAATCAGTTGGCCGCACTCTATAAGGCGATTTTTAACCCAGCAGCGAACTTTGCCGAGCAGTTGGTAATAACAACGGCTTCTTTTATTCCAGATGAATTTACAGATGCGAGGTTTAAGTATGTAAATCGTATTTTCTGGCCGCAACTAGCAATTATTCAAGCTATTTTTACCCCTGGTTCAGAGGATAAATTTAACGAGCTTATGACGGGGGCACTCAAGCTCCATAAGGAATATTGGAAAAAGAAATCACACGAATTAGCGGCAGAAGGGGTCATCTCATTACCGCTAACCGCACTCGCTGTACTCGCTCATGATCATGCAGGGTATAAGCTCACGGTGAAAAATGGTTATATTCTAGATTCGTTTGTAACGGCTGAAAATGCTCCAATCCATAACCCCTCTCAAGCCCATTCAGCACAAACCACCGAGCCTACAGAAATTCCTTTTCATGTATTAAAAGCACTTAAAGAATGCGATGGTAGTGAATTGGAATCCCTTCGTGAACAAAATCACACTCAATACTTGCCTGCCCTTATTGCGTTATATGAAGCAGAAGAAAATTGGGATTTAAGAGGGGGAATCGTTGCTTTATTAGTCGATCGTACTGATAGTACATCTGATATTCTAAGCCCGCTCATGAATGACGCACTTAACTCACCCGACCACCAAACTCGCGGTCTAGCACTCGTGTGGCTGTACAATGATCTATCGGTGTATGACCAAATACTAGGTGACTATGGTATAGATGAACAAAAAGTAGATGGCCTTCTGAAGAAATATTTAGCAGCTCAAAGTCAATAAAAGGGAAAATATGAATAAGGTAAAAAAACTCAGCATTGTACTTTTGTTGTCTTTTCTGGGCAGTCAATGTTTTGCTGCGGAAGACTCAAGGATGGGGCGACCTTTTGATGCGCAGTCATTTAAAAATGTAGGCTTGGAAGTGTATCTTCCAGTCTCCCCTACGTGGAACCATCAATTTCAAAAAGGAGGAGAAACCGATGCTATTATTCTAACTACTCCTCCTACCTATTACCCTTCAACCGGAATGCAGATTAAACTGCACCCTGAGCTGCGCGTAATACCAACAGACTTACCTGTTGCCGCCATGAGTGCATTAAATAAAATACGCAGTAGCCTAAAGTTGCCAAAAATTACCCGGATAGAAGATTTGCAGTATGTAGAATACGGCCAGGTAAAAGGCTATGCAGACATATTTGATAAGAAGCAGGGTAAAAACGTGTTTGCATTTAAAAATGTATTCGGGATTATGCCATCAGAACAACCCGTGTCTTTAATGGTTTCTACACCGCAAGGCCAATTAGACCATATTGAACATATGGTGATTAAAGTATGGAAAAACTTAAATGTATTGCCTTCTTCATTACCGAAGAGCGCACCTGAAAATTTATAAAATATTTTGTTTCTAATGTAAGCAGGACTTATTAATGAAAAAAATCGCTTTATATACTCTGTTATTGTCATTTCTATCTGTTATGCCCGCACATGCTAATGGCTTGCAACAAGCCGACATTGATCATCTTATTAGTAGCACCCCAGTAATACTTGATATTGTCGCTAAAATGGGGGGGAAGCTCTCTAAAGATGAAAAGAAAAAAATGCAGATGGGAGCTTTTGAAGGTAAACCTTATACAACAATGGCTAATTTATTAGCGGATACACCCTCAATAAATACCTTGGATACAACCAGCCAGGAAGCGGGGTATAAAAACTTTAATGCCTACGCAAAAATGGCTGACCGTGCAGTGTCTGTGATTATGAGCGCACAGTGGGTTGCAAAAACATCTCGGGAGCTTAAGGGCAACCCTGAGAAAGTGACGAACCTATTTGAATACATGAAGAATGAAACAACCCCTGTTGATAAGCACCAAAAACTAGAACAACAATTAGCATCAATGAGAAGCCGAATGGGTGTTAAGGTCGAAGATCAATATATCGTCGCACAACATTATGATGAGCTAGCCTCAGTTTTTAAACTAAGTAGAAAAAAATAAATATTTAAATCACACGAGATTATTAAAATGGATAGTTATATTGTAGGAAACATAATAGGCAGATTGCTTATGTCTTACTGCCTTGTGTGGTTAGTATTGCTAGTTACAAATCGTATGAACTGGCGATTAGCCTTTCAAAAATCTAAGAAATGGTATGGCATATTACCCGTTGTTGTACTTTTTTTATTGGGTATAAGTGTACGTGGCGTGTAATATGCTTGAACGCAAGTGAATAATCAAAGGAGAAAATAGAATGAAAGGAAGTATTCTTGAGTTTAATACAGAAAGTCGCAAAGGCGTAATTTCTGGCGATGATGGAAAGCGTTATAGTCTTGAAATTGCAGATTGGAAAG
>JQIA01000288.1_pt1 | contig 24682 bp, 22 predicted proteins | sample 811431 | NCBI WGS metagenome assembly JQIA01 (sample SAMN02998118, study PRJNA258478) | marine sediment metagenome | biome: marine; feature: seafloor; material: sediment; isolation source: oil-polluted sediment collected from 3 locations (0.5 km, 0.7 km and 0.9 km)... | place: USA: Gulf of Mexico ...
TACCATGATGGCAGGGATCGGTCGTTTTCTTGAAGGCGTTGGTGAAATTCCTCCGTTCATCGAAGGATACTCCGACGAAGATAAAATGCGGTTGATTTGGGATAAGATTTTAAAATTTTCTGTGACACATAAACCTTGGATTAAAAAATATTGGAATAACGCTGAAGATCAATCAGATGGTTTTATGCGCGGCGGCATTGTTTTAGGGCAGGTTTGGGAAAACCCCTCGCAATCTTTGTTTAAGGAAGGACGGCCGGTCCGGTATCTCGCCCCGAGAGAGGGTGCATTCGCCTGGTTGGACGGTTTGTCTATTCCCACAGGTGCCAAAAATATTGATGCTATTTATGAATTTGTAAAATTTGCAGCACAACCCGAAAACGGGGCGTTGCTTGCCAATGAAACAGGATATAATTCAGCCGTATCTGGCGCAGTTAATCACCTGACCAACGAAAACAAAAAGGCCTATAATTCCGCCTACCCAGACGATGCCATCGATCGCCTATGGTCTTGGCCGTCAACGAAGCCATGGTACAGGGAACTTCGGAGACAATACTTGCAGAAATTTGTGGTGGCCTAAAATCAATTTTTGGATTGCTGGATTTTGGAGACAGGTTTAGTCTGCGGCGTTGTTTTGATGTATCTATGAGCACTATTCCATGAAAATTATTTACAGAGCCGCTAGTGATAGCGATGCCGACGGCCTTATTGAGCTTGTTTCCAAATGTTATGAGGGATATGAGGGCTGCATTCTCGATGTTGAAAATGAAGAGCCGCAAATGCACTACATTTCAACTTTTTTTGCAGGAAAGGGCGGCGAATTTTGGGTTGCTGAACTGGACGGAAAAATAGTCGGCTCTATTGGATATAGCTATGAAGATGGCGAGTTCGAATTGAAGCACTTGTACGTGGATGGAGATATCCGCAGGCAAGGGTTGGCGACGCGTCTTTGTGACCTGGTGGATGATGCTGCTACAGACCTGAAAATAGACAAAATCAAACTCTGGACCGATACACGGTTTCACGAAGCTCATCTTTTGTATGAAAAAAGAGGGTTTACGGGGAAAGTCGTGACAAGGGATCTGGAAGATATCAGTGAAACGACAGAGTATTATTACGAGAAGGCTTTGCCAGTTTCATAATTTGGTGTATGAAACGTCTCCCTAAACACTAGGAAATACGCGGAACAAGAACAATGGATTATCCAATCAAGGATGTGGACGGATTAACGGCTGATGCACTGGGCATTCAATTGAATGCAGAGGGTGCCTTCGATGTTGTTATCAAAAACTATACCCACAGCTTAACGGAAGAAGAGCTGCTGGCTGAAATAAATGATCAGCTTGATGTGAAAAATTCTGTTCGAACTGCGCTTTTGCGAAAAGCTCAAAAAGAAATTCTGTCTGGATTGAAACGCGGCCGACTCCGAATGGACGAAGAGACTGCTGAAGTTTTCGATTTAAATGTTTTGATTTGGTTTGCCGACAAGGTTTTAAACGGCGAACACAAATCTTATCTGACAAAATAGATTTTTGAGAGGTCTGCTTTAAGATAAAAAGCAGTTTAAGATATGAGCAATTCAACACAAAAAATTAAAGCCGGTATTCTTGGTGCAAGCGGGTATACCGGGGCCGAAGCCATGCGGCTTTTGCTACGGCATCCTAACGTGGAACTAACGCTGCTTACGGCCGACCGAAAAGCAGGCCTATCAGTGGAAGAAGTTTATCCGCATTTGGGTGGTTACGGTCTGCCAGATATGATTTCAGTAAAAGACGCTGACTGGAATTCTGTTGATGTTGTTTTTTGCGGTCTACCGCATGGGACAACGCAGGAAATTATCGCGACTTTGCCAGCGACGGTAAAAGTTATCGATCTTTCCGCCGATTTCCGGCTGCGGAACGCGGACACATATGCTGAATGGTATGGGCATAAACATATGGCGATGACGCTGCAGGCAGGTGCCGTATACGGCCTTACTGAATTTAATCGGGACGCAGTTAAAGATGCGCGTCTTGTGGCTTGTCCCGGCTGTTATCCAACCGCAACACTTATTGCACTGTTGCCGTTAGTGTCAGCAGGACTTGTCGACCCACAAGATTTGGTGATTGATGCCAAATCTGGTTTGACAGGCGCTGGACGCGGATTAAAACAAAATACGTTATTCAGCGAAGCTGGTGAGGGCTTAAGCCCTTACAGTGTGGCAAAGCATCGGCACGCGCCAGAGATTGAGCAAGAAGTTGCTCTGTCGGCGGGCCTATCAGATGCGGATGTCCGGGTGAACTTTGTACCACATCTCGTACCCATGAGCCGGGGAGAGTTGGTCACGTGCCACGTGCGTTTGGCCGCAGGTAAAACAGTTGGTGAACTTCGGGCTGAATATGCAAAAATTTTCCAAAATGAGCCATTTGTTCGGTTGCTTAAAGAAGGCGATATGCCGCAGACTCAGATGGTGAGAGGATCGAATAATTGCGTTCTGAATGTCTTTGAAGACAGAATTCCCGGACGGGCAACTGTCATTGCAGCAATTGATAATCTTGTTAAAGGTTCAAGTGGTCAGGCCGTGCAGAACATGAATTTAATGTTCGGGTTTGATGAAACTCTTGGATTGGAGCAGGTCGCGCTTTTCCCATAAAACAAAGAATAAAGGGGTAATTCATGACTAAAAATATAATGTCTTTTAAAGGGGTTACCCCTGATCTTGCCGATGACGTGTTTATTGCGCCGTCTGCCTATGTCATCGGTGATGTTGTCATCGGTGCGGGATCGAGTATTTGGTTTAACTGTGTTGTTCGCGGTGACGTCCATTCCATTCGAATTGGCAACGGAACCAATATTCAAGACGGTACTGTTATTCACGTATCCGGCGGAACCCACTCCACGACCATTGGAGATGATGTTCTTGTCGGCCACAACTGCATGATCCATGGGTGCACATTGGAAGATCGTAGTTTCGTTGGAATGGGCGCAACAGTTCTTGACGGCGTTGTTGTTGAGGGCGGCGCAATGGTTGCCGCTGGCGCGCTCGTCACACCAAATAAACGCGTCCCCGCAGGCGAGTTATGGGGTGGGTCTCCGGCTAAATGCCTTCGAAAGTTAAGTGAAGACGAGCAGAAAAACTTGAATAATGGTGCAAAGCATTATGCTGAACTCGCACAAGCCTATTTAGCCGAAGACAACTAGAGCCTTAGCTGGATTTTCCAGCTTTAGCCACAACCTTCACATAAGAGCCCGGCGCATCTTCAATTGGTTTTAATCTTCCCTTGGCCGGGTTTCTTGCTGCCACTTTTGGGCCTGATTTTTTTGATAGCCATTTGTTCCAGTGCGGCCACCATGAGCCGGGTTGTTCTTTTGCGTCATCCAGCCAGTCATCTGCAGTGGCATATTCTTTTTTCGAAGAATTGACCCAATGCTGATATTTATTGGCATCCGGATGATTGATAACACCAGCAATATGACCTGAGCCTGCCAACATAAATTCAGCAGGACCGCTCATGAGTTTCGTTGCCTTAAAGACAGAGCCGTATGGCGCGATATGGTCTTCTTTACTTGCCTGTACAAATATAGGAATGGTTACTTTCGAGAGGTCAATTGGTTGGCCGCCCAAAGTCAATCCTCCCGGTTTTTGAAGCAGGTTATTCTGATACATGTTCCGAAGATAAAAACTGTGCATCTTCGGTGGCATATTGGTCGTATCGCAATTCCAGAAAAGTAGATCAAACGGGAATGGATCTTTCCCCATCAAATAGTTGTTGATGACAAAAGACCAGATCAAATCACTAGAGCGAAGCATGTTGAAGGTTGTCGCCATATTGCGTCCTTCTAGGAAGCCTGCCGTCTCCATTTTGCGTTCGATCATCTGTACTTGTTCTTCATCGGTGAACAGCAAGAGATCGCCAGCGTCTTCAAAATCTGTTTGCGTGGCAAAGAAGGTACAGGCGGTAATCCGTTTTTCACCAATGGATGCGAGATAGGATAGGGTGGCAGACATTAACGTGCCGCCAATGCAATAACCAATCGCTGTAACTTCTTTTTCGCCTACGGTTTGTTCAATTGCATCAAGTGCCGCTAAAATGCCTTCTGACATATAGCTCTCGAATGTTTTCTCAATATGGCGCTCGTCTGGATTAATCCACGAAATAATGAAAACTGTATAGCCTTGCTCAACGCACCAACTAATGAAGGAGTTTTCTTTTTTCAGGTCTAATATGTAAAATTTATTGATCCAGGGCGGTGTAATGAGCAGGGGCTTCTTATATACTTTTTCGGTTGTTGGTGTGTATTGGATAAGTTGCATCAGTTCATTCTGGAAAACCACTTTACCAGGCGTGACAGCAACATTTCTTCCAACCTCGAAAACTCCATCAGGAACCATGCTAGGACTTAATTGGCCTTTGCCTTTTTTAAGATCTTCGAGCAAATGTTCTAGGCCGGTTACCAGATTTTCGCCTTTTGTCTCCAGCGTGTGCTTTAACACATCCGGGTTTGTCCAAAAGAAGTTGCTGGGGGACAAGGCATCGGTAAATTGCTTGGTGTAGAAGTCAACTTTTTTACGAGAAACATCATCAAGTCCGTCAACGTCACTCACCAAATCATTTATACTTTTAGAGGTCAGCAGGTAAGATTGTTTGATGTAATCAAAAATCTGATTTTTGCTCCACTCATCCGACCTGAAACGCTTGTCCCCTTTCCCAGATGTGGCGGCTGGATTGGTTTCCTGACCGTTGACACCGGCAGCCATATTTTGCCAGATGTTCATGTAACCTTGCCAAAGAGCTGCTTGTGCATTGACGAGCTTTTCCGGTTCCGCCATCATCTTATTTGTGAGGTCCAGAAACGCGCTGCCAATATTTAGAGGGTCGAGGTCGGGATTGTTTGAGGAGCCTTGAGTGGAATAGAATTCGTTCACCAAGTCCATGCTTTTCATGGAAATTTTTGCCATATTATCAGCAAATTCTTGTGAGCCCTCGGGAAGGGTTCCGTTAATTCCGCCATCTTGTTTATCAGACATTTGCGCCCTCATTGGTCAATTGCTGTTTGAACCTTGATAATAACACCTTACCAGAAGCATTCATTAGACCAATAAAAAAGATTTTTGGCTGTAATTTCTGACTTATTCGTTGAAAATATTGCGGAATTGTTGCCTATATGCTTTAAGTTAATGAGAAATAGTTCAGGTGGGGATGCAGAACGGTGTTTTTTAACCGATTAAGCAAAGAACCCGCGAATTAATGCAGGCACGGGCGACAAAGATGGTGACTATGAAATATTCCACATTCTTCGGATCAAACGACTTGAAAAAAGGCGCATCCAAATTAGTTATGGGCGCGGCCCTTTTGGCAATCACAGGCTGTTCCACACCAGACTGGGTCAACCCAGTGAACTGGTTTGACGACGAAGAAGCTGCACAGCCCGTCGAAACTGTTGCCGCTAATGGTGAATATCCAAAATTAGGCGAAGTTCCAGATGTTGCCGGTCAAACGGTTTCCATCCAAGAAGCATCAACCATACAAGATGGATTGAAGGCTGATCGTCAGAACGCTCAATACACCGATGATAATCTTCGCGCGGCGACAACTCCACAGGCAATGCCAGTGCCGCAAGCACCGGTTGTTCAGGCAGCAACAGGCCCGGATGTTACACCATCTCCGAGCCAACCTGTGACCAGTGCTCAACTGACACAACCTGTGGCCGCTGCAAATCAATTTCCGACAACGGCGCAAGCGCCTGGTGGCTTGAAGCTAATGCCAAACGCTGCTCCTATTACAACGCCGCAGCAAGCCTATGCCCGTCAAGTTCCGGGCGGCTCAACTGTTGTTATTAGTGGCGCTGGCGTAAGCGATGTTTATCAAAAGCAACTTGCCGCGTCAGCTGCAACAACAAGTACGCTTCCAGCAAACATGCAATTTCAGTCATTTGCTGTGCAGCCACTTGGTGCAACGGCAGTAGCTGTACCTCAAGTGGTGCGGGATACATATAATTCACCTGTGGCTCTTGGCTACGGGGCTGCTACGGGATTACGGCCAACGGGTTTGTCCTCTATGGGTAAGCCTGCCGCAGTCATTTATTTTGAAACAGGATCTTCGCAACTAGGTGCCGCTGATTTGTCGAAGTTGAGGCAAATCGTGCAAACCTCGCAGCAAACGGGCGCAACAATTAAAGTTGTGGGCCATGCATCAAGTCGGACGCGTCAATTACCCGTGGATCGTCATAAAATTGTGAATTTACGTATGTCACAAGAACGGTCAGGGATTGTTGTCAACAGGCTGATCAGACTTGGTGTGACGCCAAATAAAATCATTGTTGAATCATTGAGTGACAGCACGCCGATTACCCGTGAAGCTATGCCAAGTGACGAAGCAAAAAATCGTCGCACGGAAATCTTCCTCGTAAATTAATCCAACTTCGTATAAACACTGCTTAAATCACAGCGCGCTCAAAATTTCTGGACGAGATTTTGACGCGTTTATACCTGCACATCTTTTGATATAGAGAAAAGGCCAATGAACTCCGATTTTCATCGCATCAAGCGACTGCCCCCATATGTTTTTGAAGAAGTCAATCGTATGAAAGCAGCTGCGCGAGCGGCCGGAGAAGATATCATTGACCTTGGGATGGGTAATCCCGACTCGCCAACGCCCCAGCATATTGTCGATAAGCTTGTGGAAACTGTACAAGATGGCAGAACCCACCGTTATTCCACAAGCCGTGGCATTTCGGGACTGCGAAAAGCCAATGCTGCTTATTACAAACGTCGCTTTGGTGTGGAAATTGATCCTGATACGGAAACAATTGCAACCCTTGGATCGAAAGAGGGACTGGCTAACCTCGCCATGGCAATCACAACGCCTGGCGATGTGATTTTGTCTCCGAACCCAAGTTATCCAATCCACCCATACGGCTTTATCATTGCTGGCGCTGTTGTCCGCCATTTTGAAGTTGGTCCTCATATCGATTTCTTTGAGGCGCTGGAGCGGGGAATGCAGCACTGCTTTCCGACACCAGTTTGCTTGATTTTGAATTTTCCGTCAAACCCAACTGCTATGACTGTTGATTTGGAATTTTACCGCCGTGTTGTTGCCTACGCCAAGAAGCACGAGATGTATATCTTGTCTGATTTAGCATATGCAGAAATTTATTTTGGCGATGAAAAGCCGCCGTCGATTTTACAAGTTGAAGGCGCTAAGGATATTGCTGTCGAATTTACGTCTTTGTCCAAAACCTATTCAATGCCCGGCTGGCGTATGGGATTTGCGACAGGCAATAAAGAACTCATCGGTGCTCTAACACGAATTAAATCTTATTTGGATTACGGTGCATTTACGCCAATTCAAGTTGCTGCTACTGCGGCCCTTAATGGCCCTCAAGATTGCGTTCAAGACGCCCGTGATCTGTATAAAGCGCGCCGAGATGTTATGATTAGCGGTTTGGCCTCTGCTGGCTGGGAAATTCCTTTGCCTGAGGCGACAATGTTTGCATGGGCGCCAATTCCAGAGCCGTTCACCGCGCTTGGAAGTCTTGAATTTTCGAAGTTGTTGTTGCAAGAAGCACAAGTTGCTGTTGCGCCGGGACTTGGGTTTGGTGAGCATGGCGACAAGTTCGTCCGCATCGCTATGGTCGAAAACGAACAGCGTATTCGCCAGGCTATCAGAAATATAAAGAAATTTTTGTCAGAATCTGATATGCATCTGGCTGCCTATCACGAAAAAAATAGTGGTAAATGATATGAAAATTGGTGTCGCAGGAATTGGTACAGTTGGTGTTGGGGTTATAAAGATCCTGCAAAGCCATGGTCAGTTATTAAAAGACAGATGCGGTCAAACATTGGAGGTTGTCGCGGTATCTGGCCGGGATCAAACGAAAGACCGGGGCGTGTCTCTTGAAGGCATGACATGGTATACCAACGCCGTTGATATGGTCAGTGATCCAAATGTAGATATGATCCTCGAACTCATTGGCGGAAGTGAAGGCGTTGCAAAAGATCTTTGTATTGCAGCACTTAAGGCTGGAAAGCCTGTGGTCACGGCAAATAAAGCTTTGGTCGCTGTTCACGGAACTGAACTTGCCACATTAGCTGAAGAAAATAACGCTCCCCTCAATTATGAAGCGGCTGTTGCAGGCGGCATCCCCATCGTTAAGGCGATGAGAGAAGGGTTGAGCGGAAACGCAATTAGCCGAGTTTATGGGATCCTAAATGGAACCTGTAATTATATTCTTACCGAGATGGAAGAAACGGGCGGGGATTTTGACAAAATCCTAAGCGATGCTCAAGCGCTTGGATATGCAGAAGCCGATCCAAGTTTTGACGTCGATGGTGTTGACGCTGCCCATAAGCTCGCAATTTTGACCAGTCTTGCATTCGGTACGCCGGTTGATTTTGATAGCGTTTATATCGAAGGCATTCGTGCAGTTTCTGCGCTGGATATCGCGTTTGCTAATGAATTTGGATACCGCATCCGCTTGTTAGGTGTTGCCAGAAGAAACGATGGCAGCATTGAACAGCGTGTTCATCCTTGTATGGTCCGTAAAGACACTGCAATCGCCAATGTATCTGGTGTCTTCAACGCGGTTGTTGCAGAAGGTGACTTTGTTGACAGTACAGTATATGAAGGTCGCGGAGCGGGTGAGGGGCCAACGGCATCTGCTGTCGTCGCTGATATTGTTGATATTGCTGCTGGTCGCATTTCGCCGACATTTGGTATTCCAGTTGGCCGCCTGAATGCGCTTCCCACATCACCTGTGGAAAGCCATGTTGGCTGCTATTATGTTCGCTTGACCGTTTTGGATTTACCTGGGGTTATTGCTGATATCTCTGCCACCTTCCGAGATGAAGAGATATCAATTGAAAGCTTGTTACAGCATGGGCGTGCACCGGAAGAAGAAGTGTCCGTTGTTCTGACAACCCACGAAGTTAAAGAAGATGCGCTTTTAAGAGCGCTATCGAAAATCGAAAAATTTGATCATAGCCAGTCTAAACCACGTATGATCCGAATAGCTAAACTTTGATCACATGAGGTGCAAGTGGATACTTGGCCTCATTTTTTGGATGAAATGAAATGTCTGAAATTTCTAAACTTGATAGAAAACTAACTCTTGAAATTGTTCGTGTGACGGAAGCCGCCGCACTTGCAGCCTGTAATCTGGTCGGTCTTGGCGATGAAAAAGCCGCAGACCAAGCCGCTGTTGACGCTATGCGGACGGCCCTTAATGAGCTTGATATCGATGGTACAATCGTTATCGGCGAAGGCGAGCGTGATGAAGCGCCAATGTTGTATATCGGCGAAAAAGTCGGTACCGGCAAAGGCCCTAAAATCGATATCGCGCTGGATCCTCTTGAAGGCACAACGCTGACGGCCAAAGGTGGTCCAAACGCGCTTGCTGTTATTGCATTTGCAGAATCCGGAAACTTCCTTCATGCGCCAGACACTTACATGGAAAAAATCGCTGTTGGCGGCGGATATCCTGAAGGTGTCATTGATATTAACAAATCTGCTGGCGATAATATGCGCGCCATTGCTGATGCAAAGGGCGTTCCTGTTAGCCAAACTATGGCATGTGTTCTTGATCGCCCACGCCACGCAGACATTATTGCCTCTATTCGCGAAACCGGCGCACGGATCACATTGATATCTGACGGTGATGTTGCTGGCGTTATGGCCACAGCCAATCCAGATAGTGGCATCGACATGTATGTGGGAACTGGCGGCGCACCTGAAGGTGTTCTAGCAGCCTCTGCCCTTCGCTGTATTGGTGGTCAAATGCAGGGCCGTTTGGTCTTCCGTAATGACGATGAAAAAGCGCGCGGTATTAAGTGGGGCGTTAAAGACTTCAACCAGATTTACAATTTGGAAGAATTGGCCGCTGGTAGTGTGATTTTTGCAGCTTCTGGTGTGACAGACGGGTCGATGTTGAAGGGTGTTCGCCAAGTTGGTGATCGGGTGCACACAGAGACAATCGTCATGCGCTCTCGTACGGGAACTGTTCGCTACGTTCGGGGTAATCACCGCGCGTAAGCTAGAAGGAAAATACAATGAGTGAGCTCGATCAACCGGCATTTTTGGGTGTTGAAAGCTCACTCAAAAGTAAAAAGTGGCGCTTGCGGTCTACTGATGATCGCTTGAGCCTGACGCTGTCTCAGCGTCTGGGTATCCCTGAAATTGTTGGACGCGTTCTCGCTGGACGTGATGTCCCTGCTGAAGAAGCTGAACGATATCTGCAGCCGACAATGCGTGATCTTCTGCCCGATCCATCTTCATTCAAAGATATGGATAAAGGAGCAGAAAGAATTGTCGCCGCCATCAACAATAATGAAAAAATCGCAGTTTTTGGCGATTATGACGTTGACGGAGCAACATCATCAGGGCTGCTCAAACGGTTCTTTGATTTAATCGGCATACCGCTTCTCATTTATATTCCCGACAGACTAAAAGAAGGCTATGGCCCGAATTCGCCTGCGTTTGAGCATCTAAAGCAGCAGGGAATAGATCTTGTAATCACAGTGGATTGCGGGATTGTCTCGTTCGACGTTTTGTCCCACGCTAAATCCATTGGTCTCGATGTCATTGTTGTTGATCACCATCAAGCTGAAACGCGGTTGCCAGAGGCTGTCGCAGTCATTAATCCCAAACGCCACGACGAAAGTCAGGAATATGAATATCTGGCGGCGGTTGGCGTTAGTTTTATTCTGCTGGTGGCTATCAATAGGTTGTTGCGTGCAAATAACTGGTACGGCGATAACACCCCGCCCAATTTGATGCAATTACTGGATCTTGTTGCCCTTGGCACCGTTTGCGATGTGGTCCCCTTAAAAGGGTTGAATCGCGCATTTGTGGCGCAAGGGCTGAAAGTCATGGCGCAGCGCCGAAACCCTGGCCTTGTGGCATTGGGAGATGTCTCGGGCCTGGATGAAGCCCCGGGGACATACCATTTGGGGTATGTTCTTGGTCCGCGCGTAAATGCGGGCGGCCGCGTGGGAAAGCCTGAGTATGGTGCCCGGTTATTATCAAGCACTAACCCTGAAGAATGCGGCGAACTTGCCCGCTTTCTGGATGAAAATAACCACGAACGTAAAGAGATCGAAGCACAGGTCACTGAAGAGGCGATGGCGCAGGCTGAAAGAGTTTGCAAGAGCGACCCAGCAGTGCTTGTCGTTGCAGGTGAGGGATGGCATCCAGGAGTGATTGGTATTGTTGCTAGTCGCCTTAAGGAGACCTATCAGCGCCCTGCCGTGGTTGTTGGGCTAAACGGGGAGCTGGGGAAGGGCTCTGGACGTTCTGTGACCGGTGTAAACCTCGGTGCGGCCATCGGAGCAGCGCGGCATAAAGAATTGATTATTGCTGGCGGCGGACATGCCATGGCAGCAGGTTTGACCATCGACAAAAGCAAATTGGCTGAATTTTCTGAATTTTTGAATGACCGCCTGAAAAGTGATGTGACGGAAGCCACTCGAACAGCCAGTCTTGGTTTTGATGGGGCGTTGGGAGTTGCCGGTGCGACGGTGGAACTTATCGAGCAACTGGATATGGCAGGTCCTTATGGTGCTGGTAATCCTGAGCCGCGCTTTGTCATCAACAACGCGAGAATTGTAAAAGCATCGATTGTAGGAGAAAACCATGTTCGGGTTATTTTGACCGGAGCTGGAAATCAGGGCCGGTTAACTGGTATTTGTTTCAAAAGTTTGGAAACACCGCTTGGTGATAGTCTAATTTCACACCAAGGAGGGACATTTCATATCGCAGGACACCTCAGAAAGAATAACTGGAGAGGGCAAAGCTCCGCGCAAATCCTGATTGAGGATGCCTTCAGAATAAACTGATAAGAAAGGGAAACTGCGATCTTTGCGGGCTCTGCAAAAAAAAAATTAAAAAGAACGAACTTTTTACTTGCTAAGTCGGCCGAACACCTTTAAATCCTGCCTCCAGCGACACAGTGTGTCCCCTTCGTCTAGTGGTTAGGACGCCAGATTTTCATTCTGGAAACAGGAGTTCAATTCTCCTAGGGGATGCCATCTCGCTCTTCTGTATTTCTCTGATACAGAAATCCGAATATCGGATATTAGAAAAGAATTCCTCAAAAATTTCAAACGATCAATTTTGACTTTCTAGTCAACCTTTGGCATATGTTTTGCGACCTAACATTTGAGCAAAATGGAATTGAAATGATTACCTGTTATCTGAAATACGTGATTGATCCCTCAAAAATCGCAGAGTTTGAAGAATACGGAAAAATGTGGATGCCCCTTGTCGAAAAGTTTGGGGGGACACATCACGGATATTTTCTTCCTCATGAAAGCGCGAGCAATATAGCCTATGCATTGTTCAGTTTTGCAAGCCTCGCAGAATACGAGCAGTATAGATTGAAGAGCGTGAACGACGAGGCGTGTCAGAATGCATTTGAGTACGCAGAGACTACAAAATGTATTTATAGCTATGAGCGGTCATTTATGCGCCCTGTAATGTAAGAATATCTATTCATATCTATAGTTAGAATGTGATTTTGGCTTATCCCCCTACCCAAAAGGTAGAGTTAAAAAAATGGAACCTAGCCATATGTCCTATTAAGTAATTGAATTTATTAATTTATAATCGATTTTTCTTCAAAAAAAATCTCTGACTTGTTAGTGTTATTGGAACGATTGGGGTGGATGGAGTAACGGTCCAACCCAAAGCCAATGACATGAAGCGATGAAGGGGCCACTGTGAAGGCATTAAGGAAATATTTTCAAAAGGCGATTCCAGATTCTGACGTAGATGGGGTTGAACTGAAACTATCAGATTTTGATGGCCTTCTGTCTGAATGGATATGGCAGATCGATCGTCAAGGCAATTTTCAGTTTTCAAATGGGAGCTTGGAGAGACGAGTAGGGTGGCAAAGTGGGTCTTTTAATCGCCGAAATATAGAAGACATTTTGGGCGATCTTTCTTCACCTTTGAAATCCAATAATGAAATTGCTCTTAATAAAATAAAAAGTTCGATCTCTAACCATATGCATTTTCGTGACACAGAATTATGCTTAACTGGCGTTCAGGGTGAAGACGTGCAGCTTTATTTGTCTGGAAACCCTGTGACGAACAGTGCCGGGAATTTTTCAGGATATAGGGGCGTTGGCCGTCTGGAGAGTTCTCGATCGAAAGACGTTGCCAATCCCACTTTGCTCAAAACATTGATGCAAGCGATTGAGAATACACCGAACGGCGTTCTTATTACGAATAAGGATGGAATTATAACGTATATAAATCCTGGATTTACAAAAATCACAGGGTTCAATTCAGCTGAAAGCTTAGGTAAAACTCCACGAATCTTGAGCTCTGGTCAAAATGGAGATTCATTCTACGGCGATTTTTGGGCGACAATTAAACAAGGTAAAAGTTGGCAAGGAACCCTTCGTAATAAGCGGAAAAGTGGAGAGTTGTTTTGGTGCCGGGAAACGATTTCCCCTGTAACTCTCCACGATGGAACAATTTCAAACTTCATCGCTATTCAACAGGATGTAAATGATGAAGTCATCGCTTCCGAATCTTTGAAACTCAGCGAAGAAAGATTTAAAGGTTTTGCAGATGCGGCATCTGATTGGTATTGGGAAATGGACGCAGAACTCAGGTTCTCCTATGTTTCTGAAGCTGCTTGCGAGAATGCAGGAAGGAAGCGAGAAGAAATGTTAGGGGGACGTAGATCAGAGTTGGTAACTTGTGATGAGGATAAGGAAAGCTGGGAAAACCATCTAAATGACCTAAAACAAAGAAAGTCCTTTAAGGATTATAGCTATTCCTTTGTTCGAGACGATGGACAAATGCGGAAATGGGAGATTTCAGGTAAACCATATTTTGATCGGAACAATACATTCGTTGGGTATCGAGGAATCGGTCGTGATGTTACCGAAAGTAAAATATTGGAAGAACAACTTCATCAGTCTCAAAAAATGGAAGTTGTTGGACATCTAACCGGAGGCATTGCCCACGACTTTAATAATTTATTGGCAATTATTCTTGGGAATACTGAATTTCTAAGAGAAATGGCCGAGGAGGGGGCACCAGCCGCGGCTCTTGTTGAAAAAGCGGATAATATTATTCATGCTGCGAACCGTGGCGCAAACATTACCAATCAACTTTTGATGTTCTCCAGAAAACAACCCCTACTTCCTGTGGTTTTAGGGTTAGGTGTGGAAGTTAAAAATATTAAAGACATGCTTGAAAGCAGTGTGGGGGGGGCAATTGAGATCAAAATCGACAGTGTTGATGGCCTCTGGCAATGCCAAGTTGATGAAGATCAATTGATAAATGCGATCCTGAATTTGGCGATAAATGCCCGAGACGCAATGAATAAATCTGGAACATTATATATCACCATGAAGAACGTATATTTTGAACAGAGCGATTTAAGACGTGATATTTCTAAAGGAAGTTATGTCGTTTTGAGTATACGGGATACGGGATGTGGAATGTATCCTGAAACACTTAAAAAGGTATTCGAGCCATTCTTTAGTACCAAGGAAGTGGGAAAAGGAACCGGACTGGGGCTCAGTATGGTTTATGGTTTTGCGAAGAAATCAGGCGGCGCCGTTTGGATTGATAGTGTTGTTGGAAAAGGAACGGATGTTCAATTATACTTACCGCGTTATATAGATAGTGATATGTGACTATTGAATCTACTTTGAAGGGAGTGACTTTTATGGATTTACGATTGTGTTTTGAAAACAAGTCCGGCGTAAAGATAGATGAAGCTTCTGTTTTCTGCCATTATGCAGAAAACTATCTCGCGGGTTTCGATGTCGAGTGGGCCGGGTCCGTTAGTATACCGCATCATGAGACGAAGACGGCCCCCATGGAGCCGTTGTGGCAGTATTTTATCCGTGATGCTAGTGTTGCCTGCAGGGACTATTTGAAAGAATATCTAGATCGTAATCCTATGGCGGGATATTTCATTCACATATACGTGCATAACACCGGCGAAGGTGAGGAAAAGATTTATTAAATCAGAATCTTTTGCCGCCTTTTATTGAGGATCAAATTTTGTATCTTCAATAATAGCGTTCTTCATTATGGCACCGGTCAAATCTGCGCCGATAAAATTGGCATCTATTAAGTTTGCCTCTGTAAGGTCGGCGTTCTTGAGAACTGCTCCCTTAAAATTAGCTGCAGCAAGATTTGCGGGCCATTTTTTACCCATCGCCTCACCTTTTGGCCCCTTAAGGTCAACGGCTGTAATCATTGCCCCTGTTAAATTGGCTTCAGACAGATTTGCGCGGGTTAGATTAATACCTTCCATAACGGTGTTCGACATGTTCACCTTGATCAATTTGCAGTGAGACATGTCTGTCATAACCATCTGCGAGCCTTTCAGGTTCGTATTGGTTAGGTTAGATCCACGCATGTTAGCGCCACTCAGGGCGCACTCACTTAAATCCATATTGGAGAGGTCCATGTCATGCAAGTCTGCGCGTTCTCCCATACTCCCGTTGGATGCTACCCACTTGAAATGTCTCTCCAAAATGGCCTGGAGGTTGGGGGAAATCGGCGTTGATGCAGGCAATTCTTGGCCTGTTTTAACAGAGATCGGTTGATCATCAAGTTCCAAGCCTTCAATGTTCGCGCCGCGTAAGTTGACGTTATTTAATTCGCATCCATCGATATTGGCGCCGGAGAGGTTTGAATCGGATAGGTCGGCTCCGTTGAGGTTTGAATTCTCAAGATTACAATTCTCCATGTTTGCACCCAGCAAAGACGCATTCTCCATTTGCGAGCCAGATAAGTCTGCACCGCTTAATTGAGAGTAGGCTAGGTTGGCATTGGCGAGTTGTGCGCCGGAGAGATTGGCTCCCGTTAAATTTGCTTTTTCAGCAATAACATCTTCCATATCAGAATCGGAAAGGTTGGATGAGCCGAATGTAACGGTTTTGCCGCCAGCTAGAATCATGGATCCGCCGCGAAAGTCAGCTTCTTGAAGATTAGCGCCGTTTAGTTTAGCACCTCTCAATTCCGCGCCACGTAAATCCGCTCGAATAAGAAGGGCGTTGGTTAAATCGGCTTTTGTAAGATCTACAGCAAACAAGTCTGCTGAGATAAAATTTGTTCCCCGTAAAATCGCACGGGACAGTTTACAGCCAGAAAACACTGATTTTTGCAGTTTAGCGCCTTCAAAATTAGCGCCAGAAAGGTCCATCTGCTTAAAGACAGCCTGCTTACCTTCTTTTGGATTGCGCAGCCATTTTTTATGCTGATCCAACATGGTGACAATTTCTTGAGGCGTAAGCGATGTCATTCGGAAGCCTTTGAGTGACCTGTTAGGGGTAGCATTATCATTGTTTTTCTAACGCCTGTAAAATTTTACTATAATTCTGTAATAACTGAGCAAAGTTAATAGTTTGTTTCGGTGCGAGCAAGATCATATAAAAGAAATAGTATTTTGATGAGAAAAGTAGGGTATTGGAATGGAAATTAGCCAAGAGCAAGTGGACGCGTTGTTGCATTGGATCGACAATCGAAAAGATGCCTACCTTAAAAAAGGATTGGCGCTCGCTGCAAAATCAGGTGTGGAACAACTCTCTGCATTCGAAGGTGAAGATGGACTTTCATCTGACGATATAGAAAAAACACTAGCGGAATTGCGCGCCGAAATGATTCTAGCAGAAGAGTTCCATAAAGATGCCCGACAAATTTTGTATGCCGGACGTCAAGGCGGATAAGCATCTAGCTGCACTACCCCTATCTATTCTTCTTGAGGAAAATCCAAAGTAAAAGTCTGGATTTGCGATCAGCAGAGCCAGACTTATCAAAGGTGTCACGGGCTAGATTTATTGCCTGTTAAGCTGTTTTTTCGGTTTCTTCATGCCGTTTGAGTTCAATAATCTCAGTTATTTGTTCAATGAATCGTTTTTCTTTTTCTTCTGAAATTTCAAATTTTACGCCAACACCGTCTTTCATATTCCGAACAACTTTTGCTGGAATCATCCCAACATTTTCGATGTTGACTGTAATATGTGTGTTGTCCATGAGTTGAACATCCATGCTAATTCCTGCCCCACCAGCAGAGATGTTGAGAATGCGACCGGAAAATTCTGTATCACCACTTTTTACTAATGTTGAACTAGAGACAAGGATCCGCTTATGTTCCCGTCTGTTATCTGATAGCTGTGTCATTTGTTCCCCCAAAACCCTCGTAAATCAAACGTAAAAATTCGCTCGATGTTTAAAACATCAGGAACTCTCACCGAAAATAGTTAAGAAGCTGTTTGCAAAATTATTTTTTTAAAATTTAACGAAAATTACTTATTAAGGAATTCTTTAGGGAATCAGCGTAGTTTTTTCATTGGATATCTTCAAGGTATCCGTGGGTAAATATTTGAGGGAAAATGCAATGCATCAGGCTGAACTTCATTCGCTTGTTAGTGATTTGAAAACGGACTGCTCTAAATCGCCGAAGATAAGCCGGAAAACGGTGGCGGACCGCGCAAATATGGCTAATTTGGCTGCCCTTGATATGCTTGCAGAAACTGTCTCTGAAAAAAAAATAGACACATGGCAGGCCAAAGCTAGAAGTATTGGAATGCTATCCAAAGAGCTTGGTGATATTACCGGCGTCGTCGGAAACTTGGGTAAACGTTCTTAACTACTCTATCCAGCTCGCCAAAATCCATGAAAGCTTAGAGGGCTGTGATGCTCCAGATGGAGTGTAGCAACTGGCCCGTCGGCAAGAGATGCAGCATCCAGAATAGATAAAAAGCTTTTGCCTGTTTCCCCGTTAAGGCCAAGCGTCAGCAGCCACCCCTTACTTTCGTCATTACTTCGCGTAGGATCAGGTGCAAATATGGGTTCGCCAACATGAACCGTGTCTCCAAAATCATAATGCGAAACTTGTCCATCGTTGAAATCAACGCGTGCTATTGCTGAATGGAAAATATTGTTATCAAGTCCCATCGACGTATAGCCATACTGATAATTTTGGCCACTTTTTGACATGTTGATTACAGGGAATTCTACTGCATTTGTGGCAACAGTATTTTCTTTAACCGTCTTTGCTACTAGGTCAATTTCATAACGCCGGCTCGTCCCTTTGGATTCGGCAACCCCCATAGACCCGTTCATGATGGTTTTAAATGCGGCATCTTCTCCCAAAAAATGATCAGGTTTTTCAAACCCGACAAAATCGGCGATAATCGTATTTCCAACCTCGTAGGCGTTATAGCTGTGCCACATCCAAGCAGTAGGGGCCTCCATAATAATGGGTTTTTCTGTCCCAGATTTATGCATTGCGACAAGTAAATTTCCCTTTTCAGGTTTCCAGTTCAATGAGCTAATAAAGCTGGTTAAGCCAAGGAGGGTCGAGCCAAGATTAAGGCCGCAAGGTTGAAGGTTTAGGATGACAAAATTTTCGGTTTCAAAAAAATCGTGCATGTAGGATGGGCGCGGTAAATCGAAGGAGAATTCAGATTTGATTTCGCCAGTTTTGCTTTGGATCACAAACTGGGCTTTCATCACTTTTCCAAATTCTGTTCCAAACAAAATCCAATCACCGGTTTTTGCATTTATTTTTGTATGGGCTTTGTAGTTTCTGATATCGATTGTCCCAACAGGTTCCGAACCCACGGTAGACAGATCTTCACCATCCAGAATATAGGGATTGGAGACCTCATCAAAGGCATACAGTTTGTCATTCCGGTACACTGTTGTGACACCGGCTTGACACTTTATGCGCGGGAGCCCCAGATTTGCGAGGAATCCTCCGGGGGCCCTCGTACTCCAAGTCTCATGTAACAGCTTTCCCGCCTTTTCTTCCTCAATATATTTTTCGGTGCGGACAAATCGATTTTGATAGTGAGCCGTTCCACCCAGAAGTTGAAAAGACTGGATCATGCCATCACCATCAAGGAGGTGTTCCTTTCGGCGGCCTCCGCGATCAAATCGCCCCGGTCCATTCCGATAGAGCGTTCCTTTCAGGTTGTCCGGGATTTTGCCTTCGATTCTGGGCGCATAATTATATTCTTCTTCTAAGGTATGACCCAAAATCGATCGCCAATCCATTTCCGTATTTATATTTTTTGATTGCAACATCAGCATCTCCTCAAAAGCAGAAAATTATGTATATCCAAAAATTATAACTTTACACTGTTAAGATTGCAAATAGAACTTAACATTGTTAAGAAGGTGAGGTAGTGAATGAGGATGACAAATCAAAAACAAACCTATCATCACGGCGATCTCCGTAATGCATTGCTTCAGGCAGCCTGGAAAATAGTTGAGAAGGAGGGCTTGGATAAGCTGTCGTTACGCGGGGTCGCTCGAGAAACAGGCGTGAGCCAAGCGGCACCTTATGCACATTTTAAAGATAAAAGCTCTTTATTGGTTGAAGTTGCAGCAAGTGGTTTTACGGCACTAAAGATATTGCTCGAGACACAACTAAAAGAATGTGACAGGAGCAAGGATCATAGAGAAATGCTCGACAAGCTTGGGGTCATTTATGTGCAATTTGCTTTGGACAATCGAGCTGTTTTCAGGCTGATGTTTAGCGATGTAATATCTGATTTTCCGAAGAGTGAAAATTACGAGATCGCGGCGGCCGCAGCATTCTCCTGCTTGGAGAGAGCTATTCTAAGAATTACCCCGCAACCATTTGCCACTTTTTCGGCATGGTCTACAGTTCATGGTTTGGCTTCGTTAATTGTGGATAATCGTTTGGAAATTAGTGGTGATGTGGAAACTTACGTGAGGGAAGTCACTAAATTTCTCAAGTTTGACTGACATGAAAAATAACGCGGTAAATTAGGTTTGTTTGTTTGCGTTTTTCTAAAGTACGTTATGTGCTCTTCATAGAATAGGGGGAAGGTCAATGCCGGGCAAAGATGCAGGCAATACAGTTTACAGCACATTTGTCCTAAATAGCTGCTACAGATTAATTGCTCGGCGATAGAGATTTTCTAATGCGATCTCGTTTTTTATGAAGTGCTGCGTTGATTTCTTCTAAATATTTCACACACGGCGATTGCGTGGATATAGCCATATAAACGGGTAGTTCTATGACGGAATTTTCAACGACTTTAAAATCGCTTTTTTGATATTCTTCTGGGGTAAACCAGAAGAAAGTGGCAACAGAAACAATCAAATAATCTACGCGCCCTTGATGAAGAATTTTATAGAGAGAGGCAACGTTTTTTATACTCTGAAAGTCGGTGGTATTTTCAAGAAGTTTGTCGAGTGGTGGGGGGATTTTCAAATAGGCGTAGTAGGCACCTTTTAAGTGTTTCAAATCTTCAATGGTCGAATAGTTGAGTTTTTTATCTTTTAGAGTAACAACACCATAGGTATCGTGAGCCCAAACGTCGGTGTAGGTGAATTTTTTCCGACGTTCTGCACTGTCCAGAAGAGCAAAAACCATATCAATATCACCAGTCTCCAGATCCCGTAAAACTCTATTCCAAGGTTTAGGTGGGTCCAGATGCGCTGTGGCGCCAATTTCTTTGAGTACTTCGCGATTGACATCTATTGCGAGACCGAACCTGTTCCCGGTATCACCGTCAGGAATAACCAGGGGAGGCCATGCAGCGGGACCTGAAATAACAGGCGCTATGCAGTCTTTGGCTGTCCCCCGCTCGGGGAATGACAGAAACGATAGTAACGACATGGTTGTCAGCAACGCAAGTTTACTCAAATGGGGCTTAACCAACATATGAAATACTCTCCTACTGTTCACTTCTATACAAAAGGTAGGTAGAGATAACTTAGCATTAAGAATGTTAATATTTTGTTTTTCGGTTGCTAAGCCTATCCAAAATTAGCTCATCCTCACCATTATATATGGCTTCAGTTGAGGGTATTAGTTGTTTCCCATTGTGATGCTGAGAGAAATTCCGTCGCCAATTTTTCCAAGTTCCTTTTTTGAAGAACGGGGAATGGGAATTTTAACATGATGACAGAAATAAAGGATGAGAGCGGCAAGAGTATTGGAGTCAATTACTGTTTCGGTTTCAGTGCCGTCTGTAGCAGAAATAACGAGAATTTTTGCTGTTATACTGGGGATTTCATGAAGCGCGATGCCTATTATTTTACCGGTGGGGTATATGCTGAGTTTCTCTTCTTGAAATACCTCAAGAGCTGTTTTTAGTTCATGAAGCGAAAATTCTAATACGCGATTTTCAATAACCATGTCTGGCCCCAAACATTTGCAATGGATATAGAGGTTGTATAGATAGTCATTTTGCACACCATAGTAAAGTGGTTGATTAATATCCGATGCAATAGAAAACTAATTTTAGTTGAGTTGTAGAGCTTATATAAAACTTAGTTGTTGGTAGAATCGCACCACCATTATTCGGTATACACATTCAGTTTACTTTCAAAGCGGGTGTGATTTTATGGAAATCGAAAAAATATAAGACATTCCCTCCCAAAAACGGTAAAAAGATAGAGAACGTTTGTTCGCAAACATTTTATGTCCTTTTTATTTGCGATGAATTTTGTCGGCCAAATTGGCTTAAACGTCGCGACTTTTGAGACAATTAAGTGTTTGTAGTTGCCCTGTTTGCAGGAGCAAACGGTGCCGTACGTCTATGCGGAACTATAAAGACGGGCACATATCTTAAGAATTACAAGGGAGTTAAATGCATGAAATTACTAGCAAAGACTGCAAAAATTGCAGCGCTAGCGGTTGCGCTTTCCGGCAGCATTACATTGGCCGCATCCGCGCAAGATCTTAAATTCTTCACTATTGGTACCGGCGGCACTGCCTACACTTATTATCCAGTTGGCGGTGTTATTGCGAACGCGATTTCTAAGCCACCAGGATCACGTGAATGCGGTAAAGGTGGAAGCTGTGGTGTGGATGGTTTGATTGCATCTGCGGTTTCTTCACGCGGATCAGTTGATAATGTGAACGCTATTGTTTCCGGTTTACGTAATTCGGGTTTTGCACAATCAGATGTTGCTTATTGGGCCTATACAGGCACGGGCACTATGGAAGGCAAGAAACCAGCCAAAGACCTTCGCACTATCGCAGCCTTGTTTGAAGAGCACATTCATCTTGTGGCTTTGAAAGACGGCGGCATTAATTCCGTTGCAGATCTGAAAGGAAAACGCGTCTCTCTCGATGAGCCAGGCTCTGGCACTTATGTTGACGCCAAACTTATTCTTGAAGCAAATAACCTGACAACTGCTGATGTTACAGCTGAAGCGCTTAAAGGTGGTGCCGCATCAGAAGCCCTTCGGAATGGCAAAATCGATGCATTCTTCGTTGTGGCAGGTTATCCAACAGGCTCGCTTGTTGAACTTGCATCAGCGGCTGATATCAAACTGGTTCCAATCGCAGGTTCTGGTGCAGCCGCACTTGCCAGCAAATATGGTTTCTTCTCACAAAGTAAAATTCCTGCAGGAACTTACCAAGGTGTGGGCGAAACCAATACTGTTGCCGTCGGTGCCCAGTGGTACACAAGTGCCAAACAGGACGATGAACTTATTTATAACATCACCAAAGCATTGTGGAACAAAGAGTCTCGCAAGCTTCTTGATGTCGGTCATGCCAAAGGTAAGACAATTACATCAGAAACAGCACTTGCGGGTGTTGGCGTCCCTTTGCACGCCGGTGCAAAGAAATTCTATAAGGAAATGGGTCTTATCAAGTAATTGATCTTTGTTGTAGCCCTGAGTGCTAAGCACTCAGGGCTTTTTTATGTTTGGCGTCGCAGTGTCATTTGAAGTCAGGAAAAAACCATGAGTGCAGATCAACCAACAGCAGAAGAGCTGAGTGAGATCGAACGAAAATTTGATCCTGAAACAGCGTTTCGAACTTCCGGGCCGAAACTTGCGTTTGTTATCTCTGCGTTCCTTGTTGCCATGTCGGTTTATCATTTCTACGCGTCCGGCTTTGGGCTGATACGGGAATTACTTCACCGTGGCATCCATCTGGCATTTGTACTGGGTCTGGTTTTTTTCCTATTTTCTTTTCTACGATCTAAAGACACGCGTCTTGCAGCACCTGTATGGTATCGTATTGGCGGCATTAATATTCTGGACGCGGCCCTTGGGTTTCTTGCTGTTGCGGCCTCATTATACTTACCTCTTCTCCCGCCAGAGGTGGTTGCAGAACGGGTCGGTAATCCATCTCAGTTTGACGTTTTTATGGGATCAATTCTTCTGCTGCTCACCCTTGAAGCGGCACGTAGATCAGTTGGACCGACACTTCCGATTATCGCTATCATCTTTATCCTGTTTGCCTTGTTCGGCCCCCTTGCTCCCGGTGCTCTTAAGCACGGTGGAACCAGCTGGCTTGGGCTGATCAATCACGTCTATTTAACTAATCAGGGTATCTACGGCGTTGCTATCGGCGTTATGGCCCAATATGTGTTTCTGTTCATTTTGTTCGGTGTTCTGGCAACACGGATTGGCCTTGGCCAATTATTTATCGATTTGGCTATGGTCATTGCTGGACGCTACACGGGCGGACCTGCAAAGGTCGCCATCTGCGCCTCTGCTTTCATGGGTAGTATTTCAGGATCTTCCATTGCAAACACGGTAACAACCGGTGCACTTACTATTCCGGCCATGAAGAAAATTGGCTACCCCCCTCATTTTGCAGGAGCAGTGGAGGCAACGGCGTCAACAGGCGGTCAAATAACACCCCCGGTCATGGGGGCCGCCGCTTTCATCATGGTGGAATATCTTGAGATACCACTGCGGGATGTTCTCGCTGCTGCATTGTTTCCAGCGCTTCTGCACTATTTTGGCATATTCATCATGGTGCATCTTGAAGCCAAGAAACTGGGTCTTCGCGGGCTTACCGCAAACGAGCTTCCTGATGCAGTTCTGGTTCTTAAACAACATTGGATGTCGATCATCCCATTGATCGTTTTGGTGAGCTTTATCCTGACAGGGCGCACGCCAGATTTTGCTGCCGTATATGGTATTATTGCCTGTGTGGTGGTGGGCGTTCTCAATCCAACAAACAGACTGACACTTCGGGACTTGTGGAGCGCTTTGGATGCCGGCGCTAAAAACACTATTGCTGTTGGGGCTGCGGCTGCCTGTGTGGGAATCATAGTTGGCGTTGTCACGCTTACCGGAGTTGGTTTCCGCTTGGGTTATGTTGTCGTGCAAACCGCCACAGATATCGGCGCCGTATTTGGAAACACTTGGCCGTTTAACTTTTTTGAAGTGCCGCAGTGGGCGTTGTTCTTCTCTCTTGTCCTTGTTGCCATCGCTTGCATCATGATGGGTGCAGGTATTCCAACGACAGCCACCTACATTATTCTGGTGGCCGTGGCAGGACCTGCTCTTGCGCAATTGGGTGTGGAGCCGTTGGTGGCTCATTTTTTCGTCTTTTATTATGGGGTGCTGGCAGATATTACGCCGCCCGTGGCACTCGCGGCATATGCGGCGGCTGGAATTGCAGGGTCAAATCCGTTTAAAACAGGGAATACGGCGTTTCGGCTTGGTATTGCAAAGGCGTTGGTTCCGTTCGTTTTCGTATATTCGCCAGCCCTTCTTCTTGTAACCGATGGGTTCACGTGGTCAGCATTTGCAATCACACTTACCGGTGCAATGGCAGGTATCGGGCTTTTGGGTGTTTCTTTCTCAGGCTATCTCCTCACACCGCTCAGTAAGTACGAGCGGATCTGGGTCGCTCTGGTATCGCTACTCTTTATCGCTCCGGGTCTTTTAACCATGGCGGCGGGCGCAATTCTCATGCTCCCCACTCTCATCTCGCA
>JQIA01000289.1_pt1 | contig 24667 bp, 13 predicted proteins | sample 811431 | NCBI WGS metagenome assembly JQIA01 (sample SAMN02998118, study PRJNA258478) | marine sediment metagenome | biome: marine; feature: seafloor; material: sediment; isolation source: oil-polluted sediment collected from 3 locations (0.5 km, 0.7 km and 0.9 km)... | place: USA: Gulf of Mexico ...
TGCTTCTCTACTAGTAAAGCCCATAACGGTTGCCGTAGCTCCAATAGAAAATTCCATTGTTGTACCATACGCGACATCAGCGTCAGTAACTTCCATTGGCGTTGAACCACCACAACAATCCCATGCTGGCCAATCAGCTCTTTCCGCATCATCAAAAATGACTAGCATATTTGTTGAAACAGCTTCACCTACACTAATTGTAAAATCTTGATCCACTTGATCTGTTCCATCAGTTACGGACAACGCAACTAAATGTTCACCTATATCGTCAGTTGCCGGCGTACCGGATAATATCCCCGTTGATTCATCAAAAGATAACCATGCAGGAGTATTTGTTGAGGACATTGTTAAAGAATCGCCATCTGCGTCAGTTGCTGTTAAAGTGTAGCTATAAGCCATTCCGTCAGTTGCTGTTAATAGGGCGCTACTGGTAATCACTGGCGCATTGTTAGGTACCGCAGCAACACTAACTGTAAAAGCTTGATCTGTTTGAACCGTACCATCGCTTACAGATAATGTCACCGTATGATCACCTACGTCAGAGGTTGCTGGCGTACCAGACAAAACGCCTGTTGATGTATCAAAAGCTAACCAATCCGATAAAGCTGAGGACGACATTGTTAAAGCATCACCATCCGCATCAGTTGCGGTTAACGTATAACTATAAGCTTGAAGTTCTTCTACGCTAGTTACCGCTGTACTCGAAATAACAGGAGCAGAGTTAGTTGGAGCTGGGTCGGGATCAGGTTCAGTTGTAGAACTACTGGAACCACAACCTGCAACAGCAAATAAAATACCAACCGCAAATAATGTCGATACCCAGTTATTTATAAATTGAAAAAATCTTTTATTTTTTGTCAAAACACAATCCCCGATGTTGAGTTAATATTATTGTTTTTACTCGCATGAAAAAATTGCAGGTAAGTTAACCACTACCATATATAGCTCGTAATTTTTAACAAGATTAAAGCGGTGAAAGGGTTTGTTTTAGCGATGGATTGGCTTTTGAGTTATATTAATAGCTTAAAGTTAACGATTAAGTCTATTTAATAGCAATGCTCTTAGTTGTCTTGCAAGATTTTCATCAATGGGATTTAACACTCCACGTTTTTCTTGAGGAATATGGTTTTGTTCCTGCGGCGAAAAAATGTAATAATCGAAAACATTTCGCCAAGCCTCTCTTTGCTCTTCAGGTAAATCTTTAATTGACAAAAGTGCATGATTTAAAGCATCTAGAGGCGCTCCCATATATAAACCAACTTGCCGCCACCAATAATTAATTAGTACATTAAATTGACTTAAACTTTCAACATGATGCCACCACATGGAAGGAATGAAAATCGCATCACCGGCTTCAAGTTCTGCAACTTGCGCATTTTTAATGGCTTCTCTGAATTTAGGAAATTTCTCAAAATCAGGATTATGAAGATCAATTAAACTTGCAGGTTGACCTGCTGGAGTAAAGTCTAATGGTCCAATATACAAGTTTTCTAATTGAGCTGGTGGAAACAAAATAAAACGTCGTTTCCCAACTACCGTACAAGCTAGGTTATCTGGAATATCATAGTGTGCCGCTATTCGTGATTGATTTCCTATCCAAATACTGACTAAGGAACTCTCTTTTAATTTTGGAATATCATTTTTATTTCTAAAACCAGGTAAGATATAATCCACAGAAGTCGAGCCAACATATTGTGTTTTAGAGTACTTTTGTTTCGATTGAGAAATGATTTCTTCTAATACATTTGAAAGTGAAGTGTTTTTTCTTTCAAAATTAAAACCACTTAAATCATCATTATAAAAGTAACGACCTTTTACTTCTGCTGGAGCAATTAAGGTGTGCACAGGCTTATCGTTGTAAAAACTATTTATATACTGTCGTGCGGAATCATCCGATATTTTTCCTTTTTTTGTTAGCTCCCAATGATTGACTAAGCCACGCAGAATAATTGGTTTTTGAGAAGTTAGTAATTCATCGGTTAAATCTTCTAACCGGCTTGAGGCTATTTCTTCAACTTTATTAGCAATATTTAGCATCAATTTCAAATTAGTCAGTTTTTAACTGCTGATTTTTCATTTCAATTAAGTTCGACAAATTGGATACCGACGCAAAGGTCATATAAATAAGCTGCAGGTATCCTTGATGGTGAAAACTCACTAGATCACCGCTTGATAAGTTAGCAATTTTTTCTTCATTAATCGTATACAAATTTTTGAGTTCATTTATAGTACCGTCATCTAGTTCAACTTTAACGATTACTGATTCGATCAAGTCTTTTTCTAAAAGTATGTCGATAAAAACTTTAGTTTGCTTATGCCCTTCATGTATTTCATTTAAGATCACACTTTTATTCTGAAGAAATTCCGTTTGACCGCCTTGCGCTAAAAAAACTGGCTGGTTTTGAATTTCAGATTCATTTTCACTGTCCATAGAATCGATTCGCGGACTATCCATATCAACATGAACAACTGGTTCTTGAGAAATAACACCTTGCTGATTAACTTCTTTAAAGCCAATTAGAAAAGGTCTTCTTTGGATAGTTAAAGGTATATAGTTAGCATTCCAATTATCGTCATCTAAAAATAAATTTTCTTCATTATCAAATCCAAATAATGCGATTGTTTCAAACTGTCCATTTTGAGTGTTTTTGCGAAAAAAAATCGGATAGTGATTTTGCACATTACGAAATTCAGAAAGTACAATTTGCGTATAGCTCGCATTATCGCCAAAGGCCTTTCCTTGTTTAGTAATGATTTTTAAATCTTTATGAGTAATATTGTCGAGCAATTGGTGATTGGACATCATAATTTTCACTTTAGTTTTTTAAGATTTATAGATTATATTTTCTGCAATCCAAATTGATATATTTTATTAATTAATTCCCGATTACTTGGTAAACCGCTTAATAATTTCCGGCTAATCTGTTCGTTTTTTTGAAAGCATTGATTAGCCATATTTAAATCATCCGTGCGTCTATCCGTTTCACTTTTTAAAGTTTCAAACTGCATTCCGTATAATACATATTGATAGCTAGCGGACGGGAACACTTCATCGACTTGAGTAAAGTCATTATGCCAAGGAGAATGGTGACGCCATAACTCAAGCATTGACTTTAGTTCTTCTGGAATTGTTTCTGGTTTACAGTTATCAATCCAATATTTTGAATCAGTTCTTTTTGTTAAAACATAGTGCAGTTTTAGAAAATCAATAATACGATCCCAACGATACAAAAACTTTTGATTAAACCTTTTTGCCACTATATCCATGACATTTCTTGTTCTGGGTAATTGTTCGCTAATCATTGCAGCAGACAATTCAATCAACACTAATGCTGATGCTTCTAACGGTTCCAAGAAACCAGCAGCCATTCCTACCGCCACACAATTTTTGTGCCAAAATTTTTCACGATGCCCTGGATTGATGGAAATTTTTCTGAGTGCTACATTATCGGCTTTTTCGTTTAAGCTTGGTCGAATATATTCACGCAACGTTTTTTCAGCTTGCTCATCATTGCAATGAGCACTTGAGTAAACATAACCCACTCCTCGCCGAGTAGGCAAACCAATATCCCAAATCCAACCGCTGTCTTGTGCGGTTGAAATAGTGTGAGATGCAATTGGGCTAGTTTCTGAAGAGTAAGGGACTTGAACAGCCAGCGCCGTATCATTAAACAATATATGATTTTTACTAACAAAAGGTATTTTATAATGTTGGCCTAATAATAAAGATGCAAACCCGGTACAATCGATAAATAAATCGCCTTCGACATTGCCACTATTTTTTGTGGAGACTGATTCAATATCACCGTTCATTGCTGGATTAACCTTTGTTACGTGATCTAAAATATGTTTAACGCCTAATTTTTCTACACAATATTTTTGTAAAAACAGCGCAAATTTTCCAGCATCCAAATGATAAGCATAATTAGCCACATGGGCATATTCGGGCGTCGTGTTTTGTTTAGGTGCTAAACCTTTTTCACATAAATACCCTTGAAAACTAACCGCGTCGGCAAAAGAAATTTTATCCGAGTGTTTTTTCCAATATGGCGCTAAATTAATATTCTCGTAACCTTCTGGTAATACTAACGGATGATAATACCAATCATGTTCTTCACCGGTTACCCACTTTGCAAATTTTGCTCCTTGCTTAAATGAAGCGTCACATTCGCGAAAAAAATCAGTTTCACTGATCCCCATCTTTTTTAACGTTGATCGCATAGTCGGCCAAGTGCCTTCACCAACCCCTATGGGATTTACATCAGGCGATTCAATCAATGTCACTTGAATACCATTTTCTGAATGCGCAAGATGTTCGGCAGCGATCACCCCGGCAGTTAGCCATCCAGCAGAACCGCCTCCAACAATTGTTACTTTTTTAACTTGCTTGCTCACTTAATTGACTTCCGAAATTAATAAAGTTTAAGTTAAAGCTACTATACCACTGAGCCCTGAAATAATTAAACTTCGATCAAATAAATTATGAATTATTTTCAATTTAAACCAAAAAAAACCGCCTTAACGGCGGTTTTTTTTATTTCATTATACTAAAGACTTAGAAAGTATACCTTGCTCCTAAAGTATATCTAGATCCATACTGTCGAGCACTCAAGAACTGTTCTTTATAGCGTCCAAAGGTTCGCTCAGTTTCATTATTAAGATTTATACCTTCAAAAAACACTGTTAACTCATCGGTAACATCGTAGTTTACACTTAGATCCCATTGACCAAATTCTTCACCAAACTGCGGCGGATTATCTGCCGATCCTTGTGCTTGACCAACCCCAATCAAGTATTCGTCTCGCCAAGCATAAGTTACTTTTACTGACAATCCATCTTTTTCGTAAAAACCTTGTAAGTTTGCGGAATCACTTAGTCCCACCAAAGGAGACTGTATACCGCCAAAGTTATCGACGTCATATTCAACGTCACCATCAACCAATGTAGCGTTGAATGCTCCTCCAAAACCAGACTCACCAAATAAATGCTGAACGGAAAACTCTAAGCCTTTTACCGATTTAGAGTCTCCATTTCTAGGTTGGCTAACCAACCATTCAGTTAACGGATCATCATCATTTTGAACAACTACTTGAGTTTCACAACAATCGTCATCAACTCCACCACCCATTGCAATTATTTCATTCCAAACGGCAGTAACCGTCTCTTGTTCACCTCTAGCAGCTAACGCAGCTCTTGCCGCCGTAGCTCTTGGTCCATTAAACGGATCCCTTATACCATCAACTGTAATTGTGGAAAGTGTAGTCTGAATGAAGTTATCAACATCTTTTTTGAAGAAGCCTAAAGAAATAAAACTACCTTCACCGTAATAATACTCAACCGATAAATCAATATTGGTTGATTCAAATGGAAGTAAATTAGTATTTCCTGATGATCCAGTTCTACTTCCCGGCTTAGGACTAGGTGAAAGTGAACGCCCTCCTGACAGGGCACCTAAAGGGGCTCTACTTATCGTTTTGCCTGCTGAAGCCCTTACCATAACATCTTCGTATACTTCTGCTTTTATATCAATTGAAGGTAAGAAAACATTATGCTCTCCTTTAGTCACTAATAACCCCGAAGCACTTTCAGCAAATCGCAACTGCCACTCAGTCGGATTAGACCAAACCATAAGATCTTCAACTTTCTGTCTAACTTCGCTCACTACGTCCGTTTGTTCGTATCGAAAACCGGAGGTTACGTCTACTTGGATCTCGCCAACATCAAATACAAACGAGCCTTGCATATACACACTTTGTGTTTCTTCTGTTATTCCAAGCAGTTCTTTAAGACCAGTAATTTCTGTATCAAAAGGAGAGAAAAAAGCGGCCATACGAGCGACGGCTTCATCATAATCGAAAGTATAATAATAGTTTGTGGTTAAAGCACTTCCACCACCAGCAAATTGGTCAAGAAGATTTCCGGTATCTTGGCGAGTAAACATGCTATCTGGAAAAATTCCTTGATTACCATTATAGCCGTTTGGACCTTGATTTCCGTTATTAGCGGAATATCCACCAAAGGTTTGCTTAGTCGTAGCTATTCCAAATTTAGTATTTAAAAAGAAACTATTCCCTGGATTTTCCCATACACCATTAAAGCGAAACTGCTCCACCGTGGACTCTCCCTCTGCTCTACCAAACTGAGCAAATAACGGATCAAAGTCTCCTGGACTAGCTTCTGTAGCGCCGTTAGGCCAAGTCATTTCAAAGTTTGGAATTTCGCCTGTAGTATAATCATATTCTTTAATCACAATATTATTAGGCGCTATGATAACGTTTCCTGAGTGGTGACTACCATCGTCCGCACCATTGTCCGTGGTGCTTTGTGAATCGTGGAAATCAAACTCAAAATGCAAATCATCTGTTACTTGCCAGTCAAAATTTAAACCAATAGAGTCAGATTCAACTAATAGCGTCTCTTTATTGGCTGAATGGGCATAATCATTATTAGCTTCACTAAACCGAATTGCTGTACCATTTTCGTCTAACTCATAAGAATTAATATTACCACCAAAGTTAAACCAGACACCAAACCCTCGACCGGAAGTTGCCGTTTCCGCTTGTGAAACGGTGTAATCTACAGTAGCAACCATATTATCTGCTGGCGCCCATTGTAGAGTCAATTGGCCATTATCTCTGACACGTTTAATATCATTGATATTGTAAGATATTTGCCTAGGAAAATAAGTGTGGCCGATAGGATCTCCGTTTGCATCTACGGGTCTATTATCAATCGCATCATCGCCAGTCGCATTTCCTAAACCTTGATCTGCTTGCCATCCTGGAACGTTTGCGCTTTGCTGTTGAAAATCCCGTCGCTGAGAAGACAAAGATAGCGCAACGCCAAATGTATCGTCTACAAAAGTATCACTATATACACCTGATATTTGAGGAGTGATGTCATTACCTGCTACATTTGATGTATCAGCAATTCCCTTAGCAGAAACTGAATACTTAAGTCCAGGCGATGCTAGTGGTTTAGTTGTAACAATATTTACTGTCGCACCTAACCCACCACTTGAATTTTCAGCACGAGAAGTCTTAAATACTTCTAAAGCGCTGACACCTTCTGATGAAAGATTTTCAAGCTTGAAAGAACGCGTATTACCTGTACCTGGCATTTGACGGCCATTAAGAGTCACTAAGTTAAAACTTGGTCCAAATCCACGAACCGTAATTTCGCTACCTTCACCGTTTGTACGGCTGACGGTTACGCCAGTGATTCGCTGTAAAGATTCTGCCAGATTAGTATCCGGAAACTTACCCATTTCCTCTGCTGAAATAGCATCCATTACGCCAATCGCATCGCGTTTCATATCCATGGCACGAACTAAGCTACCTCTAATGCCAGTAACGTAAACCACCTGCCCCGCGCCTTCTTCATCGTTTTCGATCGCATCTACCTCTGCAGTAACAGTAGTTTCAGGCGCTTCTTGTTCTGATTCTTGCGCATAAATTGGTGCGATTACACTTGTTCCAAGCAACATTGATATAGCTGCTACTAGGCGTTGTTTTTTAAAGGTAATATTTTTCATAATTTCCCTACTTTGTTAATTCAAATTCGTTGTCGTTAAGGTTTTTTGTACTTATATACGTATTATTCTTTTGTTTATGGTGCGCCAATTTTCGCATTATCAACTCGATAAATAGCGCCTTCACCAGTTCCCCAAGCAGGAAACATTAAAACAACGTCAATTGCACTAATATCTAATCCGGCATCAAATAGATCCTGAAGAGAGTAAGTGTAAGTTTGCCATTCACCTACTACAGGAGCTACACCTTCTTGACTATCAGTTAAAGGTAGTTCAACAGCGGTTGTTGCATCTCCAGCTTCGATTTTAAATGTCCAAACTGAAGTCGCATCATTCGGCGCGTTAACTATTTTCATTTCAAACTTAACAACACCAGTACCAAGATAAGCAGAAGCGTCAAAATATACATCGTCATCTGCTAAGAATCCCAATACGGTTGGCTCTGCGCCAACAACAAACTCTGCAGTCACACCATGGGCGGCATCATCAGTTTGTTCCGTTGGCGTTGTGCCACCGCAACAATCCCAAATTGTCCATTCAGATACAACGGTGTCTTTAAAAACTTCAAGTCCTGCAAAACCACCGCCAGTACTAGCATTTGGGTTATAAATTTTAGCATTATCGATTCTGAAAATTGCGCCATCGCCTGTTCCCCACGCAGGAAACACCATCACGACATCAATTGCACTGAGATCTAAGCCGGCATCAAATAACACTTGAACAGGGAAAGTATAAGTCTGCCATTCGCCTGTTACCGGTGCTACCCCTTCAGTACTTGCGGTTAAGTCCAATTCAACTGACGTAGTAGCATCACCACTTTCAATTTTAAATTTCCACACAGATGCGGCATCGTTAGGTGCATTGACGACTTTCATCTCAAATTGAACGATACCTTCTGCAAGTAGCACCGAAGCATCAAATTCAGCCCCATCTACGGCCTCAAACCCTAATACCGTTGGGTCTGCACCAACAACAAATTCAGCAGTCAAACCATGTTCTGCATCATCAGTTTCTTCGGTTGGGGTAGAACCACCACAGCAGTCCCAAATCGGCCAGTCTGGATTAGTCATATCTTCAAATAAAACAAGTTCTGGAGATGGAGCTGCTGAATCTTGGGCGATTCTCACATTATCCACTCTATAAATAGCACCTTCACCAGTACCCCATGCTGGGAATATCATAACAACATCGATATTACCTATATCAAGGTCAGCATCAGCAAGGGTTTGTAATGTATAAGTATAAGTTTGCCATTCGCCAGTTACAGGAGCTTCCCCTTCTTCACTTGCAGTTAAGTCAAGTTCAACCGCGCCTGTAGCACCGCCACTCTCTATTTTAAACTTCCATGCGGCCGCAACATCATTCGGAGCATTAACTACTTTCATTTCAAATGATACTGAACCGGTAGTCAACATTGGTGAAGCGTCAAACGCTTTTTGGATGTCCGCTTCAAAAGTATTAAAACCCATAACTGTTGGATCGGCGCCAATCACAAATTCGGCAACTGCACCATGTTCAGCATCATCAGTTTCAACTGTAGGTGTTGTTCCGCCACAACAATCCCACAGCGGCCAATCAGGGTTTTCTGCATCATCAAATATGGTTAGGTTAACCGCAATCCCAGTTGACGGTGGCGCTGGAATAGGTGCTAAACCTTCGACTAATGCATCGTCAAAACTATTGTATCCTGGTCGGAGAGTTTCGCAGCCTTTGCCAGTATCTGGGTTATTAATACATTCATAAACTCGCACATAATCAATTTCGTAAGTCTGACCATTAGTAAATGCATCAGGGTCGATACCACCGTTATTGGTACCACCAGCGAAACTGCCACCAACAGCTAAATTTAGCAATATATGAAAATCTTGATTATAAGGAGAAGCATCCCAAACGGTGCCTAACTCACCTGTAGCAATATCATATTGTTCTGTAAACCAACCGCGATGTTTTAGGCCTGCAGATTCACCTTTACTATTAAATCTAACTTCTGAAGCTCTTTGAGTTGCATACAAATAGCCATCAACATACCAACGAATTTCACTTTCCTGCCATTCAATTGTATAAGTGTGGAAACCATCTGCAGGGTTTATATCATCAGGGAGCAAATAAGCTTTACCACTCTGTGAGTTATCGGGTGCAGACAAACCATAATGTAAAGTTCCATAAACATGAGATTCTTCTACGCCATCTAGATTGGCCACTTTTAAATTAACCGCTTCGATAATATCGATCTCGCCTGATTTAGGCCACGTACCGTAAACTTCATCGGTTGGTAACATCCAAAATGCTGGCCAAGTGCCTTGCCCTTGGGGCATTTTTGCGCGCATTTCAAAACGACCATATTTCCAGTCACCTTTGTATTTTGTGTTTAACCTTGCAGAGGTATAAGGTAATGGTGAATCTTCAGCTGCTGGCAAAGCGACAATATTTAAGCTTCCGTCACTAACAAAAGAATTTTCTGCCTCAGCGGTATAACACTGTTGCTCCTGATTGCCGCCGCCATTACAGCTGACTTCATAGCTCCACTTATCTGTATCAATGGTTGAACCATCAAATTCATCATTCCATACCATCACCCAATCAACGGGCGCAGTTGTATCGACCGATTCAAAATCGGCGTCAGTATTAACACTTTCGCCACAACTTAATAAGCCAATTAACAAAAATATACTTATAGAAACCGAAAAAAGTTTAGTGATTCGGTTCGTGATGCTGATTGTTGTCATTTTGCTCTCCCGCAAGTTTTTATACACTTAAACAGTTTTAACCTGTAAAGCCGCTCTGATTGCTTGATATCAATCATCTATTAACCAGAGTCAATTATTATAATCAGTGTTGATATGTATCACATCGATTTAGTAAGACGAACTCATATGCGCTAAAACGGGACAAAGAAAAGGTGGAACGGACATTTTGTTGGAACTTCTTAATTTCTTAGCGATACTAGTCAACAATCAAAGCGTCGTTTTACAAAGGATTCTATTTATTTTGATGTCATGCGGCAATTAGCTCTTTTAGTCGCATACACAGTCCATCTTAACTTATTTTGATTGCACTCCAATTTGCTTAGATTATTGTCATGCAATATAAAAAATTTTATTTAACTAATGACAGGTTAATTGGCAAACGTGCCGGATTAATACAAATCTGTTAGGTACGAATTTACAAGCTAACAGATCATTAGAGTTTGTTTAATTTTAATTTATTTCAGACAAAAAGAATTTAGCTATGAGTTATTTACCAGAACCACAATTTGAAAACAGAAATGAGACTAATCGAGAAGACGGTATAAAGACGTCTGGAGAATTTGTAACTTTTGACGATGAACGCTTTTATACGATTAAGAATGTCGATAGAATAAATCCATTTTTTATGAGCGTAATTTCTAATAGCGATCACTGGCTATTCATTTCTTCAAACGGCGCTTTAACTGCAGGGCGTGGCTCTCCGGACACCGCCTTATTCCCTTATAATACCGTGGACAAAATACATGACAGTTCATTGCATACGGGCAGCAAGACTTTAGCACAAATTGAGGTAGATGGTGAAATTTTCGACTGGGAACCCTTCAATCACGAACACGACAATCGTTATCAACTATCGCGAAATATTTATAAAAACGCCTTAGGTAATAAGATCTATTTTGAAGAAATCAATCACAGTTTACAGGTTGTCTTTTGTTATTGTTGGTTATCAAGCGAAGAATATGGTTTTGTGCGTCATTGTAAATTGAGAAATTTATCAGAACGCAATATCAAAGTCCATTTGCTAGATGGTTTACAAAATATTTTACCCGCTGGGACACCTAGATTTACTCAAACCAATTCTAGCAATTTAGTAGATGCCTACAAATGGACTGAGTTAGATGAATCAACTGGCGTTGCTCTCTATACGCTTTTTTCGGCAATTACTGATCGAGCGGAACCTAGCGAATCATTGCACGCTAACAGCGTATTTTGTTTAGGATTAAACAAACCTACAATACTCCTTTCCTCTGAGCAATTGAACAATTTCAAAAAGCGAAAAGAAATTAAACAAGAGAAACATAAACGTGGAATTCGAGGTGCTTATTTTGTTAACTCTAATTTTTTATTACAGGCCTCTACTTCACAGGAATGGCGTTTAGTCGCCAACATAGAGCAAAGTCAAACTGAAATTGTCGATCTCATTAATCAACTTTCTTCGACGGAGCTGATTTACCAAAAGATTAATCAATCAATCGAAACAGGAAGTGATGAATTGTCACGCATTATGGCACGTGGCGATGGTTTTCAAACCACAGCTGAAGAAGAGGTTTCGACTCATCATTTAGCTAATGTCACCTTTAATATTTTACGCGGAGGAACTTTTGATGATCAATATAATATATGCGCTAAAGATTTTGCCGCTAATGTTAAGTTATTTAATTGCGAAGTTTTTGATCGCCATAAAAAACACTTAACTAACATTAATGGTAAACAAAATGTTTCTGAAATGTTGTCATCAATAAAAATGCTTGGCGATCCCCAATTAGAAAGAATAGCTAGTGAATATTTACCAATTTCTTTCGGGCGTCGGCACGGAGATCCAAGCAGGCCATGGAATCAATTTTCAATTAAATTAAAAGATAAAGATGATAATCGCTTATTAACTTACCAAGGCAATTGGCGCGACATTTTTCAAAACTGGGAAGCCTTATGTTTCAGTTATCCAGAATTTATTGAAAGTGTGATCGTAAAATTTGTGAACGCCTCCACTATGGATGGTTACAACCCATATCGAATTACAAAAGAAGGAATTGACTGGGAAGTTGAAGAACCAGATGATCCATGGAGCTATATTGGTTATTGGGGCGATCACCAAATTATCTACTTACAGAAATTACTTGAACTATCCAACCAATTTCATCCATTACGACTTGGAAAACTATTAACAAAACCAATATTTAGTTACGCTAACGTGCCTTATAAAATCAAAGAGTTTGCTAGCCTAAAGCATGACGCAAAAAATACTGTTGAGTTTGACGAAATACTAGCCAATCAAATTGAAGCAAAGGTTAGCCAACTTGGATCCGATGGCAAACTAGTTTTTGATCATGATGGTGATGTTTATTTAGTAAGCCTAGTCGAGAAATTTTTAGTCAGCTTACTAAGTAAACTTGGCAACTTAGTGATTGATGGTGGGATCTGGCTAAATACACAACGTCCAGAGTGGAACGACGCAAATAATGCGCTTGTCGGTCAGGGTTTATCAATGGTCACCCTATGCTATCTACGACGTCACGTTAGTTTTTTACAAAAATTGATTAACGGAAATATCGACTCCATTATTATTTCAAGTGAAGTTGGCTGCTGGTTTGTCAAAACTTCAAACATCTTAAGCGAAATTCAACCGTTGTTAACAGGTAAACGGATCAATCCTCAGCAGCGATTTGAATGCTGGGAAAAACTGGGTAATGCTGCCAGTGATTATCGAACTAAAGTTTATGCTCAAAATGGTTTCAATGGCAAAGCAGTTCTTTCAGCGATGCAAGTTGAATTATTACTTAAAAATGCATTAGTTGCGATTGAACATACTATCCAAACTAATCAACGCGATGATAGATTATACAATGCATACAACTTACTTGATTTACAAAACAATGAGATTAACGTGGGTAGTCTTTATCCTATGTTAGAAGGTCAAGTTGCAGCGCTAAGCGCCGGAAGTTTTAGTACCGAAAAATCCGTTTTAGTTTTAGAATCGTTACTAAATAGCAATATTTATCGAGATGACCAAAAGAGCTTAATGCTTTATCCGGATAGAGCTTTACCAAACTTCTTAGATAAAAATATAATTCCGGCGAATAAAGTCAAACATAGTGCACTCTTAACTCAAATGCTTTTTGCTAAAGATGAACAAATTATTACTAAAGATATACAAGGGAAATTCCGATTTAATCCTAATTTAAGAAATTCTGTCGACCTTAAAGAAGTTCTAAATTCGCTGCAAACAAGTTACCCTATTCTTATAAATAAAGAACGAGAACAGTTAGTCAACCTTTATGAAGATGTATTTAACCATCACGTTTTTACTGGTCGTTCGGGAGGCATGTTTGGATTCGAAGGTTTAGGTTGTATTTACTGGCATATGGTTGCAAAACTGTTACTAGCTGTGCAGGAATGTTTCTATACTTCATTGTCTAATAACAAACAATCTGAAGCTACTCTAGAACTCGCTCAACTTTATTATCAAGTACGCCAAGGATTAGGATTTAATAAAACACCAGAAGAATATGGAGCATTCCCGACGGATCCCTATTCACATACGCCTAAACACGCAGGAGCTCAACAACCTGGAATGACAGGACAAGTAAAAGAGGAAGTCTTGTCACGATTTGGAGAGCTCGGCGTACGGGTGACAAACGGTACAATTAGTTTTCAACCAAGGTTACTTAGACGAAAAGAATTCATTTCTGTTCAAAGTGAATTTCGCTATTTAGATATTGATAACAAATGGCAAACGACTGATATTCCAACCGAAGGCTTAGCATTTACATGGTGTCAAATTCCAATTATTTATCAACTAGGCGATGAAACCAATGAATCGCTAACAATCAGCTGTAATGATGGTAAACAACAAACATTTACCGACTTATCTTTACCAAAAAAGCACAGTCAGGATTTATTTTTACGCAATGGAAATATTCGTCAAATTAATTTGGTAATAAATTCTAAACGACTATTTAATCACTGAAATAGTTAGTCTTTTTATCAATTTAAAGTTAAAAAACATTTACGGAGAAACATGTGTCGAGTAAATACAACAAATATATGTCGTTGGCAGGCGTTAATTTTTCTAATCTATCGATTGAAGAACTACAAGCACTAGCGAATGAAATATTAGAAAACAGAGTTCATGGCGTTTGCTTCAGTCCTTATCTTGAAGGCCAAGGTCCTGGAGTGCAAATAAGTGCCGAACAGATCGAAAATCGATTGGATTTAATAAAGACCAATCTAAACTGGGTTCGTTCATTTTCCTGTACCGAAGGCAATGAATTAATCCCTCAAATTGCTAGCGAAAAAGGACTCAAAACCATGGTCGGAGTCTGGTTAGACGATGATCTGGAAAATAATGAAAAAGAGCTCAACAGCGCAATTCAAATTGCACAAAACGGACATGCCAATATTCTAGCGGTTGGCAATGAAGTGTTATTACGGGGTGATTTATCTGAAGAACAGCTAATAGAATATATTCAACGCGCTAAAAATGCGCTTTCGAACGTTGATGTCGGTTATGTAGACGCTTATTTTAAATTTGAGGATTATCCAAGGGTCACTGAAGCTTGTGATGTCATATTAGCTAATTGCTACCCTTTTTGGGAAGGTTGTCCAGCCAATTACGCTTTGCTTTATATGAAAGATATGTATCGCCGTGCAGTTAAGGCAGCCAAAGGAAAACAAGTGATTATCAGTGAAACTGGTTGGCCAAACCAAGGTTCAGCAGAAAGAGGTGCTTTACCCTCTTACGAAAATGCAGCTAAATATTTTATTGAGACTTATTTATGGGCTGCAGAAGAAAATGTTGATATTTTTTACTTTTCATCTTTTGACGAAACATGGAAAGTCGCAGACGAAGGAGATGTCGGTGCAAACTGGGGTCTTTGGGATAAAGAAGGAAAATTAAAATATGTCTAAACAAATTAACCAACTAGGAACAGAGACGACAATGCAAATAGAACATGGAAACGCAATATGTTATTCGGGCTATAGAGATGGGCAAAACCCATCTCAGGGAATATATCCTAGCTATGAAGAAATAAAAGAAGATCTGAATATCCTAGCTAAGAATTGGAAATTCTTGAGATTGTACGATTGTGGACCTCACGCAGATATTGTTTTAGACGTAATACAAAATGAAAAGTTAGATTTCAAAGTGATGCTAGGCGTAGATATGGGTGCAGAAATAAGTAACCCCAACTGTCCTTGGGAAGCTAATTTCAGCGAACAAAAACTGCTTGATAATCGACAAGCCAATAGTAAACAAGTTGATAGGCTCATTGAACTTTCTCAAACATTCCAAGATATTATCTTTTCCGTTTCTGTCGGAAACGAGGCTAGTGTTGAATGGACTGATCACATGGTTCCTGTAGAAAGCTTGATAAACTATGTAAAACGAATTAAATCGTTCATAAAGCAGCCGGTTACATTTTGTGAAAATTATGTCCCGTGGACTAACAAATTAGAAAGCTTAGTTGCAGAATTAGATTTTATTTCGATTCATTCCTACCCTGCATGGGAATACAAAACTTTAGAAGACGCACTTGATTTCACTAAACAAAACTATTACTCGGTTGTCGATCACTATCCAAACAAACCTGTCATTATCACTGAAGCAGGCTGGACGACCGCATCAAATGGGAGAGGTATTGAACCCTGGAATGCTTCTGAAGAACTTCAAGCTATTTATTATAAACAACTACTCGACTGGACAACAAAAGAAAAAATATTAACTTTTGTTTTTGAAGCCTTTGATGAATCTTGGAAAGGATCACCAGATCCATTAGAACCAGAAAAATACTGGGGACTATTCAATATTGATCGAACCCCTAAACTGGCGATGAGAGAGATTTATCGGGACTACTTACCCGCTTAACGGAGTGAAGTTATTGCCTACTTTTAATTGTTAGCTGTCTAGCTAGCCCTAACGCAATACAATAGAGTAGAATGGACTTTGAATTGTTCCGAAATTTAATGAACCTTTAGAGTTGCAATAGTAATGCGAAGAATAGATTATAAAGACCTTATTAACCGAATTTGGTTCTTGCAGATAAGCTTTTGGCTGTTTCTATGCATTGTCAGTTTTTTTACTTTAACTCTTTGGTACGGACAGTATGCTCGACCATACGTCTTTCACATTTTACTTCAGGCTGTTTTAGGTTTAACCCTATCTTTTTCTTTATATTGGGTCTTTATGCGAGCTTGGGATCACTCGCTTATATTACGGTTCACTATAAATATTTTATTAGTTTTGCTAGTTGCTTTAGTTTGGACGTCATTAAGCATTGCCACATTTATCTATATGACCGAGGAGAAAAATGTATGGAATGATTTTGGTCGTTGGTATTTTAGCAGTATTTTCATTTTTCTTTGTTGGGCCGGTATGTTTCACGGTATTCGCTACTACCAGCTATTGCAAAATGAACATAAGATAATGTTAAGCATTGAGGCAGGTATTGGAGATGAACAATTAAAGAGAATGACGGCACAAACTATTGCCAGAGACGCGCAAATAAAAATGCTCCGATATCAGTTAAACCCTCATTTTTTGTGTAATACTTTAAATGCAATTAATTCCTTAATAGAGATTGAAAAATCACAAAAAGCACAAAAAATGACAGTTCAATTAAGTAAGTTTTTACGATATTCATTGGATAACAACCCTAATACCAAAGTCACTTTAGAAAATGAACTAAATGCTCTAAATTTATATTTAGAAATTGAAAAAACTCGATTTGGCGACCGACTAAAACTAGAGTTTAATATTGATAAAAAAGCCAAAGTGGGGAGTATCCCTAGTTTACTTTTACAGCCGATCATTGAAAACTCTATGAAACATGTAATCGCAAAAAACGAAAGTGGAGGGACGATAAGCCTAAAAGCATGGGTTGAAGACGAACAATTAATTATGGAATTGAGTGACACAGGTTTAGAAGTTAAACTAGATAGAAACAAAATAAGAAATTCAAACCGGCGCGGAGTCGGCTTACGTAATATCGATCAGAGACTAAAAGTACTTTATGGAGATGCTTATAAAATAGATCTAAATATAATATCAAACAGTGCTTTAAAAACCACCATAAAAATTCCTTATGAACCATTAACTATTTCAGCGAACAACAAATTATAAAAAGCAAACGCGGTCTTAAACTATGAATAAAATAAAAACGATTATTGTAGATGATGAACCATTGGCGCTGGGTTTATTAAAATCAAAACTTAACAAGATTAAAGAAATTGAAATCGTCGCAGAATGCAAAAATGGACGTGAAGCAATTCAAGCAGTATTGGACTTAGAACCTCACTTACTATTTTTAGATATTCAAATGCCAGGTATTGACGGGCTTGGTGTAATTAAAAAATTACAAATGGAGATTGTACCTTTAGTAGTATTTACCACCGCTTATGAACAATATGCGTTAGATGCTTTTGAAATACACGCCGTAGATTATATTTTGAAGCCTATCGATGGAGAACGTATTAATCGAGCAGTACAGCGAGCAATTAGTCGATTAGAAACTGGCCAAGATTTAGATCATAAATCAAGAATTATCGGTGCAATCAATTCGATTAATCAAACTGAAACAAGTTTTTCAAATCAAAAACAATTTGAAAGGGAAAACAATAGGGATAACATCCTAAAAAAGATTGTTATTAGAGATAGGGGTGAGATAACCTTGTTAGAACAATCGGATATTGAGTGGATTGACGCGGCTGGAGATTATGTGTGTTTACATTCCAAAGGAATTACCCATATAAAACGTAGTACGCTAAAAAACATTCTAAGTAAGTTAGATCCTAATGTATTTAAACGAATTCATCGTTCTACTATCGTTAACCTTAATCATATTCAAAAGGTGATCCCGTATACCAAAGGTGAATTTTTTCTAAAACTGGGCGAATATGACCAAGTAAAAGTAAGCCGTAATTATCGAGATGCTATTAAAGATTATTTAGCTGGTTCGTAAAACCTTTCACATATGTTCGACCTAAATATTTTTAATTTTCTTATAGTAAGCTTGTCTATTTTCATCCGTTTTTAATTTATTTTTCATTATTAATCTAGCTATGCATTTAACACTAACTGCGATAACATTTCACTATACTTTTTCTTTGTTTCTGCGTACTTTTAACTGCGCGCTAATTTTTGAGGCTTTTTCTTCTGTTAAATCATAATTTCGCATAATTAGCATAGCTAAGAGTGTACCAGTAATTGGTAATCCTGAGAAAAATAGACGAAGACCTGTTATTCCGAATTCAGAAGTGGTCGCAGGATCAGAAGTAAACCCAACAAGACTTATAATTGCGCCAGTTGATAAACCTGCAATAGCAAAACCAAACTTTACCATCCACCAATAAATTGCACCGAAAATCCCCTCTCGCCTTTTACCTGAATTTAACTCATCGAGATCACAAACATCTCCGGTCATAGACATCATAAGCGTAAATAAACTTCCTATACCAAAGGAAAAGAAAGGCAATGCAAATAAAAACATGTAGGGTTTGCCTGGGATAATAAGAAACCAAAGTAAAATATAGCCAATGATTGATATCGATTGGCAGATTAGAAAAGCATTTTTCTTACCAACTTGTTTTGATATCCAAGCAGTGATTGGAATCACTAAAAACGTCGTTCCCAAAGCACCAACACTACCAAAGAGCGTGGGCCAAATACCAGCAGCAGTTGTATCTCCATTGAATAAATAGTATACAATAATTAGGAAGGTAAAACTTGCCACTGTATTAAAGGCATTAAAAATCAAAAATGTTGAGAAACAAAGTTTTCGAAATGCTTTATAGCTAAAAGCTGTAAGAAAACCATTCCAAAGTTCTTTTACGCTACCACCAATATTTTGTAATGTTAATGGGGCAAGGCTATCGTCATCTATGGTGGACTTACTTTTAATATAAATTGCAGGAATCATTGCCATAATTGCAAAAATGATCCCCACCCAAAGAGCGATGGATCTAGTAGCTACATCTGCACTTGGAAACCAATCTGGATCATACATAATAACCCAAAACCAAGGAGCAATCACCCAAGCCCATTGGCCGATCCATTGAGCAACCGCCATAATACTGGTTCTCTCATGAAAGTCTTCACTCATTTCATAACCCATTGCAACATAAGGTACACTGAAAATAGTAAGTCCTAAATAAAATACAAACGACCAAATAAGAAAATACGTAAAGTTATATTCGATTCCGTTTTCTCTATGCAATTGCCACATAATGGAGAAAGAAATACCCATAATGATTGCTCCGAAAAACACAAATTGTCTTCTTCTTCCCCATTTAGAGCGAGTGTTGTCAGAAATAAAACCCATAATCGGATCTGTTAAAGAATCTAATAGACGTGGCAAAAAGAATAATACGCCCCACATCCAACCGGGAAATTTTAAATCTTGTATCAATACCACCATAAAAATACCCATTGCGGCTGGAAACATTTGATTGGCTAGCATTCCAAATCCGAAAGCTACTTTCTGTCCAAGTGGGATGTTTTTTTTCTTGGCTACTTTTACTTGTTCCATACACCTATTCCGAATTGTATTAATTAACTCATAAAATAACATCTAGCTGAATTATCATTGTTTTATGTAGCAAGTTATTTATAAACGCTCCCAAACCAACAATTGATTTTGAGAGACGCTAATTTAGTCTATATTCACAATTTTAAATTAAGCATCTTCTGTAACTAAATTTTCCATTTAATTTTGGTTAATATCTAAATAATCTTTAGTTATCAAAAAAACTATTGTTAGTAGTTAGATAACACTATATAAATGCGTTAGCTATACAACAAGAATGCGTTCAGTTGGCGCTTTTTAACGATGAATAGGTCAAACTAACGCTAGCGTACATGTTTTAACTAGATAAACCTGAAAATCAGAATATTAATGTTAGAAAGTCATCTAAAAAAATTATTTTCAGTCCGCATCACCTTAGTTTACGCCCATTTTAACTTATTTAAGTTGTTTCCTTTTTTGTACGTTATATTCTATCTCTATTAACTCCAAATTTTATTTTGATTGGCTCGATTATAAACACCATCGTTACCAATTCAAACCACATTCAAAGTCATTCTGTGAATAGCAGTATATGGATCTAAACTATGTCTTCAACGTCTTACACTCAAATCAAAGATAATAATACAATATCTGAAAAGCAACAAAATTTTGTCTCTGATTTAGTTTCTAAAATGACTCTCGAAGAAAAAATTGGTCAAATGAGTCAACTTTCCAGTTTTGAAGGATCGCTTCCCGATGACTTGAAAGAAACCATCCGTAAAGGTTTAACTGGCTCTATAATCAATGAAGTTGATCTAGAAATTGTTAATGAATTGCAGCGTATTGCAGTAGAAGAAAGTCGATTAAAAATTCCACTTTTAATGGGTCGAGATGTTATCCATGGTTTTAAAACTATTTTTCCTATCCCTCTAGGACAAGCAGCTAGCTGGTCTGAAGAATTAGTTTGCTCTGCTGCAAAAATAAGTGCTTTAGAGGCTTCTAGCTGCGGTATTAATTGGACTTTTGCGCCGATGATCGATATTGGGCGTGATCCTCGCTGGGGACGAATAGCTGAAACTCTGGGCGAAGATCCTTATCTATGTTCAGTTCTAGCCGTTTCGATGATTAAAGGTTTTCAAGGTGAGCAATTAGAAATCCCGGGAAACATAGCGGCATGTGCGAAACACTTTGTTGGTTATGGTGCATCTGAAAGTGGTCGAGATTACGCCAGTGTTAACTTACCTGAAAATGAATTACGCAATGTTCATTTAGCGCCTTTTAAAATGGCTGTACAAGCTGGTGTCGCCACGGTTATGGCGTCATTTAGTGATATCAATGGGGTTCCGGCTTCTGGAAATGAATGGCTAATGAAACAAGTTTTACGAAAAGAGTTAGGATTTAACGAATTATTAGTCAGCGATTTTGATGCTATCCGACAGCTCTCCGTTCACGGATTTACTGCTAACAACAAAGAGGCGGCCTACGAATCATCTAATGCCGGCATTGATATGGAAATGGCAAGTTCCACCTACAAAGATCATTTAAATGCTCTAATTGACGAAGGAAGAATTAAACTTAACGAAATTGATCAGATGGTTAGTCGTATTATTAAACTCAAAGTGAAATTAGGATTATTTGAAAACCCGTACACCAATCCAAGCCGTTTTCCAACTTTAGCCAATCCGTCAAATTTAGTAATAGCTAAAGAGCTAGCATTGCAAAGTTGTGTGCTTTTAAAAAATCACAATGAAGCACTGCCGCTGAATAAAAATGAGCTTAACTCTATCGCTGTTATTGGACCACTCGCTAATGATGGATATGAGCAGTTAGGTACTTGGATTTTTGATGGGGAAGAAAAACACAGCGTAACTTGCCTACAAGCAATTAGAGAGTTTGTTGGTGAGTCTATTAAAATTAACTACTGCAAAGCTCTTGAAAATACTCGAAGTAATAACCAATGTCAATTTACACAGGCAATTGATATTGCAGCATCATCTGATTGTGTCTTAATGATTCTTGGGGAAGAATCCATCTTGTCCGGTGAAGCTCATTGTCGCTCAAATATTGATTTGCCCGGCAGTCAACAACAACTTATCCACGCTATTGCCGAAACCGGAAAGAAAATTATTTTGGTTGTTATGGCAGGAAGACCTTTAACTTTAGAAAATATTTTGCATAACGTGGATGCTCTATTATATGCATGGCATCCAGGAACAATGGGCGGATCTGCGATTACTGATCTATTGTTTGGGGTTAAATCTCCGTCAGGCAAACTACCGGTCACTTTCCCCCGAAATGTTGGTCAAATACCACTTTATTATTCACAAAAAAATGGTGGCCGGCCGGCTAGCGATGAATCTTTTGTATCAATTGATGCTATCGAATCCAGAGCAAAACAAACTTCACTTGGTATGACATCAACTCACTTAGATACACATTTTTCGCCGCAATTTCATTTTGGTTTTGGGCTTTCTTACAGCCAATTTAGCTACAAAAATATTCAATTAAATCGCGATAAAATTAAATTAGGTGAAGAACTTATTGTAACTGTGGAATTGTTTAATCATGGTAAATATGATTGTGAAGAAATTGCTCAGCTTTATATTCGTGATTTAGTCGGTGATGTCACTCGACCAATAAAAGAGTTAAAAGGTTTTCAACGTGTTCTTTTACCCGCTGGAACAAGCAAAAATATAAGTTTTAAATTAGCCACCGATGATTTATCTTTTTATGACCGAAACATGACTTTCAGTGCTGAAGCGGGCGAGTTTTACGTTTGGATAGGTGGATCTTCTGAAACTAAGTTAAAAGCCAATTTTAAAATACTTTAATGTTTAAAAAAATAAACGTATTATATAAAAAACATTTATTAAATTCAATGAAATGGACTTTTAATTAAATGCACCCTCTTCTAAATGACCCAACCTTAAAAGCCAAGGTTGAATTACTACTGTCCAAAATGACATTAGAACAAAAAATTGGTCAAATGACTCAAGTCGAACGCATGACTTGTACACCCGAACAAGTAAAAGAATTTCATATAGGATCAGTGTTGAGTGGCGCGGGCTCTTTACCTGAAAATAATTTGCCCGAAGATTGGGTTAAAATGAATGATGCTTTCTGGTCCGCATCGATGTTTGAAGATGAATATCACTTAGCAATTCCAATCTTGTATGGTGTAGATGCAATTCATGGACATAACAATGTTAAAGGTGCAACCATATTCCCACACAATATTGGTTTAGGCGCAGCGAATGATCCGGATTTAATTGGAAAAGTCGCGCAAGTAACAGCTCGCGAAGTACTTGCAACAGGTATTGATTGGACGTTTTCGCCTAACTTGTCTGTAGCTAAAGATAATCGTTGGGGACGCACTTATGAAAGTTTTTCAGAAGTGCCATCAATCTCTAGTGCTTATGCGCCAAAAATAGTTCAAGGACTCCAAAAAAATCTTGAAGCTAATTCAGAAAGCGTCGTCGCATGTATAAAACATTGGGTCGGTGATGGAGGTACTCGCCATGGTATAGATCACGGCGACACAGTTTTATCTCGCGAAGACCTAGAAAAAGAACATATGCGTCCGTATTTACAGGGATTAGATGCTGGTGCGCTAACAATAATGGCATCTTTTAGTAGTTGGAATGGCGATAAATGTCACGGTAGTAAAATGCTACTAACTGATATCTTAAAAAATGAATTAAAGTTTGATGGATTCATAATTTCGGATATGCATGGTATTGATTTTATTTCTGATGATTTTTATTCAGCCGTCGCCCTTGGTGTTAACGCAGGAATTGATATGTTTATGATGCCACAAAGTTGGCAACAATTTATTGTTCACTTATATGAACATGTTGAACTGGGATCGGTATCAACTGATCGAATTAACGATGCAGTTAGACGTATTTTAAGTGTAAAAATTGCATGTGGCGTTTTTGATGCACCAAGACCTCTGCAACGACCTTGGTCAAATCACTCTAGTTTTGGCTCAAGCCAACACAGAGAAATAGCTAGAGAAGCCGTTAGGAAATCGTTAGTTTTATTAAAAAATGAAAATGATAGATTACCTTTAAACAAAAATTTACGAGTTTTAGTAGCAGGTAAAAACGCCAATAATAGAGGTCATCAATGCGGTGGCTTTACTATTGATTGGCAGGGAACTTCAGGCAATGAAGTCATTCAAGACGGGCATTCAATTTGGGAAGGCATTACAATAGCAGCACCAAATGCTTTTTTAAGTTCAGATGAAACAATTTCAGAAAAAGACTTAAATAGCACGGATGTAGCAATAGTTGTTATTGGTGAAAAACCATATGCCGAAGGTCTAGGTGATATTAGAGATTCTGATAATATTATTGTAGAAACTGGCTCTCAAGTAGAAGGACAAATAAACCTATTAGAGGCTTATGGTAGTAGTCTAGAACTTACGAAACTGCATCCTGAAGATATGTCTATCATTAGACAATTAAGTGATAAAAACATTCCGATAGTCACAATATTGATTTCGGGGAGAACGCTCTATATCGATAAAGAACTAGAAAATTCAAAAGCCTTTATTGCGGCATGGTTACCGGGTTCAGAAGGACAAGGCATTGCTGATGTTATATTTGGAGATTACAACTTCAGCGGCAAACTTTCTTTTACTTGGCACAGTCCATCGTCGTTGAGCACTAATTCTAAATCCAGTAAAGAGCTATTTCCTTTTGGTTATGGATTAAAATATTAGAACCTTTATGTACAAAGGGTATTGACAAGTTAACTTCTAGCTACATGAATATCATTAGAAATTAATGCTCAAGCCGTAACCACTCTTTCGGTGTTGTCAACTTACCAAACTCAGACCAAGAATGGTAACGATTTTAGTCCTACATCAAATTTTGGACACAACT
>JQIA01000290.1_pt1 | contig 24606 bp, 17 predicted proteins | sample 811431 | NCBI WGS metagenome assembly JQIA01 (sample SAMN02998118, study PRJNA258478) | marine sediment metagenome | biome: marine; feature: seafloor; material: sediment; isolation source: oil-polluted sediment collected from 3 locations (0.5 km, 0.7 km and 0.9 km)... | place: USA: Gulf of Mexico ...
CTTAAGAATTTAAAGCATGAAAAGCCATTAGGTATTGGGTATTAGGTGTTAGCCAATGAATCGCTTTGCTCTGATATTTATATAAATTGACCGCCCGCAGGGCTCCTTTGCTAATACCCAAAATCTAATACCTAACACCTGTCATCTTAAGTTTTTGACATTGACCCGGCAGTGGAACATACAACCCTGCATTACTATCGCGCAGTACCAATGACGGGGCAATTAATGGCATCTGCCTTGCGAACGGATGGTTTAAAAAAAGAAATGTCTTTGGGCTTTTCGGGCAGGTTTGGAACAGGACGAACTTTAGGTGATTTCTGAAACAGCTATAGCGTTTAAAATTGGTTCCCGGATTATTCCGATACAAATTATAAAAAATCCTCAACCGCCGGAATTAACTTAAGCGGTTTTTTTATTTTATGGTGAATTACAAAAGTATTATGTGCCTGCCCCGTTCCTGGTTTTTCCATTCTCAACAAGACCAAATGGATAAAAGATGTTTGCGTTTATGTACTGCCAATTCCTATTTATAATCTAATGATTTTTAATTAATGAAGTGTTGACAATACTGCTATCCGTGAGTATGTAGAGTGAAATTTTTACAATCGGTAATGGCTGGGTAGCACTGAAATTAATAAATTCGGCTAATATTTGAGTGTCGCAATCGTTTTTATTTGCAGTGTTTTTTTGTAACGTTTTAGCACGTTATATTAATTTGTTACCAAAAAGGGAGGTGTGTTTTTTAGTATAGAAAAAGAAAGATGTTTTTGTGTACAATGAAATTCAATTTATTGACAATTCAAAGGAGTTTTAAAATGCGGAAAATAGTTGGAATTTTATCAGTATTGTTCTTAATATCAGTTCTTACAATCGGAAATACATATGCTAATAATTCAATTCCCATAACAGCGGAACAGACATTTGATGCTTATGCAAATCAGGAAGATCCGACAACAGGTATGCCGGCAAATGTTGCAATAATCGATGTTAGAACACCAGCTGAGTACAGCTGGGTTGGAAGTTGTGCGCAAGTAGAGAAAATAATAAAAATGAATGAGGAAGAAATTATCCCATATAACGGCAAAGTTCAATTGTCCGGTAAAACGGGATTGCTCAAATTTAAAATAGTTAAAAGGGGTATTTTACTTCCGGGATTCTTACATATCAGTAACGTAAAAAAAATTGAAACCACCCCGATATCAAAAAACATTCCTTACTTTACCTGGGACAATAAAACCTGCGGGAAGGTAGGTAATGAGAATTTTGTCAGCGAGATGGAAGCATTAGCCAGCGAAGGTGTGGACGTAATTATTATGATGTGCCGCAGTGGTAAACGAAGCAGTATTGCAGAGTTTGATTTCAGCCTTTTTCAAGGCGTTTATGAAATGGACCAGCCAGACGGCCAAAACGGGCGTGGTGGATTCCAGGGCAGTAACTATGATGACAAATACAATGGATACAGAGGATATCCCGGCAGAAAAACATTTTACCAGGAACATGAATCTGTTTCATGGAGTGCTGCTGGTTTGCCGGTTCATATTGGATGGTGTCCTGTAGATTAGTCCTATATGCCTATCAGATAAATGATATTTTATAATATTACATCTCTAAAAGGGCGACTTGCTTTAGATTGTTATAATGGCGTCGCCCTTTTAGATTGATGGTTTCGTATTATTTGCACATTTCCTCTTTTTCCTGCATACCAAATCCACCTGCGCCCAGGCCATATTCGTTAAATCGTGGCTGATATTATTAAACTTCCAGTTTGTGATTACACGTCAAATCGGGATGGAAAAGTAGTATCAGGTCCACGTTTGACTCTTATATATAGAAAGTGTAGCCTTGAGCTCTTTTATCACTCATACTTGAATTGGGTGGGTAACGTAAACAAAATGGCACAGGCAGATAGGCTGTATTGCTCATTTTTACAATTTTTGGTTTCCAGTTTAGAAATAAGAATTTTTCTGCAAGGTCAGGCAACACATAAGCAACATCGCAGTTTGACGTAGAGATTGCGGAAAAAGGCCATTTATGGATGGAAACTAATTAAATAATGTGCTTTCTTCTATCCTTAAGCCCGTTGGAGGATATGTGAATATGAAAAAAAAACCGGATTTGAAAGAGGAATATATTGATGCTGTTCGTTATGGGCATGTTGAGAAAGTTAAATCATTTTTAGAGAGCGGTTTCTCACCGGACACCTGCTATTTCGAAGACCAGCCTGTTTTGTACCTGGCGATTCACAGAGACCATTATGATGTTGTTAAACTGCTTGTTGAAAATGGGGCGGATTTAGGTTTTATGAATAACAAAACCTGGGATTCTCCGAAAACAGTTTTGGAAGAGATTACGACCAGCGGTTATGATTACAGAATAATTATACTTCTCATAAATAATGGTGTTGAACTTTGCACAGCGGAAACGTTGTTCTGGCGCGTCGTAAATTGGGACAATGATTTACTCGGGTATTTATTAAAAAAAGGTGTTAACCCTGATAAATTAGTTTTTTCCTTAAAAAATAAAAACTACCCGGATAATGATTACAGTAAATACTATTCAACCCCACTTATTTGGGCAATAAAAGCTTGTAATGAAAGTGCTGTTGATTTGTTAATTCAGTATGGTGCAGACTTGAATCTTATTGATACTGAAGAAGAAAAGCATCCTATCCAACATGCAATAGAAACAGGGCAAAAAAAAATATTATGCAGGATTATTGATGCAGGCGCAGATTTTAATGAAATAATAACAATGGATGGGAATAAAACAACACCACTGATTTTTTTGCTGAAGTCTGATTTTTTTGGTGAGAAGGAAACAATTGAATTAATCAATCTTTTGGTGGAAAAAGGGGTTGATGTTAATTCCGGTGTTGATAAAAAAACACCTTTGAAAACAGCATTAAGAGCTGGAATCCCAGGGGCTGTTTCATTGTGTATATATATGCACGGTGCGAAAATAAGAGATAGTTATGAATACCAACGGCTTCTTGATAAATGCTGCTATGTGCAAAACTCTATGAGCATACTTGAAAAACTGATTGAATTAAAGCCTTTTGGACAGAAACTCTCTATAAATTTTATCACAGAGCTTTTCGAAAAGGCGGTATATTACGGCAATATTTCCATGTATCGTTTTTTATTGGAGAAGGGCGCAAATATTAAATTAAACGTTACCTTTGAAAATGATCAAACATTTCACCTTTTTCGGTTTGTGACACAATTCAAAAATTATAAGGAACTTGAATTTTTAATTTTAAAAGGTGCAGATGTTAATATGCTGATCGCGTCAATAAATAATGAATATGAATGCGACCTATCTTTTGATGAAACAAAAACGCCGACAGATATGGCCTCTTATATTATTGATTCAATAAAAGAAATTGAGACTGAAAAAGAAATGGCTGAAAAAGGAGAACGTAAGTCTTCGAAATTACGTGAAAGTATTAAATCAGGTTTTATTTATTCTGCTTTTTTTACTCTTTTTTTTACACCGGTTATTTACCTTGTTTTATATCAATCCGGTTATTATGTTTTTGCCCCTGTTTTTGTAGCAGCACTTGCAATTTCGATGATTTTCGGCAGTGGTAAAGATAGCGGACCGGCATGGGGTGGCGGTGCAGCAATTGTTTTTCTCATTATAACGGGTACCTGTATTTATACTGTTGTCATCAATATTATTGCAGTGGGGCATTATTTTTCAAATAACGGCGTGTTACTTAATATTCCGGTTGTCTATGCACTGGTTTTCTTTTTATTCTCATTGATTATGGCGTGTGTCTATAAATTAAACGGGAATCATTTGTCAGTCTGGTAAAAAATAGTTGAATGAAACCGGCTTTCGTCTGATGGGGTTCATTTAATATCTGGAACTCAGTATTATCAGAGAACTTGTAGGTGAGGCGTTTGAGGAAGATGAAAAAATATAATTTTTGAAATTGGTGGTGATTATTATTTAAACCAACGAATAAGTTTTGGTTGAATTTGAGAAGTTTTTTGTAGACGATGAAGATGACGGGTACAATACAAACTCAATTTCAGTTATGATGACACTATTGTTGTAATATCAGGTATTTAAATTAAAAAACTGTCCTGATACGGGGGCGACACCCAATTTGCCCCCCGCTCTTTTGATGGATATTTTAATCACCCGACTGCCTGACGGATATGAAAATCAACGATTAAACCGTTCCTTTATTCTCTGCCTTACATTCTGATCCGGATCGTCTTTTAATATTTTCTGGGCCTGAACTGAAACACCACTGGCATCGTTACCGGCAAGGGCTAAGCGTACTTCTGGAGAAGGATGTTTTACAATAATTTTTTCCATAGCTTTATTAAGATATGGATAATTCCTGGCTATGGTACAACAAATATCATCATCCCACCCGGGTAATAACTCCGTCATAAGTTCATTTAATAAGTCCTTATGTTTGTCGTGCAAGCCCTTAATAACGTCAATATGGGGTTTCTCTAACATAAGAAGAATGTGTTTGAGTTTAATGCGCGTATTGAATGTAAGCCTCCAGCGCACCCGGGCGTAGTCATCTTTTGCCAGTAATGTCAGAAGCTCATCTGTCCTGACATGCGCTGCTATACTGGCACGAACACCTGGCTGCGGATGATAGGCAAACCGCAGGTGAACCTTTTTGTGTTTTATTAACTCCGGGTTCAATGCAATCTTTTCGCCCAGCATTTGTCCTGTTAGCTTTTTGTCTTTTTCAAGCAGGCGAAAATACAACTCAACATCCTGTGCATGCTTTATAATCAGGTCTGTTATCTTTTCAGATCCTTTTCCGGACAGAGACCATGCAACATCGTTATCCAGATGCGGGTTTGAAGCCAGATCAAGATGCACCTTCTCATTGTCAGTTTCACCAAGTCTTTTTTGAATGTCAGCATTTGTTGTACACCGGGCAACACTGCATTGTATTCGTTCATACGTATCGTCATAAAAAAGTGCCAAAAGGGATTCATCATAATCATAGATACAGGAGCCCCGTCGCCTTTTACGTCTCCTGGAATTCAGGTTCAAAAATGCAAAATAACGAACGTCATTATCAATATCCCTGCAAAGGGTTTCCAGAATTTCATCGGTAGTATTATCATTATAATCAATTCGGCTTCTTACAGAAGAGTCCTCATCCTGAGCCAGTTTTGCCAGTACTGTTACAGGTGTTTTTTTATTGGAAGCAACAGCCTCTCTTACCTCAGGCAGTTTATCCCCTGCAAGATCTTCTAATATCGATATATCTTTTGCCTCTTCAGCCATTCGGATACGTTTCTTTTTTGGTCCTTTATTTTTATATTCAAGCGGTTCAGCAATCTGGCCACCATCCTTACTGTCCGGAGTATAATTCCTGTTCTGCACCGCAGCAGCTTTTACGGCAGTCGTCTTATCCTGTGCCAGAACTGATAACACAGCCGGATGGCATTTATAATTCTTCGCAACAATTTCCCTGACAGATGCGCTGCGATCTCTGGCCATTACTTCAAACATAAACCGGGTATTCTCTTTTCTCTCGGCAATACTTTTCTTGATATGGATATCATCCAGCAAAACCAGAGGTTGTATAAACCGGGGGGATGCATTCCAGCTTCTGGAGGCTTTACGGCACCGGGACAGGTCATCTGATTGAAGGTAGTAGTTTGTCACATGACCGGGGGCGATCCCTTCTGATAACCACTGATCCACCTTCCAGTCTGCATAAGCCTCGCCATGAACAGAATTTGGATCTTCCAATAGTTCCAGTGCTATTTTCGGGTTCAATACCAGTGAGTCAAACAGATAATAAGCATAATACTTTTCAAGTGTTGAAGGGCATTTTGGATGCCTTGATATTATTTTAGAAACAAAATAGTATCGGGTTTCAAGGCTTCGCTCAAGTCCAGTGAAACCGGTGTGGTTGGCATCAAGGACTTTTATCAGCGTCTCCATCCAGTGATTGATTTTTTTATTGTTCTTTAATTTTTCACGCCCTGTTTCTGCAATTGCAGCCCAGACAGATTCATAATCAGTTGAATCTGCAAGTAGTCTGTGCATTGTCTCCCCGGTTTTTTTAATAAGCATAAGCTGGTCTGATTCCGGCAGAGACGGGTTCATTATTAAAGCCCGGTAAAAGTTTTTATTACCTTCTGCTGTAATTTTACTTAGCAGATCTTCCGCTGTGCTGGGGTTTGTTAAGACACATTCTTTCACCATGTGCTCTTTATCTTTCAATAGTCTTTCAAGTAATTCCTGTGGGCAGTTTTCGTGCAATGCCACCCCTGCACGAACATAAGCCTCTTTCGATTCAGCCAGCTTTTCAAGTACAGGGGCAAATGTCGATTTGTCGCCAAGAATTGTAATGATTTGCCGGGCAGTCATTTTCTCTAACGGTTTATCAGAAACGGGCGGGACGTCAGTGGCAGCGAGCTTTGCTGCCTGTGCAACATCTGGCGGGCATGATTTATTCTTCCTTGCTGCCATTTTTACTTTTTCGATATCATCCCACGCCAGTATGCTCAAAATATCTGCCGGACAATTTTCATTTTCTGCAAGTGCCTGTCTGACAGTCTTTGCTTTATCCTTCGATAAAATCGTTGCCTGTTTTAAAGTAATGAATTTTTTCTTTGCAAAGGACTTGCGTATTGGTGCAGATTTATCTTTACATAACAGTTCACGCACATCTGCGGTTATATATTCTAACTTTGAAATAAATTTCCTATCTTTATAATCTCCATATTTCAGCCAGTAATCAATCTTATACCGCCATGGTGTCCAGCGGCTGACAAATCCGTTTGACAAACCGGGAGATGGCTCATAGTGCCAGGGCTGTGCTTTTACCGGCTTGGCGTTTCTAAGCTGCTCTTCCCATGCTTCATCTTTTTGTAATTCAGGCAATGCAGGATTCTGCCTGGCATCTTCAGGTAAAAAGTAGAGCATTGTCTTTAGAATCTTTTCATTACAATTCGGATGCCTGGCAACTAATTTTGCAATTTCGAGAGACTGATAATAGGTGTTTAAATAGTAATTGAGTTCACGGGGCGTCGTTGCCAGGTCCTGCTCTGCAATACGCTTTAGGGCTTCTTCTTCTGTTTTTGCCCGATCCTGTTCAGGGGGAATGTCTTTTTTATTCTCAGTCATTTTCATATTCCTTGTTCATGCGTTGACCATTTTTCGGACCGATCGATCTAATTTGACAGCCTGACCACACTACCAAAGGGGAATTTTTCACTGTGCAACCCACCGGTAGGGACAATCCATAAAGTCTCTGTTTCCGGCTCATCTCTGGGAAATTCGCCAAAACCATCCGTGAAGTATATCACAAGATCAGCCTGTCGATATGCATCACTATCTGTAATTTTTTCAAAAAACACAGAAAAATCAGTACCACCGTAACCCTTCGGCGTTCCGATATCATCTCTGTAGTTTAAGTCATACGGACCGTATACCTCTGCATCAACATAAAATAACAGGACGCTGATAAACGGGTATGCATGTCTGATTGCCTGCAATTCACCAATAAACTGATCCAGCTCATCTTCATCTATTGATTCGCTTGTATCGATTGCAACGATAACACTAAGGGTTTCAGCTTCAAGATGATCGATATACAGCCCACGATACACAAACCGCCGGTCAAACCCCACAAAATCAGAGGGTGTTTTAACAACATAATGCCATAGAAGCCAGCGCCAGTCTAATATGGGGTGCTTTACTATATCAATTTCCCGTAACAGCCCTGCTGGTATATCACCCTGCTGTCTGCCTGCTATCCTGGCAATGGCCGCAGCTTTTCGAAAGGCACTCTGCCAGTACTGTGACACCTTGCGATTTTCTGCCTGGCCGGATTGAGAGCCGTTTATCTTATCATCCGGTATTATATCCCTGTGACAGGGATATAATTTGCAAAGCACATGCTGTTGTTCCGCATGAAACTGAGAACCACCGGAAGATTGCACCGGTTTTTTTTTACTCTGTTTTTTATTCCCATCCATCTGACCAGCGTCAGTTTCAGTATTTGTTTCAGATAGGGACGAGTCCGCAGGGTTATTCCCACAACCATCAATAATGGCTTGATATATTGATGGTGAATTATTATGCAGTGTCATTAATTTTTCGTAAACCTGGTCAACACTAAGGTCACGGTAATCTCTGTCTATAGCTGTATTACCGGGAGGTTTAAATCTGCCTGCATCAATGATAATATTATTGCAGACTATGTCTGCTGCAATATTCCAGATGGCTTCATTTCGAAGACCCCGTCTGGTTGTGTGTAATAAAGCAGTGTGGAGAGCAACATGCAAAAGGAGGCCGGTTTGTTCTGGTGCCGGTAGCTGATTGTAATATCCAGGATTAACGGTAATAAGACTACCGTCTGTTTCAAAAAAGTTTGTAGCGGAATGAAACCGGTAAGATAGAAAAAGAGAAATCGTTGCAAAAAAAGGATGCGAACGCCGGAGCTTAACCAAATGTGCACTGATAATTTTTTTCATAATAATCAGGCAGCCATCATTCGTGCATATGTGGTTAGAAAATCACGCAGTTTTTTTTCTTTCATAATAACAGCCTGAACTTCCTTTATGAGTCCTTTTTCCCGCAGGAGCGGAAATGCATCTGCAGCAAAAAGCTGTACCCACTCAGGGGATGCGGCGTCGACAACCCAGCGCATGGCGTGCAGTGCTCTGTCCACATCCGTGCTTTGTGCAATAAGGCTCATAATGGTGGCATACCGAAGTGAAACCTCTTCCGGAAAAGCCGGTTTTTTACGTCCGGATGCAATCCCTTCAATATCAGGAATATTTTCTGTCACATCCAGATAGGCATAATACTCAGCAGCAGCACTGATACCAACGGCAGGTTCAATATTCAAACCTGCCCGCTCAAGATCATTTGCCATTTCCCAGCTTCGTGGAGAGGGCCATGACATTTCATCGTGTGACATATTGTGTAAAAGTGCCTGACGAAAAGCCAGAAAACCGATAATTCGTTCACTGATCTGCTTTTTAAATGCATACAACCGAAAGTCTTCAATACTGGCTTCAACATTCAAATGAATGAATCGGTTGGCCAAAGGTTTTGGCATATCAAAAACAGCAACCCTGTCTTCCTTTCTGTTTCCCGCTGACCATATATACCAGCCATCAGGGACTTTGTAATTACCTACCTGTCTGTCGAGAATCAGCTGCTGAGCGACACCCTGCATCGCCGGAGGAGCCATATTTATTTCATCAAGAAATAAAATACCCTCACCGTCAACCGGCAAGAATTCAGGTGGCGCCCAATATGTTATACCACCTTCCGGAACAGGTAATCCCCTTAAATCCGTGGGGGCGAGCTGGCTCAAACGGACATCAATAAAACGGAGGTCTCTTTTTAGGGCTATGCTCTTAACAACACTTGACTTCCCAATACCAGGCGCTCCCCAGATCATTACACTGCTTCTGATTTCGTTTTCAAGCAGTGTTTCCAGGTACATCTGTAATTCAGATGGTGTCATATCTCTTAACTCACTTCTGTTATCATTTTGATATAATATTACTGAATTATAACTTCAGTAAATTATTCTGATTTTAAATAATCTTTTTTTAAAAAATAAGCCGGAGTTCCGGCATAGTAGAACATCAGTAATGAAGAGGCTGTAAACCGGGCATTACTAAATAACAACTGTATTCCTATCATATTTCAGTTATGTGTCAATTTTATATTTTTAACAGTAGATGGTGAATGGTTTGATTGAGACTTCTATAGAAGTATGACCTGTGACGCTGTTTTTAAGGTCGGTTTAGTGTTTGCTTATAATCCTGAAGGAGAATATACTGCAAAAAGTTACTCACTTTTCAGGAAATAATAAATGAATAGAAAAAAAATTACAATTCTTGATGGCGGTATGGGCCGGGAATTAGAGCGCAGGGGCGCCCCTTTTAAACAGCCTCAGTGGTCTGCGGTTGCCCTGGCTGAATCACCTGAAATTGTAAAAAGTGTTCACAAAGCCTTTATTGACAGTGGTGCCCATATTATCACGACCAACAGTTATGCACTTGTGCCGTTTCATTTGGGTGAAGAGCGTTTTAAGACTCAGTCCGGTGCACTGGCAGAAAGGGCAGGAAAACTTGCCCGGCTTGCCGTCGAAGAAAGCGGTGCAGATGTTAGAGTCGCCGGATCGATTCCGCCTCTTTTTGGTTCCTATCGTCCGGACCTGTTTCAGCCGGAACGGGTGGAAGAGATTGCCGGGCTGCTGATTCATTCCATGGCACCCTATGTCGATTTCTGGATTTGTGAAACCCAAAGCCTTATTGAGGAATCTCTACGTGTAAAAGAGCTCCTGGACAGCACAGGCAGCAGCAAGCCTGTCTGGGTCTCATTTACCCTGAAAGACGACATAATGAACAAAGAACCGAGATTACGTTCGGGGGAATCCGTTGCTGAAGCAGTCAGAGCAATGGCCGCCGAAAATGTCGGGGCTGTTCTTTTCAATTGTTGCCGGCCGGAAAGTATCGGAGCGGCGGTCAAAGTCGCCGCAGATACGCTTAAAAAGCAGGAGGCCCGACAGACAGAGATCGGCGCTTATGCAAATGCCTTTCCCCCGCAACCCAAAAATGCCGTTGCCAACAGCTCCCTGAATATCATACGTGCGGATCTGACAGCCGACGTCTATCTTGACCAGGCGAGAGAGTGGCATAAAAACGGTGCAACCATCCTTGGCGGTTGCTGTGGCATCGGGCCTGAACATATTGCGGCTTTAGCCGAAGCGTTTACCCCGACATCACAGGTTTAGAATAACGGTCCGGGGCAAAGCATTATAGTGAAATAAACATAAATAACTCATGGCGGTTGTACCTTCATCAGGATGGCAGAACCCGGCGAACAGGTGGTACGGTGCCGGTTATTATCTGTGTTTATCCGCGTGTGTCTAAAAAAGCTCCTGGTTCGATTACCCTTCAAGCCCGGTTGAAGGCGTTTGTCAAAGCGTGTTATATCTGAAAAAAATCTAACCTAAGGCATTCTGCCTTTTACCCGGTAAACCTTTCCAATAAAAGTATTGATTTTGCCTGCAATTATGCATAAGTGTTTGGTTTGAAATAAATCCATAAGGAACAAAACTGTGATAAGACTTCCAGGTGAAGTGAGTAAAGCATGGAATGAACGGCAGGGCCCGGTTGTTTTATCAACAGTGAACTCAGAGAATATTCCTGATTCAATACATCTGGAATCGGTCTCAATAATAAGTGACGATACTATTGCCATTGCGGATAATACTTTTTCAGAAAAAGAGGGAAATATTCAGCCAGGCAGTAAAGCGGCAATTCTTTTTATCGCAAAGTCAGGTATCTCCTGGCAGATTAAAGGGCGCATTGAAAATCAACCCGACCATTCAGCGGTTCTGTTAAAAGTGGCAGCGGTTTTTAAAGGCTCAGAAAGAATTAATGTTAATGGCGTTGAATCAGGGCTGAATCAAAAACATCCCGGTTTAAGTTCTGAGTCTGTCAGAAATGTGGCGAATAATGGGGCTAATGAAGAAGAATTTAAAAAAGAACGGGCTGGCGTTTTAAGGCGATTTGCTAATAAGCTTATCGCAGTTTCTCTACTTACAATTCTTATTGTCTGTGTATTGCTCTCAAGAGGGCAAATTGAAAAAGCAACCGGGTTTGAGCTGCCTGAATTCATGATAGTTGAGATTCTGAGAATAGAGCTTGTATCTGTAGATATTCCATTTGTGTCAGACTGGGTTGATATTCCTGCTAATGACCCACGTGGTATTTTACATCTCAGTATATCAGGTATTCAGGGTAATTTTATTAATAACGGGGTTGATGGTGATCTTTATGTTGTTCAGGGACTAGTTGAGAATCAATACAGAAAAGTACGAAGCAGTATCTCCATTAAAATCGAATTGAAAGGTTTATCCGGTCAGACATTAATGATAGAAACTGTTTATGCCGGACACCGTCTGAGTGATGAGCAGTTAAAGACCCTTGATGTTGAAAGTATTCGCAGGCTGCTCACGAATCAATATGGGACAGATAAGAATAATGCCAAAGTTCGCACAGGGCAAAGACTCCCGTTTATTGCAGTTTTTGAAATTGACGCAATGAAGGGTATGGAGGCGTTTTCAGAATTTATAGTGACGCCTCATGGCTCTTACCCCTGGGCTGCAGATATTGAGCAGGATGTGGAAGAATAACGTAAAGAGTATCTAAAAAAAATTGAACATTATACATTTCAGGAAATAACCCTTATGAAAAAATTGAGATTCTCCTTTTTATTGTTAACCCTTACAGTGCTTTTTTCAGTACAGGGTTTTGCAGGCACAAGTGATACACCTGTTGTTGGTGAGATTTATAATACCTCGCTGGTAATTAAAGAGGAGATCGCTTCCACGGTCCGGCTGACCTACGAAAAATCTGTTGATGCTGCTGCGTTTACGATCGGTGGGTTGACGCTGGATGCTTATGTTCTGACGCTCCCTCTTGAGCCCGGAGTAAAAAAAAGGGTTGTGCAAAGAATCTCTAATCCTTTTTATGCTATTAAACTGGGGCATTTTCTTTATATGTTCAAGGACCGGTATACAGGTGTTAAAGGTATTTCTAACTTTAAGAATTATATCAAATCGGTATATGTCAAAGCCGAAGTAACTGGAATGACGCACGCCCTTTTTGAATGGGATGAAATAGAAGAAAAGAATGAAAAAGCAGTTGTTGAGAAAGAGAAGGCGAGTGGGCTTGAGCTGAACCGGGAGCTTATCGCAACATTTGTTACGATCTATGATGCTATTTACGGAAAAGAATCAATCATTCTGAAAGAAAAAATTCCGGATCGTTATAATTATATTCAAAACAATCCAAAAGATATGGAAATCATTAACACCATCCAGCCTTTAATTGTGCAGCTTTTAGAAAAACTGGTTGTATCGCTTGAGCCAGGTGACATTAAAGATGCAGTACAAATTATTATCAATGACAATTCAGTTGAACGCAAAAACGTCAGGAACAACAAAGCACAGGCAATTACAATCACGCTGGTTGATTTTGTCAGACTAAGTGTTCTGAAGCATTATCGTCAGTTTGTGCTGGAAAAGGAACGGGTTGCTGCTTTTGAATACTGGATGCTAAGAAAATTTAAAAAAGACCCCGATAGACTGATTAAATTTCTCAAGGGGCAGAACAATAGACGATTTGGGGTTCAGATTACTGTTGATGGTCTGCAGGGAGCTTATTTAAAAAGTCTGGCAAAAGACAAGGCAGACACTTTCATTCAACACGTTTATGATAACCATAAAAACAGAGACCGTTTTCGTCCCCAAAATACAACCACAGGTATTCCTGAACATAAGTTGCAGCTCGATTATTTAAATGAGCTTGTAAGCGAAAACAGGCAGCCTGATTCACGGTATATACCCTTTATTAAAGAACTGTACCGTGATTATGGAAAATCAATTTCAACCGGTGGGATTTCTACAACACCGACCATCAGTGTCAGAAACCTGCCGCTGATCTGGACCGGGGCTAATGTGTCCGGTAACGGTGGGACAGGCATTCCTAATTTCCATTTTGTGGATAGAAAGAAAGATCGTGCCTACTACTTTTTTGGTAATGATGCGCTTCAACTCGATCTGCTGGTTGAAGAAAATGGTGTCAAGACCATGTTTGATCGCTTGAATCACCTGAAAACCATGAACTGTAATGCCCAGTATGACTGGAATGCGCATATCAGCTATGATGGGTTGCTTAACCTGGCATTAGGCGAAAAAATGAGGGATTTTGGTGAGCAGCGATGTTTGAAGGAACTCACACAACGAGCAGAAACAGAACGGGAACTGCATGAGGATCGTGTCCGGTTAATCAACGAGATTAAAGCATATCAGAAATCAAGTCGTATCAATATATACGGACGGTTCACACGGAGAACCTATATTAAGCAGTTGATTGAAAAACTGGCTGTTAAAGGTGAAAAAGGGCTGCCGGATTACGCATTGATTTATATTCCATGGCCGGATCATTTTGCACATTTTACAGGGCCGTTTAGTGATGAAATCATATCACCGACGGGTGAACTGAACCGGATGGATTACTGGCTGCAAAAAATTACGGATGTTTATAAAGAAGCGGGTGTTTATGATAAAACCCTGTGGGGCATGGCAGGTGATCATGGGCTTGCACCCATTTTCTATTATCTTAACCCTGAAGTTGAGGTTCTGGAAAAGCTGCAAAAAGATATCGACAGACCCTTAATTGTGAAAAAAATATCATCCGATGAAGGTGAAGGACCCAAGCTGACCAATAACCTCAATTTTCCGAGTAACAAAGGTGTTGATGTAATTGTTGCATCCACAGCCGGCGGTAACTTTATGATGGATTTTTTTAAAAATCAGACAACAGACTGGGAAATACAACCGGTCTATGCCGATCTGATTCAGTGGCGGGGAGCAGGGTTTCAAAGCGGTGATCAGTCAATAGATATGATTCACGAAATCTCTGCCCGTCTGATGGAAACGCTTGACTATCTTGTGGTCAGAGAATCCGACTGCACCCTTGAGAAAAGTCATGTCAGACTCGTGTCTCATCGAAATCAGGTCAGATATGATGAAATAATTAAACGGGAAGGCGACCGGATTTTTTATGCTGGTGTGGTAACAGGTCAACCCGGCATACTGCTTGATCTGGAAAAAGCCAATCCGTATGCGGACTCTTTGACTCAGGCTCAGAAAGATCAAAAGGAAAAACTGTATCGTAAATGTGTTGTAGATGCTCAGGAAAACGATGTGGCCACATGGGGTACGGAATCTGAGTGGCGAGCGTTGTCAGCCTTTACACCACGGCCGGATTCAGTGGTTCAGCTTGCACATATTTATGATGAAGATCGTGCCGGGACGGTGAATCTCTTTCCAAATGAAGGTATCGGCTATAACACCATTGTGCCGGGCAGACATGCGGGTGAGCATTTTCATGAAAAAGATGCATTTATTGGTTTCTGGGGAGCCCCTGTTGCGCCTCAGACTCAACTAAAATCAATTGTAAACGGGTCTCTATCCCCGACTATCTATGAGTATATTACAGGTGAGAAAGTTATTGCCGGTGAAAATGGGTGGGGATTTCCATCTGTGCTTGACCATCTCAATATACAGAATTGAATTAGGATACCCACATTGTTTTCGGCCACATTTTTACAGATGATAATTTTATTTGATTATGGTAATATTATCAATTAGAGTTCTTACAAATTAAGCAGATCATTATATCCACTATCTAAAAGCGTAAAAGCGACGTCAGAAATTTTGAAATAATACGATTTATTCTCGGAGAACAAAAATGACACCGGCAATAAATAACCTTAAAGTTAAGAATAAAAGTATCAGCATCATAATAGTCCTGACGACGTTGTTTGTATTATTTGTTTTCCATAAACCTGTAGGCGCAAAGGAAACGATCACATGGTTAACCTGGGAACAGGTTCCGAATTATATTTTCGACGGTAAATATAAAGGGCAGGGGATTGCTGATACACTTACCGCAGCGCTACAAAAAAAACTGCCCCAATACAATCACCAAAACTTAAAAAGCAATGCCCGAAGGTATTGGAAACTCATTAAGAAGGAAAAAGTATGCGTTGCCTGGGCATGGATAGTTCCGGGAAGTACAGAATATCGAATTCATAGCCGACCTGTATCTTTAATCGCTCCAATGGGGATTCAAACCTTGAAATCAAAGCAATCACTCTTTGGAAAACCAGGGCAAATCCTCTCTTTAGCCAGGCTTTTAGAAAACCCGGAGATTAAATTAGGCATTTTGAAAGACATGGTTTATTCCAAAAAAGTTCACAACTTAATTGACCGTTATAAAGGAGAATCAAACGTATTGTTCTCTTCGATAAGCAGTGTTGAGTTTCCATTAAAAATGCTGGATAGAGGGCGTGTTGACTATTTTATCGGGATGCCGTATCAGGCGATTGCCGAGGCGATCATGGCTAATGAGCCTAATAATTATCAGTTTTACAACATTGCTGAGATGAATATCTACACCAGCATGTACACTCATTGTTCAAAGACCCCTTTTGGGGAAAAACTGATGCATCAGATCAATGAAATTCTTACTGACGATTTCCTGATGGGGCATCTGGCTGTCGTTGAAAAATGGAACGGAAAAAACAAACAATACCGTGAAATTTTCAATGATTATGTCATTAACCGCAAACAGAACGCTCTGGTTCGTAATCCCGGCGACTGACAGTTCTCTATTAAAGTGTTTCTGAACTGATCCGTGTTAGAACCTGCTTTGGAGCCACCATGAATGGTATTGTGTGTATATTGCATTTTACGCATACGGTATAAAAGGTTATTTTCAACTGGTTTGATACAGACGATTACTCTAAACTTAATAGCAGGTATTATGTGAATTCCATTAGTTTCCCAAAAAGTTTAACCTTTAAACAGGCAAGAGCTGTCGTAGCAATCGCATTTTCTCTTGGGATTTTGATCAGTGCAATCCAGATTACCATGGACTATTTTGCGGCAGAGAAACAAATGGGGCAAACCGTAACCTCAGCCATGAAGAGTGTTAAAAATCCAGCACAAAGCGCCATGTTCAATCTTGACAGAAACATCGGAAAAGATGTTCTGCAAGGTCTTTTTGAATATCCAGCAGTTCTCAGAGCAACACTTATTGAGGACGGCGATGAATTTGTGAATCTTCAACGTAAGCCTGTCGACTTTCCGTTTCGTAAGTTCACACGTTTAATTTTTGGTGACTCGATTAATTTGACAATTTCGCTGGACACTTCAAGCTCACAGAATGAAAAAAAAATAATCGGGGAAGAGTTTTACTCGGGTCAGTTAGTCGTCGTTGTTGATACCTATCATGAAGGCGTTAATTTTTTAAATCGTGCGATTTTCATTCTGATTTCCGGGATTGTACGAAACATGTTGCTTGCTTTGTCTCTCCTCGTATTCTTTCATTTTTTCATTACAAGACCTGTTCTTGAGATAGAGCATGCGTTGTGCAGTGTTTCACCTAAAGAGCCTTCAATGGGGAGGCTTAAGCCTCCTAATGGACACCATTTCGATGAGTTTGCAAACCTGGTCTCCGGAGCGAATAAACTTCTTGAGGCTATTGAAGATAATATTGAAAAGAGAATTCAAAACGCTGAAGAGGCTGCGATATTAAAAGCTGAGATGATTGAGGGTCAAAACAGAGAATCGAAGCAACTGTCTTATCGACTACAATTGGAGACAAAGGTTGCCGAACGTACAAATGATTTGTTAACCGCCAATCAAAAGCTTGAAAAAGAAATACAAGGGCATGAACGAGCTGAAACAGCGTTGAAGGAACGTGAAGAACAATACCGCGCAGTCGTTGACAATATCGGTGATTATATCATGAGGTACGACAAAGAATTCAAACATACCTTTGCAAACAGAAATGCACTTGAGATATCCGGACTTCCTGCAGATCAGTATATTGGAAAAAACCATTATGAAATGGGATTCCCCGAACACTTATGTGACTTATGGAAAAAAAATATTAAGCTTGTTTTTACTACGGGTAAACAACAGAATATCGAGTTTGACGTTGAATTGGCTGGTGGCACAATGAGTTTGGAACTACAACTAAATCCTGAATTTGCAATAGACGGAAGTGTCCAAACGGTTATTGGGATCGCCCGTGACGCCAGTTTGCGCAAGCAGGCCGAGGCAGATAAAAAGAAATTTGAATCACGCCTGCAACAGGCCCAAAAAATGGAAACCATTGGTACACTTGCCGGGGGGATTGCCCATGATTTTAATAATATCCTGTCTCCAATAGTCGGTTTTTCTGAAATGCTCCAGGAAGATCTTCCTGAAAACAGTCCGGAACTGGATAGTATCAATGAAGTTCTCCAGGCTGCTTTAAGGGCAAAAGACCTGGTCCGGCAAATCCTCTCCTTTGGCCGCCCTGTTGCTCAGGAATTTAAGCCGGTTAAACTTCAACCCATACTTAAAGAGGCGCTGAAATTACTTAAATCGACTATACCAAAAACGATAGATATTCAAAACGATATTGACCCGAATTGCGGTGTCGTTGTTGCTGATCCTACTCAGTTACACCAGGTAATAATGAATCTTGCCACCAACGCTTATCATGCAATGCAGGAGTCCGGGGGCAAATTAAAAGTAAGCCTGACACAAACGGAAATTGAATCAAAAGCCTCTGCTTTTTTTGACCTGAGTCCTGGTAAATATGCACTGCTCAAAGTCATTGATACCGGCACCGGTATTGATAAAGATGTAATAGACAAAATCTTTGATCCTTATTTTTCAACAAAAGAAAAGGACAAGGGCACAGGCCTGGGACTTTCAGTGGTACATGGGATAATTAAAAGTTGCAAAGGCGATATTCATATCTATAGTGAACCGGATAAAGGGACTGAAATCAATGTATATTTGCCAATAATGAGAAATGCATCAAATAATACGAGCCCCGATCGATTGCCCCCGATTCAAAGAGGCACCGAAAGAATATTGTTGGTGGATGATGAAAAGGCAATTGTCAAAATGGTTCAACAGATGCTTGAACGGTTAGGGTATCAGGTAACAACCAAAACTGAGAGCATCGCAGCTCTTGAGGTATTCAAAGCACATCCGGACAATTTTGATCTGATTATTACTGATATGACCATGCCCAAAATGACCGGACTTCAGCTTGCAGATAAAATCAAAGCTGTAAGGGCAGATATTTCTATAATTATTTGTACGGGATTCAGCGATCAAATTAACGAAGAAAGCAGTACTGACTTCGGCATTCAGGCCTATATCTCAAAACCGGTTATGAAAAGAGAAATTGCCCAAACGATAAGAGATGTTTTAGATGTTTGATGGCCTCGTAAAAAATTGAATTGTTTAACGTATTAATACCTTCTTTTTATAAGGGTATCGGACATCCAGCTAAAGAGCTGTACACAGTTTCGGGTGTGCTGATTCTTCATCAAACTAAAGCTCAACCCGTTTCCTGAGATAATCCGAAACCACATCCTTTGCATATTCAAGAATCTGTTCAGGTGGCTCATCCGGCTCGCAGAAGTCAGGTGTTTCTATGATATCTGTTATCATCTCTTCCCACCAGTCTGCTGAAAGAATAAGGCGAACGCCTTCGCCATTCAGTTCTGCCTGAATCATCTCGTCTTCTGTTGGCGCCTGGAATTTTACTTCTATGGGATCAGCAGCTTCTAACTGCACTTTGTCTCTCAGGTAAGCCATAATGCCGCGAAGTTCGTCTGCTGTCATTGTTGTCTCCGTGAAGTATTCTGTTTTTGAATACAATTTATTCCGTTGTTCCGTCCCAGCCTGTTATTCTTGCCAGCAGCCACCAGAAGGCTTTGCCTTTCCTGATGCAATTGGGGGCTCTGGAATGAGAACAGTGGCCTGTCGGAGTTTCCTGCCAGAGACACTCCACAGGCATACCGTCATATGTGCATTGTGTAGTGCTGTCATCCTGATATGACTCGATATCTGCGAAGTCAAATAACCATGTGTTATTAGTTTCACAGAAAGTTCTGATTTCACCGTTGTTGGCCTGAAGTCTCTGATTTGTCGTTGTATCGTAAGGATATTCAGCGTATGCGCCGCGCAGATGTCCGGTCATGTATATAAATGTAACATCAGGAAATGCTGTTTCCAGTGCTGCCATTTTGCTCAGGTAATGAGAATCCATATTAATATTCGTAGATGCCTGTCCGCACCATGACCAGATTACAACGTCTGTATCGGAGTGTGCATTGAGGTAAGTTTCTGTTGTATCGTTCCACGAAGCTGTGCCAAGATCATGTCCGCTGTTGTCATCCAGATTTGGAAGTGAATAGTCAGAATCGAGATAGCTCACACCGGAAATAAGCTGAGATCCATGGGAGGTATGCCAGTAGGCAATATTGAGTTCTTTAACAGCTGCAATTGTTTCTGCCGGAATGGTGGCAAAATCAGCTACAGCAGTACGAGTCGCAGCAAGACCGGCATCTTCGGAACCTGGCGGGTCAGTTGTTGAGCTGTTATTATCGCCGCATCCTGCTGGTAATATGGCTAATAAAATTAACGTAAACAGAATCAATACATTTTTATTAAGCATGGTTGCCTCCTGATGGTCTCTTTTAAAAGTATACTTTTTTTATTAGCATACTTTTCTTCTACAGGGAATTGGTTTAAAATCATTTGTTCAGGGCTTCTCTCTGTTCATATCCTGGTAGCGTTTGGGAGGTATTCCCACTGTTTTTCTGAAGATCCTGGAAAAGTGGCTTTGATCAAAGAAACCTGTTTGCAGCGCAATGTCTGCAAGATTGTCTGAAGACAATAATAACTTTTTGGCCAGGCTGATCCTGAAATCGTTCAAATACTCATGGGGTGTTATTCCGGTCTCTTTTTTAAATTCTCTCTGGAAATGAAAAGGGCTTAAACAGGCGGATTTTGCTAATTTTGTGAGGGATATATTATAACTGTAATTTGCTGCAATGTAATCACAGGCCCTGACAATTGATTTTTTCTGACTTTCAGGCTTATATATCGGCGGCGGTGTTTGTGAGAATCCTATAATCAGGCTGGAAAGGAACGACTGAATCATGCTTTCAATCTGAATATCTGATTCCGGATTTTCAATTACCTCAAACAATTGCATTAGTTGTTCTGTCAGTGCCTTGTCTGTATATTTTATCTCGCTGAAATAAGGACGTTTTTCTGTCTTTTCTGAAATTTGCGACGCCGTTTTCTGAATCGTTTCAGGTGAAACACTTAAAATTTTATATGAATGCCCTGCCGGTTCATCGGAACTGCAGGAATGGACCTGGCCCGGATTAAGAATAAAGAGTTCATTTTTAAAAATATGAGTGATATCTACAGGATGGGCAATATTTCTTTGCCCGTTGATAATGATACCAACAATATATGTCCGGTGAATATGTCTGCGAAAATCGTTGATGATATGGTGGCCGAAAATTGTTTCGATGCCATTCATAAAAGGGAGGCTCAATGATTTTATGCATTCATTTTTCTTTTTCATTTAACCTCCGTATTATGCAGCTATAACATGCATGAGCAGTTGGCTATAGCAGGGCAGGAAAGAACTTTGCCAAAAGAACCAATCCTTTTTTTCCTGCTTCAATCCTGTGTTCGATACCTTTGGGAGTGACTGCAAATTTCCCGGTATGGTAATCAATGGTTTCTTCAGCTAAACATAAAAATCCCTGACCTTCAATAACTTCATGCAGCTCCGTTTGTTCGCCGTGGCAATGGGTTTCAAGGGCACAGCCCGGGTCAACTTTTACCAGATGGGAGCTGAAAAGACCATTTGTATCAGATCCTTTTATCATATGTTTCAGGTGAACGCCTTTAAATTCCTGGTGGTTCACCCATTCTATTTCTGAGATATCTGTTTTATGACTCGGAAAATGAATTGTTCCGTTTGCAATATTTGTTGATATTCGGTTTGGTGCCATTTTGAATTCTCCTTTATAAAAGTTTTTTGCCGTTGTTTTACGTAAGGAGAATAAATAATCTGATGAAAACAATATTGGATAATATTGCTGTTTTAACTGCAAACGAGGCGATTTGACATGAAAAAAAGATTAAGCCATACAAACGGACCTGTTTATTGGTGTATCTTATCACTTAAGGTCGGTTTTAAATGCTTTACCTCTTAATTTATACGTATTAAATAACCCAAACATATTTTAGGAATGGATATTATTCTTCTATTCTCAGATTCCGGATCGCATCCATCACAGCCTTGCGTTTTGATTCAAAACTCAAAACAGTGCCGGCACTTTCGGCTATGATGATTTTATCTTTCTGAACAAATATTGCAGTGGCATAAATGTAACTCTGGTTGTCAACAGGCGCTGAGACTTCAAGCATATACCCTGTTTCAGTACCGGATTTGATATCTGCTTCCTTAATAAAGTAGTAGCCGGAATCGAGCAAATGCTTTTTCAGGGCTACTTTCCAGAAATCAAGGGCTGCATAGGGTTCATTTTTTGTTGAACGAACTGAGAACATAACGCCGTCAGGGCTGACTGCCCGAAAGGGCTCTGTTGTGCCTGTGTATGCGGCAAAACCATCGGGTGCTATTGTCTTTTTGACTGTCTGGCAGCTGCTAAGAAAAAGTAAAGAGACAGAAACGACTATCATTACTATTGAAACATTTTTTTTATTCATTCCGGAAGTCCCATATCATATCCTGAAGGTTCATAGTATTAAGCCAGGCAAAGGATGACTCTTTTTTTGCGGTCGGCATTGTTCTGTCATGATAAGAAAAAAATACATCTATTTTTGCGTACGCAGTGCAATGCTCCAGAAATCTTATATGGCCTTTAATATCTTCAATCTTTTCTGCAAGCTTTACGACTTCTGTCTCAACGGTTACTATTTTTTTATTACCGGCACCCTCAAGAACTTTTATATACTGCTCAAGCATTTTCTCCCTTGCATTAAGTGTTGTTTTTTTAAGAATCAATTGCGTGGAGAAATCCTCAGCATCATATTTTTTACCTGTTACGATTCCTTTTTTTTCGACAAATGAAAGAAAACCAGTAACGTGTTTAACCGGAACGTTGATACTGACATGGTCGTCTGCATGAAGGGTAAAATATCCGTTTAATTTTTCGGCCTCATTAATAACAGCCAATGCAGTACCGCCCGGGTCTCCCACATTTATTGTGACAGAGGCTTTAACCGATGAGCCGGCAAAACCGATGCCCGGAAGAATCAGGATACATAGAAATAAGGGTGTAAATATAAGCTTAAACAAAGCCTTCGTCGATAGTGTTGTATTTGTCATTAACGGTTTCCTTTTATTCTAATACCTTAATAACTGCATCACAATATGTTTTCTCCTGATCGTTATCAGGAAAGTAAGCTTCAAAAACATTTAAGTCATTGTTTTCTGCCTTAACACCAATGTAATAAATGTATGGCTTATCTGAAAGGCTTGTTAGTCTAAGATACTTATATTTTCCTGCAGTTCTCATCTCAAGAGAAGCAAATTCTTTTTCCATCCTTACCTTGAGGGCATTTAACCAGAAATCTGTGTCACCGACCGGTTTATTTGCCCTTTTATGCGTCCAGAAAGCTGTTCCGTCTGCACTTTCAGTTCGCCATATATCCCCTTTTATCAGTACCAATTTTTCCGGTACATCAAAACCGAGTTTCGTTTCTCTTTGTGCAATCTTATAAGAAAACGGGGTGAGGGCATTTATCCATCTGAAGGCTTTTATGTCTTCAGACTTTATACGTAACGATATTTTATTAAAGGGAACGGTTTCAAGATTTAATCGTGAAAAATCTGCAAGCAATGATAAAACCTTGACTGAATTTTCAAGATATTCGATCGCTTCATTCAGCCTGCTGATCTCATTTAAAAGACGAATTTTTTCTTCTTCATCGTCTGTTTTTGCAAGGAGTTCCATATATCTGCGTAATGATTTTTTTGAAACCCTAAGTCTTAAGGCCATATCGGTATACTGATCCGTCACATCTTCAGCTGAGACAGATTTTTTCAGAACGATGCCAAGTTTTAACACTTTATCAAATATGCTTTTGAATTTTTTGACAGGAATCCTGAATCCCGCACTTCTTTCACGGCGTCTTTCTACGTACCCCCCGGCACTGATGACAATTTTCGATGCTTTATCGAGCGTGTCAGATGGCTTTACAACTTTCAGCTTTGCATACCCGTTGTAGTGTACCATTCGGGCAGCAGGTTTTGACGCAGTCTTTTCACTGCTTCTTGCCTGACCCTGCATTATAGCATCCTCTGATTCCTCTTTTAGCTCATAATAGTCCGTATCTGAAGATAGCCTGGATCTTGATTCATAATAGCCGGCAGGGTCAGTTTCAACCATTTTTTTCATGCCGCAACCCGACAAAAGAATGGCAATCATGCAAAAAGATAATAATAGTAATTTAGCGGGTAGTTTCATTATTTGATCCTGTTAGTTGAACTCATTTTGTGCCAGAAGTTTGAAAGCTGTCAGAAGTATAGTTTATAATAGCATAAAAGTTAATAAAATATATTCCGCAACAGGCCGAAATTGGAATTTTCTATATCCCCACTGCATTTTATATTGATTTTGATTAATCTTTCATCCTCTGTGCCCCGAAGGGGCTTACTCGTATAGCCGGCGGCTTTAGCCACCGGAAGGAATGTTTAATTATTCGAAATGCCAGAATATATGTATGTATTCTCGTAATAAAAAATATAAACCATCAAAACAAAACTCACCTCTACAGGGCGACACCAGGCAAAAAACACACGTTCGGTGGCTGCTGTGACTAACGAATTTGCTTATCCTGCATTACCGCAATCGAAACATCATTGCAAATAGAATAAACTGACGTGTAACCTGCCATTTTTACGCCAGAATTAAATACCACGATATAGATATAGTTGGATTTGGATTTTTTCAAGGAATTCTGTCATTGGGCAGATATGGAATCGGCCCCTACGATTATTCGAAAAATTCTGAGATTATGTGCAACTTTAAATTATAGGCTCAAAACAGAAAAGCCTCTGATATTATCAGAGGCTTTTTCAATAAATTTTCTGATGGTGCCCAGGGACAGAATCGAACTGCCGACACGGGGATTTTCAGTCCCCTGCTCTACCGACTGAG
>JQIA01000291.1_pt1 | contig 24572 bp, 21 predicted proteins | sample 811431 | NCBI WGS metagenome assembly JQIA01 (sample SAMN02998118, study PRJNA258478) | marine sediment metagenome | biome: marine; feature: seafloor; material: sediment; isolation source: oil-polluted sediment collected from 3 locations (0.5 km, 0.7 km and 0.9 km)... | place: USA: Gulf of Mexico ...
GGTAGGAGGAACCATCCACCAGTATTAAGGAGGGATTTTTTGTGTCTGCTTCATTCATTATGTTTTGTATCACTCATCATCAGGCGCTAAAATGCAGCTATTCTATACATTAAGCAGACTCTTTTGTACCTGCGTCCTACGCCCTGGCAGTTGGCACTACTTTGCATGGCAGGGCACCAATGCCAAACCGGGAGTGCAACAATGAAACAATGGCTTAAAATTCTGATTATCGCGATCCTTCCCTCTTTAGCCCTTGCTGCCCCAGAGGGCGATATAGGTGAACCTGAGATTATTATTCGAGAGATGGGAGATAAGATTATTCACGAATATCGGATTAACGGGTTCCTCTACGCCATCAAGATAACCCCGAAAAACGGCAAACCCTACTTCCTAGTCGCCGAAGACGGCAGTGACAATTTTATCAGGGCAGATCAACCCCATTTCCGGATACCCAGCTGGGAGATCTTCAAGTGGTAAGTCCTGGTGGCCCCTTGCTCTAGCTGGGCGCAGTGTGGGTGCCCTACTGCGGTAATTTAAAGTGGCGTTTAAGGTATTCCCCACCGTCAAATTGAGCATTGAGCACCAGAATAAAAGTATAAACACCCATCAGTTTACGGTTGATAAACATAAACTCTTTGGGTGGCAGGGCAAAATATTTGGACATGGACGCCTGAGAGGCTCGCCTGGCCACTCGTTGGGGCAGGTTGCTCTCCTTCCAGCAGTACTGGCCATCCTCATTAATTATAGCTCCCGCCTGTGGGTCTGGGCACGCTGACAACGGCTCGATAATTTCCATGGTGATGTCCGCAAAATTATCCAGTACCTCTAGGGGAAAATGCTCACGCATAAATCTCAAATTGATCGCCTCACGCAAAAACACCTCCCGATCCTCTTCATAGGCGGCTTGGACCATCTTGCAGAAGGGGTCAAGAAATTTCGCATCAAAGCGTTTCATGGCACCAAAATCAAGCAGTACAATTTTGTCAGGAGAGGAGCCATCACCCAGTCGGATACGGTAGTTACCAAAATTTGGATCGGTTTGCATTTCTCCCCAGTCAAAGATCTCCATCAAAAAAAGATCCAGTGCGGACTGGGCAATATGGTTGCGGCGCCGTAATGGCAACCCTGTCACCTCGGGCATGGTGACTATAAGTCCCGGTTCGTAGGATGTTGTAAGGATCTTGCCGGTGGAATATTCCTTAAACACCTCGGGAACGACATAGCGTTTATCGCCCTCAAGCATCTGAGCTACAAATTGAGTTTTATGCGCCTCAAAATGGTAATCCACCTCCTGATGCAGCATGGTACGTACCTCTCTGAGCCAGATTTCAAAGGCTTTTTTTGAGGTGATCATGCGTGTCATACTGAACAGGTTAATAATGGCATTTATGTCAGAATCGATAGATTTTTCCACCCCTGGGTACTGGATCTTTATACACAGTTGGCGACCATCGCTACGCCGGGTAGCGCGGTGAACCTGGCCCAATGAAGCCGCTGCCAAGGGTTCCTCCTCAATATCCAGTTGAGCCAGCTGATGTGGTTTTAGCTCTCTTTCCAGAATGACCCGAATGGCACGCCACTCCAGGGTAGCGGTGCTGTCTTCCAGAGTATGTAGTGCTTCAGTTACATCCTCTGGCAGAAAATATTCTCCGTAAAGAGCCATCATCTGACCTACCTTAACCACAGAGCCTTTCAGCTTGCCGATCTCTGAAACCAGATACCGGGCCTGCTCAGCAACTATCTGTTTTTGCTTTTGCTCGCGCTCAACGGGGTTTAACATCATGCTGGCAGCTGTTTGGCCAAGGACCCTGGAACCACTGACCAGGCCAGCACGTGCCAATTCCAGACGGCGTTCAAAAAAACCTGTTTTAACACGAGAGATCGATTTTTGAGGAGGTCTACGGGACATTCAGTCAACAACCAGTCGGGATTGGATATCAGAAGCTCTGCATTATATCATTACCATTGCGGATTGTTGGAACAACTTATGTGGCTACAAAAAACCCTGGTAATCAGGGCCAGGCAACGAGGATTTCATTTAATCACCGATGAGCTTCTGGTGCAATTGCCCGAGCTTTCAAAAATTGAGGCAGGCCTTGCCCATTTGATGCTGTTGCACACCTCGGCATCCTTAAGCATCAATGAGAACGCCGATCCTACGGTGCGCATGGATCTGGATGCGCACCTCAATAACCTGGCACCGGAGGGGCAGCCCTATTATCGTCACATTCTGGAGGGCGCGGATGATATGCCAGCGCATATCAAGACAGCCCTGCTGGGTGTTGAGCTGACCGTACCAATTAGTCGGGGGCGATTACAGCTGGGCAGCTGGCAGGGTGTTTATCTGGGCGAACATCGAGATGATGGAGGTGAACGAAGCATTATTGTCACTTTAAACGGGATGAGTGCGCAGGGGTAGCCCATGACTAGCCACTTTGACGATAATCATAGAGAAAACCGGTCATTTAATAGATGCTTCACTGCTGACCTGACCGGCAGAGTCAACAGTGAAAATATAACGTTGCACCCTGGAGCTCTCTGCACGCTGCATATCAAGAATAACCTCGTGACCTGAACCAGCAATCTCGATCTCGACGACTAGTTTTCCGCCGCCATATTTGCTGTGCTCCCTATATAAGGTTCGGGCAGACATGGCATTACCGTCCAGACTGGCAGCGATTATTTTCAGCGGCTTGCAGCACGCAGCTTGAAAAAACAACCTATTGTTCATCTGTAGCAGATGAGCGTAGTGGGGTTTACGAGCCCGTTTTTTGTTGGCGGGGGTAACGTCTTTCCGGCCAGAGATAGACGGCGATTGATTGGGCGCTGTTTCGATTAGAAATTTATCCTGGGCTTCAAGCCTGACCTTGAGAAACAGGCGATAATCAAGGCCCGCTAGCCTGAGTATACCCTCAGCATCTTCCCTATCCAGATTAACCGCCTCTGCGGACGGAGCGGCTGCACGCGACTTTCTGTGACTTTCTATCCTGAGCACATGGGGGGCAGAGACAGGGAGTACTTGGTAGTGTGTTATCATAATCCCTCTATTTTAAATGATTTGAGCCTCATCAAAAAGTCGTACGCTATGATCCTTTAATAGCTACACAGCCAATCTGGCCGGTCAGGCTAATAGCCAAGGAGATTTAGCAACTTTTTTACCAAATATGTCTGATCTTGATCAATTACTTGGGTGAGTTAAAAGGTTACACTCGTGCACTGAAAGTCAATCTTTTATGAATCATCAATCATTGTTTATAACATTATAAGGAGTCATTTATGAGCTGTTGTGGTGCTTGCGGTGGTCAGGATACAGAACCCCAAAAAGATCAGGAACAAACTAAAGATCAAAATCAGGAAGAAAAGCAGGAAAAAAAGGATAAGTAGTTTTTTTGAAGGTTAAATAAGAGGCAGGGGGCGGCTGAATGGCCGAGGTCAAAGCAACAGGCAGACCACCCAGGGCAGAGAATTAATTCAAAGCTGCCCCTCCGCCCACGCCATTATCTCCGGTCTGGCTCTGTTTCAGGTACTCATTCTTGAGTCTGACAATAACTTTGTACCGTAACCAGGTATTGAGCAGACGTTTATGAGCAACCCCCTATTGGAAGAATCCCTTCTGCCGCCCTTTGAGGCGATAAAAGCAGAACACGCGCTTGCAGCAGTCCAAACAATTCTAGAGCGCAACCGAACGAAGATCGCTTCGATGCTCGCCGATGAGTCTTGCCGAAACTGGGCAGCCCTGGTAGCGCCGCTTGATGAGCTGAATGATCAGCTTGAGCAGGCATGGACACCAGTGAGTCATCTGAATGCCGTGATGGACAGCGCTGAGCTAAGAGCAGCTTATAATGCCTGCCTGCCACTATTGTCCGAATACAATACCGAACTGGGACAAAGCCAACCCCTGTTCAGAGCCTTTGAGGCGCTGGCGCAGGGCGACGAGGCTGCGGGTTACGGTGCGGCGCAAAATAAAATAATTTCCAACACCCTGAGGGACTTTCGTCTTTCGGGTGTAGCTCTGGCTGATGCTGACAAAAAACGTTATGCCCAGATCAGCAAAGAGCTTTCAAACTTGGCCAGCCGTTTCGCTGAACAGGTACTTGACGCCACCCAGGGCTGGACAAAGCTGATAACTGACCAAAAGCTGCTATCGGGTATTCCTCAGGCATCTCTTGCGGGTATGGCACAGGCAGCACAAGCCAAGGGGGAGGCGGGCTACCTGGTTACCCTGGAATTTCCCTCCTACTTCGCGGTCATCACCTACTGTGACAATGCCCTATTGCGCCAGCAAATACATGAAGCCTACGTGACTCGCGCCTCGGAGAGAGGCCCCAACGCAGGCCAGTGGGACAACTCACCGCTGATTACACAAATTTTAGCGCTACGCCATGAAAAGGCTCGGCTGCTCGGTTTTAAAAACTACACAGAGTTATCGTTGGCCAATAAAATGGCGGAATCACCACAGCAGGTCTTGGATTTTTTGCAACAGTTGGCACAACGCTCCCAGTTCTCTGCACGCCAGGAGATGAGTGAGCTACAGGAATTTGCTTCTCAACACTATAGCGTTGAGAAGCTGCAACCCTGGGACGTAGGCTATTACAGCGAAAAGCTACGCCAACACCGGTATGCTATTTCACAGGATGAACTGCGTCCCTGGTTCCCCCTGAATCAAGTATTACAAGGCCTGTTTGAGATAAGCCGCCGGTTGTTCGGCATTGAGATCACCGCAGTTAAAGGGCCACAGCTTTGGCATCACGATGTGCTGTTTTACGAGGTTAGCCGAGATAACCAAGTGATAGCGCAATTTTATCTCGATCTCTTTGCCAGGGAGCGCAAGCGAGGCGGTGCCTGGATGGCCGAGTGCCGAGTGCGCAGGCGCCGCAGCGATGGTAGCTTGCAGTTGCCTGTGGCGTTTTTGACCTGCAATTTTAACGCTCCTGTGGCTGACGCTCCAGCACTGCTAACCCACAATGAGGTTACTACACTATTTCATGAGTTTGGACATGGCTTGCACCATATGTTAACCCAGATTGAATATAGTGGAGTATCGGGTATTAATGGCGTCCCCTGGGACGCCGTGGAGCTGCCCAGCCAGTTTCTGGAAAACTGGTGCTGGCAGCCAGAGAGCCTGACACAGATATCCAGCCATTATCAAACGGGGAAGCCGTTACCCCAGACCATGCTTGACAAGCTATTGGCAGCAAAGCATTTTCAGGCGGGAATGCAGATGGTTAGGCAGCTGGAGTTTGCGCTGTTTGATTTTCGTATACACCTGCATGATCCGGCTGAGGCGCCGCTAGATGTACAAAAAATACTGGATGAGGTGCGAGCTCAGGTGTCAGTGGTACCTGTGCTACCTGATAACCGTTTCCAGCATGGCTTTAGCCACATTTTTTCGGGGGGTTATGCCGCGGGCTATTACAGCTATAAGTGGGCGGAGGTGTTATCAGCGGATGCCTTTGCTCGTTTTGAGGAGCAGGGAATTTTCGATACTCAAGCTGCAGCGGATTTCCTCAGTAAAATATTGGAGCAGGGCGGCTCGCAAGAACCCCTTGAGATGTTTCAGGCATTTCGGGGACGTGACCCTGACATTGAAGCCCTGTTGCGCCATTCGGGGTTAGCCTCACCACAATCAACGGTCTAACCAGCATTATGCAGCTACATTTTCTGTTAAGCTAACGGCAGAGTTTTGGCAAACACGAGGAACAGCAAGATGATTATAGTGACTGGCGGTGCCGGTTTTATTGGCAGCAATCTGGTTAAAGCGCTTAACCAGAGAGGGCGCTCGGATCTGCTGGTAGTTGATGACCTCTCTGATGGGACAAAATTCACCAATATTGCTGATTGTGATCTGGCAGACTATCTGGACAAAGCTGACTTTCTGGAGCGAATAAAAAACAATCGCTTGCCAGAAACCATCGAGGCTATCTTTCATCTCGGAGCCTGTTCGGCAACCACCGAGTGGGATGGCCGTTATATGATGGAAAATAACTATGAGTACAGCAAGCAGCTATTTCATTACGCCGTTGAGCGCAAAATTCCGCTAATCTATGCTTCAAGTGCTGCTGTTTACGGTGCAGGAACGGTATTCAAAGAAGATCCCGCCTTCGAACGGCCACTTAATGTTTACGGTTACTCTAAATCTCTCTTTGATCAGTACGTACGCAGGCACCAGCCAAGCATTAAAAGCCAGGTAGCGGGGGTTCGCTACTTCAACGTCTATGGCCCGCGTGAGGCTCACAAAGGCTCAATGTCAAGTGTAGCCTATCACCTGAATAATCAGCTACTTGACTCGGGAAAGGTTAAATTGTTTGCTGGTTCAGACGGCTATGCTGATGGTGGGCAGCTTCGAGATTTCATCTATGTGGGCGACGCGGTCAAGGTTAAGCTCTGGTTGCTAGACAATCCTGCGGTTAACGGGATTTTTAATGTTGGAACCGGGTGCGCCCAGCCCTTTAACGATGTGGCCAGGGCGGTGCTGGACTGGCATGGTCATGGTGAGTTGCAATATATCGAATTTCCTGAGCACCTGAAGGGCCGCTATCAGAGTTATACCCAGGCAGATATCAGCCAGTTAAGGGCTGCGGGTTATGATCAACCATTTAACACCGTAGCCCAAGGCGTTCGAGAATATCTTGATTGGCTCAACGGACCCAAGGCATGAACTTTCAGATTTCATATGGATAACACGATCAGGCGTTTTATTGCCGGGGCCGTCTGCCCCGCGTGTGGAAAAATGGATAGCCTGACGGTAGTTTCAACTGAGCTGGGTAGGCTACAGGAGTGTGTGGACTGCAACTTTTCAAAACGGCTTGAAGACGATACATCGGTGGAGGAGTCTCAGGTTTTTTTTCATACCCCCGCCCACGGGTCATAAAGGATGGCTCCGCACTGGCAGCCTGACCCGGTATTGATTGAAATATTCGAACTAGAGGCGGCGAACTCGATAGCCAGCATTTTGTAGTAACGCAATAATACCCTGCTCACCGATCAGATGTCCGGCACCCACCACCACAAAATAGTGTTTTTGTTGAGAGAGAAAACCTTTGATTTTGTCTGTCATGCGCAGATTTCTTTGGGTGAACATCCGCTCAAAAACTGATCGTGTTTCCGGATAGTCGCGTAAGGGCTTATCGATTAATAGCTCCTGAAGCTGCCCGGTGTCACCCCGTTGCCAAGCTTCAATCAAGACTTTCACCATTTGTGGGTGCTGATCAAACTCTGCCAGGGATTGCTGCAGATATGCCTCGCCATCTTCCAGATCCAACAGCAACTTCAGTTGCTCTTCCAGCGTTTCCAGTTCCAGGATGTTTTTGTTACCGCGAGCGCGATTGAGCAGGTGAAGATCAATCCCCTGGTCCGGCGAAAGGCCCATCTGCATCAGTTTCATGGAGGTCAGGGTGAGGATTAGCATGCCCGGCTTGTATTGGCTTAATAGCTCCAGAGGTAGCTGCTGACTCGCAAGATACCGGCTCAGCTGCAGGTAGGTATGGGGTGAAAGATGATCCTCAATAGTCTCGCCTGACGGGTAGCTGCCCTGCTTCATCATCAAGTCGACGCCCCCCATATCAGCGCTGGTAATATCGACTTCGACCACCAGATTGTCAGATTTGGCAAAGGCACTTTCAATGCGCGCATTTAGCGGGTAAAAGTCTGAGTTGGCAAAATGCATGGAACCTAGCAGGTAAAGGGCTCCGCCCTCACCGCTGATCTCCCAGAAAAAAGCCTTGTCCTGAGAGGACCCAACAGCACTCTGTGCCAGCAGCAAAATTAACAGAACAAAGCTGCATGCAAGAGAGAAGAGTTTTTGTTGCATCAGAGCCAGAGAGCCTCCATGTGTTACACAGCCGGGCAATAGCCTTGCCATAATCTACAATGAAATGAATAGTAGACCCTTTTCGAAAGTGCTGCACAGTAACGCAGTCCAGCGGGAAGTGACAACTGTCCCGCTGGACAACTTGGCTAACAGTTACTATTTATCTCCTCTGGCATTATTAACCCAACGATATTTATCACCTTGTCGCCGGGTTGATAGCCACGCCAACCCTGGTTTTGCAGCCGGGTCAGCATCTCACTGCCGCAAACATTGAAAAAGTCAGTTAACATCTCCAGGCCATCAGCTTGCTTGCTAGGCAGGTAGTCAGCTGTCATACCGCGTTCTTTTTGCAGCTCGTGAATGACCGGGCTGAGTTTTGTCGATAGCTCTACAAGCTTTAGAACCTCTTCAGCTTCTTTGCTGGCAGAGAGGGTTTATCGTATTTTGTTCTGCGCAATGAAGAGAAGCCCAAGCACTGGGATCAGCAGCATTACGGCAAGCTCCCAGCCCAACTGGATATTTCTGAAGCGTTTGCATATCGCCATGAATTTAATCCTTAATGACCAAAAATAGAGTTTATTCAAATCTCTTTATGCTTCAAGAGACCTCAATTTTTAGATAGGAAGAAAATCCCATTGCGTGTTTAACTTTTTAACCACTGATTCTGAATCCCTCTCCGCATATATCTGAATTCAGATAATATCGATAATTCTAACCATAGATTGTTGTGAAGAAAAAACCTGAGCAACCACTCCAGTGATTACCTACACTGAGGTCGCTCAGGATTATCACACCTCCTTATTTAGAGGGTACTGAGCAACTCTTTTCCTCTGTAATCATCCCAGCTTCAACCGCGTCGATCGCTTTTTGATCATGACGGTTGGCCGGGCAGCCACAAGAATGCTCGCTTGTTGCGTGCAGCCTGGCCTGCTCCAGGTGCCACTGAGCTACTTTGATATGTTGGTCTACGTTCATATTAAATCTCCTGTTTTATTAACGTCTGATATGATGTGATCCTACTTAAGATATAGTTGATGTCTAGTTTGCTGCTAGTCTTTTGTGGGCATATATGGAGATATTGTTTTAATATTGGAGTTTTCAGGATTAGTCGGTCGATATTCTGACATTCGAAAGCAGTAGAGCTAAATTTTATAGAGCGTAGTTAGATGGATAATCCAATCGGTGAAGGTATTCGGCGCTTAAGGGTGCAGCATAAATTAACGCAAACTGTGCTGGCCAAGCGAGCGGGAATCCCTCGTGCCACTTTGGCAAATATGGAAGCGGTCAATAGCAATCCTGGCATATCCATCGCTGTAAAGGTGGCCCGGGCACTGGGAGTGACTGTTGACGACCTGATTACTCAACGTCAATCTCCGCATGTTACGCAAGTGGATAGAAAAGATATGCCTGTGATGCGTCAGGATGGCGGGAAATTCTCCAGTACGCGTACAAGCCCGATCAGCACCCCCAACCTGCAAATTAACGAGATCAGCATGATGCCGGGCTGTCGCACAAAGGGGGTGCCTCATCCAGAGGGAAGTCACGAGCTGTTCCTTTGCCATAGGGGAACGGCCATAGTAGAGGTGGGGGGGCAAGAATATAGCGTTGAGCCGGGTAATTTAATCTATTTTCATGGGCATATTCCTCATCACTACGGGAATGGAAGCCCCAGCCCGGTACATGCCACAGCCGTGGTATTTATGGTAGATCAGGTCACTCCTCTTGACAAAAAATCCTGAAAAGCAACAAGCCTCGGCTGAATAGATGCTTATAAGGATAAGCATCTCAGCTCTGCATAACCCAATATGATAAACTTCTCGGCCACAACCTCTCCCAGAGTCAAACGGGGAATTTTCCCTTTAGTTAATATTAGAAGGGGGGGGGATTACACCTTTTGGCCTACAGGATGCAACTTTAGGCTTGCAGATCTGCTTTGAATTCACTAGAATCCCCGAGCCTATTTAATAGCATCCTACACAAGCAGTCTAAGCGTGAGAATCTACCATGAAAAGAACCTTTCAACCCAGCAATCTGAAACGTAAGCGCACACATGGTTTTCGTGCCCGCATGGCAACAAAAAATGGCCGCCAGGTTATTAATCGCCGTCGCGCTAAAGGCCGGAAGCAACTTTCTGCCTGACAGATATCATTTTTGATATCTGCAATAACCGGGCGGTTATGCAAAAGTTTACTCGGCAACAGCGGCTGCTTTCAGCTGCTGAATTTCAGGCTGTATTCAAACAAGTTAATGCGAAAGCCTCCTGCCGTACACTTTCGCTCCTTGCAACCCGCAACGCATTGGGCCGCCCTCGTATCGGGTTTATAATCGCAAAGAAACAGGTGCGTACTGCGGTGGAGCGTAATCGTATAAAGCGTATTATCCGTGAGTATTTCCGTACTCAAACTCACTCGCTTCCCGCCTGTGATCTGGTAATTTTGGTTCGTAAGGGCTTTGATAAACTGTCAAACCAGGAGATCAGATCCACCTTTGGCGACCAGGCAAGTCGGGTAAGCAAAAGATTAGCGTCAGGTAATGAGAAAATGACGCATGCGTAAACTTCTTGCCGGGCTATTCAAAGGCTATCGTTATTTGATCAGCCCTTTTTTGGGTAGCAGTTGTCGATTTTACCCCTCCTGCTCCCAGTATGCAGAAACCGCCGTTCTAAGGCATGGGGTTTTAAAAGGCCTTTGGCTTACACTGAAGCGGCTGGGGAAATGCCACCCCTGGCATGAAGGGGGCCTAGACCCCGTACCTAAAAAACCACAGCAGAACACGGAAATCTCATGGACGCACAACGCTTAGTACTGATTTTATCTCTCGCTGTAGTCAGCTATATGCTAGTTTTGGCCTGGAATGATGACTATGGCCAACCAGTCGCTGTACGGGACGAGACTATTACCACAGTATCTCCATCTCTGGCGCCAGGGCTTCCTCAGCAGCAGGCTGATATTCCTTCAGCCATTAATGCGCCACTACTAGACGTGCCAGGCACTGGCGCCACACCGTTGACAGAAACGGCTCAACTACCCGCTAGCGGTTTGATCCTTGTCGAGACCGATGTACTATCCGTACAGATTGACCCCATGGGTGGAGATATAGTCAAGGTTGACCTTAAAGCTTACCCTCGGGTAATTACCGATCCTGGCAACCCCTTCACGCTGCTAGAGCGCAGCAACTCCCGTATTTTTATCGCCCAAAGCGGCCTTATTGGCAATAATGGCCCAGATGCATCCGCAGATGGCCGCCCCCTCTACCAGTCAGACCTGAGTAGCTATCAACTGCGCGAGGGTGAAGACGAGCTGCAAGTTAATTTAAACCTGACTGATTCTCAAGGTATAAGTATCACCAAAACTTATGGATTTAAGCGTGGTGATTACCTGATTAACATGCACTATCAGGTCAATAATAACTCTACTGAAAACTGGCAGGCTAATCTCTTTGCGCAGCTAAAACGAGACAATAGTGAAGACCCTAGCAAATCCACAAAAATGGGCATGGCCTCTTTCGTGGGAGCAGCAACCACCAATCCCCAGGATAAGTATCTTAAACTAGCCTTCGATGATATTGCTGAAGAGCCCTACAAACAGAAGGTTGCCGGTGGCTGGATCGCCATTCTTCAACACTATTTCGTCTCAGCCTGGATTCCTGATCCGGCAGGTGAATACACTTATCAAACCCGTAAAAACAGTCAAGGCGAGAATATTGCTGGCCTGGTGAGCGCTCCTCTTAATGTGCTTGCGGGTGCTACTGGCACCTTTTCAGCACAGCTCTATACCGGGCCAAAAACCCAAAGCCGCCTCGGCGAGATTTCCCCGGGCCTGGAGCTGACTATCGACTATGGCTGGCTGTGGTTTATCGCCCAGCCACTGTTCTGGATACTATCAACCTTTCACAGTTTTGTTGGCAATTGGGGCTGGGCCATAATCTTCACCACCCTGGTGATTAAACTGGGGTTTTATCGACTCTCTGCAACCAGTTACAAATCGATGGCCAACATGCGCCGTGTTGCACCAGAACTACAAAGCATGAAAGAGCGCTTTGGTGGTGATCGTCAAAAAATGTCGGGCGCGATGATGGAGCTTTATAAAAAAGAGAAGATCAATCCACTGGGTGGTTGCTTGCCTATCGTGGTGCAGATGCCTGTATTTATAGCGCTTTATTGGGTGTTGCTGGAAAGTGTTGAGCTGCGCCACGCTCCCTTTATCTTTTGGTTGAAGGATCTCTCTATAAAAGACCCTTATTTCATCCTGCCCATTATTATGGGGGCCTCTATGTTTTTTCAACAGACGCTTAACCCTGAGCCACCAGATCCCATACAGGCCAAAGTGATGAAGATGATGCCGATCATGTTTACTTTCTTCTTTCTATGGTTCCCTGCGGGCCTAGTACTTTACTGGGTCGTCAACAACATCTTGTCTATTGCTCAACAATGGACGATAACTCGCCAGATTGAAAAGGCAGCGGCCCAAAAAAACTGATGGTGACGTTGCTGGCCGCGTTATGATTCACACACAAGACACTGATACCATCGCAGCTCAAGCCACACCCCCTGGGCGTGGCGGCATCTCAGTGATCAGAATATCCGGGCCATTAACACAACAGATCTGTCAGGCTTTGACTGACCAGATCCCGGAGCCAAGAAAAGCGGAGTACTGCAATTTTCTCGACTCATCTCACAACATTTTGGACCAGGGTATCGCTCTCTTCTTCAAAGGACCCAACTCCTTTACCGGTGAAGACGTACTTGAACTTCAGGGCCATGGTGGCCCTATTATTGTTGACCTTGTACTTCAGCAAGTTTTGCAACTGGGTGCCAGAATAGCCAGACCTGGAGAGTTTTCCGAGCGCGCATTTCTCAATAACAAGCTTGATCTTGCTCAGGCTGAGGCCATTGCAGATCTTATTAATAGTGGTTCTGAACAGGCTGCCAGAAGTGCACTACGCACCCTGCAGGGCGAATTTAGCACAAAGGTACAGGAACTCTCCGAGCAACTAATTCAGATTCGAACCTACACCGAAGCAGCCATTGATTTTCCTGAGGAGGAGATCGATCATCTGGCTGACCAGGCCCTAGTTACACAGTTAAAATCACTACAAGAAAATCTAAGACAGACCATCGCAAACGCCAGTCAAGGCGTTACTCTACAGGAGGGGCTTACCATCGTGGTTGCTGGGCGCCCTAATGCCGGAAAATCAACGCTGTTGAACAGATTATCGGGTCGCGATGCAGCTATTGTTACAGATATTCCTGGGACTACCCGAGATCTGCTTCGCGAATATGTGAATCTAGACGGTATACCTGTGCATATTATTGATACTGCGGGCCTCAGACAGAGCAATGACCCCGTTGAAACAGAGGGTGTTCGCAGAGCGTGGGAGGAGATCAAAAATGCTGACCATATTCTTCTACTCACAGACAGCCGAGAAAACCCTGATATTGAGCATCCCTTAACCATCTGGCCTGACTTTGCCGGGCACACTGAGTTGCTGGACAAAATCAGCGTAATTCAGAATAAGATTGACTTAACCAGCCAGGAACCATCGATAACAAATGCCGGAGACCGGCTGCCCTGCCCGGTACTAAAAATTTCGGCTAAAACTGGCCAGGGTATGGATCTTCTTAAGCTGCACCTTAAGCAAAATATCGGGATGGAAGAAACTCCTGAAGGTCTCTTTATTGCTCGAAGACGCCACCTGAACGCGCTTAAAAAGGCACTGGCATTGGTTAATAATGGACTAGACCAGCTACTGAACGAAGCAGCTGGCGAGCTGCTAGCGGAAGATCTGCGTCTCGCAGGACAACAACTAGGAGAGATCACTGGCCAATTTACCAGTGATGATCTGCTGGGGAGTATTTTTTCCAGTTTCTGTATTGGTAAATAAAGCCCCGTCATAGCTATGGACCATAGTCTATTTTAGACCAGGGGATAATGCGGCCAACAAAGAGAAAGCATCCCAAATTCAAATACACACCTCAATATTTATCCCGGTTGCTTTTTCTCTTTCCTAATTAAGGCCGCTCTACATAAGAAAATTTTTTCCAGGCAAAGAAAAAGGTATACAAAGAGGGGGTGACTAAATGGATGTAAGAGTCAGGGCGATACAGTATGGAAGCAAAAGAGCTAGGGCAAAGGTCTCATATTATTGAGCAGATTTTGAACACTGAAGAAGCATCTAGCTAGCCAGGGCCTTATTAAGAGGTTCCTGAGGACATCGAATGATCAATCTCTTGCACGTATTTAGCATACCTCCCATCAAAAACCTGAATATGTGACACCAGCCAATCGGATAAATAGGCAGTCATCGCTGCTAACGGAAATTGCTCAAGATCACCAATAAAATCATCTGCTTTTTTATGAATTTTTGATTCTGATTTATATGCTGCTCCAACTCTGGTTAGCAGTTAAATTTTCTCCTGCGGGAATACTTTTGAAGAGCCCTTTCTTTTATCCAGAGTTGCCGATGGTGATTTTTGAGATTAAGTATATAGCCGTGGTTATTTTATATATTAGTTTACAAGCTTATCAATCACCAGCTTAATAAAGCATGGTGGAAGATGGCCTTTATTTTCGGGGCGGCTACATAAAGTCTGATTTTTTTGAGTGTTAACAGGGTGCCTGCATGGAATAGGACTCAGCCTGTCCACCGATCCAGGCGTTAAATCAATAGAGAGATTTAACTGAAGGTCTGGCTCTTTACCGGGTGCTGCAAAATGGATAGCTTCAAAACCTGGGGTTGTCCAGAATAACGGCAAGATATAGATATACATTAAGATATAGGCGTTACTAGGGCAGGTGACCTGTATGCACGGTGGCGTGGAATGAGAGGCATCACAAGATACTACCCTCTTTAAACTATCGGGAACCCTTTCAATAAAAGCAGGCGACAGCAAAATCTAATGGGGAAAATTATGTCTCAACAAAAACCAGACTTCAAAAACCAGTACGAAAATTTCATTGGGGGAGAGTGGCGAGCACCGATTGATGGTGAATATTTTGAAGATATATCACCCATTGACGGCAGTGTCATTGCGAAAGTTGCTCGATCAAATGGAAAGGATATAAACCTTGCCGTAGAGGCGGGATCGAAGGCCTTTGCCAATTGGAAGCACTCTTCGGCTACAGAGCGCAGTAATTTGTTATTTAAAATTGCTGATCGTATGGAAGAAAACCTTGAAAAACTTGCCGTAGTAGAAACCTGGGATAATGGCAAAGCCATTAGGGAGACAATGGCTGCTGATCTGCCACTGGCAATTGATCATTTTCGTTACTTTGGCAGCGTAATTCGCGCTGAAGCGGGTGATGTTGCTGACCTTGATGCTAATACTGTTTCAATGGAAGTTCACGAGCCACTAGGCGTTGTGGCTCAAATTATCCCGTGGAATTTCCCTATTTTAATGGCCGCATGGAAAATAGCACCGGCATTGGCGGCAGGAAACTGCATTGTATTAAAGCCTGCGGAGCAAACACCTATCTCTATTCTGTTTGTTATTGAAACCATTGCAGATATTCTGCCTGATGGCGTACTAAATGTTGTTAATGGCTTTGGAACAGAGGCAGGAAAGCCACTGGCACAACATCCAGAAATCAAAAAAGTGGCCTTCACTGGCGAGACAACAACAGGACGCTTTATCATGCAGTATGCGTCTGAAAATATTATCCCAGTGACACTTGAGCTTGGAGGAAAATCTCCCAATATCTTCTTTGAAAGCGTGATGAAAGAAGATGACAATTTTCTCGACAAGGCGATTGAAGGCTTGACTCTTTTTGCCCTTAATCAAGGTGAGGTATGCACCTGCCCATCAAGAGCGTTGATCCAGGAAAATATTTACGATGAATTTATGGCGCGCTGCATCAAACGTATCGAAGCTATCACTATGGGTGATACCCTAGATAGTGGAACGATGATGGGCGCACAGGCATCTAATGACCAGTATGAAAAAATCCTTAACTATATTGATATTGGCAAGCAGGAGGGAGCAGAAATTCTGACTGGCGGCAATAGCTATGATAATAAGATATTTCCTAATGGGTATTACATCCAACCAACGGTATTTAAAGGCCACAACAGGATGCGGATCTTCCAGGAGGAGATATTTGGCCCAGTGCTGAGCGTGACCACTTTCAAGGATGAAAGCGAGGCCCTAGAGATTGCCAATGATACCCTCTACGGTTTAGGTGCCGGTGTTTGGACAAGGGATATTCACCAGATGCAATTGATGTCACGAGGAATTGAAGCTGGGCGTGTTTGGTGCAACTGTTACCATGCTTATCCTGCTCACGCCTCATTTGGAGGTTATAAAAAGTCTGGCATAGGGCGAGAGACCCATAAGATGATGCTTAGTCATTATCGTCATACCAAAAATATATTGATCTCTTACGATAAAAACAAGTTAGGCTTTTTCTAAACCCACTCTTCGATTGAACAGCCGATTTTGAGCCGCTAAAACCCTGACCCGGATAATTCCAGAATTATCCGGGCTAAAGCAGTAATAGACCAATTATATAGCGAACATGGTGAGCTTATATTTCATCAGGGCGGGGGCGCTGTGATGGCTCGGCACCTATCTGTTTTGAAAAAGATGATTTTTTTAATTGGTTCCAGAGATCTCTGCCTGGGCGAGATCCAGGATCTGTAAATTCCACATGGCGCCAGATCAATTTAATCTGCGTATGATGAAAACGGCCTCAACGCGACCAAAGTCAATGTCACCATCGACCCGGCTAGCATTGACTCTAATCATGCAGAATCTTAAACGTTGCATGACAGGCCTAATACTCGGCCCTATTGCGCTATATTGACACTTGTGTGACAGCCAACCACTGGCTTTTTTAAGCCCGACGATTTACGTTGACTTTGAATCAGAGCAAGCGTATTTTTGGTGAAATGAACCCCGATAACCGGAGTTGACTCGGAGAGTGTCTTTGGCCATTTGGAAAGCAAAACAAAATCGACTGGTTCAGCTGGCTGCTTGTGTGCTCTGTGTATTGGTGTCCAGCGGCACCAGTGGCGCGCTGGCCGCTGCATGCAGCGGTGTGACCATATCGGCACCTCTGCCGGGGGAATTTCTGCGCAGTTACCGCGCATCATTCAAATCCCCGACCCGACTGGCCATTGATCATAATGATAATGTCTATATCGCCGACCCGTTCAACCAAAGAATTCTTGTTCGTGCCGTAACCGGACAAGTAGCCTTGGAGTTGTCCAATCTCGATTTCCCAGTAAGCCTTGCGGTTGATTCATCGGGCAACATTTACGTGGGTGAGGGTAACCTGGGGCGCGTCGACATTTATGACGCGGGCGGCAATCTGGTGGGTTTTCTCGGCAGCGGTGACGGCGAGTTTGCATTGCCCGCACACATCGCCATCTGGGAAAGTGGCGGTGATATTCATGTCTATGTTGTTGACAGCAATGCCGATCGCATCAGTCGCTATAATGGCGCGACCGGAATGTTCGAATTAGATTTTGGCACATCCGGTTCCGCCGATGGAGAAATGATTTTTCCGTCGGGAATTGCCATCGAAAATAATGAATTGATTATTGTAGATCGGGGCAATTCTCGCTTGCAAGTCTTCGATCCCGCCGGGATGTTTATCCGAAGTTTCCAGCCCGATCAGGACAACTGCGGCTTCCTTTGTTTTTTTGAAGGCGCGTCAAGGGGCCGGGCTCAGGACAGCAGTCTGTGGGTGGGCCCTACCGGCGACTTGTACATGTCTCAGGCCAGCAAAGGCTCAGTTCTGGTGATGACCAATGACGGCTCAACGCTTGGAACTATCGGCGACTACGGGGCATCGCCGGGCCTGCTTCGTGTGCCCAGTGATGCAGTTATCGACTCCTGTGGTCGGCTGTACGTTGCCTCCGCCGCTAACTCCCGGGTTGAAATCTACGGCTTGCCAGGCTATTCAGATCCAGAACAGTTTGCACCCGGTTTACTAAGGACACCGGACCAACCCGTCGACCTGTCCACCGCAACGCAAGTAGACCTCTACCTCGAGTTTCCCGGTCACCCGCCCCAAGACGTGTCCGGCGAGCTTTTGAACGGTGTTTTCACACCCATCGCGCAATCAATCGGCGACTTTGACCAAAATACAGTGCCCGATCTCAAGCTGACATTTGGTTCTGATTTCCTGGGTACCTTGTCGGGTCTTAATAATATTGACGTCACAGTGACAGGAAACCTCTCAACGCTGCAGTTTGCAGAAACCGCTACCCTGACGCTCTTTGCATCCGATGCCGATGGCGATGGCGTTCCCGATGCAACCGATGCCTGTCTGGACACTGCTATCGGTGATATTACTCGCGATGACGGCTGTTCCGTGAGCCAGCTTTGCCCCTGTTCCGGAATCGAAGGGGATCCCTGGCCCTCACGGGGTGCCTACGTCCGCTGTGTGGCAAACACCTATAACCTGTTCTTCGCCCAGGGCCACATCGACCGTCAACAACGAAGAACCATCAAGCAAGGCTTGCTGGGTGCGTCCTGTGGAACCAACTAAGAGTACCCTCACTCATGGCTGAGCTTATCATGCTACGAAAAAGACTGGTCAGCCTTTCAATTTGGCTGTGCGCAGGGCTGTTCACGGCCAACCTTCAGGCTACCCACCAGCCCCCTCACGACAGCAGCTTCGCCGTCGAATGCCTGTCCTGCCACGTGCCACACGGTGCTGCGGGCAATATACTGATACGCTATGATACGGTACCAACACTTTGCATCTCCTGTCATAATCCCGGTGATCAGGCCAGCGCCCTGCCCTTCGCTGAGTCAGAACAGGCTTTACCCGGCCAGCTCGGGAAAAATCACCGTTTCGATTCCGGGCCATCCGGTCATACGGAGCCTGACCTGAGCAACACCTCTACCGGCACACTAAGGTCCGGGGGCAGCTATACCGGCAGAATTGAAAACCGCTATTTTATCGATATCGCCACCGGTGGCGATATCGGCACCGCTACCTTCGACTGGTCCGATGATTTTGGCAACAGCGCAACCGGGGTGGCCAGCGCCGCAGAAGTGGTCTTTGCCGATGGCTTACTGCTGACCTTTGCCGATGGCACTTCACCCTCTTTTGTTTCTGGAGACAGCTACATTCTTTATGTGCGCACCGATTTACGCTTGCCTGTTTTTAACGATGCACCGGACTTTGAAGACGAAATGGCCCGCCGCCTGGCATTCCTGGGCGCCAGAAACCCTGACAACAGTTTTGATGAGACCTACGCCAAGGTGGTCTGCACCGTCTGCCACGACCCCCATAAACAGGACAAGCAACCGTTTGACCCGGATGCTCCCGCGGACCCGACGGTCTACGTCAGTCCCGGCGGCGGGCGGCACCTGCAACGACGGGACAATGAGGCCAATCAGATGTGCCTGGTGTGCCACGAGTCACGGGACGTCCAAACTTCGGCAGATGGCTCGCACCCCATTGGGGTCACCATCCCTGGGGGGGAATTTCAGACTCCGGCCAATTTACCTCTGACCGGCGACAGTGAAGTCGTTTGCCTGACCTGCCACGACATTCATGGTGCTGACTCCGGCGGAGCCAACGGTGGCAACGGTGATGGCTATTTACTGCGTGATCCAGACGACAACCCGGCCACCGGCGAAATTGCCATTGGCGACCTATGCCTGCAATGCCATACCCTGGCCGGTGATGGCACCGAGACCAGCATCACCGACCTTGCCGGGGCCCACTTTGACACCAGCAGCGGCGGCCTCTGGCCCGGCGGCCAGTATGGATCTTCATTGCCGGCACACCCGTCAAGCTATAAAGGTTATTGTGTCAACTGCCACTGGCCGCACGGCTGGCCGGACGATGACGACCTGGCGAATGATTACCCCAAGCTCTGGGTAGAACAATACGATATCGCCACTGACGGCACCGATCCAGATGATGCAGAAGACCTGTGTTTAACCTGCCATGATGGCACACCGGCCACCAGCGATGTACGGGCTGACATTATCAAGGGAAGCAACGACTTATCCAGTTCGCCCAATACGGATGTATTCCATCACCCGGTCATGGACTCTGAACAAAACATCAGTGCGGGCCGCTCGGTCGAATGTATAGACTGTCATAACCCTCACAAAGCGACCAACAGTGATCGACATGCCGGTGTGAGTGGCGTGGACATCGACGGCAACACCATCACCGCAGGCAGCCGCACACTGGAACAGTATGAGCTGTGCTGGAAGTGCCACGGCGACACCTACAACGCCACCCGCCCCAACACCACCAACAAACGGCTCGACCTTCAAACCAGCAACAGCGCCTACCATCCGCTGGTTCAGGCCGGGCGCAACCAGTCGACAAACCTTGCCAATCAGTTATCGGCAGCGGCTCTGAACACCAGTTCAATCATCAGATGTACCGACTGCCATAACAGCAACAGCTTTGACAGCAGCAGTGGTGTGATTACCGATACCACCTCGGCGACCGTTGGCCCACACGGCTCGACCAATGCCCCGATCCTCCGCGCCCAATTCAGCCGCGACTATACCGGTTCCGGCAGCTGGAATAACAACAATGCTGCGCTGTGCTTTCGTTGTCACAGCCAAACCACGCTGCTATCAAGAAGCACTGATGACGGCGCACGCACCAACTTCTACGACGATATTAACGGCAAGGACAACCTGCACTGGGTACACCTGGTGGATAAGGACACCACCCATTCGTGCATGAGCTGCCACTATGATATCCACAGTAATATTTCGGCGGACAATACTCAGTACCGAATTGATGGCACCCTCTACAACGACAATGCTGCGGTGTCAGCGGCCAGGATTAAAACCCACATGGTCAATTTCGCGCCCGATGTCGCACCCTACACAGATGACGGAACGTCCCGTAGCAAACCAGAATGGTGGCTAAACACCACCAGTAATGAACGACGCTGCTACCTAGCCTGTCACGGTGAAAAGATGGCCGGTGAAACCGGAGATGGTGGGCGGGTTGCCGAATACGAGCCCCCCTCCGGCGATGAGTCAACCTGGACTTATTAATTTTGCGGGTTGAAGACTGGTTTGGCGGGTAGTGATTACCTAAAGCTGAGATTCAGGTGCATTGTGCTCCAGATAGGCAACTCCCTGAGTTATGTTGGCTCCAAACACCAAAAAGCATTTATGGTTGAGCTTAAACGTGTTTACAAGGCATTGAATAAAGCGGCGGCCGAATCGGCTCTGCGTGACCTGAAGGGGGCAGAGCCCTTTAGGCCCTTTGATAAGCTGCCACTTACACAGAAAATTTACAGCCTCCTATTAAACGACCCAGTACTACGACGATACGTTTTGCTGTTTCATTCTGCTCGGTATTTTTAATGCTTATCAGCAGAATAACTGCTAATAAGCACCTCTGTCTGAGCTTTTTCCGCCGCTTTTACGCAACCCAACCCCATTCCAGAACCACCGACGACCTTTCTTGTTCCAGAACGGCCGTTTTTTGTTGACATACTGCGAATTGGCTTCTACCGTGGAATTCGCTGTGTAGCACGTTACCGAGCATAAATCCAGAATATACTCGTATTACCAACCACTGCGCAGCAGTTTGATATCTTAGTAAAACACCTCACTCAAAAAATAAAGGTGACCCAGGTATGACAAACTCCCCCTACCCCAACCTAGCAGCTTCACTTGCACTTATTATTTTCAGCTCACTAAGTCAGGCAGGGGCCTTCGGTCCTCCTACAATCGTAGATAACTTCACAGACCCTCTCGAGCTCAGCACCGGACACGACACGACTTCTAACCAAATCATTGTCACATCAGTTGATGCTGCAGGGACATTCATCTACAAAGGGCCAGACAGCGGCTCTGGTCCATGGACAAAGACCAATATCTTGGGGGCTGGCATGTTTTCCTTATCGAAAACTTTCTGTGACCCAACGGATGGATCATGCTATTTCAGCTATGTTGACAGCACAGACGCGGGTGGTAGCGACTGCTTTGTGGGACGCTGGGACAACTTAAATGGTTTTTTACCTCCCAATCGAGTGACATCTATCAATAATGCAGGCTCATGTAATCTTGCAGTCATGCGAAACTCGATGACCAGCGCTATCGAGGATTTAGGTGTTGTAGTGTATGACACCAGCGACCTAAGCCATTCCCTTTACCTGTCCGTAGCACCAGCAATTAGCTTCACTACAGGCACAAAAATTAGCAGCAATGCTGGTGACGCAATATTCGGCTTTACCAGAGCTGGACTGGCTGCCCTAGGCCCAAAATGGTGCGCATATCTTGAAACACTTGGCGCTCCAAATCCGGCTACAGACCCAAGTACTCAGCAGGTAATCTGTGCAGACACTATCGGCAATGTTGATCCACCAATAGTTTTTGGCACAAGACCCGCGCCGGCTGCTTTGAATTTTCAGTACCGCAGCGAAATAGGTTCATTTTCGATACCAGCACAATACGCTGGATTTGTAGATTTGGATCGCGGTGGTAATGTTATATTATCCGGCGTTAATATTGCCGGTGATTCCTACGTTGGCACTATCGGTACCGCACCACTAACGCAAAACACGATGAATTTCAGGGGAACCAGCTTTGCTTTAACTCCATTGTCGCCCTTGGCACTAAACCAGGTGAGGTTATTAGCTGCCTGGCCTCTAAATGCTGTTGCTGTGGATATCGACCTTAATCCACTGGATATCATGTCAGTATCACCCGAGCCTTTTTTTGGCGGGTTTCCGGATGGAACGGGCCCACTGGGTGCTGCTGCCACCTCAGGCATATTCGCTGACGGATTTGAAAGCGGTGACGTTAGTGCATGGTCCTCAGGCGGTAGTGTAATCTTGACTCTATACGGGCCTGCCGCAACCGGCCCAACGCCGCCAACCAATGTACCCTCTCTCGGGTCAGTAGCCCTGGCCATTCTCGCAATGCTTCTAGGTATCCTGGGACGACAGCAGAGAGTATCACGGCTTAAGACGCATTAAAAAGTCACAGCTAGCGTGAGGCGAGGAGTAACAGAAAAGGTTAAGGCCTTCGTTTAACCGCTCTTGGTTCACTTCTACCCGGCCGCTCTGGAATAATATTGCCCACAATAGATTCGTAAAGAATCGTTGGGTTCTTCACCGTAATTAAGGATTGGCGTGTCTACTGGTACGGAAATCTGTTCGGGGCGATGTTGCTGTCGATTCTTTTTGCTGCGGGAGGGGGTGGAAACTGGCTCGATGACCCATCGAGCCTTATTCACAGCGTGGCCAAGGCTCAGAGTGATACAGCGAAGTGCATCCTTATTTTCTGGTGCCTATTCGCCTTTGTTGCAGCCGGTTACGAGCATGGTGTAGCCAACATGACAGTCTTTACCATCTCCATGCTGGGTAGCCACCCTGATGAGATCACTTTTATGGGTGGCTTTTATAATCTGGCGTGGGTATCTGTGGGTAATATTATTGGTGGTGCTGGGTTTATCGGGGTTGCCTACCACCTGACGTCGAATCCGTTATTTAACCCCGCCTCTCAGAAGGCAGAAGAGCAATAGAGCCTGTTGTATTTGCACAGTATTTTTTGGTTGGTGCCGGAGTTATCCGCTTCACTGATCTCCAATAAAGAATGCTCGGAAGCTGCTTTCATCCCGCGTTAAGGATCGGGCTATCTGGCCCAAGCAATCCTTTTTAGCCTCTGGCAGTTTTCCTTCCAGGTTAATATAGTTGGTATAATGGTCACTTGTTATATAGGAGTTCGCATCAATTCCTTCAATAAGCAGCGCGGTTTCTTTTAGCGCCTCATGGGGGGTTAGCATCAAGAAGGTTCCGCTTAAAACATCCTCCAGGAGGGGTGTGCCTTTTTTAGGCACGAAGGTGCGCAACCTTATAAAGTGAGGTTCTATCTCATTGAGAACCCGTGCTGTTTCCTGGGCGTGAATAGCAGAACGCTCCTTGCCACCAATCCCTATTATCACATAGACACTTAATTCAATACCTGCCTCAATAGCTACCTTGCCCGCTTCAATATGCTTTTCGGCGCTGGCCCCTTTTTTGATATTTTTTAGCGTCACATCATCCCCAGATTCCAGGCCTACATGGATACGGGAAAGCCCAGCTTCCGCCAGCTTTCTCATATCTTGCAAGCCTTTTCTTTGAATATACTGGGAGGAGCCGTAAACAGTAATTCGCTGCAAACTTGGGAAAATTGTTCTGGCATAGCTACAGATTTCGGCTAGATCATCTGTTTTCATCGCAATAGAGTTGCCCGCCGGAAAAAACAAAGTTTTAGGGGTAAGGCCATACCGATCCCTGGCACTGAGTATATCTTCCTTGATATCTTCAACCTCGCGTACCTTATACTTAATACCATCTTTATAAACCAGACAAAATGTACAGCGGTTATGAGGACAGCCGACAGTGGCTTGAATTAATAATGAGTTTGCTTCGCTCGGGGGGCGATAGATTGGGCCTTCGTATCTCATACTATTAGCGTCAAATAGGTTGTTCGGCAAAAGCTGGGCTGAGAAAGATCTCCAGTTACTCAACTCTTTCCCACAGTATAGGGGGATTTCAAATTCCCTGGCAAGCTCAATAATTTGTCATTACCGGCCCTGCCGTCAAAATAAACCGCCTACTAATGTGCCGATATGATCTTGTTAAAAAAACGAAGTGGCTGATGCTCCGACCCTGGCCAATATGTGTGACCACCCTTCGCCTCACAAAAAATCGTTATTACACCATCGGCACAACCGGTGTACTGGATGCAACCCTGATGGTCTGAGGACGTAACCTCTCCAGTGCATTGATTGCAGTTTGCCCACCAGTTAATGACCTCACGACCAAA
>JQIA01000292.1_pt1 | contig 24519 bp, 20 predicted proteins | sample 811431 | NCBI WGS metagenome assembly JQIA01 (sample SAMN02998118, study PRJNA258478) | marine sediment metagenome | biome: marine; feature: seafloor; material: sediment; isolation source: oil-polluted sediment collected from 3 locations (0.5 km, 0.7 km and 0.9 km)... | place: USA: Gulf of Mexico ...
CACCAATATAACTTGCTTGATCTTCGCGCAATTCCGTTAACTCTACACCTATTTTTGCTAAATGTAATTTTGCTACTTTTTCATCTAAATGCTTTGGTAACATATACACTTCGTTTTCATAAACATCACGGTTTGTCCATAATTCTAATTGTGCCAACGTCTGATTTGTAAATGAATTACTCATTACAAAACTAGGATGACCAGTTGCACAACCTAAATTTACCAAACGTCCTTCAGCCAACACAATAATTTCGTTAGCTCCCAATGTATATTTGTCAACTTGTGGTTTAATTTCAACTTTCGTATTTCCATACTTACCATTCAACCAAGCCATATCAATCTCATTGTCAAAATGTCCAATATTACAAACAATTGTTTTGTCTTTCATTTTTTCAAAATGACTTTCTTGAACAATATCTTTATTACCAGTAGTGGTAATTATAATATCTGCGTTTCCAACAACAGTATCTAATTTTTTTACTTCAAAACCATCCATAGCTGCTTGCAATGCACAAATTGGGTCAATTTCAGTAACAGTAACAATAGATCCAGCGCCTCTAAATGATGCTGACGTTCCTTTTCCTACATCTCCATAACCACACACAACCACTCTTTTTCCTGCTAGCATAAGATCTGTAGCTCTACGAATAGCATCTACCGCACTTTCCCTACATCCGTATTTGTTATCAAACTTAGATTTTGTTACAGAGTCATTTACATTAATGGCAGGCATTGGCAATGTACCTTCTTTTACTCTATCATATAAACGATGAACTCCTGTAGTAGTTTCTTCAGATAACCCATTAATTCCTTTTGCCAATTCAGGATATCTATCCAATACCATATTTGTTAGGTCTCCACCATCATCTAAAATTAAATTCAATGGTTTTTTATCTTCCCCAAAGAATAATGTTTGCTCAATACACCAATCAAATTCTTCTTCATTCATTCCTTTCCAAGCATATACAGAAATTCCTGCAGCAGCAATTGCAGCAGCAGCTTGATCTTGTGTTGAGAAAATATTACAAGAACTCCAAGTAACCTCCGCTCCTAAATCTATCAAAGTTTCAATTAAAACTGCCGTTTGTATTGTCATATGCAAACAACCAGCAATTCGAGCTCCTTTTAAAGGTTTTTCACCTTTATATTCTTCTCTTAAACTCATTAAACCTGGCATTTCAGCTTCAGCTAGTTGAATTTCTTTACGCCCCCATTCAGCAAGATTTATATCTTTTACCTTATATTTTACGTAAGTTGATGTTTCTGTACTCATATTTCTTAAATTTGTCTTTTATTAAACAACTAAAAACTAGTTTGTAGATTTTGCAAATTTACAAAATACCTGTGAGAAACTAAATGCCTTTATACAAAATCATTAAACCAAATAACTATACTTCAATTTACATTTGGAAAATTGAAGAGTCTTTCGATGAATTATCAAAAGATACTCCAATGACTGATCGTTGTCAAAAAAGATTGCTTTCTATGAAGTCTGAATTGCATCAACGTGGTTTTTTAAGTGTAAGGCATTTGTTAAAAGAAGCTGGCTATACAGACTTCGACTTGTATTATACCGAAAATGGGAAACCGCATTTAAAAGACAATAAATTTATTTCTATAACGCATTCCTTTACTTTTTCAGCATTAATAATTAGTGATAAAGAGGTAGGTATTGACATTGAAAAAAATAGAGAGAAAATAAAAATCATTCAACACAAATTTGTCAATTTTGAAAGAGGTTTTATACATAAAAATGATAATTATATTGAGCAACTTACGGTAATTTGGGGCGCTAAAGAATCCCTATTTAAAATCTACCCTCATGGTGGATTAACTTTCAAAAACGATATTGATATCAATTCGTTTACTATTGCTGATAAAAGAACTACTGGATCTATAAAAGTTGAAGGTTGGAACAAAAACTACGACATTCGATTTGAACAATTTGAAAATTTTACCTTAGTGTATGCTTTAGACCCTTCAAATAATGAGTAAGTCAATTCTAGAACAAATTCAGTTAGCTTCAAAAAAAAGAGATAAATTGCTAGCAATATTGTTAGATCCTGATAAAACTGCTATTGATGAAATTCCTGCTGCTTTAAAAAGAATAAGACTCTTAAAAGCAAATTTTATATTTGTAGGCGGTAGTTCTGTTAAAAATGGATTGACAGATTTATTTGTAAAAACACTGAAAAATAATACAAAAATTCCAATTGTACTTTTCCCTGGTGATTATTCTCAAGTAACTGATAATGCTAATGCCTTGTTATTTTTATCGTTACTATCAGGAAGAAACCCTGAATATCTTATAGAACAACAAATAAAATCGGTTCCATTTTTAAAAAATTCAACCTTAGAAATAATTCCTACTGGCTATATTCTAATTGATGGCGGTACTTCCTCTTCAGTTTTAAAAGTGAGTAAAACGACTCCTATTTCACAAGAAAATATTACTTTGGCCGTTGCAACTGCAATTGCTGGAATGTATAAAGGAAAACAACTTATTTATTTAGAAGCTGGTAGCGGTGCAAAATACCCCGTTAATGCAACTATTATTTCAAAAGTGAAAGAAAATATTTCAATTCCGCTCATTGTTGGAGGTGGTATTAGAACCAAAGAACAACTAAACAACGCTTTTAATAATGGAGCAGATTTGGTGGTTATTGGTACTGCTTTTGAAGAGAATATAGATTTATTAAACATGCTATAATGAACGAAATTATTGACTTTTTTTTAGAACCTTATCAAACTGCTTCCTCACTTAACATATTTCTTGAATTTGTTGCTGCAATGTTTGGTGTTATAAGTGTTTTTTATGCTAAAAAAGAAAATATCTTGGTGTTTCCAACAGGGATTATAAGTACTGCGTTGTATGTATATTTACTTTCACAATGGAATCTTTACGGCGACTTAATTATAAATATCTATTACACATTAATGAGTCTTTATGGTTGGTATATGTGGAGTAAAATAATTGACGACAAACAACACCATATTGCCATATCTCGAACAAACAAAGCTGATAAATTAAAAGCTTTTGGAATTTTTGCTTTTACCTCTATTTTTGTGATTATTGTATACCGTTATTACAATGTGATGCCAAACAATTTAGGTTTTAGTGAAAGCATTGATTATGCAATTGGAAAGCTTACATCAGGAAATTTAACTAATTTTAGAGAAGGAACTCCTTATTTAGACACTTTTACAACTGGAATATTTTTTGCAGCAATGTGGTTAATGGCCAACAAAAAAATAGAAAACTGGATTTTTTGGATTGCCGGTAACATTGTTTCAATTCCGTTGTATTTTGTAAAAGGATATGGTTTTACAGGAATTCAATACATTATATTTTTAATTTTAGCCATACTCGGTTATATTACATGGAAAAAGCACTTAAACAAACAACTATAAATATTGTAAAAGTTGTCCTTTTTGGGCCTGAAAGTTCAGGGAAGACAACATTATCTAAACATTTAGCCAGACATTATAATACTGTTTGGGCACCAGAATATGCAAGAGAATATTTACAAAAAAAATGGAATAACGTGCGGAAAACGTGCGAAAATTCTGATTTACTTCCTATTGCAAGAGGACAAATGGAATTAGAAAACAGGTTAGCTAAAAAAGCCGACAAACTCTTAGTCTGTGATACGGATTTGTTAGAAACCAAAGTCTATTCTGAAGAGTATTACGGTGGTTATGTCAACCCAGAATTGGAAGAGGCAGCTATTGAAAACACCTACGATCTGTATTTATTAACCTACATTGATACACCTTGGGAAGAAGATGATTTAAGAGATCGACCAGATGAACGTTTAGAAATGTTTAAGGCCTTTGAAAATGCATTAAAAAAATACAATCGCCCTTATATTCTGTTAAAAGGAGATAAAAAAATACGGTTGGAAATGGCAATCAAAGAAATTGATAAAATCATTCAATCGAGGTCAGATTTACAAAGTTTTTCAGATAAATTGACCGACTAATAACTCAGTAATTATGGATACTGAAAAATTATTAAAAGAACTCAAATTTAAAGCTGTACGCAGTAGTGGTGCAGGTGGTCAACACGTAAACAAAGTTTCTTCAAAAGTTGAATTGACTTTTGATGTTCAAAACTCTTCTGAATTTACTGAAGAAGAGAGAGAACTACTCTTTAAAAATCTTCAAACAAGACTTACTAAAGAAGGTTTATTATTACTTAATTGTGATGATAGCAGAAGCCAGCACAAAAACAAAGAGCTTGTTATAAAAAGGTTTTTAGAAATTATAACAAATGGCTTAAAAGTTCCTAAAAAGAGAAAACCTACAAAACCCAGTAAAGCAAGTATTAAAAAACGTCTAGAAAAAAAGAAAAAACAAGCCTATAAAAAAGCACTTAGAAACAAGCCTGAACTATAATTATTATGTTTAATCTTTTATTCTCAATAATTTTTCAGAACTTATAATTGCTTTTTCTAAAGTGGTCGCATATTTATGGTTTTCAACTACTTTAAGTAAGGCCTCCAATGGAAATACCCTAGACTCTTTTACCCAGTGCGCCACAGAACTCAATGCAGCTCCTTTTTTACCTCCAGCTTTTAGAAATTCCTTTGTCTCAAATGACCCGTCACAGTTAACCTTACTATCAATTACTACCTTCGAATTATCCGTAATACGGTTTTGTACTTTTTTCCAACCATCATCTGTTACGGCTAAAACCACATTTGGCCGCTCTAAACCAGTAAAGTTAATTGGGTTTTTAGATAAAATTACCTCAGCTACCGAAAATCCTGTTCCTACAGTAATAGGATATTCTCCTTTCATAGTTGCATGCAAACCAGATAATATTCCTGCTTGCGCTAAAATTTTAGCTGCTGATTGAATTCCACCACCCGCTGATCCAGCGATAACTACACCCACTTTATCATCAATTGTTGAAGCAAATTGTACTTCAAGACCTTGCATTGTCTCAATTAAAGAATTGGTGTCTCTTTTTAAGGGAACTCCTACAGGTCTTTTATTTGTAAGTTTTTCTTCAGGAACAATAAAATCTTGAAACTCAGCAATTTTCTTCATTCCATAAGAAGTGCACAAACTTGATAATTCTACCAATGAAAATCCGGGGATCGCAATGGCTTCTTTTAAAACATCATTAAAGTTTGAAATATCATTCACCCGAACACTAAAAGCTGCACCTGATTGATGGGCTAAATTCACCACATCATACGGATCTGCATCATCATTACTATGTTTATAATTTTTGAATTCATTGGTTGATAAACCACTCATTTGCCCACCTGTCATTCCATAAAGCAAATTATTGATAACAACCAAAGTCATATCAACATTTCGTCTGGCTGCTTCTAATATATGCTGTAAACCAATAGTAGCACCTCCATCTCCCTGTATAACAACAACTTTCTTATCTTCATTATCCAACCCTAAAGCAACACCAACTCCCAATGCTGGAGAACGCCCATGTAAACCATGAATAGTATGCGTTGCAAATAATGGATCTACCAATCCTGAACAACCAATATCACTTACCAAAGCAACATCTTTAGGCCCATATCCTAATTCTTCCAAAGATTTTGAGATACTTCTAACACAAACTCCATGTCCACACCCTGGACAAAAAGGCATTTTAGTTTTGGTTAATATTTTTTCTGCAGTTTCCATAAATTCTTTCTAATTAATTTGCAATTTTTTCTATTTCAGATGGCGTTAACATACTACCAAATTTAGTAGCTGTATTCACTTTTGAATTTTTTCTTTTTCCAAAAATCATTTCCTTGTACATACCGGTCATATTTTCTTCAGCAAACGTAACAGTGTCATATAAATCTATGATATCATAAATTTTTTGAGAAACTGGAAGAAGTGTTTTTACGATTAACAATGAAATTTTTTCACCGTTATTCCGCATTGATTTAACCGCATCAATAGAAGCATCGGCAGATACACCCCAAGTCACAATTAATTTTGTAGCTCCTTCTTCTTCATCAAACTCATAAAAAGAATATTCATCCACTCTTTTTTCTAACTTCTCTCTTAATCGCCAAGTATTAGCGATACTTTCTGGTGTCCCTTTACGGATCAATCCGTCATTATCATGAGTTGATGCATTAAAGCGTACTTGATATTCATTATTACCTAAAGGATAAAATGGAGGTACCATATCATCCCCAGCTTTATATGGCTGATAAGGTGGTTCAAAAGGTTTAGGTATTCTATTTATTTTTTCAATAGGCTCTAATGAATTGATATCAAAACTTTTTTGAGTCATCACCAATTCCTTTGACGTCAAAATAATTACTGGAGTCCTAAATTCTACTGCCGTTTTAACAGCTTCGTTGGACAAGGTCCACGCATCATTAAAATTAGAAGGAGAGAAAATTGGCATTGGAAAGCCTCCTGAAATTATTCCATCTAAAAATTTTAAATCTCCTTGTGCCCCTGTTGTAGCAGAGCCAGTACTTGGTCCTAATCGTTGTGTAATAATTAACACCATTGGTAACTCCATCATATAGGCCATATTTAACGTTTCCGTCATCAATGCCAGCCCAGGAAATGCTGTTGCTGTAACTGGAATTTTTCCAGCTGCCGAATAGCCACACATCCATTGAAGCACAGAAATTTCATCTGGTCCAGCTAAAAATTCTGGAAAACGTTCTTGCGAATAACTATAAAATAAATTGGAAGGAGTTATTGGGTATCCTATAAATACATCTGAACCCGCTTGTACCAATGCTTCTGTAATAATTCTTGAAGCATCTATCATGACGTTTTTTGAAGTTTTATTTTTCAAAATATCACATTTTTAAATTAGGGAATAAAGGTAAAATATCCTTTCCTAAATGAACCTGATTTTTTGAAAATAATTCTACTTTTTTTCTTTAAATTTAAGAATCTATTTCTCGTATAAATCACCTTATAAAATTCAATCAATATGCAACACGAAAAGCCAACTATTCAATCCCCTTTTCATACTTTTTCAAAATCTTCAGAAAGAAAATTAACCATCGTTTTAGGAATATCCTTGATTGTATTCATCTCAATTATGAGATATTTTGACGGTCAAATACAACATGCAGAAAACACTCAGGGAATTGTTTCGTTTGAATTGGCAAAAGAACTTGCAACTTCAGAAGCTATCTTAAATTCATGGGATCCATTATCGAAAACTGCCGCTGGAATGAGTATGGGTTTTGATTTTTTATTTCTAATTGTATATGCGCTCTTTATATCTATTATAATTCACAAACTAAATGAGCGGTTGTGGAAACATTCATCAATATATTCTTTAGGTTCAATCTTAATTTGGGCAGTGTTTCTAGCAGCACTATTTGATAGTATAGAAAACATAGCACTTATAAAACTTTTAATGGGAGATCTTAAACAACTATGGAGTTCTATAGCTTATTATTTTGCAATAGCTAAATTTTCTCTACTTGCAATAAGCATCTTATTTATCCTATTTAATTCAGTGTTATTACTATTCAGGGAAAAAATAATTCAATAAAATTTACTGAAATAGGTAATAATTAAGTAATTTTGCACCATCTCAAAAGGGGTGCTTAAAACAGCTGAGATCAAACCCATTGAACCTGAACAGATAATGCTGTTAAGGGACGTAAAGCAAGTAAATTGCTTAACAATAATTAATTATTAAACATCGATTAATTACCTCTTTTTAAATCGTTTTATTTTAAAAAAATGAAACTATATTTAAAAACAACACTTAAAAAAGTAACACTCTTATCAACTTTTTTAATCATGACATTTACAATGAATGTAAATGCGCAAGAATTTTTCAAGCTTACTGGAAAAGTAACAGATGGTAATAATCCTATGACTGGAGCTAATGTTACAATTAAAGGAACTTCAAAAGGAGCCACTACCAATTTTGAAGGAAAATTCTCATTCTCATTAAAAAAAGGTATTTATACCTTGGTTGTAAGTTCTTTAAGTCAGCCAAAAGAAGTAAAAATTATTCTTACAAAAAATTCGTTTATAACTATAGATATGGCCGATAGTTTTGTGAATTTAGAAGAAGTTTTAGTTTCGGCCGTTCGTGTAAAATCTACTTCTCCAGTTACACATAGTAATGTGTCAAAAGAAGTACTAGAGAAGCGAAATTTAGGTCAAGACATTCCTATCTTATTAAATTATTTACCTTCTGTTGTTACCACATCAGATGCTGGTGCAGGTATTGGATATACCGGAATTAGAGTAAGAGGAAGTGATGCTACTCGTGTTAATATTACTATTAATGGTATCCCTTATAATGATGCCGAAAGTCAAGGTACCTTTTGGGTAAATATGCCCGATTTTACATCATCTGTTGAAAGTATGCAATTACAACGTGGCGTTGGAACTTCAACCAACGGTTCGGGAGCATTTGGCGCAAGTTTAAACTTGTTAACTGATGCTATTTCTGAAAATGCTTATGGTGAAATTAGCAACTCATTTGGTTCTTATAACACTAGAAAACACACCGTGAAATTTAGTACTGGAAAAATAAATGATCATATTGAATTTTCAGGACGTTTCTCTAAAATAGATTCTGATGGGTATATAGATAGAGCCTGGTCCGATTTAAAATCGTACTTTTTACAAGCTGCTTATATTGATGACAATACCTTAATTAAAGCTTTGACTTTTGGTGGACACGAAAAAACATATCAAGCTTGGTATGGAGTTACTTTAGATGAAATTGAAACTTTAGGAAGAACGTACAATCCATATTCTTATGAAAATGAAATTGACAACTACAAACAAGACCATTATCAATTCCATTGGAATGAAAAACTTTCAGAAAATTGGTCTACAAACATTGGTTTAAATTATACTTATGGACGCGGGTACTATGAGCAATATAAGACTGGTGAAGATTTTGCCGATTATGATTTAACCCCAATTACTATTGGTGGTGAAACTATTGATGAAACCGATTTAATTAGAAGACGTTGGTTGGACAATGATTTTTACGTTTTAAATGCAAATGCAACCTATAAAAACAATACCCTTGAATTTATTTTTGGAACTTCAATTAGCAGTTATACAGGTGATCATTTTGGGGAAATTATTTGGGCTGAATTTGCAAGTGATTCTCAAATAAGAGATCATTATTACGATAGTGAAACAACAAAGAATGATGCCAATATATTTGGTAAACTAACGTATGATCTAAATGAAACTTGGACCTTATTCACTGATTTACAAACTAGATTTGTAACATTTAAAACCAAAGGTTTAACTTCTGATAGAGATCCAATTAATGTAAATGAAACCTATACTTTTTTCAACCCAAAAGCTGGAGTAACTTTTAAAGCCAATGAAAATAATAGTTTGTACTTATCTTATGCTAGAGCCAATAAAGAACCAAACAGAAACGATTTTGAAAATGGTGTAAACACTTCAGAAAAATTGAATGATTTTGAATTAGGATGGCGTTATAGTAACAACAATATTAAAGTAAATACCAATATGTATTATATGTTGTATAAAGATCAATTGGTTTTAACAGGTGCAATTGATGATACGGGAGCTTCTTTAAGAGCTACAAGTGGTAAAAGTTACCGTTTTGGACTAGAAATAGATGCTCAATTGAAAATCTCTAATCAATTTTCAATACAACCAAATATTGCTATTAGCAGTAACAAAAATGTTGATTTTATAACTTCCTGGGATGGTGAATTGGTTAATCTAGGAGATACCAATATTTCATTTTCACCAAATTTAATTATTGGAAACGCTTTCGTTTATCAACCAATTGCCAAGGTTCAATTCTCTTTATTATCTAAATATGTTGGAGAACAATACATGGGAAATATAGATACTAAAAATTCAAAATTAGAAAGTTACTTTGTAAACGATTTTAATGTTTCTTATGAAATTAATCCGAATAAAATATTTAAAGCTATCATTTTCAGTGCTCTTGTAAATAATATATTTAATACCGAGTATATTTCAAATGGTTATTATTATACGTATGATGATACATGGTCAGTTCCTGATGAAACTTCAACATTAGATGGAGCAGGTTACTATCCGCAAGCCACCAGAAATTTTTTAGTGGGGGCTACATTGAAATTTTAAATTAAAAGAGACTGTTTAAGAATTTCTTCGTACTGAATACCAATCATTATGAGAACCTGAAACAAGTTCAGGTTGACGTACGTTCGAATTCTGAAACAGTCTCTTTCCTTATACTTCTATACCTTTCATCATTTTATTCCAATACAAATACGGAAGCATATATTTTTTAAGAATCCATAACCTCCAATGTTCTTTAGAAGAATCATTTATCATTAATGGGAATTGTTTTAATTTAGGATCTGGTTGAAATTCTTGATTGTAATCAAATTCAGCAAGTACCATTTTACCATACCCAGTAACCAAAGGACAGGAAGTATAACCATCATATTCCTTTGAAGCCAAACTATCTGAAGCTATTAATTTTAAAATGTTAGCCACTACAACTGGGGCTTGTTTTCTAATAGCCGCTCCTGTTTTTGATGTTGGTAAATTAGAGGCATCACCCAATCCAAAAATGGTTGAGTATTTAGTATGTTGCATGGTTTTACTATCAACATCAACCCATCCTGTTTCTGAAACCAATGGTGAGTTTCTTATAAAATCAGGAGCACTTTGAGGTGGAGCCAAGTGCATCATATCAAAATGAATTCCATATCTATCACCTTCTTTTGTAACTTTCACATCCTTATAATTGTATTGGATATCTCTGTCTAATGAAGCCTCATCTCCGTCTGCAATAGTAACACAACCTCCAGCTGTTAAATCCTTTTCAATTTCATACCAAGCGATTTTTTTATCAGCATCTACCTCCACCAATTTATGGAAAAATCGAACATTGATATCTTTTTTATCGATAACGTCCATCAAGGTATCAGCTATTATTTTTACCCCAAATATAGATCCACTTGGTAAAGCAAAAACAATATCTGTTTTATTTCTTATACCCGCTTTTATATAATGCTCATCAGCTAAATACATGATTTTTTGTGGGGCACCACCACATTTGATAGGTGTAGCTGGTTGTGTAAATAAGGCTGTTCCTCCTTTAAAATTTTTAAGTGTTTCCCAAGTATGCAATGGATCTGTATAGTTACTACAAACTACACCTTTATCCATCGCTTCCTGTAATCCTTCCACTAATTCTGGAGCTATTTTTATACCTGGGGCAACTACTAAATAATCATATGTATAATCAGCACCTCCTTTTGTTAACACTTTCTTATTTTTAGGTTCAAAAGTCTCAGCAAATTCTTTAATCCAAGTAACTCCTTTCGGAATTAAGGATGCCATAGGTTTTGCTGTTTTGTCAAAATTAAAAGTATTCGCGCCGACTAAGGTCCAAGCTGGTTGATAATAATGTGTGTCTGCTGGTTCAATTATAGCTATTTCTATTTTAGCATTTTTTTTCTTTAGCATAGATGCAACCATAATTCCGGCCGTACCCCCACCAATTACTAGCACTTGGAAGTGTTTTGACATGTTTTGATTTTTTTAGTTAGTTTTTTTAGAATGAGAAAATTAGCTATAAAAAAACTGCTAAAAGTGATCTAGATCACTTTTAGCAGTTTCATATGAATTACGTTTTATTAAAACCTATTCTTCTGAAGTCATTCTACCTGTAGCACAACTCACAAAAGATTTTGCTTTGTGTACAATTGTGTTATTATCACCTGCTTCTGGATATCCCATTTTGGAAAGTTTCTCCTTTACTAAGGTTATAACAGATTCACTTGGCGCATTAAAACTCACTTTAGAGTTTTCAATATCTACTGTAACTTCATCAATACCATCAATAGTTAAAATCCCTTTTTTAATAGTATTGGCACAACCGCCACATTTTAAATTTAATATTTCTAGTGTTGTCATCATTCATTCTTTTATTCGGTAAAATTACAACTTATTTAAGTAGCTTATTTACATTATTTGTTAAATAAAAATCACCAATAACAATACGTCTTACTTGTTTGCATTTCTTGTTCCACCATGTCCCATAGCCACAACATTTAGAATTTTAATATTTAAATACAAAAATTTCACTAGTTGAACCAATGGATTTCTCATCATAAATCTTTGAAATCGTGTTATTTTTTTGACCATTTTTTAGTTATTTAAATTAATTATTCAGGAATTAACCACCAAAAAGGTTTCATTTTAGCTTTATAAAGAAAAGCGTAATGAAGTGTTAGTTTCACCCAATGTCCTGCCAAGCCTAAATCTCCTATTGTTTTTGAATTAATTCTACCTGTTTCAGGGTATTTTTTATAATCTGGCACAATTGGGTTTGTTGTAATGGTAACACCTCTACCTTTTAACAATCCAAACCCTGTTGATGCAATACAAGCTGCACCCATATTCCCCATAGATCCTAAATGAGATAACTTATCATTTCCGTTTTTAATCATATCAACAATATTTTCTACTACAAGTTTTGCGGTTATACCAGAAGGCATTCCTGTTCTTGGTGGAGCAGGAAATATTGGAGTCCCATTTTTACTTTGTCTTGGTTTTGAAATAGCGTGTGGAGGCGCAAAAGCAATTCCAGGAGCAAAAATAGTTGGATAGCTTGGGTTTTGATATGTTTCTGGCCAGTCTTGAACGGTCCATTCTTCATAAGGCCTAGCAGTATAATCTGCATCTACTATCATAAACCCATTAAATAGTTTATCAGTAATATCATCTCCTTTTTTATCGTATGCTTTAAATCCATGTCCAGAAAAAGCAGGGATTAACATCGCCAGATCAAACTCTTCTACTTTGTATTCTCCATCTAAATTTTCGTAATAGGCTTTTCCGTCTTCAACCTTATTGATTCCGGCTCTTTTGATAATTTCAATTCCTCTGTCTGCAAAAACCATTTCAATCAAATCTTTTGAAGGCATTAACTCACCTCCCATTTTAACGATAAGCCCATCAATTCCAAAATCTCCAACTTCGTATTCATTAGAAATCCAAGTTACAGTTGCTTTATCTCTAACTTTATGTCTGTTTAATTCTTGTTCAACATTCATGATGTATTCAAAAGCTGCTCCTTGACAGGTAGCTTTTGCATGTCCCGTACCAATCAATATTTTTACATGCTCACCCTTTTTCATTCTTTCAATTAATTTCTCCAAATCATTCCAAGCATGCGTGGCATGACCATAGGTACATACAGATGTTGTTTTATTCGTTCCGGGTTTTAATCCTTCAGTAGCTTCAAAATTCAATTTTGGACCAGTGGCATTTACTAAATAATCGTAATCTACCTTAACTGTTTTTCCTTTTTGTTCTCCCACCACATATTCAGCGGTAACAAACCCTTTATTTATGTCATTATCACCTTCTGGATGAAAAGAAACGGCCTTAGCTTGAATAAATTTAATATTCTTTTTTTTGTACAGTGGAATTAAAGGAAACGTACATTGCTCTGGCTTCATTCTACCTACACCCACCCAAATATTAGAAGGAATCCATTGATAATTGCTGTTTGGTGAAACCATGACAATTTCGTGATCTTTAGATAAATTTCGTCTTAAATAAGAAATTGCTGTGTGGCCAGAAATACCGGCTCCTAAAACTACTACTTTTGCCATTTTAATTAGTTTTTAAACGTTATACTCCAAACTCCTCTTATATCTCCTTCTTTATAGGCAACTGCCATATCACTTGGATATTGCGCCTTAATTAACGAATCCGTTTTAATACTTAATTGTTCATTAAGAACTCCATGACACACCAAACATTTTGCTTTGATAATAATTGGTGCATAAAAATGTTTTTTCCCATTGCTATCTATTTCAACAATTGGAGTCAACCCTTTTTTATCTTTTTTTAAATTTTCGTACGCTGTTATAATTTCCAATTCTCTCTCTGTAGCTTTATTAACTGGATTTCTAACTTTATTAGAAGCTCTTTTAATGGTTACATCAAATTTTTCTTCCATTTGATTTGTAAGTGGCATTGCCTGTGAATTACAAAAAGGAACTGCTAATGCTGGTCCACCTTGTTTCATTTGATGCATTAAATTGCTACTCAACTCTTTAAATGATGCTTGTGCAATCTCTTTACCTTTCTTGGTATATTGTTCTTTTTCTTTTTCAGACAAAGAATTAGTGCAGGAAATAAATCCCAATAAAACACTAAAAATTAATACTTTTTTCAACATATTACTTTTCTATTTGATTCTTACTTCTTTCCCAGTTTAGAATTCCTCCGCGTAAATCATAAATTTCTTTAAAACCTAATTTTGATAATTTTCTTGAAGCTGAAGAAGTTCTGTTTCCAGATCTGCAATAAATATAAATTGGTTCATTTTTATCAAACTTAGACATTTGTTCTAGAAAATCTCTGCTGTAATAATTAATGTTTTCAGCTCCTTTAATGTATCCACGTTTAAATTCAAATGGAGTACGAATGTCAACAATTAAATGGTTTACAGATTTTTCTTTAAATTCAGCAGGGGTAATTATATGTACTTCGCCAGTTTTGGTTTGTACTATTGAATCGCTCTTTAATTCTGATGAGATCTGAACATCATTTCCATCAGTATTGGTATTAAGATTGGATTTTTGACTTCCTTGACAACCAACACTTATTATACTAATAAGTAGTATTAAAAATACTTTTTTAATAGTTTTCATTGTAATTTATGTTTTTGATTTTTTGTAAATATAAATTTACTAATAAAATTTAGTAGTAACTAAAGTTACGTTCAAAATAAAAAAGGGGGAGTATTTAAACTCCCCCTTAAATTTAATAAAAAAAGAACATTTATAGCAATGTTGTTGGGCAAACGTAGTCTGTAAGTTCTGCTCCACTATCTTTAATATCGTTAAATCCACCTCTTACATCAGTCACGTTTAGAATTCCATTCGCTTGAAAAATTGATGCTACAATTAAGGAACGATATCCACTTGCGCAATGCAAAAAGTATTCTTTATCTGGACTTATTTCTGCAAAATTAGCATGAATAGTATCTAGTGGAAAGTTGCCAACTCCAACTACATGTTCAGATAAGTATTCGGATTCTTTTCTAACATCTAAAGGAACTTCCATACTTCCTTCTTTTAACTTATTTGCAAATTGAATTGCAGACATAGAACCTATTTGATCTATTTTATGACCAGCTGCTTTCCATGCATGCATTCCTCCTCTTAAATATCCAATGGTATTGTCGTACCCCACACGAGAAAAACGGGTAACAACTTCATGCTCTCTACCTCCTTCAGCAATAAAAATTATTTTTTGGCCAATGTCTTTTACTAATGCACCTACCCAAGGAGCAAAATTTCCATCAACACCAATATACCAAGCGCCAGGAACTGTTCCTTCTTCGGCATATATTTCTTTTGATCGTGTATCAATTACCAGTACATCTTTTTGTTCGCTCATTTCTTTAAAAGAATCAGCATCTATTGGAGTTGTACCTCGGTGCAGTATCTCATCAATACTTATATTGATACCTTTATTCATTCGAACATTATTTCCAAAATACTGTGGTGGTGGTTTTAAACCTGTAGTCACTTCATCAATAAATTCTTCTTTCGTCATATCCGCTCTTAACGCGTAATTTGTTTTCTTTTGATTTCCTAAAGTATCAAACGTTTCAGAACTCATATTTTTACCACATGCAGACCCTGCTCCATGATTTGGATATACAATAATATCGTCTGGTAAAGTCATTATTTTAGTTCGAAGAGAATCGAATAGGTGACCTGCTAAATCAGCTTGGGTCAAATCTGACTTTACTGCTAAATCTGGTCTTCCAACATCTCCAATAAATAAAGCATCTCCAGTACAAATACAAGGTGTTTTTCCATCTTCATCTGTAATTAAATACGAAGATGATTCCATGGTATGACCAGGTGTGTGCAATAAGGTAATTTTACCGCCACCTAAAGGAAAATCTTCGCCATCTTTACCTACATGAAAATTATATTCAGCTTCTGCATTTGGCCCAAAAACAATGGTTGCGCCTGTCTCTTTTGCTAAATCAACTTGACCAGAAACAAAATCAGCATGAAAGTGAGTTAAAAACACATATTTAATTTTGGCACCATCTGCTTTTGCCATCTCAATATAGGGTTCTGTCTCTCTTAAAGGATCAATAATTGCTACTTCTCCATTTGACTCAATGTAGTAAGCCATTTCAGCCAAGCAGCCTGTAAATAATTGTTCAACTTTCATAATTATTTGATTTTTATTAGATTATATTTCATTTGTAGTGTTCCAAAACTACAAGATTGATTTTATGTTTATGTAATCATGGTTACACAATAATAATTTTTTGTAAATTTTAACGATTTGTTTGTTTGATGTACTTTCCAAATTTACTTTCTTTAATTTCTTTATTACAACTTGCCTCATAACAATCAACCGCCTCTTGAATACTCATGAAGCACTGGTTGAAATTAATAGCATCTATAACTCCACCTAAATACATAGCATCTCTTACAGGACCTTTAATTCCAGAAAATGCAATGTCAATTCCTTTAGACTTATAAGTATCAATTACTTCCAACAATGCATGTACCCCAGAACTATCTAAATTGTTCATGCTTTCGCCATCAATAATAATTAATTTTAATTTTTCTCCTTTCTCCAGAACTAATTCTTCGAGCTTATCTTTAAAAAATGTGGTATTTGCAAAATATAATTGTGCATCAAACCGTACAATTAACACATCCTCCTTAGGTTTTAATGTCCCTCCAAATCTTTCAAGATTCCTGTAGAAATGTGTTCCAGGAATTCTTGCTAAAACAGCTACATGTGGTCTTGTCGTTTTAAAAATAACAATGGCAAGCGAAACAATTACACCCAATCCAATTCCTTTTTCAATACCTATGGTTAAAGTAGCTAAAAAGGTTATTAGCAATAGAAAAAAATCTGTTCTATTACTTTTCCATAAGTGAATTGCTTCTTTATAATCTATGAGTCCGAAAACAGCCACCATGATTACAGAAGCTAAAATGGCCTTTGGTAGATTATAGAAGAAAGGGGTTAAAAATAATAAGGTTATTACAATTAATAAGGCACTTATAATTCCTGCAAGACCCGTTTTAGCGCCTGCTTGGTCATTTACTGCTGTTCTTGAAAATCCACCGGTGGTAGGAAACGATTGAAAAAATGAGCCTACTACATTTGCCAAACCTAATGAAATTAGTTCTTGATTAGGAATTACTTTATAATTTTTGTGTTTTGATTGAATTGCTTTTGCAACCGCAATGCTTTCCATAAAACTTACGAGCGCAATGGTTAGTGCCATAGGTAACAATGCATTAATCTTCGTTATTTCTAATAGTGGAATGCCAATTGAGGGTAGAGAACTCTCGATTTCCCCAATAATACTTACTGAGTTAGCGCCTTGATCTAAACTAAAAAAAGTAACAACAAGAATTCCGAAAATAACCGAAAAAAGCTGACTAGGCAATGACTTGTTTATTTTTTTAACTCCAATAATTATGAAGATTCCAAACACTCCTATTAAAAATGATATCCAATTTATTTCGTCTATTTTATGAAATGTGCTGATCAAGATTTCATTGATATGATGACTTCTTGGAATATTAATCCCCAACAAGCTTTTTAATTGGCTCAATCCAATAATTAAAGCTGCTGCAGATGTAAAACCACTAACTACAGGGTGTGATAAAAAATTTACCAAAAAACCCAATCTAAATACTCCCAATAAAAATTGAATAACTCCCACCATTAAAGCGAGTAAAATTGCATATAAAATATATTGTTCTGTTGGAATTGTTCCAAAAGAAGAAATTGCAGTAGCTGTAAGCAATGAAACCAATGCTACAGGTCCAACTGCTAATTGGCGAGAAGTACCAAAAATTGCATAAATTAATAATGGAACAATAGAAGCATACAGTCCATACACTGAAGGTAAACCAGCTATTGAAGCATATGCCATTCCCTGAGGGATTAACATAACTCCAACTGTTAAACCTGCACCAATATCACCTTTTAAACAATCCTTTTTATAAGTTGGTAGCCAAGTTAGAATTGGTAAAATATTTTTAATTTTTAATTTCATCTCCACACTCTTCAAATAATTTCACCTTACAATTGATACATTTGTTACTATCTAATCTATTATAGATTGTTGAAATAGCTGTGTTTTTATCCTTAAAAAAATTATTAGCCCCAATTATTTCAGTAAAACCACCTTTTTTAAGAATATCCTGACTAATAACTTTTAGTCCCACAAAATAAATATCACCGCCTCTATTTTTCCATTTCAACACTTCTTGAGTAATCCATTCAGCGCCTGCTAAATCGATAAAATTAACTCCATTCGCAATAATTAGTAAGTGTGTATTTTCACATTTATCATATAAATCAGAAAAATAATTAGAGATCCCTTCAACTGCTCCAAAATAAATAGAACCATCTATTCTAATAATTTTAAGTTGTGGACACTCTTCGGTTGTTTCATCTCTAATAATATTGATAAATTTATCGTTTTTATTTTTTCCAAAAATAGCAATATTTGGTTTTGAAGTTCTTTCTAAATAGAAAAATAATGAAATCAGTATTCCTAAAAACAATGCTGTTTCTAATTCTAAAAATAAGGTACCCAATAACGTTACCATTAAAACAATAACTTCTCTTTTACTACTCTTTATAATTTTTTTTATATGATGAAAGTCCACTAAATTGTAGCCAACCAACAAAATAATACCTCCCATTACTGGCTTGGGTAAAAATGAAGCATACTTTGCAAAAAACAACACCACTATCATTAATCCTATCGCTGAAATTATTGCAGACATTGGTGTTTTAGCTCCTGCCTGATAATTAAGACTTGAGCGGGTAAACGATCCAGAACTTGCATATGAAGAAAAAAAACTTGAAATAATATTTGACAATCCTTGTCCAATAAATTCCTGGTTGTTATTGAGCTTTTGATGTGAATGCAACGCAACAGCTCTTCCTATTGAAACAGCTTCAACCAACCCTAACAAAGCCAAAGTAATGGCACCTGTTGTTAACAATCTCATCTCTTCAAAATTAAAATTTGGAATTTTAAACGGAGGTAATTTAGAAGGTATTGTTCCTACGTTTTCAATTCCATGAAAATCACCTCCTAAAAAATACGCCAAAAAACTTCCAAAAATCATTGCTATCAACAAATGTAACCTAGAAATGTACTTTATCTTTTTTATTATAAATGCAATTAATAATGTCCCAAAGGCAACTGCCAATACATATAAATTTGTTTCCTTAATGTGTGTAATTATAAAATTAATAATCTCATAGAATGAACTTCCTGAAGGAACATTAATTCCAAAAACATGTTTTAATTGTTTAAAAGCTATCAAAATTCCAGCACCTGCTGCAAAACCAATGACTACTGAATGTGAAACAAAATTAACTAGTTTGCCCATTTTGGCAATACCCATTAACAATTTTACAACACCTGCCATAAAGGACAATACTATTGCTAAAGAAACAAAAGCTTCGATTTCTGATTCAGGATTTGCAAATTTGCTTACAACAGCAAAAACTACAATTGAACTAGTTGTTGTAGGCCCAGAAATTAAATGATATGAAGAGCCAAATAACGCTGCAATTATTGGAGTCATCATGGCTGTATAAAACCCATAAATTGGTGGCAACCCAGCAATCATAGCAAAAGCAACTGCCTGTGGAATGACAATAATTGTCCCTGTAATACCAGCTAAAAGATCATCTTTCCAAGATTTTTTAACTAAAGGTAACCATGCTAAAAATGGGAGCATTTTTTTTAAACTCATATTGAAAGTTTCAGTTGAATAGTAGCACAAAAGTACAGCGAACAATCTTTAGTTTTGTGATCTCTATCACATATAAATTTACAAAATTAATTCTTCCCTTAAAGATAAAAACATGCTAAAATAATTCTCCTTGATTCTGACCTTTTATTTTACCCAGATGTTTGTAGGCTAATTCAGTAACTTCACGTCCTCGTGGAGTACGCATAATAAATCCTTCTTGAATTAAAAATGGTTCGTATACTTCTTCAATAGTTTCTGTATTTTCACCCACTGCCGTTGCAATAGTTGTAATACCTACAGGTCCTCCTTTGAATTTATCAATAATAGTAGTTAAGATTTTATTGTCCATTTCATCTAACCCATGAGCATCCACATTTAAGGCATTTAAGGCATACTTGGCAATTTTTATATTGATATCTCCGTCACCTTTAATTTGAGCAAAATCACGAACTCTACGAAGTAATGCATTGGCTATACGTGGTGTTCCTCTACTTCTTCCAGCAATTTCTATGGCTGATTCCATAGAAATTGGAACTTTTAAAATAGTAGCACTTCGTTGTACAATGGTGGTTAATAATTCAGTTTTATAGTATTGCAACCTGCTACTTATACCAAAACGTGCTCTCATTGGAGCTGTTAACAAGCCTGATCGTGTGGTTGCTCCAATTAATGTAAATGGTTCTAAATCTATTTGAACCGTACGAGCATTTGGTCCCGACTCAATCATGATATCTATTCGATAATCTTCCATTGCTGAATACAAATATTCTTCAACAATTGGACTTAACCTATGAATTTCATCAATAAACAACACATCTCGTTCACTTAGGTTGGTTAATAAACCTGCCAAATCACCTGGCTTGTCCAACACTGGACCTGATGTGATTTTTAAGCCTACATTTAATTCATTAGCAAGAATATGAGCCAATGTTGTTTTACCCAATCCTGGAGGACCGTGAAATAAGGTGTGGTCTAAAGCTTCATCTCTTAAATTGGCTGCTTCAACAAAGATTTTTAAATTATCCAATACTTGTTCCTGACCTGTAAAATCATCAAATGTTAACGGGCGTAATTTTTTTTCAACGTCTAATTCTTCAGAAGTAAAATCTTTTTTTTCAGGATTCAAGTTTTCGTTCATAAAAACAAAGATAACAGAAATAAAAAAACCTTTCTAAAAAAAGTTAGAAAGGTTTTAAATATAGGTTATTATAATACTTTTATGAGTGTTCTTCTCCTTCGTATAATGGTGTTGTTTGTGAAATAAAATCTTCACCACTTATATATTCACCTGCTTTCTCATGTCCATCTTCATACACTTTGCTATAATCATAAGGCCAACGTTCTACATGTGGTATTTCGCCTGGCCAGTTCCCATGCATATGTGCAACAGGAGTTGTCCACTCTAAGGTATTTGACCTCCAAGGATTTTGTTCTGCTTTTTTTCCTTTATAAATACTAATAAAGAAATTTGCTAGGAAAATTAACTGTGCAGCACCTCCTAAAATTGCAAATAAAGTAATTACAATATTTATGTCGGCAACATCATCAAATAACGGGAATGCTGTATTTGCATAATATCTTCGTGGTAGTCCTGCCAATCCAACAAAGTGCATTGGAAAAAATACGCCATATGCGGCTACTGCTGTAATCCAGAAATGCCAGTATCCTAATGTTTTATTCATCATTCTTCCATACATTTTCGGGAACCAATGATACACCCCTGCAAACATTCCATAGATTGCTGACACACCCATTACTAAGTGAAAGTGAGCTACTACAAAATAGGTGTCGTGTACATTAATATCTAAGGCACTATCACCAAGAACTAATCCTGTTAATCCTCCTGTAATAAATGTTGAAACCAATCCAATTGAAAACAACATGGCTGGATTCATTTGGAGATTTCCTTTCCAAAGTGTTGTTAAATAATTAAATGCTTTTACTGCTGAAGGAATTGCAATTAATAATGTTGTAAAGGTAAATACGGATCCTAAAAACGGATTCATTCCTGAAACAAACATGTGATGTCCCCAAACAATGGTAGATAAAAATGCTATTGCCATAATAGATCCAATCATAGCTCTATATCCAAATATTGGTTTTCTAGAATTTGTTGAAATTATTTCAGAAGTGATACCTAATGCTGGTAATAACACAATATATACTTCTGGATGTCCTAAAAACCAGAATAAATGTTCAAATAACACCGGAGATCCTCCTTGGTAGTGTAATACTTCCCCTTGAATGAAAATATCTGATAAGAAAAATGAAGTTCCAAAGCTTCTGTCAAAAATTAATAGTAATGCTGCAGATAATAATACAGGGAATGAAACTACTCCAATAATAGCTGTTACAAAAAAGGCCCAAATTGTTAAAGGCAATCTTGTCATTTTCATACCAACAGTTCTTAAGTTCAATACTGTTACAATGTAATTCAATGAACCTAATAATGACGATGCAATAAATATTGCCATAGATACTAACCAAAGTGTCATTCCTAATCCAGAACCAGGCATGGCTTGTGGCAACGCACTTAAAGGTGGGTAGATGGTCCATCCTGCTGCTGCAGGACCTGCTTCAACAAAAAGAGACACTAACATAATTACACTTGATAAAAAGAATAACCAATACGACACCATATTTAAAAATCCTGATGCCATATCGCGTGCTCCAATTTGTAATGGAATTAACAAGTTACTAAACGTACCACTTAATCCTGCGGTTAGTACAAAAAACACCATGATAGTACCGTGAATTGTAACTAGTGCTAAATACATATCAGGTGACATAACTCCACCATCTTGATGACGGCCTAAAAATGCTTCAATTATTGTAAATGAATGATCTGGCCAAGCTATCTGTAAACGAAATAACATAGACATAAAAACACCTATAACTCCCATAAAAATACCTGTAACCAAGTATTGCTTAGAAATCATTTTATGGTCAGTACTAAAAACATATTTAGTTATAAATGTTTCTTTATGATGATGATTTGACATATTTAATTTTTTAGTTAGTTGTAGTAGTTTGATTAGTTGATAACTTGAGCCATTGTTTTTTGGCTACTTAACCATGTATTAAATGCTGCTTCCTCTTCAACAATAATTTTCATTTGCATATTATAATGAGAAGACCCACAAATTTTATTACATAATAATAAATAGTCAAACTCATAAGCATCTTCCCCTTTTTCAGCTCTAATTTTATTAATACCAGCTACTTTAGCAACTGTTTTTTCATTTAATCTCATTTCTTCAGTAGTCATACTTGGTGTGAATGCAAATTGAGTTACCATACCTGGAACACAATTCATTTGCGCTCTAAAGTGAGGCATATAAGCTGAATGCAATACATCTTGGGATCTAAATTTAAAAATAACCTTGCGTCCTTTTGGTAAATGCAATTCTCTTACTGGAATATCGTCTAATGCATTTTTATCAGTCATATCAACACCCATTGTATTTATTCCTTTGATATTTCGAACATTTGCAAGTCCCAATTCATTATCTGCACCCGCATATCGTGCTTCCCATTGAAATTGCTTTGCATATACTTCAACGATTAATGGGTTTTCAGCATCAGAAGCATCCATAACATCATTCCAAACGGAAAGGCCATAAAGCACCAGTCCTGCAAGAACTATAGATGGAACAACCGTCCATATAATTTCCAATTTATGACTATCAGCATAAAAGAATGCTTTTCTTCCTTTGACTCCTCTATACTTAAACGCAAAAAAGAATAATAAAAATTGAGTGATGGCCTGAACAAATAGAATAAGTAACATGGTAGCTATGTACAATGTTTCTATTTTCTCTCCTTCAATTGAAGCAGCTTCAGGTAACAAAACTACTGAGTACTTCCAAAATGAAAATATCATTAAACCATAGAAGAAGATTCCAAAGGCTACAAATAAAATTCCTTGTGTATTATTGTCTTTCTCCGTGGCTATTGTACCCTTCAAGTTGAGAATACTTGTAATTTGCCATATAGCTACGCCAATGACAATAGCCAGTAAAACATAAAGTAATGCTGTCATATTTTTTAGTTAGTTGTTAGTATAGTGGTGTCAAATATAAAAAAAATCCTGAATAAAATAAATTCAGGACTCTTTTCTATATAAATTTCTTTCTTTTAATAGTGATAATTCTCACTTTCTTTTATAAATGGACTTCCTTTTGCTAACAATGGCGCTTTTGTTAACGCACTAAAAACCACATAAATAAATATTCCTAGTACCAATAAGGCTGAACTTATTTCAGAAATTCCAAAAAACCATTGATCTCCAACTGTTGCTGGCATTACCATTACATAAATATCTATGTAATGTCCAATTAAAATAATAATCCCTGTAGAAATTATAAACCAGTTAACTCGCTTATAATCACTATTCATTAATACTAATAATGGAAACACAAAGTTTAACACAACCATTCCTAAAAATGGCAATCTATAATCGTTAAATCTTGTAATAAAATAGGTTACTTCCTCAGGAATATTTGCATACCATATTAGCATAAACTGTGAAAACCATAAATAGGTCCAGAAGATACTAAAGCCAAACATATATTTTGCTAAATCATGTAAATGACTATTGTTTACATATTCCAGATATCCTTTTCCTTTTAAATAAATTGTAACCAATGCAATTGTAGTAATTGCAGCTACAATCATACTTGAGAATACATACCACCCAAATAAAGTACTAAACCAGTGTGGGTCTAATGACATAATCCAGTCCCAAGACATC
>JQIA01000293.1_pt1 | contig 24492 bp, 22 predicted proteins | sample 811431 | NCBI WGS metagenome assembly JQIA01 (sample SAMN02998118, study PRJNA258478) | marine sediment metagenome | biome: marine; feature: seafloor; material: sediment; isolation source: oil-polluted sediment collected from 3 locations (0.5 km, 0.7 km and 0.9 km)... | place: USA: Gulf of Mexico ...
ACCTGTTGTACGTCAAAAGTCTGATTGAACACTAAAGCGAAGTAGATGGGGCTTTTTACAACGCCATCAACATTATAGTTTTTTATATTCCTTAACCGTTGACTGAAGTTTTATCAGAGCCATTGTGTGGATTTGACAGATTCTGGATTCAGTCAGTTCCAGTACCTTGCCAATTTCCTTTAATGTAAGTTCATTATAATAATACAGTGAAATGACCATCTGTTCTTTTTCTGACAATTTCTTGATAGCTTGTGCAAGAACATTTTTCAACTCTTTTTTCATAATGTTCTCAGAAGGATTATCGTCACCCTTCATTCCCGAGCTAAACGTCGATCCAGAGTTGGAATCATTGTCCTTATTCTTAATATAATCATCAAGATTTAAAAGTGCTGCCCCATGTATCTCTGACAGGACTTTAAAATATTCTTCAATAGAAACACCAAGTTTTTCAGCAATTTCCACATCAAGTGCAGGTCTTCCAAGTTCTGCACCAAGTGCATGTACAGCTTTTTCAATATTCTGTATCTTTTTTCGCATTGATCGCGAATACCAGTCCATGCTTCTCAATTCATCAAGAATCGCTCCCCGGATGCGATATTGTGCATAGGTTTTCAAACCTACATTTTTACTGGGGTTATATTTATCAACAGCGTCTATAAGCCCCATGGAACCGGCGCTTATCAGTTCATCAAACATAACGCTGGCGGGGACACGAGCCGCCACCCTTCCGGCATGATACTTAACCAGATAAGCATATTTTGTAATCATTTCTTCACGTTCTTTTCCGCTGAAGAAACAACCACTCCCGTTTTTTTCATTATTTTCATATTCTTGAATCATATCGACCTGAGATCTTGGTATAATCAGACTGTGGAATGTTATATTTTCATTATAACATACTATCCCTGTATATCACAAGCGTCATGCTCAGAATTCAATCAATATTCAACAATCTTTGCATAAAAAATTTGATATTACCATCAAGATCCTTGCGTCTTGGAGAGTCGTAGAGTTTTTTCGCAAGACCGGTTAAACTTTTTGACGCCTCTGACTCAGGGTAGTTAATCAGAAAAGGTTTACGTTCAATAACAGATTTGGGAACCATAGGATCGCGGGGAATAAAACCTAAGAATTCTGTAACGACACCATTCAAAAAACGGTCTGCCGCCTGACTCAATGTAGAGTAAACCGTTTTTGCCTCTTCAATCCCTGTGACCATGTTGATAAGTAGTTTAAAACGTTTGGCACCATTCTGATTCAATATTTTGATAATACCATATGCATCTGTAATAGATGTCGGCTCACCTGTCGCAACAACAATACATTCTTCTGCCGCAAGGTTAAAATAGACAACATTTGACGATATACCTGCAGCCGTATCGATTAACACAACATCAAAAACATCATTTAAAACTTCAAATTCACTCAATAAGGAGAGCTTCTGTCCAGGTTCCAGTACCGTCATCGCATCTTCACCGGAAACAGCAGGGATAATACCAATACCGCCGGATGTTTCAACTATAACTTCTGAAAGCGTTTTTTCTCCGGAGATAACATGACCGATATGATACTCAGGGTGTATACCAAAAATTATATCAATATTGGCAAGACCGAGATCAGCATCGAAAATCAATACTCTTTTACCCATTTTTGATAATGCCAGAGCAAGATTACCTGTAATGTTTGTCTTACCGACGCCACCTTTTCCACTTGTAATTGAAAAAACTCTTGGACCACCCTGTACGGAGCCTGAGTGTTTCACTTTAGAATTCGCTGCATCACGTATCATTTTTCTAAGATTACTGGCCTGATCCACGTTTATATCTCCATTATTATTTTTTTCTTTTTAATCTATATTAAATCCTGAAAAGTTTCCGTACTTTTATGAACCATCCGGGTTTATCAATAGTTGCAAAATGTTTTTTTCGCTGGCAACAATTATATCTTCCGGAACCTCCTGCCCATTAGTCAAAAAAGAAACAGGCAGCTGATACTCAATAAGCTGGTCAATGATACCACCACGTCTTTTTGTCTCATCCACCTTCGTAAAAATATACCCTGACGGACTCAGGATCTTAAAACTTTCAACAAATTCCTTCATATCAAGGCGTCCTGTTGTCGAACTTACCACAAGCTGTGTTGAAAAATCGCAGTCAAGGGTCATAATATCCCGCAGCTCTGATAATCTTTTATAGTCAAGGTGGCTTTGTCCTGCCGTATCAACAAGAATGAAATCCATCCCTTTTAGTTTCTTCAATGCTTTTACAAGATCGTCTTTCGTAAAGGCTGGAATACAAGGCAGCCCGATAATCGCTGAATACGTTTTTAACTGGTCGAAAGCGCCGATACGATAATTGTCTATTGACACCAGCCCAACCTTCATCTTCTTTTCAATATGAAGTTTTGCAGCCAGTTTCGCAATTGTAGTTGTTTTACCAACGCCAGTTGGCCCCACAAAAGCGACAATACGTGGTGAGCCTGAACTTTTTTGATAAAAAGGCGCCTGAACTTTTGCAATTGAGATCAGTTTTTTATAAACCATTTTAGAGTAATCGGAAGGAGAAGAAATTGTCTGCTCACTATCAGAAAAACTCTGTGCTATAATCATCTGAACTCTTTTTTCCGAAAGACCGGTTCTGATCAACCTCGAATATATACTAAAAATTGCCGGATGAGTTTGTAAAAGATCAGAAAAGACCTCACTGTGATTAACCGAATAAAGCATCTCCCGAATATTACCCAACTCCTTTTGGAGTATTTCCCAACCAGTTGACGATGACATGCTATCAAGATTTGCAACAGAAGGTTCTTCAATACTCAGATCAGGTAAATCCTTCTGAAACGAACCTTCGGCATGCGATTCATCGGTATTTGGAAGCATCGCTTCGATTTGAAAAATATCCCCTTTATAAGGATCATTTGGCGGTTTTGGCAATCTTTTTGTTGAAAGAATAAGAGCATCATCGCCAAGCTCTTTTTTTACCTGTGCAAGAGCACTCCGAATACTTGTTGAAGAATATTTTTTAACCGTCATTTAGTGATACCTTCCCTACTGCTGTAATACTGATGTTAGAAGTTATTTCAGCGTGTGAAATGACCATAACCGATGGGACATACTGTTCAATCAACTTTCTAAAATGCCTCCTTGTATTTGGCGAACAAAGAATAACCGGCTGAATATTAATTTCCATTTTCTTTTCAGCTTCAACCCTGACAGCATTAATAATATTTTCAGCTGTACCTGGATCTATTGAAAGGAAACTCGCATAATCAGAAGTCTGAATATTTTTCGCAAGCAACTCTTCAATCGCAGGGTCAACCACTATTACCGGCAAAGAGCCATCTGGCTGCACAGCCTGGCCAATAATGGAGCGGCCCATTTTCTGGCGAACATATTCTGTCAGAAGGTCTGAGTCTTTACTCATTGTACCGTAGTCGGCAAGTGTCTCAACAATTGTTAACAGGTTCCTGATAGAGACTCTTTCCCGCAACAGATTCTGAAGAATTTTCTGAACTGTACCAAGGGGAAGAATTCCCGGAACAAGCTCTTCAACAGCCGTTGAGTTTGTTTTAGCAAGATTGTCAAGAAGGTGTTGAGTCTCTTGTCTGCCAAGCAGTTCGGCTGTATTGTTTCTAATAATCTCAGTCAGATGTGTGGCAACAACCGTTGAGTTGTCCACAACCGTATAGCCAGCGAATTTAGCGTCTTCCTCTTTATCTGGTGGAATCCAGAGTGCCGGCAGATTAAAAGCAGGTTCCGTCGTTGGAATACCTTCAATTTTTTGGGCAACGTCACCCGGGTCCATTGCGAGAAGATGATTCACCATCAATTCACCACCAGCAACTTCCACTCCTTTAATTAACAGCATATATTCTGAGGGTTTTAATTTTAAATTATCCCGGATATGAATCGGAGGAATAATCACACCAAGTTCACCGGCAAATTGTCGTCTAATCGCACGAATTCTCCCAAGCAATGAGCCTTCCTGATCTTTATCAACAAGAGGAATCAACCCATACCCGACTTCCAGTTCCATATTATCCAGAGCAAGCAGATGTTCAACATCTTCAGGTTCAGAACTTACAGCTGCCTCAGGGGCATCCTGTTCACCCGCCACCAGTTCCTGGGTTTCTTCCTTATTCCCAAAGTAATAAACCGAGCCAGCGAGCCCTATACCCAATGCCATAAAGGGGAAAGCCGGTAATCCGGGGACAAAACCAAACATAAACACAATCACTGACCCAATGTAAATAGGCACATCACTACTGAGAATATGCTCCGCAAATTCTGCACCCATTTTTTTGTCAGCACCTGATCTTGAGACAAGAAGACCCGCCGCAGTAGATACGATCAGTGCCGGTATCTGGCTGACAAGACCATCACCAATTGTTAAAAGTGTATAGGTTCCGGCAGCATCAATCATTGTCATATCCTGCTGGAAAACACCGATAATAAATCCACCGGTAATATTGATACCTGTAATGATAATTCCAGCGACAGCGTCACCTTTCACAAACTTACTGGCACCATCCATCGAACCATAGAATTCTGCTTCCTTGGCAATTTTTTCACGTCTTTCTCTGGCTTCATGTTCATCGATCATTCCGGCATTCAAATCAGCATCAATCGCCATCTGTTTACCCGGCATGGCATCCAGTGTAAAACGGGCTGCAACTTCAGCAATCCTGCCAGAGCCAGCTGTAATTACTTTGAAATTTACAATTACAAGAATAATAAAGATAACAAGACCGACAACATAGTTTCCGCCTACAACAAAATTACCAAAAGCCATAATAATGGATCCGGCGGCACTGACTCCTTCCCCACCTCTTAAAAGAATCAATCGGGTTGAAGCAACATTAACAGAAAGCCTGAACAGAGTAAGAACAAGAAGCATCGATGGAAAAATTGAGAAATCAAGAGGATTGAGAGAGTACATGGTGGTTATCAGAACAATAATTGCCAGTGCTATGTTCAGCGCCAAAAGTAAATCCAAGAGGACCGGTGGAATGGGAAGGATCATCGTCATCAAAATACCCATAACACCAACGACCATTATAATATCAGCCGTTTCCCTGCGAAAACCCGAAAATATTTCCTGAACTATTGCCATTTTACCTACCTGTCAAACCGTTTAAGGTATTGCCTGTTTTTTATTGTTTGTCTGTTTTTTGGCATTTCGTCGGAAGAATGACGAATTCGGATTACTTTTTAAAGCCTTTGCCTTTCATCTTAAATACGTAGGCCAGTACTTCCGCTATCGCTTTGTAAAAATCTTCCGGAACTTCGTTACCTATGTCTACTATCTTATACAAGTTCCGAGCCAACTCTTTATTTTCAACAAGAGGAATATTTTCATTTTTGGCAATTTCTTTAATTTTTTGAGCAAGAATACCAGTACCTTTGGCTATTACTCTAGGAGCATTCATTTGGAGGGGATCGTATTTTATTGCAATTGCAAAGTGAGTCGGGTTGGTAATAACGACATCAGCCTTAGGAACTTCTGCCATCATTCGTTTCTTCGCAGCTTCAAACTGGAGTGTTTTAATTCGTGATTTTACCTGTGGATCTCCTTCTGTCTGTTTATGCTCATCCTTCACTTCCTGTTTGGTCATTTTAAGTTTTTCTTCAAACTGCCAGACCTGATACATGTAATCAAGAATTGCAACTGCAGTCATTGGTATAATAACCCAGATGAAAATTTTAAATATCACCTTCAAAAGGTAGATCATAATGTGACCAATAGTCTCGTTATATAACTGATTGATTTCCCTTAACTCTCCTTTAACAGCAAACCATGCCAGTAAACCGATCACAGTAAGTTTGGCGATACTTTTCACAAGTTCAACCAGCGAAGAGAGGGATAATTTCTTTTTTAAACCACTAATGGGGTTAATTTTATTAAATTTAAAACCTATCGCTTTCCAGGAGATTTGAAAACCGACCATGTAGACATTGGATACTAGTGCCATAATAAACACCGTCAGGAGAACAGGAGTAAATATAAGAAAAAAACCTGCAGAATATCTATAGATAAGATCTAGGCAATACTGACTTGTAAAATCAGGAATATCAGTAAAAAAGAAACAGTCTCTCATTAGCGCAACAATTTTGCCGTACATGTAACCACTGGCCGAATAAATAATTGAAACCCCGCCCAATAAAACAAAGACGGAGGGAATTTCAGCACTTTTCGCTACATCCCCTTCCTCACGGGCCTTTTCCCGCTTTTTCGGCGTGGCCTGTTCGGTTTTTTCCTGCATGCTGTCTTCAGCCATATCTCATCCTTGATGATCTCGTATAAAACTTTTTACGACGCCATCACCCTCCCATTCTGACAAGTATAGAAGACAATATCGCCCGGAGTGAGCCGAGATAATTTTGAATCATGATACCAATGATCTGAAGAGTCGTTCCAAACATCACCAGACCTACAGCAATCTTAACCGGAAAGGCAACAATCAGAACCGGCATCTGTGGAACAAACTTCGCACAAATACCAAAAGCGGCACTTGTAAAAAGAAGGGTGGCCATCGCAGGAGCAGCCATTTTAATACCCAATACAAACAGAGCTGTAACCATCGTTTTTAATTGATCAAGAAGTCCTGCTTTCAAATAAATATCACCGATATTGATAAGCCTGAAACTGTCGACAACGGCTGAGAGAATAATGTGATGGCCATTCAGCAGAATAAATATTAAAAGGACAACAAGGTACCCTATTTGCGACATCATTGAGATACTAACACCTGACTGCGGGTCTACAACATTAATCATTGAAAACCCCATTTGAAAACCAATAATCTGACCTGCAAACTGAACAGCGCCAAAAAACGCAGTAATAGAAAAACTTAATGCCATGCCAATCATAAGTTCAGCAACAACAAGTATTGCAAAGTCTATTGTTTTAACCGGAAAAAGTTTTGGTTCAACCATTAAGACCGGATACAATATGATGGAAATCACAAGGGCAAGACCTGTTTTTGTGAGTGCTGGAACAACCGGACTACCAAAAACTGGAAAAAGGAATAGAATCACACTGACCCTGATCATAATCAGAATAAAAATTTTATATTCGTCTGCTGAAAAATTGAGAATATCCATATCACCTAATATACATTGGAATATTTGTGATCACTTTAATCGTAAAGGTTGTTATCTTTTCGATCATCCAGGGAGCGAAAAACAGCATACCCATAAAAACAGCGACAATTTTTGGGATAAATGTAAGCGTCATTTCTGATATTGATGTTACTGCCTGAAAAATAGAGACCACAAGCCCGACGATCAACCCCAGTAAAAGCATTGGAGAAGATAGAATAAGGGTTAAAATGATTCCTTCTTTGGCAAATGAGATTACAAATTCAGGTGTCATAACATATTCCCTTTACTGTCTTAAAACACAATACTTGCAAAAATTTCTACCTGACGAAACTATTAACAAGTGATCCGACAATCAGATTCCAGCCGTCAACCAGAACAAAAAGCATCAGTTTAAACGGCAGTGAAATCATAACAGGCGGCAGCATCATCATCCCCATGGAAAGGAGTACACTTGCAATAACCATATCAAGAATAAGAAACGGTATATAAATTACAAAGCCTATTATAAAGGCTGTTTGAAGTTCACTGATAACAAATCCCGGAATCAGAACAAGCAGGGAAATATCCTTTTTGGTCTGGGGATGCGGGGTTTTAGATAATTTAACAAAAAGGGCGATATCTTTTTCCCTGGTATTCGCCAGCATAAATTTTCTTAATGGCACCTGAGCCTTTTCAAATGCTTCAACATGAGTAATCTGCTCTTCCATATAAGGATTGAGAGCATTTGTATAAACATCCTGCCAGACAGGTTTCATAACAAAAAAAGTAATAAAAAGAGCCAGACTGATCAAAACCTGATTCGGTGGCGTGGATTGCGTTCCAAGAGCCTGACGTAAAAAGTGAAATACAATGACGATTCTGGTAAATGACGTCATTAGAATTAAAATCGCCGGTGCAAGTGACAAAATCGTTAAAAGTGCAACGATCTCTAATACAACAGCAACATCACCCGGTGTCTGAGCCTTATCAATACCGATCTGTATTGAAGGGATTGGAAGGGGCGCAGCACTAAGACTTTCACTTAAGCCTAACAGAAGTAGACAAACAGCAAACAGTAAACCGACAGATGGCCTTAAATAATTAGTTTTTTTATTTTTCCCTCTATTCATCATAGAAAGGCGCCTTATTCCTTTTATTCTTTAGAAGTATCTTCAATGGCAGTAATCTGTGAGAGTGTTGTTTTTTCAAGGATGCCTTGAAAATCTTCGCCTGATTTTTTGATTGAAGTATCAACTTTATCGTCTTCAATAACAGCCAGACAGTTAATTGACTGCTGGGTGACACCGATCAGGATTTTTTTACCCACAACATCCAACAGCATAACCTTCTCTTTTGGTGCAACATGAAAGGATGACAGGAGCTGAATAAGACTTTTATTCATTTTCCCGGACCGTTTTTCAGTCAGATGTCTCACCAGAAATAAAATGCCGACAAGAACCGCTATGACAATACACAGCATCCCCATGCTTTTAAGCATCATCAGCCAGAGCCCTGGTACTGCGGTCGTCGATACAGATGCCACTTCGTTCATATTTCTCCTTCCCCGAATTTACCCAAGGCTTCTGATACGTTCCATTGGTGTAATAATATCTGTTAAACGAACACCAAATTTTTCATTAACAACGACTACCTCGCCTCTTGCCACGAGCTTGTTGTTGATGAAAATTTCAAGGGGTTCACCGGCAAGTTTATTCAGCTCGACAATAGATCCCTGGCCCAGCTGAAGCAGATCATTTACCAGCATTTTCCTCCTGCCCAATTCTACTGAAAGCTCAAGGGGAATATCGAGAATAAATTCCAGATCCTGAGCATCAGTTACTTCATGCTCGCCCTGCTCGTTGTCTGTTCCTTCGGTACCTTCGACAGCTTCATTCGTTTCTTCACTCATAGTCAAACTCCCCTAACTGTTCAATTTACTTAATGGTGACAATTATTTCGTATACAGCTTCTTATCAACTTTGTAGGCCTGAAAACCACGTTGCATTCCTGCATATCCAAGCAGCTTGGGAAACCCTTCAACAAAACCGGTTAATACATCGCCGGCATCCTGATCAAGTTCGACAATATCGCCCTCTTTCAGATATATCAGGCGTTCACCTGTAATTTCTGTACTGCCAAGTTGAACAGACATAGAGACTTCAGATTCTACGATAATTTCCTTCAGTCGCTTTTGCCATGTATAATCAACATCCTCAACTTCTGCCTGGAACCCTGCAGAGAGTTTACCCCTGATCGGCTCAATCATTGAATAGGGTATACAGACAATCAATGTACCTGCCGCCTGTTCCAGCTCAATTTCAAAACGGGTCACAATAACAAGATCCGTCGGCATAACAATTGTCGCAAACTGTGGATTAACCTCAGATCTGACAAGAGTTGTTTTGACTGGTTCTACTGGGAACCATGCTGTTTCAAGATCTTTAAGACAGGCAATAACGACCTTGTTGATCATAACTTCTTCAATTACAGTAAATTCGCGGCCTTCAATTCGTGCCTTGGCGGATCCTTTGCCTCCGAAAAACTGGTCAATCAGACTGAAAACAAGCTGACTTTCCAAAACCAGAAGGCCATGCCCCCTTAAAGGTTCCATACGAAAAACATGAAGACTGGTCGGAACCGGTAGACTTCGTCCAAATTCTGAGAACTTCAGCGTATCGAGTGATTCAGCGCTGATATCCACATTGGTATGAAGCATGTTGGTCATACTTGCCCTGATTTCTCTTGCAAACCGCTCATTAATAACTTCAAATGTCGGCATCCGACCTCGAACAACCTGGTCCTGATTTGAAAAATCGTAACGGATAACACCATCCGGTTCTACAACCTGAGCATCTGTTTCTGACTCAACTTTTCCTGAACTGAGCCCCGATAAGAGACTGTCTACTTCATCCTGCGATAGTACATCACCCATAATCAGCTACCTATAGTATTATGTATTCGTAAAAAAATAAGTTCATGATTCGGCCGGTTTCCAAGATCTCATTCAAATGCTTTATTATTTCATTTCTTAATAGAATTTTTCCATCAACACCCTGAAGCTCCGCATAGGTTTTACTTCTCAGGATAACTGTTATTACCTCTACTACCTCTGCGTCTTTTTCCTGAAGTTCGTCACGTAGTTCCTGTTGGTCAATTTTACAATGTATTCCTACAGTAAAAACCTTTTCCCCCCCGAGATCACTCAGTTTGATTTCAACCACGTTCAATGTCACAATATCATCAAACAGAATAACCGGTGGTGCCATTGTTGACTCTTCCGTTGTTGTTTTATCAGTCTTTTCAGGTTCATCATCGCTGTCTTTCTCCCCCGTAAAGACTATAAAAAAAATGCAGCCCCCGACAATCAGAACAATAACAGCACTAATAATGATCAACAGTTTCAAAGAGAGTTTTTCTTTTAGTTTTGCAATCAAACCAGGTCTGGTGTTCTTATCTGAATCGTCAATATTCAAATTAAGTTCATCATTATCTTTCGCCACTTTTAAACTCTCCTGTTAAAACAAGACTTTTAATTGATAATCAGGTACGGATAACTATTTCAATTCTACGGTTTTTAGCTCTGTTTTTTCTGTTATCGTTTGGGACAATCGGTTTTGAAGAACCATAGCCACCAGGCGCCATCTGGCCGGAGTTGATACCAAACTCATCTGTTAAATAGTAAAAAACACTTAATGCGCGAAAACAGGATAAGTCCCAGTTTGAACGGTACTTACCACCCCTTAAAGGGATATTATCTGTATGTCCGAGGATAATGATATCGTTTGAGATCGCCTTTAACAACTCACCAACAATATTAAGTTTTTCAAAACCTGCAGGCCTGATGGAAGCCTTACCGGAACTAAATAGATGTTCAGAATCAACGACAACAACAATCCCTCTCTCATCTTCTAAAACCTTAAAATTTTTCCTGAAATTATAGTTATCTTTTTTAAGTGTTTTCTTTAACATCGCACTACTGCTGAGAAATGTTTTATTTTTCCCGAGAGCATCATCCAGAATTTTTCCACCTTCTGTTTTTTTATAACTAAACTCCCATTGCGACTCATCAGCGTTGATAAAGTTCTGGAACATTTCCTCCGTCTCATTTTTATCCATTGATTTCATTGTCAGAAGCAGGACAAAAAAAGTCAGCAGAAGCATTATCAGGTCACCAAAGGTTACCATCCATGCATTTGGATCAACTTGGTCATTTTTGTTTTCGCTCATAACTGGAAAGTTCCATTTAATAACAACTGTGAATTAATCATCCACGTTAAAGAAAAAATCTTTAAAAATAAAAAAACCAGTCTTACCTTTTTTGGCCTGATCATGAACAAATGTCACTTCAATCCGGCGGTTAATTTTTCTACTTTTCCGTGTCTTATTTGACACCTGTGGTCGCTCCATCCCCCAGCCATACGCTGTCAATTGAGTTGCGGGAACCTTACCGGTCTCAAGCATGTAGGAAAGGATCCTTATACTGCGAATTGAAGTCAATTCTCTGTTTGTCATTCCGGTTTTGTCAAAAACCGGAATATCATCAAGATGACAGCTGATATCAACAGGAAATTTATTTGTCTTTATAACGTCTGTCAGTTTCTTAAGGAAAGGCTTGCCGGAACGTTTAATTCTAGTCCCATATGGTTTAAAAATAAGAGCTTCAGGAATACTGACGATTGTTCTTTTTCGATTTCCCGTAATGTTAACATCCTTAAGTTTTTTATCTTTACCTGCAATCAGATCCTTAAATTCAACAGGGCTAACACCATTGGAAAAAATATTTTCATTATCGTTCCCTGTTGACCTTTCTACGGGGCTCTCTCCACCAAAACTTTCAACAATTGAATTAACAACACTTCTCTTTTTCTTTTCATCCACAACCGCAATGGCGTTCAGCAAGATAAAAAAAGCCAGAAGAATAATGAACAGTGATATTGTCATTAGCTGCAACAGGGAATCACTGTTATCGTTCTCTGATCTGTCTTTCTTTTTGGCCATTATCGCTAAGCCTCTCTAAGGATTAATTAAAACTACTGACTCTTTTGTTAGGCGGCAGATAAACGAGCAGTTTCTGTTCCAGGATACGCGGGTTGTCACCGTTAGTCAGAGCCACAACACCTGAGATAATCATTTCCATCGTCATCACTTCCTCTTTGCTTCTCATTTTCAGTTTTCCTGAAACAGGCATACAAACCAGATTAGCCAGAACGGATCCATAAAAAGTCGTAAGAAGCGCAACCGCCATCGCCGGCCCGATACTGTTCGGATCATCCATCGACTGAAGCATCTGAACCAACCCTACGAGTGTTCCTATCATTCCCAGCGCAGGTGCATAAGTTCCCATCGTCGCAAAAATTTCAGCGCCAAGTTGATGACGGTCTTTCATCGATTCCATTTCAGTTTCAAGAATCTCACTGATAGCTCCCGGCTCCAGCCCATCAACAGACAGCTGAAGACCTTTCTGAAGAAACTCATTCTCCACTTCCTGAACATACGGTTCTAGTGCAAGAATACCTTCTCTTCTTGCTTTTGTTGCAAACTCAACAAAATTGTTTGATATCTCTGCCGTATTTTGTGGTTGTGTAAAAAAAACATTTTTAAGCACTTTAAAAGCGCCAAAAACCTCACGGGCCGGATAATTGATCATCACCGTTCCAAAGGTTCCGCCAAGGACGATCATCAGAGAAGGGGGGTTGATGAATAAAGAGACCCCACCTCCAGTTGCAATAGCGAGTATTACAAGACCAAACGCTGAAAAAATCCCAAAGATTGTTGCTATATCCATTAGACTCTCTGCTTTTTATGATGAATAAGATTTGATTGATCGACTATACAGTATTTTTATTTCATTTTTTTTAATTGCAACCACTATGCCAAAAACTTCTTGCTGACATATAACAGAGAATCTACTCATAACACATTAGAATTATTAATAGTATATCATTCCGTTAATTTACAATGCCTATCCTATATCTGTCAAAAATATGGCACATAAAAAAACGGGGTTCTGTATTTCTACAAAACCCCGTTTCCGGTATCTTAAATTATTTGAGTTAAAACCCTGCTATTGTTTATGCTTTCGTAAAAAAGCTGATTGAACACTAAAGCGAAGTAGATGAAACTTTTTACAACGCCATTATCGTTTCATTGCAATCGTATCGCCAAGCATTGTATCAACAGTCGTCACGATTTTTGAATTTGCCTGATACGCTCTTTGTGTTGTAATCATTTTAACAAATTCGCTTGCCATATCAACATTGGATTGCTCCAGAGAATTAGGAGCAAGGTTTCCAAGGCCATTTTCCCCAGGTTTGTTCGTAATCGCTGATCCACTGGTCCTGGTTTCCGAAAATAAATTACCGCCTTGCTTAAAAAGCCCCTGAACATTTAAAAACTTTGCCAGTGATACCCGAAAAAGAGGAGAAACCTGACCATTGGAGTACTGGCCGGTAATTACCCCATCAGTATCAACGCTAATATTTTGCAAACTTCCGGCACCAAATCCGTCGGCAGACTGAAAGACCGTCGTTGAAGCAGAGGCATATTGTGTTGTGGACAGGGCATCGGGTGCCCAGTTGGTACCATCAAAACCAAAGCCCATATTCAATTCAACGTCCATTGCAGTTGACGTTCCACCCAGAAAATCAGCCGCAAAAGTAAAATGCTGATTTGTAAAAACACCACTCATATCAGACCAGCTATTGGCATCCGTCAGCGCGTCGGAATCACCCGCGGAAATAACAGTATCAAAGGTATCCCCACCTACAACAACGGCACCCACGTTGAAAGAATAAAACAAGCCATCCGGCCCCTCAATAGTCTCGCCTACAGCGTAGTCTGCAGGAATGATAAATGAACCTGTCCCACTACCGCCGCTCACCCAGTTGATGGTGATGGCATCCGTACCGACAGTCCCTGCTGTTGGGGTGAATGTATAGGTCTCAGGGAGGGCGACAGGATTACCTGTCCAGTCTCCTCCAACAGCGGGAAAGTTTGCGCCCCACACTGCTCCAGCGGTAACGGTCGGGTCGCCGCCACTATTACCGACATAGCGCTCAAATGTCTGATTGGAAAGAATACCTTCTGCTGTAAACGTTAAAGTCCCTCTGCCCAAAAGTCCAAGACCGGCATCATCCGTAGCTGTAAAAATTCCCCTCTTGTCTTCATTGGGATTAGATGTAAGAATATACTCATAAGTCGAGTCTAATTCACCCCGGTCAAAATACACAGTCACATCGTGTGTACTACCAAGAGAATCATAGACCTTCACAGTTGTCTGGTACTCATATGCTGTTGGTCCGATATTTGAGGACAATGCAGGGTCACCATCCCATGCTTCTGAAAGGGCATTACTACCGGCTGAATTGTTATCGCCATCAGAGTCAAGGTTAGTGATAATTGTAACCTCAGTCGACTCATCGGGAGGCGATGTAAATGATTCAAGCTGAATATCTCCAATGGAACCGATATCTTCAACATCATCAGTATTACTGTTTCTCTGAACTTCCCAACCCTGAACAACATAACCGGAAGGAGTTGTAAAAAAACCATCTTTATCAAATCTAAATTCACCGGAACGTGTATAGAAAAGTTCATTGGCATTATCAGAGTCTCTTACGATAAAGAAACCATCACCGCCGATTGCTAAATCGGTTGAAGATTCTGTAGACTCAAACGAACCCTGGGAAAATAGCCCTGTGATATCTCCAAGGGCTGTCCCCCTGCCGACCTGCGATGAACCGGCATTTGTTGAAACAGTCTGGCTTAATACATCCTGAAAGGTAGTTCTGCTTGCTTTAAATCCCACAGTATTAACGTTGGCAATATTATCACCAATAACTGTCATGGAATTCCCCATTGTTGTAAGTCCGCTTACGCCGGAAAAAAGTGAGCTTGTTAAAGACATAAAAAACCTCCATCAATTACTTATATACATTAATTCTAACTGCCATTATTCATATTTAATTGTTGTAAACCCCGTCTGAGTGACTATTTTCACTCTTCGGATTCATCTACAATACTTATAGCGTCGACGCTGGCAGGATCTATACGATCGCCATCAACGACAAGATATGTTTTACCACCTGCACTTGATATACCTGTAACCATACCGGAAGTACTTGTACTCACTGTAGTATAGTCTCCTTCTGCATTTTTCGCGATCACATCATAAGTATACTCACCATTAAGAACCGGAAAGCCATTTTGATCTTTACCGTCCCAGTCAATATTATAGGTTCCTTCATCCAACAATTCACTACCTGAACTTAATACACGTACCGCCGTACCTTCCTGATTGTAAACAACAACATCAATCGTCGAAGCCTCTTCAAGACTAAAACCTCCCCCTGAAACAATGTCACCACCCTCAACAGTAACCGGATTTCCGTCACTTGTGATATTCTTCCCCATATAGTTAAACAAATTAGTTTCCTCAGAAGAGGATTGAAGCGCACTAAGAATATTTTCCAGATTCGTGTTTGTTGTAATTTGCTGCTCAAGATTTGAGAACTGGGCAAGCTGTGCCGTAAAATCAGTCCCTTCCATGGGACTCAGAGGATCCTGATTTTTTAATTGTGCCACCATCATTGTCAGGAAAGCATCCTTACCAAGAGTATCGCCAGCATCATCTTCTTTAGTAGAAACAACCTCCGCCTGATTCCCCAAAAATATATTTCTATTTGAATAATCTGTTGAAACTGTCATATCAAACACCCCTCATAAAAATCTTTTTTGTATAAAATCATACAACCAGACTAATGCGCCCAATTTCCGATCGTACATATGCTTCATCGGCGAATCTTCTAGTCTCGTTTACAACAATCTGATCGAATAAGTCTTTAGCTTCACTCTGCTTTCCATTTTTTTTACCTGAATTATTTGATTCATTTCTGGCATCAGCCATTGACTGGTTAAAATTTCCGGAAACATCCACCTGAACTTTGTCAAGACGAATACCCTGATCGGCTAGAATCGATTTCAATTCACTTGAATTTGACAAAAGCATATCGCGGGTTGCTGTATGTTCTGCAAGGATTCCAACCTTTAACCCGTTATTTGTAAAATCAAGGCTAATTTGAAGACGTCCCATTTCAGCGGGTTTGATCTGAATTTTAAATACTGTTTCACCATTTTTCACAGCATTAGCAATCTTCATACTTACCTGATTCGTCACATAAGAGGGTAACGCTTTGTCTGATGGCAGTCTGAAAACTGAATCAGAATTTTTACCTGCCAATGGATCTGCGCTAACACCAACTTTTACTGCCGACGATCCAGAGTCATCACTTTTATTTAACATTCCAGACTGTGCATTCTGATCATTCATTATGATCGTACCACCTTTTATAACAAACTTTGCCTGACCCGATTTTAACTGTTCTACATTTTTAAGTCCCTCTACTTCAGGATTGAACTTTTCTTCCAACATCTGTTGTTGTTTCTGAAAAGCATGGTTACCAAGTAGTGCGTTTTGCTCTTGTTGCTGATTGCTGTGAATATTTTTCCTTTCAACACCTGATTGCAGATGCTCACCAAAATTCTTTGCGATATCATTGATAGAAGCATCATCACTTAGAGCACCACCTTTTCCCTTAACCATCGATTCGAGCTTTTCGATAAACTCCTCAAGAGTTAAGGTTTTCTGCCCTGTTGCTGACACTCCAAGCCCTGACAGAATCAACTGGTTACCGGTATTTAATTCAATTTCACCAGCGGCAGGATTGTTGGTACCTTGTGCCAGTGTTGATTTCAATCCAGCTATCAGCTTCTGAAGGTTAATCCCGCCGTCATCGCTTCCTGCATTATAAAGGATGGTTTCAATCTCTGATGGATCTACACCCATGGCACTTAGTAGTGATTCAACGGCTGGAATGCCTGACATTGAAAACTTATCTTCAGTTTCTGCTGACTCTAAAAAATTACTTAGTTTCGTTAAAAAACCTGATAATGAGATCTCACTTTTTTCTCCACCGTCAGTTAAGTCGGAGATAAAATTGTCAACTTCCTCTTCACCAAAGCCAAGGTGTTCCAACAACTGTTCAATGATTCTCAACCCTTTAGAATCAACCGCAACCTCTTCGGGAGCCATACCATTCAACTGTAGGTTGTCCAAAAGTGATTTAATTACAGCATCATCGGTGTCACCTTTAGCGGTTTTTGAATTTAAAAACTTATTCTTCAACAGGGAGACTTCTGAACTATCTTCCTGAGCAAGCATCTTACCCAGAACTGAATTAAAGGATTTACCCATTCCTGCTTTCATACCGGGAGCGGCACCTTCTCCTTTGGTAAGGTTTGCTGAAGAATTGTTTATAAGTTGAAAATGTTGGAAACTCTTAGTTATCATTTTCTGCCCCATTCACTGTGTTTAAAGTTTCAAGTGCGCTCAGTAAACCTGAAAACACTTTTAACGCAAACACTATTACAGCAACGACTGTGCCACATACGACTAAATATTTCTATATTCTATATATACAGCTAATTACAGATTTAAACATTTTCTAAACACAAAATATTCTCTGCATATTTTTCCTGTTTCCAGCCCATAGAATACTTCAATGAGGGAAAAAATTACCCCTTTTGAAATGAGGTGTCTTAATGTCATACTCAACAGATTAAAAGTAGAATTAATAAAAGGTATCAACATGCGTCTGTCAGACTGACGTACAGGATTGTCATCAGAAGGTTTGAGCGATGATCCTGTTCTGAAATCATCACTCATTTTCTTTTGTGCGAGTACTTTACAGTAGCGCCATAACTACCTGGTGGAAATATCATGAACAAATGCATCAATTGAAATTGCCGGCAATGTTATTGTTTTAACGGTACCCATTGCCCCCATTTCTGAAGTAATTCTAAAAATTGCCTGCTCATCTTTTACTCGCAAAATGGTTATAAAATCATAGAGCCCTAATAATGCGTACTGCTCGACAATTTCCCCTCCCCGGCGTTCAACTGACTCCGGGCTCAGCTTGATCTTATCAGGATTGTTCTGAACCATTCTTCTGCCGTCATCGGTAAGACTTGTCAAAATTACAAATGTTTTCATGTTAATACCTCCATTTTTGAGTAAAGATATATTAGCAGGCGAGTAATTTCAGGGGTTTGAGGAGTTCTAAAAACGTGAGTTGAAGTGAATTTATAAATCATGTGCCATACTGAAATATATCTGAAACAGAGGGCTCAGTCAACTAAATTGACAATATCAATAAGTATCTTTATATTGCATATTTTTTATTTATTACCTATAATAAGCCTTGTGTTTTGGTTATAAAAAACTTCCATTTTCATCATAGTTAAAAATCTAATTCAGAAATTTAACCTTATGTCTTTTAACTAATAATTTTGACTTGCAGGATTTTATATGAGGCAACTCCATAAAAGGCTTAAAAAGACAGCTATTGCAATCATCTTATTTCTCATTTTAGGTCTCATTGTAAATCATTTGTATTCAGTTGATCTGGATCCTTTACTCACCTCATATCTTACCATAATTGGCCATATCCTGATCGGGTTGATCATAGGGTTCATGGTTGCTAACAGATTAAGCCTCTCAGAGACTGAACCTTCTGATATCAATTCAAACGAAGATGACGAAGGATTTGATAGTAAAATACAGGCAAGGTCTTCTGATCTTAATAAAAATACCAGTCAGCTTGAAGGCGTTCTCAAAGCATCCAGTAAAGTCGCCATTATGGCAACTGATTTAGATGGAATATTTACTCTTTTCAATTCAGGAGCTGAAAATATTTCCGGCTACAAAGCAGAAGATTTAATAGGAAAGAAAAACCCTGAATTATTGTTTGATGAAAAGCGATTAAAAGCTTTTGCTGAAGCTCAGGAGTACTATCTAAAAAGGCCAGTTAAAAGCGGAGAACTCTTTTCTGCTGAAACAATACCATACTTTACAGAAGCAATTGAAGCGATTGCCAGAAGAAAAGATGGGCAAAGAGTATATTTAAGTCTAAATTTCAGCCCAATTATTGATGAAAACAACCAGACGACAGGTTCATTGTGCATTGCCATTGATATAACCGACAGAAAGGCTGCTGAAAGAGCTCTGTTTGATAGCGAAAAAAAATACCGGATGATTGCCGATAATATTACGGACATTATCTGGATTCGTGACATAGAGACTTTTGAAGTAAAATACCAAAGTCCGGCCTGTGAAAAAGTCTTAGGTTATACTGAAGCTGAAATGAAAGAACTTGAACTGAACGAGCTGATAACGCCCGATTCAATTACAGAGTTGGTCAACATTGCTAAAGAAGAACTTGGACTGGAAAGTAAACCCGGTGCTTCACCTTCTGAAAACAGAGTTTTCGAACTGGAACATATCAGAAAAGACGGGTCAACGGTCTGGCTGGAAATAAGGGCAAATTTCTTACGAAATAAAAAGGGAAAACCAACTGACTTCATAGGTGTTTCCCGTGATATAACAGAGCGAAAGGCTTTTGAGAAGCAACTGACGCTTGCCAAGAAAAAAGCTGAGTCAGCCAATATTGCAAAGAGTGAATTCCTCGCCAATATGAGTCATGAGATCAGAACACCAATGAATGCCATTATTGGAATGAGCGAGCTCATCATGTCAACGGACATGAACAGAAAGCAGAGAGATTTTTTAAAGATTATCCGTACATCATCCAAAGTCTTACTCTCCCTTATCAACGACATACTTGATTTTTCTAAAATTGAAGCCGGAAAACTTGACCTTGAGGAAATTCCTGTTGTTCTGGCTGATATCATAGAAGAAATTCCGGATATTTTTGTTGAAAACATTATGGAATCAGAAATTGAAGTGGTTCTCAACATTGAGCCCGACACACCGGAAAATGTTATTTCGGACCCGGTACGCCTTAGACAGATCCTTGTTAATCTTGTATCAAACGCCTTTAAATTTACCCAGAAGGGTCAAATAGATATTTCTGTCCGTAATCAGACATTAACTGATGATTCTGCGATACTCCTTTTTTGTGTCAGGGATACCGGGATAGGGTTTGACTCAACTGTAAATGATAAATTATTTAATGCATTTTCACAGGCAGATGGTTCAACAACAAGAAAATATGGCGGTACAGGCCTGGGCCTTACTATTTGTAGAAAACTGGTCGAAATGATGGGTGGTGGCATTTGGGCTGAAAGTGAAGTTGGAAAAGGCAGTTCATTTTATTTTACAATTTCAGTTCCAATTGTCAAAGACATGCCTCGCCAGGATTTTTCAATGCAGCTATCTTTAAAAGACAAAAAAGTCCTGATTGTTGATGACAATCCGTCAACACGTGAAATCATGAATCTTTATGTTACCTCTTTTGGATTTATGGTTGATACGACAGACAATGCGCTGTCTGCAATAGAAATGTATGAGGAGTCCAAACAAGGCGTCCCATATGAACTAATCATCATAGATATCAAAATGCCGGGAATGGATGGCGTCACTGCCTGTCAACAAATCCTTGATAATTCAAAGCAAAATCCACCGTCAATTATCATTATGAGCTCCACATATGATCAGGCCAACATAAAACGCATGCAGACTGCAGGTGTCAACAGCTTTATCATGAAGCCGATTAAGAAGTCATCACTGTATAATGCGATCAGAGAACAATTCGGTTACAAACCTGCCGTTCTGAAAAACTTTTTTGCAGAGCTGTCAAATCCGGATGAATTTTCAGGTGTAACGATACTGCTTGTAGAAGACAATGCAATAAACCAGCTGGTTGCAAGCGAAATACTGATGGCCGTTGATATAAATGTCATTAAAGCCGGTACCGGGCTTGAAGCGATAGATGTTCTGAAGAACAAGAAAGTTGATGCTGTCCTTATGGATGTTCAAATGCCCGAAATGGACGGACTCGAAGCCACTAGAATCATCCGATCCGGCCTAAAGCTCGACATTCCGATTATTGCAATGACGGCCAATGCCATGCAGGGTGACAGAGAGGCCTGTATCGAGTCAGGGATGAACGATTATCTACCGAAGCCAATTGACTCGAAGAAACTCTTTCAGATCCTTAAACACAACATAAAACAATTAAGCAAGTCGGATTCATCGTCAACAGAAAAGAGTTCCATACCCGATTTACTACCCGGAATTAACATAAAAGATGGTCTTAACAGAGTTGGTGGCAATGATAATCTGTTTTGTCAGATCATCATCGATTTTAAACGAAATCATTTCGACGAGACAGATAAGATCATTGCGGCATTACAGGAAAATGATCTCGAACTTGCCCGAAGATTATCCCACACAATAAAAGGCGTTGCAGGTAATTTTGCTGCAACGGAACTTAAAGTTTCGGCAGAAAACCTCGAAAATGCTATCGAAGAGAAACAGGATGAAAAATATGATGAGTTAATTGAGACATTTAAAAATTCACTCAATGAAGTTATTAAATCTGCGGGAATACTAGAGAGTAGGGTCGTTGAAGAAACTATCATCAGAAGAAGTTCGACCATCAACATACCAGAGGTTGAACCACATATTAAAAAACTGCCTGGCTATCTTACACAACGGGAAATCAATAAAGCTGAGGCATGTATGAAACAGATTAAAGCCTATTTAACCGGCACCAGACTTCACGACGAAACGGTAAACCTCGAAAACGACATTGACAATATGGAATATGACGATGCCCTTGAGGTATTAAAAGCGATTGCTGAAAAAACAGGAATAGACCTAACTGAATAACCTGCCGGCTACCGAGAGATTTTTATCAGGGACAGAAAATGCGGCCCAAGGTTATGATTGTAGATGATGAGACTATTTTATACCCCATGATCATTGGGCGTATTAAAAACCCACCTTCATTAAGATCAACTTTCACATTTTCCGTCCCACTCCTCTTTTAAGACTTGTTTATTTAATTATGCTTCTGTAATAATTGGTTCTTATTTATTACTCATATCGAATCTGTTGAGGCAAATGGATGAAAGAAAAATTAGAAAACTATTACAAGTTATATAACCAGCGAAAATTTGTTCATCCTGATCCTCTTGAATTTTTGTATAATTACTCCCGAAAAAAAGATATTGAGATTGTGGGGATTATTGCTTCGGCACTTGCCTTTGGACGTGTCGCACAAATATTAAAAAGTGTCTCTTTTGTTCTTGATACTATGGGTTCGTCTCCGTCTCTTTATTTGCAAAATACATCCTGCATTTCAATAAAAAAAGATTTCAAAGGTTTCGTATATCGTTTTGTACGTGAGAAAGAGATCGTGGCTCTTCTTTGTGCCTTAAAAAATATCTATCATGATTTTGGTTCCCTCGAAGATTGTTTTACCTGTGGTGTCTCACGAGAAGATGAAACAGTTTTTAATGGTCTTGTCTCTTTTGATGAGGCACTGAATAAAAGATCAGATGACAGTTTCGGTTATCTTTTTGCTGATCCTCTAAAAGGCAGCGGTTGTAAAAGAATGAATCTTTTTTTAAGATGGATGGTCAGAAAAGATAAAGTTGATTTGGGTTTATGGAAAAAAATTCAGCCGTCTAAACTGATAATCCCCGTCGATACACACATGCATAAAATAGCGCTAAAACTATGCCTCACGCAAAGAAAACAACCTAATATGAAAACTGCTTTAGATATAACAAGAGGTTTTAAAGATCTCTCTCCTGACGATCCGGTTAAGTATGATTTTTCACTTACACGATTCGGAATCAGAGGTGAAATGAGTCTAAACGATATTTAAGAAACTCAGACTCTCGGATAAAACCAAATCAACAGATAATCAACAAAACGTCTGGCATGGTTGTTGCAATTGTCCTTTAAGAAACAGTTAAGGAGGATACAATTATGAATAGAACGAATAAAGCAACCACAAGCAAAAATACTTTCCGTATAAATTCAAATATATACTCAGTTGTTGAGGCTGTAAACGCTTCAATCGCACCTGGTGAAGAAGAGCTTGTTCCAATGATTGTTAAACATATTATTGAAACACATAATGCCGGTATCCGGCATTAGTCGTTTTTAAAAAATAAAAATATAATATTGAGGTCGTATCTATGACACAAGAAAATGATATAATTACACCTGAAATTGTAGATGAAGATGAAAACGGAAGTAGTACAGGACTCGTATCACCCCATACTGTCAAACCCGAAAAACTGACTATCATTCCTGTATTCAGAAGGCCATTTTTCCCGGCTCAGATACAACCTGTTATCATCAGTATAGATAAAGCCGGAAAAGCTATTGAGCAGATAGAAAAGACGGATCACAGGCTTCTGGGCTTGGTATATGCCGGTGACAACCCTAAACCAGAAATTGATGGCAAAGAACTATCTTCAATGGGGTGTGTTGTTAAAATGCACAATCCTAAGAGAGATAAAGGCGTGATACAATTTGTAGCCGAGGGGATTCAGCGTTTTAAAATAGAAGAACTCGATAAAGGCACTATTCCTTATGTTGCAAAAGTCTCTTATCTTGAAGATGAATTGGGGGACGATAAAAGAATCAAAGCCTATTCAATGGCCATTGCAAATACAATAAAAGAATTGCTTCCGCTGAACCCTTTATATGGAGAAGGATTAAAGGATCACCTGACAAGATTCAGCCCTAATAATCCATCGGCTCTTGCAGATTTTGCCGCAACCCTGACAACGGGAAAAGGAAAAGATCTTCAGGAAATTATTGAAACCCTGCCGGTATTGGCCAGAATGGAAAAAGTACTGATATTATTGCGTACTGAACTTGAAACAGTTAAGCTTCAGAGTGAAATCAGTGAAGAAGTCAATAAAACCCTGAGCGATAACCAGCGTAAGTTTTTCCTGAAAGAGCAGCTTAAAGTGATTCAGAAAGAGCTTGGCATTTCAAAAGACGACCGGACCGCTGATATAGAAATGTTCGCAGAGCGTATGGAAAAACTGGACGTTCCGGAACATGTAATTGAAAAATATACAGCTGAAATCGATAAACTGTCAGTGCTTGAAAAAAGTTCATCAGAATATGGTGTTTCAAGAAACTATCTTGACTGGATAACCTCAATTCCATGGGGTATATATTCAGAGGACAATCTCGATATCAATAAGGCGGAAAAAGCTTTGGATTCAAATCATTCCGGGCTTGATGATGTTAAGAAAAACATTTTGGAATTTCTGGCACTTGGTATGTACAGAAAGGAAGTTTCAGGTGCAATTATGTTACTTGTAGGCCCTCCCGGTGTGGGAAAAACATCAATTGGGAAATCTATAGCCGACGCTCTTGGCCGTAAATTTTTCAGATTAAGTCTCGGCGGAATGCGTGATGAGGCTGAAATAAAAGGTCACAGACGAACCTACGTTGGAGCAATGCCGGGTAAATTTATGCAGGCGATGCGTGAAACAGGTGTCTCAAACCCTGTTATTATGCTGGATGAAATTGATAAGATCGGTTCATCATATCAGGGTGATCCTGCATCAGCTCT
>JQIA01000294.1_pt1 | contig 24436 bp, 16 predicted proteins | sample 811431 | NCBI WGS metagenome assembly JQIA01 (sample SAMN02998118, study PRJNA258478) | marine sediment metagenome | biome: marine; feature: seafloor; material: sediment; isolation source: oil-polluted sediment collected from 3 locations (0.5 km, 0.7 km and 0.9 km)... | place: USA: Gulf of Mexico ...
CAAAGTAATAAAATGTAAAAATATAAAGAAAGAAATTTAGCCTCATACACGATTTTTTAATTTTCTTATCAAGAAAGTAAAATAATGAAATTAAAAAAAGTTGCTTAACTGGCTTGTCTGAATTTAGTTGACCACGTCATCCTGTCGTGGTTTGAGTATATGCGCTAAGCACGATTAACAACAAATGATAAAAATGTTAACTATTGTCTTTTAAAAATTGTAAAAATTGCTCTTCAGGCATTGGCTTAGCATAATAAAAACCTTGTACTTCATCACAGCCTAACTCAATTAAACGCTCTTGCTGCTCAATTTCCTCAATACCTTCAGCAATGACTTTTAAGTTCATTTTTTTAGCTAAATCTATAATTGTTTCAGCAATGACAGATTGACCTTCTTTAGCGATATTAGTAATAAAAGCACGATCAACTTTGAGTCGGTCCAATGGCAGTTTTTGTAAATAACTTAAGGAAGAAAATCCTGTACCAAAATCATCTAAAGCAATACTAATATCATGAGACTTTAGCTGTATTAACGCATCTATGATCACTTGAGGATCATCCATAAGAATGTTTTCTGTGATCTCTAATTCTAATCGACTTGGTTTTATCTGGTGTGCCTCAATCGCATTTAATACGGTATTAACAAAATTACCTCGCCTGAATTGGGGAATTGAAACATTAACAGAAATAGTAATATCAGCTAATTTTTTCTTATTAAGATCATTAATTTGTTGGCAAGCCTGATTAACAACCCAGTCACCAATATCAACAATTAAGCCTGAATATTCAGCTAAGGGGACAAACACCGCGGGAGAAATAAATTTACCCTCGGCTGTTTTCCAACGTAATAAGGCTTCAGCACCAATTACTTTTTTAGAAATTAATGATAGTTGCGGTTGATACCATAATTCTAAGCGATTATCCGCAAAATCAGTCCGTAATTGTCTGATCATATTCAATCGCCACTGAGTTTCATCTTCCATTTTAGGATTATAATAAACAAAGTGCTCAATGCGTTTTTTCTTAGCAAGGTTTAAGGCGATATTGATCTTATTTAATATATTAACACCACTATTATCAGCATACTCTTTGGTGCAAAAACCAAAACAAGCGCTAATAGGTAGTTTTTGCTCTCCTGCGCGAAAAGGCTCTTTAAATAATGTAATTAAAGTTTCAGGTGAAATACAACTTGATGAACCAATAACGCCAAAAACATCTGCCCCTACACGTGCTACCACACATTTAGAGTCACAATCACAATTAAACTTCAATATGCGCTTAGCAACAGCAATTAACAGCTGATTACCAATATTTTGCCCTAAAGCATCATTAACATCACTAAAGTGGTTTAAATCAATTAACGCTACAATATCATTTTCACCCGTAGCAAAACCATCAAGTAAACGAACAAACTCTAATCGGTTAGGTAAATTTGTTAACCAATCTTTATAGGCCGCATTATTCAGTTTTTTAAATAAATGAACATTTTCATATCCAACAGCAACACCAGAAATAAACACTTCTAATAATGGCTGTTGGATAGCGCTTAATGGCTCAGTTAGCGTAAGTGCAACCACTGCTCGGTAACCGCCTCTCGCTATATATAAACAAACTAAGTAGTCTGAAAATTGATGCTGTTTGTGAGTAAAACATACTTTAACTAATTGACTAATATGTTCGTTTTTTAACGTGTCTAATTTTTGCCTTGCCAATAACGGAGAAAACCCATGTTGCGCTAAAATATAGAAACTTAAATCATCTGCTCCATTAATAATACCTTGCCCTCTAGCACAGAAAGCACTTTCAATATTTTGAGGGATTAACTCTGAAACTTGTTCAACTACAGATTTACAGTAGTCAATAATAGAGCGCTGCTCTAAAAGTTTTTCTGAGCCAGTGACAATTTTCTCTAAACCTTGTCTACTTTGAGTGACAGTAGATATTTGTTGATAAGAGCGAATGGCAGCATAAACAGTGGTAACTAACTTACGTCGAGTAAGTTCTGTTTTTGTTTTATAGTCATTAATGTCATATTTTTTTATAACACTTTCTTCTGGTGCGTAACCTGGTTGACCTGTTCGTAGTACAATACGAATATCTTGACGATGTAGGATTTCACGAATATGTTTAATAACAATTAACCCCGCGTCATCTGTTTCCATTACAACGTCAAGTAAAATTAATGCTATTTTTTTATTTTGTTCAATAACTTTACAGGCTTCTTGCCCTGAATAGGCGTGAAAATACTCTAAGCGCCGACCTAGTACAGTTAAATCTGATAGTGCTAATTGAGTAACAGAGTGTATTTCAGGATCATCATCAACAATAAGAACTTGCCATGTTTCTTTAGTGCTATCCTCTAAAATTTCATCGTCATCACTATCATCAATAAATAGGAAGTCATCATTTGGATTTTCTGACGCAGGCATACTGTCCTCAAGTGATTGGTGTTACTACAATAATCAAATTAAATATCTGAATTCAAGATATCATTTCATGCTAAAAAACTAATTATAAAGCAACTATAGCTTATAGCCCTCTATTATACTCATTTTTTCTTCGGCTTTGACACTATTTAACACTTGAATTCAAGCAACAATACAATTAACTTTACTGTTTATTAAAAGTTACCTGGAGCATCTTATGGGTTCAGAAAAAACGACACCTGTTATCAGTAATGATAATCGTAATAAAATAATGACCGTTACACCAGGCGAAAATGTTGAACAAAATGCAAAAGAACTTCCTGCCCATAAACAGCTTTTCAAAATAACACAACAGTTTGGTCTTGAAGGGGCTTTATTGCCTATTGAAAAACAAATGCCTATTGAAGACCGTAGCAATAAACGCGCGCGTTTATCTTCTTTACGTAAGCAAAGCAATATTGAAGCAATAATGGAAAAGACTTATCGCTTTTGCACAAATAAAACCATTAATAAAAGAACAGATTTAGATTGGTTTGATCAATTCATCAATTTAGCTGAAGGGGTTAGCAATAATACCATGCAAGATTTATGGGCTAAAATATTGGCGGGTGAATTATCCCGCTCAGGAAGCTATTCACTTAAAGCTTTAAAAGTGTTTCGCGATATGAGCATTGTTGATGCAAAACTCTTGGCCAAAGCTTGCTCTTTAGCCGTCAAAGATCAAAATAAAAAAAACATGAGACTCATTTCTGGAAGCTATCAACAGCCTGGTTTACTCAATTTTTTCAATAAGGAGCGACAACAATACGTTAATCTAAGTCAATTTGGTTTAAATTATGCTGATTTATTATCACTGGCGGATAATCACCTGATTTTTATACAGGAAAATGAATCAAACATGATAACAAATGGGGAACCCATTAACTTTAGCTACAATGGTTTGCCACTTAGTTTAACCAGTAATAAAACCAATGTAAGCTTACAATTTTATAAATTAACCGCTATTGGTGTAGAGTTAGCAAGTCTCATAACTGACAAGGTCAATGATGATTTTTTTGCCCATTTAAAACAACAGTTGAACCACCATTTTATTGTTAATTAAGATGTTGCTCTCTTAACAATAAAATTTCAGGTGATGGAATCATCTTATGCTGATATCGGCTATTGGCCTTCGCAACGATTAACGCGTAACTAAAAGACAAGCTTAATTATATGCCATCACCATCGGTATGTAGGCCACATTCTCTTTGCCCTGCACCAAAACGCGTTTCACTTTCATCCATGCCTAAGGTTAACGGTTTTGTGCTATGTACATCACCAACTGACACATAACCTTGTTCCCATAAAGGGTGATAAGGTAAATCATGCTTAGTTAAGTACTGATGCACGTCTTTATTGCTCCAATCAATAATTGGGTGCACTTTAAAGCGACCACGTAAAATACTTACGACAGGTAAACCTTGGCGATGTGTCGTTTGCTGACGGCGTACACCTGAAAACCAAGTACCGCAGTTTAACTCTGATAAGCCACGCTCTAACGGTTCCACTTTATTTTTACGGTTATATTGCTTTAACGCCTCGTCGTCTTGAGCCCACTGTTCACCATATTTAGCTAATTGCCAAGCAGCGCTTTCAACTGCGCTAAAGACATGTAAATTAAGCTTTAAACGCTCCGCTAAGGCTTCAATAAATTGATAAGTCTCTGGAAACAAATGCCCTGTATCAGTAAGTAATACAGGGATATTAGCATCGACTTGCGTCATCATGTGTAACATCACCGCTGACTGAATACCAAAGCTAGAAGACAATACAAACTGACTAGGCAAATTTTCCATTGTCCATTCAATACGCGCCAGTGGCGTTTTTTGCTCTAAATCATCATTCCACTGTGCAAGCCAAGGCTTGGGTAAAGATGCTGGAAAACGATTGTTTATCTTATTAACATCGGTATTAGTATGGGCATTCACACTCAGTGCTTTATTTGTCGAAAACTGTGCTACCACGTCAGGTTTAGTTGAAATAAGTGAATTAGTCATCATAAAAATCTCTCACGCTTATTTTTACTTCTGCCACGATTTTAGCTCTGATCACAAAATCGCCAAACGCTTCATCTTGATTACGATCCGTTGCCCAGCGAGCAGTTAAACTGTCAATTTCATTCAGGATATCTTGCTCGTTTAAATTTTCTTTATAAAGCTTAGGAATACGTGTGCCGCCTAGATTGCTGCCTAAATACATATTGTACTTTCCTGGCCCTTTACCCACCAAGCCAATTTCAGCCAGCATGGCGCGACCACAGCCGTTAGGACAACCTGTAACTCTTAGAATAATACTTTCTTCGGCTAAATTATTTTTCGCTAGAATAGCTTCAACATCATCAACAAGTTTAGGTAAATAACGTTCTGCTTCAGCCATCGCTAACGGGCACGTAGGAAAAGCAACACAAGCCATTGAGCTTTTACGTTGATTTGATACGCCATCATCAATTAAGCCACTTTCACGGGCTATTTTTTCAATCTGTGCTTTATCTTTTTCTGCAACACCCGCAATAATTAAATTTTGGTTCGCGGTTAAGCGGAAGTCACCTTGGTGGATAGTGGCTATATCACGCATGCCCGTTTTAAGATTTTTATTGGTGTAATCTAAAATACGACCATTTTCTATAAACACGGTTAAATGGTGTTTATTATCAATACCTTTTACCCAACCAATACGATCGCCACGTTCGGTAAATTCGTAAGGGCGACTGTCAGCAAAACTAATACCTGCGCGTTTTTCAACTTCGGCTTTGAATACTTCAATACCGACACGATCTAAAGTATATTTAGTTTTCGCATTTTTACGGTTAACACGATTACCCCAATCACGCTGAGTGGTAACTACCGCTTCAGCAATGGCTAAAGTATGCTCGGCCGCGATAAAACCAAAGTCATCGGCTTTACGTGGGTAAGTACTTTTGTCACCGTGAGTCATGGCTAAACCACCACCGACTAACACATTGAAACCGATTAATTTGCCATTTTCACTGATCGCAACAAAATTTAGATCATTCGCATGAACATCAATATCATTTTGCGGTGGCACAACAACGGTCGTTTTAAATTTACGCGGTAAGTATGAACTCCCTAAAATAGGTTCGTCATTTTCAGTGGTTTCAACTTTCTCTTCATCTAGCCAAATTTCAGCGTAGGCGCGTGTTTTAGGAAGTAAGTGTTCACTTATATCTTTTGCCCACTGGTATGCCTGTTGGTGAATTTCAGATTCAATAGGGTTAGGGGTACATAATACGTTTCTGTTTACATCACCTGCTGTCGCAATAGCATCAATACCGATACTATTTAAGGTTTGATGCATCAATTTAATATTAGGCTTTAAGACACCATGAAATTGAAAAGTTTGTCTAGTCGTTAAGCGAATACTGCCATAAGAAGTATAATCTTCGGCAAATTTATCAATCGCTAACCATTGCTTTGGGGTAATAATACCGCCTGGTAAGCGAGCTCGTAACATAACATTTTGCAACGGTTCTAATTTCTGTTTTTGACGCTCTGCACGAATATCGCGATCATCTTGTTGGTACATGCCGTGTAAACGAATAAGGTGAAAATTATCCGCCGTAAAACCACCCGTAATTCTATCTTTTAAATCTTGTGCAATAGTACCGCGTAAGAAGTTACTTTCAGCTTTTAATCGCTCGTTATCAGATAACTTGCCTTTTACAATTAATTCAGTTGTCATTAGTAAACATCCTTCTGGTAGCGTTTATTGCTACGTAAATCTTTTAAATATTGCTCTGCTTGTTCTGTGCTTAATTGTCCTTGCTCACTAATAACGTCAATAAGCGTTTGATGAACATCTTTCGCCATACGATTAGCATCACCACAAATATATAAATGCGCACCACGTTCAAGCCAAGCAAACACCTCGCTGGCTTGTTCTTTTAATCGGTCTTGCACATAAACTTTTTCAGTTTGATCGCGTGAAAAGGCGACATCCATGCGTGTTAACAAGCCTGATTTAAGGTAATTCTGCCATTCTACTTGATATAAAAAATCTTGAGTAAAGGTTTGATCACCAAAAAACATCCAGTTATCACCTGCTGCCTCTTCTGCTTCACGTTGCTGCATAAATGCTCTAAAAGGAGCAACACCAGTACCTGGGCCAATCATAATAACAGGCGTATTGCTGTCATTTGGCAAGCGGAAGTTGTCATTGTGTTCAACAAAAACACGTATTTTTTGCCCTTCTTCAAGCCTGTTCGCTAAAAAGTGAGATGCTCCACCAAAACGTTGCTGATCATTATTTTCATAATTTACCAAGCCCACGGTTAAGTGTACTTCTTCTTCAACTTCGGCCTGCGCAGAAGCAATAGAATATAAGCGTGGTGTGATTTTACGCAACGCATCAACAAATGTTTGTGGGGTTAGTTCAGTGTTAGCTAAGCGGCTTGAATCGCCAAGGTTAGTTAAGTTAACTACATCAACTATTTGATGGTTACCAGCAAACTCTCTCGTATTGTTTTTGTCTGCAATAAGGGCGAGTAACGTTTCATCACCACTTTGTTTCGCCCAAAACTCAATAAAAGCAGGCGCTGTTTGTGTAATTTCTAAATGGCTAGTTAACGCCTCTTTCAATGATAGATTTTGTTGCTCACCATTGATCTTTAAATTAACGCTTTCATCACCAGTAAAGTTCAGTGAGGTCAATAACTCTGCCACTAGAACACTATCATTTTCAAAATAAACCCCTAGGGCATCACCTGCTTGATAACTTAACCCTGAGTCACCTAAATCAATTTCAATATGACGCACATCTTTAGCCGAATCTCGGCCAGTAATTTTTTGGCTTAATAGAAATTCTGCACTCAGTGGATTTTGCTTACTGTACTGGCTAACGGCTGCGATAGGTAGATCAATAACTGGCGCCAAAGCTGTATCAGCTTGCGTTAATTCATCTTTAAGGTTTTCAACAATACTTAATGTCCAGCTTTCACTGTCGCTATCATAATCAACATCGCAATCAATACGTGGTAGCAATTGTTTTGCACCAAGTGCCAATAAACGCTCATCAAATTCTTTACCTGTTTGGCAGAAAAATTCATAGCTACTATCACCAAGCGCAAGGACGCTATAGCTAAGATTTGGCAATTTAGGGGCTTTTTTACCTAATAAAAATTCATGGAATTCAATTGCATCATCTGGCGGCTCACCCTCACCGTTGGTGCTGGCAACAATTAAAATATGACTTTCATTTTTTAATGCTTTCGCTTTAAAGTCACTGATGTTAATTAACTTAGTTTTAATTCCCACCGCACTCGCACTTTGCTCAACTTGTTTAGCAACACCTTTGGCGTTACCCGTTTGAGAAGCATATAAAATAGTTAAAATTTTCGAGATTGCAGGGGTTGAAGCTAGTGGGACACTTTGACCTTGCTCACTTTTCGCACTAAGATAACCACTAGCCCAAGCCAATTGTAATGCCGAGTAATCGGCGGTAGTTTGTTGTAACAAAGACAGTTGGCTTGCATCTAAAGCACTGCTACTGGCGACTGTTAAGGTGTTTTTTTTAAACATAATTTTGCTCTCATTAATCAATGGGGCAAAGAATAGACAAATTATGACAAAACAAAAAGGAATAGATAGCGATTTTTTATAACTAAAAAGAATAAGCAGCATAGATATGATGGTTAATCTTATCGTTGATCAGTCAATAACAATTCACTTTATTCTCATATTTGATGTTACACTGAAAAAATAAAAAATAATGAGTATCTAGTTGAAATAATATGACTAAAACCACTTCAACACATGAATTATTACTAAACCAAGCTCAACAAGTGTGCATAAAAAAAGGCGCGCGTTTTACCAAAGCACGCGAACAAGTCTTTTTATTATTGGCGAAACATAAAGGTGCCGTTGGTGCTTATGAATTACTTGATGAATTAAAAGAAATAGATGCCTCAGCAAAGCCTGCTACGATATATCGCGCTTTAGACTTTTTATCTAAACAAGGATTTGTGCATAAAATAGAATCCATTAATGCTTTTATTATGTGCCATCACTTCGGTGTTTGTGATCATCCAGTTCAGCTACTTATTTGTGATACTTGTGGTCATGTTGAAGAAATTCAGTCAAATAACTTTGACTTAGCACTTCGCTCCATGGCTGATGCTAATGGTTTTTCTATCAGCCACCAAATTGTAGAAGCCCATGGTACATGCCGTTCATGTACGAATTAAGCCTATTGTCATTAAGTACTGTAATTATCTGTAGGTAGATACCCGTATCACTTAATTGTTGCAATACCCTAACGTAAACTGATACCAAATAATTACGATTATCTGAGTTTTAAAAATAATTAGTGTTGTTTGATTTACATTTGTACTAGAACCATGCAGAATCGAAGTACAAAGATAACTTTATAGCTTGGAAGGCTTCATGAAAGTAGAGTTTATTAACCCATTTTTATCATCAATGTTAAATGTTATGTCTACCATGGCACAAATGGAATTAACCCCAGAAAAACCTAAACTTAAAAAAGACGAAATCGCAAAGGGCGATGTGTCTGGCTTAATAGGTATGGTGAGTCCAGAAACTAAAGGCTCTCTTTCAATTACCTTTGATGAACCTTTAGCCCTTGCTACCATGAAAGGTATGGTAGGTGAGGCGCCTGATACCGTAAATGAAGAGATCACTGATTTAGTAGGTGAAATCACTAATATGGTTACGGGTGGTGCTAAACGAATGCTCAGTGAAAAAGGTTTTGAATTTGATATGGCAACACCTATCGTTGTTTCTGGAAAGTCTCATACCATTCATCATAAATCAAAAGGGCCTGTTGTTATCATCCCTTTGAAAGCCAAAGCAGGTAAAGCTTATATTGAATTCTCTTTTGATGAATAATACCAATCAGACTAACTAAGTGTTCTAATTGCTATAAGACTTTTGATCAACCAATATTAAAACGGTGTTAGCCACCTTAATATTGGTTAATCAGTTCGCTTCTACAGCAATCAGTTTACTTGCAATTATTTATTTTATACCAATCACACTAAATATATGATCCTTTATACTTGTTAAAATCACCAACTAGCGCGTTATTTATTTAATAATTAGAACAACTAGTTAATGAAATAAATGCCTTATATTTGGCGATTTTTCCTACGTATAAAATAGACCCCTAGTTAATGTAATTGGTATTACTTATTCGCCACTCTAAATTTCTTTGCTGCCTGTACCATGTTTTCCAATGCTAGTTTTGTTTCCTTCCAGCCCCGTGTTTTTAAACCACAGTCAGGATTAACCCACAATCTTTCTTTAGGAATATAGCGTTGGGCTTTTTCTAACAAATTAACCATCCACTCAACACTTGGCACGTTAGGCGAATGAATATCATAAACACCTGGCCCTAAATCATTAGGATAAGCTTGCTGCTCAAAAGCATCTAACAAAGCCATATTTGAACGAGAAGTTTCTACCGTTAATACATCGGCATCAAGGGCAATAATAGCAGGTAAAATATCATTAAACTCTGAGTAGCACATGTGCGTATGAATTTGTATTTGCGATGGTGCTTTAGCCGCAGACAAGCAAAATGAAGCGGTTGCCCAATCTAAATAATGCTGCCACTGACTTTGTTTAATGGGCATACCTTCACGAATGGCTGGCTCATCTATTTGAATGATTTGTGTGCCACTAGTAATTAAGTCTTCTACTTCGTCACTAATAGCTAACGCAATTTGTTTTGTTACTTGCTCTCTAGGTAAATCATCACGAACAAATGACCATGCTAAAATTGTAACAGGCCCTGTTAACATGGCTTTTACCGGCTTATTTGTTAACGACTGCGCATAATTAATCCATTCAACCGTCATTGCTTTTTTACGGCTAATATCACCAAAAATAATAGGTGGCTTTACACAGCGTGAACCGTAACTTTGCACCCAAGCAAACTGAGTAAAGGCAACACCTTCAAGTAATTCACCAAAATATTCCACCATATCATTTCGTTCGGCTTCACCATGCACAAGCACGTCTAGCCCTATCGCTTCTTGGCGTTCAATAGCTGCTTTTATTTCTGCTTGGATCAACGCTTGATATTCATTATCATTAATTTCTTGGCGACGCCATTTTGCCCTTACCTCTCTAATATCACCCGTTTGTGGAAATGAACCGATGGTAGTCGTTGGTAATATGGGTAAATTAAGTGCTGTTTGTTGAATAGTTTTACGTTGTTCAAAGCTTTCTTCACGTTGATAATCTTGGCTTGTTAAATTTTCAACACGTTGCTGTACGGCTTTATTATGAATACGTTTCGACACGTTACGCGCAATAGCGGTGCTAGAATATAGGATGAGTTCATCACTATTCTCACGAATAAGCGCCTGCTTTAACAAGCGAAGCTCTTCACATTTTTGTGTTGCAAATGCTAACCAAGATTTAAACGTTTCATCAAGTTTTTGCTCTTGTGTTAAATCAACCGGTGAATGCAGTAGTGAACACGAAGGCGCAAGCCATAAACGCTGACCTAATTGACGATACAACGGTTGTACTTTTTGATAAACCGATACTAAGTCTGTTTTCCAAATATTACGACCATTAATAACCCCTAATGAAATAATCCAGTGAGAAGGTAAACGCTCAATAATATTATTTAGATCATTGTTTTTAGCAATGGTATTTTTAGCGACAGCTTGCTCAGCAACCGTATCTAAATGGACACCATCAAAAGGTAAATCTTTTATTAAATCGATATGGTGATCGATAGATGCAAAATAAGTGGTTAATAATAATTTTAATGTGCCTTTATCCAACGTTTTATAAGCTTGGCTAAAGGCCTGCTGCCATTGTTCATCTAACTCTACCCCTAAAACGGGTTCATCAATTTGTAACCACTCAACGCCTGCCGCTGATAATTGATTTAACACGTGTTGATATCGTGCTAATAATGCAGGTAATAATGCTAGCTTATCTTCGCTTTCTGATGTGTTTTTTTCAATAGCACTACTTTTTACAACACTTAAAAACAAATAAGTAATAGGACCAATCAAAACTACTTTACGCTTATCTGAAACTTTTTTAGCCTCATTAAATTGATTAACCAATGACTCAGCATTAACCTTTGCATTGTCATTATTCACTAAAGCTGATGAAAGCTCTGGCACAATATAATGATAATTGGTGTTAAACCACTTCGTCATGTCACTTGCTGCACACTGACAACCTGTTGGAGCTTGACCACGAGCAACACGAAACTCCTTATCTAGATCATTACTTTGATTATCATCATCTTTTTGACCCTCATGAGCCGTAAAACGTTCCGGTACTAACCCCAATAATAAAGTAGTATTCAGCACGTGATCATAATGCGCAAAGTCACCAACAGGCAACAAATCAATACCTGCATCCTGCTGAATTTGCCAATTTGATGAACGTCGTTCGCTACTTTGCGCTAAAAATTGTGCTTGATTAATATCGCCGCGCCAATACTTTTCTAAAGAAAATTTTAATTCGCGTTTTGCGCCAATGCGCGGAAACCCTAAAGTGTGAATTTGCATAACCTACTCCATTTAATTTTTATTGAATAATTTTTAAACGTCAAACGAAAAAACATATAGACGTCTAGACGTTTGAATGGTTATACTTTAAAAAACACCGCTGTTTAGCACAAGCGCAAAAAATTCATTAGGGGTATGAAAAAAATTCATCATGTTTGAGATTAAACATTTAAGAACACTAACAACATTAGCTGAAACGGGTAATATCAGAAAAACAGCCGAGTTGCTATTCGTCAGTCAATCAGCCCTTTCCCACCAACTGAAAGATTTAGAACAACGGTTAAACGCACAACTTTTTATTCGTAATACATCACCCGTGCAATTCACGGCACAAGGTCAACTGTTACTCACATTAGCCAGTGATATTTTGCCTAAAATAGCAAAAACCGTCAGGGAATTAAAAAATGAAAAAGAGGAGGTATTACAGCTTAATTTAGCCATTACTTGTCATGCTTGTTTTCAATGGTTATTACCGGTTACTGAACAATTTTCAATACGCCAGCCTAATATTAAAATTGAGTTTATCGAGCAAGATTTTGCTAACCAGCATAATCAAAAAAAATCAACGCCAGTTGATCTACTTTTCACCGATGAAAAAATAGAAAATGATGGCTTCACTTACCACGCGCTAGGATCATTTGAAGTCGTTGCCGTGTTAGCTAAACAAAAATTAACGTCTGAAAAATGGGAAAATAAAACGTTTTTAAGTGCTGACGATTTTAGCCAGCACGTTTTACTCACTTACCCTATAAAATTTGAAGAATTAGATATTTTTAAGTTATTTCTGAATAACAACAAACAAAACAAAAGTTTTAAAAATAAAAGCATACAAAGTGAAAAACTAAAAAAGAAAGCGCCCCTACTAAAGCCTAGCTTAATCAAACCCAAAGTCATTAAACAGGTAGCTAATAGTCACATGATATTGCAAATGGTTGCTGCAAATATGGGGATTACCACCCTACCCGACTGGCTAGTAAGTAGTTTAACCAAACAATCACTTGTACAAACTAAACGCATAGGCGAAACAGGTATTTATAAAACCCTTTATGCTCGTTATCAAGCCGATAGCACGTTGGCTGACGTTATCAAACAACTGATACCCCACACGGTTATCGCTTTTAAACATTTATATAATAATTAGTAGATTACAGTATGTTCATAGGTAAAGTTAAACTTTTTGTGGGTTCTCGGTATAAAACACCCTTTGTGACGCTTGCCGGTACATAACGAACGAAGCGAGGCTCAACAAAGGTAAGAGATGTCACTAAGTGCTTTACATGATGATATGTCAGCTTCACTTCGCTCAGAGTAAACGGCATAGATACCCAAGTGGTGTAATAGATTCGATTAGCCTTAATCTTCTTCTAACACATGCGGTCCTGCATAATTATCAAAGCGTGAATATTTACCTTGGAAAGTAAGTGGCACGCGACCGATAGGCCCGTTACGCTGCTTGCCAATAATAATTTCAGCCATGCCTTTGAATTCACTGTCATCGTGATAAACCTCATCACGGTAAATAAACATAATTAAATCAGCATCTTGCTCAATAGAGCCAGATTCACGTAAATCTGAATTAATGGGGCGTTTATCACTACGTTGCTCTAGGCCACGATTTAATTGAGAAAGTGCAACAACAGGTACTTCTAACTCTTTCGCTAGCGCTTTAAGTGAGCGAGAAATTTCTGCGATTTCTAACGTACGATTATCAGAAAATTGCGGCGCACGCATTAATTGTAAATAATCAACCATGATCATAGAAATACCCCCATGATCACGATGAATACGCCTTGCTCTTGCGCGTAATTCAGTAGGTGTCAAACCAGCGGCATCATCAATGAACATTTTACCATTTTCAATGAGTAACCCCATGGTTGAAGACAAACGCGCCCAATCTTCATCATCTAACTGGCCCGTACGAATTTTAGTTTGGTCTATGCGACCAAGAGAGGCCAACATCCGCATCATAATTTGATCTGACGGCATTTCTAAGCTGAAGATCAGTGCTGGTTTATCTTGTGTCATGGCGGCATGTTCAGCCAAGTTCATCGCAAAGGTCGTTTTACCCATCGATGGACGAGCAGCAACAATGATTAAATCAGATTTTTGTAAACCTGCCGTCATTTTATCTAAATCAGTAAAACCACTTGGTACCCCAGTAACACCACCCGTATCGGTTGAGCAAAGTTTTTCAATACGATCAACCGTTTTCTCTAATACCGTATGAAGATTCTCTGGCCCTTCTGATTTACTGGCGCGCTTTTCTGCAATAGCAAACACTTTAGTTTCAGCAAAATCAAGTAACTCCGCGCTACTTCTACCTTGGGTGTCGTAACCTACTTCAGCAATTTCATTGGCAACACTGATCAGTTCACGCGTTACGGCACGCTCACGAACAATGTCAGCATAGGCTGCAATGTTTGCCGCACTTGGCGTGTTATTCATCATTTCAGCGAGATAAACAAAGCCACCCGCATCTTCAAGTTTTTGATCGTTTTCTAATGCTTCAGATAAAGTAATTAAATCAACAGGTTCACCTAATTCAATTAGTGCACCAATTGTTTCAAAAATAAGGCGGTGTGAGCGGCTATAAAAATCACCCGAAACTGCTTTTTCAGCAACCCGATCCCAAGTTTCATTATCAAGCAACAAACCACCTAATACCGACTGTTCAGCTTCAAGTGAGTGAGGTGGTGTTTTCAGTTCATCAATTTGTTTATCTTTAATAAATTGTTTTTCTTTGGCAAATTTACCGAGGGTTCTATTAGCCATTTATGGAGCCTTAGGATAAAGAGTTTTAGAGGATTTTAGAGTGTGTGATTTCAAGGAGACTAATGTAGCAGAAATCTATATCAAATAGACTCATTCAAAAAAATAAAACACAAAAAAAGCGCCAATTGGCGCTTTTTTTCGTTCGGTGTTTAAAAAGTAAAATTTACTTCTTAGAAAGCGCACCAAAACGTTTGTTGAATTTATCAACACGACCACCAGTTTCAGCCGCTTTTTGCTTACCAGTGTAAAATGGGTGACATGCAGAACATACGTCTAAGTGAATGTCTTTAGCTGCAGTTGAACGAGTTGTAATCACATTGCCACAAGAACAAGTTGCTTTAAACTCAACATATTTAGGATGAATACCGTCTTTCATGGGAACCTCTATCTCTTTCGAGAAAATGGGCGCATCGCCACTTAGCCGTTCATGAGTAAAATACTAACCCAAACGCCAAGTACCATACGAAGTTAAAATTAATGGGGGCGAATAATAAAGGATTGCTGTTATGACTGCAAGTATGAACGCAATAAAAAGGCTTAAAAATTATTACCTTTCTTATGGCTTAAATATAACGATTAATAAACCGTAACTTTTACGCTAATATACTCATTCGCTGAATTTTAATTTGTTTCTGTAATATCCTTTCACCTAAGTTGCGTTTATCAATAAAGACAACATTGAAGCCGCTGTAAGTGAATAACTGAACGTTTACTTTGCTCTGGTCCTTTAATGTCTGTATCGCACAATAAAAATCACTATGTAAAAGTGGCTATTCCAGTTCCTATGCGCCAGCTTTTTACTTATCAAGTACCAGAAGAAATGCAAAACCCTGCGATACAAATAGGTGAGCGAATTGCCGTTGGTTTTGGCGCTAGAAAAGTGATTGCGATTGTTATTGCTGTTACTGATGAATGCGATATAGATAAGAAAAAAATTAAAACGATTGCTCAGCGATTAAATGACAACTTTAATTTAAGTACTTCTTTAGTTCATTATTTACAATTATGTGCTAATTATTATCACCACCCGATTGGTGATGTTTTTCAGCAAGCTTTACCTAAATTATTACGACAAGTTAACAATTTAGACCGGCAACCGCCTATGGTTTGGCGCAGTATGCAACGAGCTGCACCAACAAAAGCTATCATAAAAACCATAACAGCTACGTTAACTAAACTTGAACGTAAAGCACCCAAACAATTTTCGCTTTATCAATTAATAACTAAACACCACGGCATTAGTTGGGCAGAACTACGTACCTTAGGGTATAGCAAAACACAACTTAACGCGCTAACAGCTAAAGAACTTATTGAAGAAACAGAACAAACCTCCGTTAAGTTCGCTTGGCAAGCACAAGCGTTAACGCACGACAATAAACAAAGACTATCAACCGAACAAGCGGTGATAGTGGCGGCTATTAATCAATCAATTACGCAGTTTTCTTGTCATTTAATTGATGGCGTTACGGGCTCTGGCAAAACGGAAGTTTATCTTCAAGCCATGGAGAAAGTGCTCGCAAACAATAAACAAGTGCTAGTTATAGTCCCTGAAATTGGCTTAACACCACAAACTTTGTTACGTTTTGAACAACGATTTAATGTACCCATTAGCTTACATCATTCTAATTTAAACGACACCGAACGGTTAGACACTTGGTTAAATGCCCAGCAAGGTAGCGCGGCTATTATTATAGGCACTCGTTCAGCCGTTTTTTCACCCTTACACCAGTTAGGAATGATTGTTGTTGATGAAGAGCACGACAGTTCATTAAAGCAGCAAGACACTTTTCGTTATCACGCCAGAGATATTGCTATTTTACGCGCCAAGCAGTTAAATATACCTATTATTCTGGGTAGTGCTACCCCGAGTTTTGAATCGTTGCAAAACGCTCTGTCAGGTAAGTACCAATACCATCAATTACGTCAACGTGCAGGCAAAAGCATTAAAGCGAAAATAGCGTTAATTGATGTTGCCAAGCAGCAAATGGAATTTGGCTTATCGGGCACTTTAAAGCTTGAAATGAAGCAAACTTTAGCGCGTGGTGAACAAGTTTTAGTTTTTTTAAATCGCCGAGGCTACGCACCAGCAATAAACTGTCAAGAATGTCACTGGCTTTGTGATTGTCCTCGTTGCGATAAACCTTATACCTTTCATCAAAAACAGCAGCTATTAATTTGTCATCACTGTGGGAGTCAAAAGCGAGTACCGGCACAATGCCCAAGTTGTGGCAGTGTTCGTATTGCTCCTGTTGGTCAAGGTACAGAGCAATTGGAACAACGTATTAGTGAGCTTTTTCCTGAGGTAAGTGTGGTCAGAATTGACAGAGATAGCACTCGTAAAAAAGGCGAATTAACTAAGTTATTACAAGAAATCACCGAGAAAAAACACCAACTATTAATTGGCACACAAATGCTCGCTAAAGGTCATCACTTTCCTGATGTAACCTTAGTTGCCGTACTTAACGGTGATGGCGCATTGTTTAGTTTCGATTTTCGCGCTAGCGAGCAAATGGCACAGCTACTTATTCAAGTGGCGGGTCGTGCGGGTCGTGCGAGTAAACCAGGTAAGGTGTTAGTACAAACGAGTTACCCTGATCACCCTTTATTGCAAGACTTGGTACATAATGGCTATCAACACTTTGCTAAACAAGCGTTAATTGAACGCAAACAAGCATTATTGCCACCGTTTAGTTTTCAGGCGCTCATTCGCGCAGAAGCTAATTACCCTAGTTATCCTGAAAAATTTTTGCGCGTGTTAACTGAGCTGCCACTAGTGAATTGTCAGCTTGCTGGCCCTGTTCCTGCAGCGATGGAGAAGAAAGCAGGAAAGTTTCGCTACCATTTAATTATTCAAGCAAAAACACGAAAAAATTTACATTTAGCAATCTTGCAATTATTAAACCAAATACCGAATAATGCGTGGCAAAGCAAAGTTCGCTGGAGTTTAGATATCGACCCTATTGATTTAAACTGGTAAGCCGTTAGAATACATAAAACTTCCCAAAACTCTCCTGTTGTTCATGTCAAATCAAGATTATATTTCTCGCACACCGCCAAATAAAAAAAAGAATAATCCTTACAAAAAAAATTCAAAGGCTAATGCTGTGCCAAAATTAAATATTAAAATCAAACTTATGGGGTTGTTAGCGCTTATTTTGCTGGTTAGTTTTATTTATAGTTTATGGTTATTAAAAACCAGTTCAAGTACTAAAACGCCCAATGAAGCTAAACAAATAACAAAATCCGTCAACGTTGAAAAAGCATTGCCTAAACCACCAAAAGAAAAATGGAAATATGTCAACGGCTTAAAGACTAAGGAAGTCAAAGGCGGGGAATACGAAGTAAAGAGTAAAGGTCCTTACAAAATGCAGTGTGGTTCTTTTAAAACACGCAACCAAGCTGAGTCTTTAAAGGCACAAATAGCCTTTGTTGGTATTGAAAGCAAAATTCAAACAGCACAAGGTAAGCACAATATGTGGTACAAAGTAGTTTTAGGTCCATACGCTCGTAAACGTATCGCTGAACAAAATAAACACAAGTTACGCAATAATAAAATTAATGGTTGCCAAATTTGGTTATGGAAATAATTTAGCTTCCTCCTTGAAAATTTAGTATTAACCCCTATTTTAGTTACATCAAAAAATTATTTAGATTGGAGTGAATATGACTACTATCGTGTCAGTTAGGCGTAATGGTAAAGTTGCCATCGGTGGAGATGGCCAAGTATCACTGGGTAATACGGTAATGAAAGGCAACGCTAAAAAAGTTCGCCGTTTATATAATAATAAAGTATTGGCCGGCTTTGCTGGCGGTACTGCTGATGCTTTCACTTTATTTGAGCGTTTCGAAAGTAAATTAGAGCAACATCAAGGTCATTTAACGAAAGCCGCAGTAGAACTTGCTAAAGACTGGCGCAGTGATCGCGCATTACGAAAGCTTGAAGCTTTATTGGCTGTTGCTGATGAAACGGCTTCCTTAATTATTACGGGAAATGGCGATGTGGTACAACCCGAACATGATTTAATTGCCATTGGTAGTGGCGGTAACTTTGCCCAATCAGCCGCGATAGCCTTATTAGAAAATACAGAATTATCTGCCAAAGAAATTGTTGAAAAATCATTAACCATTGCTGGTAACATTTGCGTATTTACCAACCAAGAGCACACTATAGACGAACTATAAAAGCCTGTTAAACGTTGCAAACGACAAATGGTATGACGAAAAACAACTAGAATAGATAAGTATAAGATTAAGGAAAAATTATGTCAGATATGACTCCCCGCGAAATTGTTCATGAATTAGACAGCCATATTATTGGCCAAAGTGATGCCAAGCGTGCCGTTGCTATTGCCTTAAGAAATCGTTGGCGCCGTATGCAGCTTAATGAAGCGCTGCGTAATGAAGTAACACCCAAAAATATATTAATGATTGGGCCAACAGGTGTTGGTAAAACTGAAATTGCCCGTCGTTTAGCAAAATTGGCACGCGCTCCCTTCATTAAAGTGGAAGCGACAAAATTTACCGAAGTGGGCTATGTTGGTAAAGAAGTAGAAACTATTATTCGTGATCTTGCTGATATGGCCATTAAAATGGTCAAAGAAGATGAAATGAACCGCGTTAAACACTTAGCCGAAGAAGCGGCAGAAGAACGTATTTTAGATGTTTTATTACCACCTGCACGTGACGGTTTTGGTAATGATGAAGCCAGTGAAGAAAGTAATACTCGCCAAATATTCCGTAAGAAATTACGCGAAGGAAAGTTAGACGACAAAGAAATTGAATTAGATTTAGCGGCACCACAAATGGGCGTTGAGATCATGGCTCCTCCTGGCATGGAAGACATGACTTCACAGTTACAAAGCATGTTTCAAAATATGTCGAGTGAAAAAACGAATAAACGTAAGCTAAAAATTAAAGATGCCTTCAAAGCTTTGCAAGAAGAAGAAGCGGCTAAAATTGTTAATCAAGACGATATAAAACAAAAAGCTATTTATGCTGTTGAGCAAAATGGTATTGTGTTTATTGATGAAATTGACAAAATCTGTAAGCGTGCAGACTCAAATAGTGGCGGTGATGTTTCTCGTGAAGGCGTGCAAAGAGATTTACTTCCACTCGTTGAAGGCTCAACCGTTAGCACTAAACATGGCATGATTAAAACCGATCACATTTTATTTATCGCTTCTGGTGCTTTTCAAATGGCAAAACCATCTGATTTAATCCCTGAATTACAAGGCCGTTTACCTATTCGTGTTGAGTTAAAAGCATTAACCGCTGATGATTTCATTCGTATTTTAACCGAACCTTTCGCTTCATTAACTGAACAATATATTGCTTTGCTAGGCACTGAAGGCGTAAATATTGAATTTAGTAATGACGGTATTAAAGCCATTGCGAATGCTGCTTGGCAAGTAAATGAAACGACAGAAAACATCGGGGCAAGACGCTTGCACACGATGATGGAGCGTTTAACAGAAGAGCTATCTTTTCATGCAGACCAACGTACAGGCGAAACGATTGTTATCAATAAAGAATATGTAGATAAAACATTAAGTGATGTGATAAAAGATGAAGACTTAAGCCGCTTTATTCTTTAGTTATTATTTTTCCTCATCACCTTTAACGATTACCTTTAACGCTCATTTATTTGCAAATATGAAGATTACTCAATTTAGTATTGATAATACAAAAAAAAGCCTCACTATTCATTTTATGAATGGTGAGGCTGTGCCATTAAGTTTTGAGTATTTACGTGTTTTATCGCCCTCTATCACCGCAACAAAAGCACAATCATCAATTGTTGCTCATAAAAAACGGGTCGTGTTAACCGCAATTGAAAATGTCGGTAAACACGGTTTTAGGTTATTATTTAATGATGAGCATTACGCAATATATTCTGAGGAGTATTTAATTTTACTTAGTCAAGAATTTCAGCCGCGCTGGCATAACTATATCGCCGAACTCAAAGCGTCGGGTCAATCACGAGAAGAAATGATAAACATCACTCAACTTTAACCTTATTTTCGCGTTCATTTACTTTGTTAATCGATACAAAAGTAACTTAATCACCACCTACCGCGTTACTTATTTAATCATTAACGCTGCATGATCATAGTTAATGAGACACTACAGAAACATGCTTCTCTGAACAACGAGTTGATAAAACAGATCCTCTACTAAATGAAATGAACATAATACCCCTGGTCTAACTTATACCCGTGCCACCTTAAGATATGAGTATTATGGTTGTAAATTCAATGTTCAATAACATAAAAAAACCGCGCCTTTTGCAAGGCGCGGTTTTTATTTTGCATGTTGTTTCTAGCTTTTGCTAGAAACAATCTACACATTACAGTTTATCAGCTAGCATCCGAACCTAAATCAGCACTTAAGGCATCCGCTAATGCTTCAGCCGCTTCATCGGCTGATACTGTAGTATCTTCCGCCGTTTTAGCTTTAGCAGCAGCTTTCGCTTTAGCGCGTTCTTGATGATACGCATAACCTGTTCCTGCTGGAATTAAGCGACCAACGATTACGTTTTCTTTCAAACCTCGTAAGCCATCTTTCTTACCTGCAACAGCAGCTTCGGTAAGCACACGTGTTGTTTCTTGGAAAGAAGCAGCAGAGATGAATGATTCAGTTGCTAATGAGGCTTTAGTGATACCCATCATTTGCATTTCATATTCAGCTGGTTGCTTGCCTTGCTCTTCAAGTTCACGGTTTGATATATTAACGCGCGCTACTTCAACTTGTTCACCTTTAAGGAAGTCAGAATCACCCGCATCAAGAATTTCACACTTACGGATCATTTGACGAACGATAACTTCGATGTGTTTATCGTTTATCTTAACACCTTGTAAGCGGTAAACTTCTTGTACTTCGTTCACAATGTAGTTTGCAACAGGTGCAACACCACGTAAACGTAAGATGTCATGTGGAGACTCAGGGCCGTCGGCGATAACTTCACCTTTTGCAACTGATTCACCTTCAAACACGTTTAATTGACGTGTTTTCGGGATCATCTCTTCATATACATCACCGCTAGGCTGAGTAATTAATAAGCGAACTTTACCTTTTGTTTCCTTACCAAAACCGATAATACCTGTTTTTTCAGCAAGAATAGCAGGTAGTTTAGGCTTACGTGCTTCAAATAAATCAGCAACGCGTGGAAGACCACCGGTAATATCGCGTGTTTTTGAACTCTCTTGCGGTATACGTGCAAGTGCATCACCAATGCCAACATCTGCACCATCTTCTAGGTTAACAATGGCATTACCTGGTAAGTAGTACAATGCTGGAATTTCAGTACCCGCAATCATCACATCTTTACCTTTGGCATCAACTAATTTCAATGCTGGGCGCATTTCTTTACCCGTTGCATTACGTTGAGCAGCATCAGTAATAACAATGCTTGATAAACCTGTTAGCTCATCTGTTTGGCGAACCATCGTTACGCCATCAACTAAGTCAACAAATTGCACTTTACCTTTTACTTCCGTGATAATTGGATGCGTATGCGGGTCCCAGTTAGCAATAGTATCGCCAGCCTTAACTGCTTCACCATCGTTTTTAGACAGTACCGCACCGTAAGGTACTTTGTAGTTTTCAGTAACACGGCCCATTTCATCAATAATAGTTAACTCTGATGAACGTGAAGTGATAACAATGTGCTTATCATTGTTCGTTACAAACTTCGCATTTTGTAATTTCAACGTACCCGTATTGTTAACTTGTACACTGTTCTCAGCAGTAGCACGCGATGCAGCACCACCAATGTGGAACGTACGCATAGTAAGCTGTGTACCTGGTTCACCGATAGATTGTGCTGCCACAACACCAATCGCTTCACCTTGATTGATCATATGACCACGAGCTAAATCACGGCCGTAACAATGCGCACAAATACCAAAGTCAGTTTTACAGGTAATAATTGAGCGAACTTTAATTTGATCCACTGAATTGTCTTCAATAACATCACAAAGTGCTTCATCAATTAAGGTATTACGAGGAAGTAACACTTTTTCTGTGCCTGGAATTAATACATCTTCACAAACTACACGACCTAATACGCGTTCACGTAGTGGTTCAACAACATCACCACCTTCAATCAATGGCGTCATCATCAAGCCATCTGTCGTGCCACAGTCATGATTAGTTACCACTAAATCTTGGGCAACATCAACTAAACGACGTGTTAAATAACCCGAGTTAGCTGTTTTCAATGCTGTATCGGCCAAACCTTTACGCGCACCATGAGTAGAGATGAAGTATTCAGATACGTTCAAACCTTCACGGAAGTTAGCTTTGATTGGTGTTTCAATGATTGAACCATCTGGTTTAGCCATCAAGCCACGCATACCCGCTAATTGACGAATCTGAGCCGCACTACCACGAGCACCTGAATCGGCCATCATAAAGATTGAGTTGAAAGAATCTTGTTCTTCCATTTCGCCATCTTTATTTTTAACCATTTCTTTTGATAAATTATCCATCATCGCTTTCGATACTTTTTCGTTCGCAGACGACCAAATATCAATGACTTTGTTGTACTTCTCACCAGCAGTTACAAGACCTTGGTCAAACTGTGCCTGAATTTCAGCGACTTCAGCTTCTGAATCTTCAATAATGGTATATTTAGCATCAGGTATTACCATGTCATCAATACCAACGGAAGCACCAGCAATCATTGCATAATGGAAACCGGTGTACATAATCTGATCGGCAAACATAACCGTCGCTTTTAAACCTAGATTACGGTAAGCATGGTTAATCAATTTAGAAATAGGCTTTTTACCTAAAGGTTGATCGATTAAATCGTATGGCAACCCTTCAGGACATGCTTGCCACATAATGGCACGACCAACAGTGGTATCACGCAATGTAGTTATCGCTTCAATTTCACCGTCAGCATTTTTTACATGCTCAGTGATACGTACTTTTACGCGAGCGTGAAGTTCAGCAGCACCTGTACGGTATGCTTTTTCAACTTCTTCAGCGTCAGCGAATATCATGCCTTCACCTAAACCATTAACACAATCACGCGTTAGGTAATAAAGACCTAAAACAACATCCTGTGAAGGAACAATAATAGGCTCACCGTTTGCTGGTGCTAGTACGTTATTGGTTGACATCATCAACGTACGCGCTTCCATTTGTGCTTCGATTGTCAACGGTACATGTACCGCCATTTGGTCACCATCGAAATCGGCATTGTATGCCGCACAAACTAACGGGTGAAGGTGAATGGCTTTACCTTCAATCAATACGGGTTCAAACGCTTGGATACCTAATCTATGTAGTGTCGGTGCACGGTTAAGCATTACCGGATGTTCACGAATGACTTCATCCAGTACATCCCAAACTTCTGCGCCTTCACGTTCAACTAATTTTTTAGCGGCTTTAATAGTCGTCGCTAAACCACGACGCTCTAATAGACCGTAAATAAATGGTTTGAATAATTCTAAGGCCATTTTTTTCGGTAAACCACATTGATGCAGTTTAAGTGTTGGACCAACCGTGATAACAGAACGACCAGAATAATCAACACGCTTACCAAGTAAGTTTTGACGGAAACGCCCTTGCTTACCTTTGATCATATCAGCAAGTGATTTAAGAGGACGTTTGTTAGAACCTGTAATTGCGCGACCACGACGACCGTTATCTAATAAGGCATCAACAGATTCTTG
>JQIA01000295.1_pt1 | contig 24425 bp, 27 predicted proteins | sample 811431 | NCBI WGS metagenome assembly JQIA01 (sample SAMN02998118, study PRJNA258478) | marine sediment metagenome | biome: marine; feature: seafloor; material: sediment; isolation source: oil-polluted sediment collected from 3 locations (0.5 km, 0.7 km and 0.9 km)... | place: USA: Gulf of Mexico ...
ATCTTAATTATATTTACAGGCAAAAGTATAAAATATAGTCATGATTGCAAATTTTTTTAATAAAACTAAACCCATAACTACATTAAGTTTAATTGTTTTATTAGGAATATACTATATAAGTGCTGTTTTTATAAAAGATAGTGAGTCTCTTTCAGTTATACTTTTAATTAAAAAATTAGGCTTTTTCTTATGGCTAATACCTCTTTTATTAATTTTTAATTTTATCATTCAAAAAAATAAATTAAGTAGCGATAATTCATACGCACTGCTTTTAGTTGTATTATTATTAGGAACTTTCTACGAATCTTTTTTATCTAATTTTATAGTTTTCTCAAATATAGCATTGTTGTTAAGCTATCGAAAAATATATAGTTTAAGAAGTGGTATCAATACTAAAATGAAGTTATTTGATGCAGCTTTTTGGATTGGAATTTCTACATTAATTTATTCTTGGAGTATTTTATATCTTCTTTTAATTTATATTGGACTTTTAATATATGAAAAAGTAAGTGTAAAAAACTTGCTAATACCAATTGTTGGATTTGTGACTCCAATAGTTATTTTTTTTACGTACCACCTCTATTTTGAAAGTCTGCACATTTTTTATAGTAGCTTTAACTTTGATTCAAGGATAAATTTCAGGAGTTATTATTCGTTACAATTTATGATTCCAATACTATTTTTAGGAGTTATTTTAGGATGGTCAATACTTACCGTTACACCTAGAATAGTCTTAATAAGTAACAATTTAAAACTGTCATGGAATGTTATTCTAAACCACCTGCTAATTTCAATAGTAATTGTAGGATTTTCACCTATAAAAAACGGTTCTGAATTGTTTTATTTAGTATTTCCAACGGTAATAATAATTACAAATTTTATACAAAAAAGTAAATCATCATTTTTTAAGAACTTAATACTTTATTTGTTCTTACTAATATCGATAAGTGTATATTTTTTATAATTTTTCACCAAAAGCCAAATCGCCGGCATCTCCTAGGCCGGGGACAATGTACCCTTTATCATTCAATTTATCATCTACAGTGGCAATCCATAACTCAGTAGTTGATGGAAAATGTTTTTTAATTAATTCTATGGCGTCAGTGGAACCAATTACACAGGCTAATATAATTTTTTTAGGTGTTCCATGATTTTTTAATCCTTCAAAAACACTTACAATAGATTGACCTGTAGCCAGCATTGGGTCTGCTAAAATTAGCGTTTTTCCTTCTAAACTAGGTGAGGCAAAGTATTCAACTTTTATTTCAAATTCAGTTTTATTGATGTGTTTTCTATATGCTGAAATAAAAGCGTTTTCAGCATCGTCAAAATAATTTAATAAACCATTGTGCAAAGGCAATCCAGCTCTTAAAATAGAACATAAAACAATATCATTTTTTGGAATTGGAACTATTTTGGTGCCTAACGGAGTAGTAACAGCCTTATTTTCGTAATTTAAAGATTGACTTAATTCATAAGCTAAAATCTCACCAATACGCTCAATATTTCTTCTAAAGCGCATTGAATCTTTTTGAACTTCTACATCTCTAATTTCAGAAATGAATTTATTTAATAGTGAATTTTTAGTATCTAAAGTGTGGACAATCATCTTGAATTATTTTATGCAAAAATAACATATTATAATTATAAAATTTAAGATATTTGAATCTTAATCAATCTTAACTATTATTGGTTAATTAAACCTCTATTGTTGAGAGCTGTCTAACTGTAAAACAATCACAAATTATGAATAGGGTTTTTAGCCTTTGTTTATTGATTTTATTTCAATATAGTTGCAGTGATGGAGGAAATGAAGAAGAAATTATTATTCAAGATTTAAACAGTACTGTTCAATATAAGGGTGTAGACAATACAGATCCTAATTTTTTAAGCTTAGATATTTATTATACATCTGAAATGGATAATTTGAAACCAGTTGTTATTTATATTCATGGTGGAGGTTGGAGTATAGGAGATAAATCAAACAGTTTAGAAAATAAAATTAGGTTGTTCCGTTCTCTTAATTATGTATTTATTAGTGTTAATTATAGATTGAGTCCCTTCCCATTTGATATCAATAATGAAGATAGGATAATGTATCCAGACCATAATAATGATGTTGCAGATGCTGTGAAATGGATTTATGACACTATAGTTGACTATGGTGGAAATAACAACAAATTGGTATTGCTAGGGCATAGTGCAGGTGCACACTTAGTTTCATTAACAGGAACCAATTCTAATTTTTTAGAGCAAAGAGGACTGTTTCTTTCAAACATAAAAGGGGTAGCAACTATTGATACTGAAGGATACGATGTACTTGCTAAAACAACCGAAGGAGATGAAATGTATATAAATGCATTTGGCACTAATTTAGTGAGTAACACAGATGCTTCTCCAATAAGCAATATTTTTTCAGAACAAAATTACCCAAAGTTTTTTGTTGCAAAACGAGGGATCGATATTAGAGTAAATTTGGCAAATGAATTTATTAATAAATTAAAGCTTGCAGGAGTACAAGTAGCTGAAGTAGATGGAAGTATCTATACTCACGAAGAAATAAATACCGCAATTGGAGCAGAAAATGAAACTTTGATTACCGAACCGTTAAAGGAGTTTTTAAAAAGTTGTTTCCAATAATCACTTAAGTACAATCAAAAATTTTCTGAACAACTTTATCAGGAGAAATACTTTTCATAACATCCTCATAACCTTCATACACTTTGTTGCCATAAATAGAGCAAGGAATGTTAGGGTATTTTTTTAAATCTGGTAAAATGGCATTTCCAAAAGGTTGATTGAAAGGTGCAAATCCCGTAAAAGGATGTGTAATTCCCCAAATGGTTATGGTGTTAACACCTAGCATAGCAGCAAAATGTGCGTTTCCAGAGTCCATACTCACCATACAATCTAAATTTGAGATCAGGTTTAGTTCTTGGGTTAATTTTATTTTCCCTGCAACATTCAATATGTTGGAATTATTGCTGGCAATTTTTTCTAAAAGATCCACTTCTTTTTTACCACCTCCAAACAATAAAATTTTTAAATTTTGTTGCGTTAATTGGGCTATAACTTCCTCCATTAAATCTATTGGATACATTTTAGAGTTATACTGTGCAAAAGGGGCAATACCAATCCAAGTCGATTTTTTTTCTCCTGTTATGCTTATAACTTCTTGTGATAATGCTTGCTTTGAGGGATATTCATGAGTCGAAATATCCAATTTAAAACCCAAGTTTCGAAAAACATCAGCATATCTTTCATGAGTTGTTTTCAGCTGTTTAAACACCTTGTTTTTTATTCTTGTCAAGGCACGTTTTTCACTTCGGCCTTTATCAATAAACGAAACCTTAATTGATGATATCTTAAAAAAAGTTCTTAAAATTTTAGAACGCAAAACATTGTGTAAATCGGCAACAGCATCAATATTTAATAATTTCAACTCTTTAAATAGTTTGTACAATCCAACAAAACCTTTGTGTTTTCCGTTTACATCTGCCGCATAAAAAGTAACATTTTCAATGTTATTAAATAAAGGTTTTAAAAAAGCTCTAGAAAGAACTGTAATTTTTACGTCTGGATGTTGTTTTACAAATGCACGTAGCACTGGAGCCGACATTGCAACGTCTCCCATTGCAGATAATCGTATTACTAAAATATGTTGACTTTTATTCAAAATAATAAATTAAGAATTGTAAAAGTAGTATATTAAATACTATTTTTAAAATCCGTAAATTTGCGTAAATTTTAGAATTAAATGATACAATCAATGACTGGATACGGTAAATCCGTATTGCAACTCTCCACTAAAAAAATTACGATTGAATTAAAATCGTTAAACAGTAAAAATCTAGATTTAAACGTTCGCATTCCATCTTATTACAGGGGAAAAGAATTAGATATTCGTAAAAAACTGGCCACAGCATTGGTAAGAGGTAAAATTGATTTTTCAATTTATATTGAGAATAATGGAGGAGAAGTTTCATCTAGAATAAACGAAATAGTGGTAAAAGAATATATGAGCCAACTAAAAAAAGTTGTTGATTCAAATGAAATTGAGCTTTTAAAAATGGCTGTTCGATTACCAGATTCTTTAAAAACTGAACGAGAGGAATTAGATGAAAAGGAATGGGAGCAAATAGAAGGTGCTATAAATGATACTATTAAAAAAATTATTGAGTACCGAAGTGATGAGGGAGAAGCATTAAATGCCGATTTTATTTTAAGAATTTCTAATATTAAAAATTTATTAGAAAAAGTTATTGATATAGACCCTAAGCGTATTGAACATGTGAAGGATAAATTAAATAAAGCTATTGCTGAACTTGAAGTTAAAATCGATGATAATAGGTTTGAACAAGAACTCATTTACTACATTGAAAAATTAGATATTACGGAAGAAAAAGTTCGATTAAAAAATCATTTGGAATATTTTATAAAAGAATTGAATTCAGCTGATTCAAATGGAAAAAAATTAGGATTCATCACACAAGAATTAGGGCGAGAAATAAATACGATTGGTTCAAAATCTAATTTTGCAGATATGCAGAAAATAGTAGTGCAAATGAAAGATGAATTGGAAAAAATAAAAGAACAAAACCTAAACGTTTTATAAAATTTATATTCAGTGAAAAAAGAGGGGAAATTAATCGTTTTTTCAGCACCTTCAGGCTCGGGTAAAACAACTATTGTACATCATTTATTAAAGCAGTCAGCATTAAATTTAGATTTTTCAATCTCTGCAACCTCACGTGAAAAAAGAGGAACTGAAGTACATGGAAAAGACTACTATTTTATTTCGTTAAAAGAGTTTCAAGAACATATTAATAATAACGATTTTATTGAATGGGAAGAAGTCTATTCAACGAATTTTTACGGTACTTTGAAAAAAGAAATTGAACGAGTTTGGGGATTAGGAAAACATGTGATTTTTGATATTGATGTGGTTGGAGGACTAAGAATTAAAGAAAAATTTCCTGAACAAACATTGGCTGTATTTGTACAACCACCTTCAATAGAAGAGATGGAGCGAAGGCTGAGAAATAGAAATACAGATAGCGAAGCAAAAATACAAGAGCGTGTTATTAAAGCGGAGAAAGAACTTAAATATGCTAAAGAATTTGACGTAATTTTAGTAAATAACGACTTAAATACTGCAAAAAATGACGCATACAAATTAGTAGAAAATTTTATAAAATAGATGAAGGTAGGACTGTTTTTTGGAACTTTTAATCCAATTCATATTGGGCATATGATTATTGCAAATTATATGGTTGAATTTTCTGATTTGGATGAAGTTTGGTTTGTTGTAACTCCTCTAAGCCCATTTAAGAAAAAAGCTACATTGTTAGAGAATCACCATAGATTAGCAATGACAAGTATTGCTGTAGAAAATTACCCAAAGCTAAAGACATCTGATATTGAATTTAACCTTCCTCAGCCAAATTATACGGTAAATACATTGGCGCATATTGAAGAAAAGTTTCCAAAGTATCAATTTTGTTTAATTATGGGAGAAGATAATTTGAAAGGATTTCATAAATGGAAAAATTATGAAATAATACTTCAGAATTATGAACTATATGTGTACCCACGAATTTCTGATGGAAAAACAGGAAAGCAGTTTTCTGAACATCAAAAAATTCATAAAATAAATGCACCTGTAGTTCAAATATCATCAACATTGATTCGAAAATCTATTCAAGATAAAAAAGATATAAGCACTATGTTACCAGCAAATGTTTGGAAATATATTGACGAAATGAATTTTTATAAGCTGTGAATTTGACTAATTTTTAATACCCATTAACGAGCAGATTGAAATTATTTAAATTAAATTTCGTTGTATATTTGTTTCAAGCAGAAATATGAAAAAAAAACAAAAAAATAAAGAAAAATTTAGACAGAAATTAATTCATAAATACCGTTTGGTAATTTTAAATGAAGATACGTTTGAAGAAAAACTTTCATTTAAACTAACGAGGCTAAACGTATTTATTTTGGGTAGCATCTTTTCTATACTTTTAATTGTGGGTACTATCTTTTTGATAGCGTTTACACCTTTACGAGAGTATATTCCAGGATATTCTTCCACTAAACTGAAAAGAGAAGCTACAAACTTGGTTTATAAAGCAGATTCACTTCAAAAGGTTTTAGAAGTAAATAACTTATACATTCAAAAAGTTAGAGCGTTATTAACTGGTGAAATTTCAGAAGTACTTTTTGATAAAGATTCTGTATTACAAGCTATTCAATATGACAAAGATACGTTCAATTTAGAACCATCGGAGATAGATATAGAGTTTAGGCAAGAAATTGAAAGTACTGATAGATATAGTATTTTTAATGAAGCGACTAAAAATGTTGATATAGTATTTTTTGCACCAGTAGTTGGGACTTTAACAGATGGTTATGATCTGGAAAAGAAACATTTTGCGGTAGATATAGCCGTAGAAATGGGAACTCCTGTAAAATCTGTTGCCGATGGAACTGTAATTTTTGCTGAATGGACTGCAGAAACAGGAAATGTAGTTATTGTAAAACACGCAAGTGGATTTATTTCAATATATAAGCATAACACAGCATTGCATAAACACCAAGGAGATTTGGTAAAATCGGGAGAAGTGATTGCTTCGGCAGGAAACTCTGGAGAATATAGTACTGGGCCGCATTTACATTTTGAGTTGTGGAATGAAGGTTATCCAGTAGACCCAGTTAATTATATTGATTTTGAATAGAAATGAGCATTAAATCTACTTTAGCAAAACCATTTGCAAAACGAGTTGCATCAAAATTTTACAAGCAAAGTAATAATGCAATAAAAGTTCAACAAAAATTATTGAAATCATTAATCTTACAGGCCAAAGAAACGAAGTTTGGAGAAGACCATAATTTTAGTGATATTCAATCGTACGAAGATTTTAAAAAGCAAGTTCCTGTTCGTGATTATGAGGCGCTTAAACCTTATGTAGAAAAAGTTGTTGCTGGCGAATCAGATATTTTGTGGAAAGGGAAACCATTATATTTCGCTAAAACGTCAGGAACTACTTCAGGCGCAAAATATATTCCACTTACTAAAGAATCTATGCCAATGCATATTAGTGCAGCTAGAAACTCGCTACTTATGTACATTGCAGAAACTAAAAAAACATCATTTGTAGATGGTAAAATGATTTTTTTACAAGGAAGCCCAGAGTTGGAAGAAAAAAATGGTGTAAAAGTAGGGAGGCTTTCAGGAATTTCAGCACATTACATTCCACAATACTTAATGAAAAATAGGCTTCCTAGTTGGGAAACCAATTGCATAGATGACTGGGAAACTAAAGTTGAAGCTATAGTAGACGAAACTATTCATGAAAATATGACGTTAATTAGCGGTATTCCATCATGGGTACAAATGTATTTCGAAAAGATTATTGAAAGAACAGGGAAGACCGTAGGAGAAGTATTTCCAAACTTTCACTTGTTCGTATATGGAGGTGTAAATTTTGAGCCGTATAGAAACAAGTTTAATGATCTAATTGGAAGAAAAGTAGACACTATAGAATTGTACCCTGCTTCAGAAGGGTTTATTGCTTATCAAGATTCTCAGAAAGAAAAAGGAATGATGTTGTTGGTAGACAATGGGATGTTTTATGAATTTATTCCTTCCGAAGAATTTTTTAATGAAAATCCAACAAGACTTTCTTTAGCCGATATAAAAGTTGGTGTTAACTATGTGCTAATTTTAAATACAAATGCAGGACTTTGGGGGTATAACATTGGAGATACTATTGAATTTTTATCTATAAACCCACCTAGAATAATAGTGACGGGTCGTATAAAGCATTTTATTTCGGCTTTTGGTGAACATGTAATTGGAAAAGAAGTTGAGCAGGCAATGCTTAAAAATACAGAAAATACCAATATTAGTATCACTGAATTTACGGTAGCTCCGCAAGTAAATCCGGAGCAAGGATTACCCTATCATGAATGGTTTATTGAATTTGAAAAGGAACCTGAAAACCTGCAAGATTTTGCTGTAAAAATTGATGCAACAATGCAACATCAAAATACGTATTACTTAGATTTGATTGAAGGGAAAGTATTACAGCCTTTAGTAATTACAGTTATTGAAAAAGGAGGATTTAACAATTATATGAAATCTGTTGGAAAATTGGGAGGACAAAATAAAGTACCACGTTTATCTGACAATCGTAAAATTGCAAATGAATTATCAAAATTTAAGGTTTAATGAAAGTAATTTCGGTTAATAGAGGTGAAAAAAGAGCAATTGAATACAAAGGAAGAACTATTGAAACAGGAATCTATAAATTTCCTGTAGACAGCATATTTTTAGGGGAAGAAGATGTTGAAAACGACTCTGTAGTTGATAGAAGATATCACGGTGGAATTGATCAGGCTGTATATGCATACGGAGAAAACCATTATGAATACTGGAAGGGTTTGTATTCAGATTTAGAGTGGGAATATGGAATGTTTGGAGAGAATCTAACCATTACAAATTTAGAAGAAACTAAAATTCTTGTTGGAGAAATTTATAAATTAGGTGAAACACTTTTAGAAGTTACAAAACCACGGGAACCTTGTATGAAACTTGGGATACGGTTTGGGACGCAAAAAGTGCTAAAACAATTTTGGAATACTACTAAAAGTGGTCTTTATTTTAAAGTTTTACAAACAGGAAATGTAGTTGTTAATGATGAGCTTATTCTGATTAAAAAAAGTGAAAATACTCCATCTATTGCAGAAGTGTATGCAGCTAAAAGAAAGTGATTTCAAAATATAACAAAAAAAGAGCTTGCTAATGCAAACTCTTTTTGGTTATTAAATAAAGCTTGGTCTACTTTTTAGATAATAAATCTCTTATTTCAGTTAATAATTCTTCTTGAGAAGGTCCTTTTGGTGCTTCTTTAGCTGGCTCTTCTTTCTTTTTAAGTTTGTTAATTCCTTTGATAATCATAAACATAACAAATGCTACAATAATAAAATCAATTAGGTTGGTAAAAAAATCACCATAAAGTATAGCAACTTCACCAGTTATTTTTCCAGCTTCATCTGCAATACCTTCTTTAGCAATCCATTTTAAATCTTTAAAGTCTGCTTTGAATATTAGGCCAATCAAAGGAGAAATAACTCCTCCTGTAAATGAAGTTATAACACTTTTAAAAGCAGCACCCATAACAAAACCTACTGCGATATCAACAAGGTTTCCCTTCATTGCAAATTCCTTAAATTCTTTTAACATTCCCATACAATTGTATTTTTTAATTGATTAATAATGACTAAAGTAGTAAAAAATATCGAACTGTTTTAAGATTTTTTTAACACTCTTCTTACACGTTGTGAGATAGCAGTGAGTAGCTCGTAAGGGATGGTATTTATTGCTAATGCCAACGCCTCAATATGTTGTTGGTTTTTGTAGATAATTACTTTGTCACCTTCCTTACAATCAATAGAAGAAATGTCAACCATAATCATATCCATACAAACATTTCCAACGATGTGAGCCTTTTGATTTTGAATATAAATATAACCAACACCATTGCCTAAATGACGAGAAATTCCATCAGCATGCCCAATAGGTATTGTAGCGGTTTTTAGTGTTGCAGTAGCTTTAAAAGCACGATTATAACCAACAGTATCACCTTTTTTAATAGTATGAATTTGAGATATTACAGACTTTAATGTAAGTACATTTTGTAGTTTTTTGGTCTCTGATGCTAGATTTCCAAAACCATACAAACCAATACCTAAACGAACCATGTCAAATTGTGCCTCAGTAGCATAATTTAAAATACCGGATGTGTTTAACATGTGCTTTAATGGAATTGGAGAAAGGTTTTTAAATTCTTCTGAAATAGTATTAAACGCACTTATTTGTTGTAATGTAAAGGGACGTTCGTTTAAATCTTCACTTGCAGCAATATGAGAAAAAATTGATTTAACCTGAATTTCTTTTTGATTGTGAATAAGGGGTAAAATTTGCTGAACCTCATGTTGAGAAAACCCTAATCTATTTAGACCAGTATTAAATTTTAAGTGAATTGGGTAGTTCGACAATAATAAAATTTTAGCAGTTTCAATAAAAGCTCTTAATAAATTTAGAGAATAAATATTAGGTTCTAACCGATGCTCAATTATTTTATCAAAATTACTTTTTTGCGGATGCAAAACTATAATGGGAGATGTAATTCCTCCACTTCTTAAAGCAATTCCTTCATCTATATAAGCAACAGCAAAATAAGCAACCTTGGAGTCTAAAAATTTTGCAATATTAACAGCATCACTTCCATAACCAAATGCTTTTACAACCACTAAAGCCTTGGTGGAATTATGAAGCTTAGATTTAAAATAATTGAAGTTAGCAGCAATTGCATTTAAATCTATTTCAAGCGCTGTAACGTGGTTATTCTCCATTGTTTTTTTTAGCTGCTTTTTTATTTTTTTCAGTGTGAATTGCTTTGTAATAAGCAGCACGACTTAAAGGTTCATACTCTTGCGTTTCCCCTAATAATACAAGTTCATCACTTGCCGCAGTTCTATGGCTGTAATGAGCTAAATTCCCTGTTCTTGTACAAACCGCGTGAACTTTTGTAACATATTCTGCAGTTGCCATAAGTGCAGGCATTGGACCAAAAGGATTTCCTTTAAAGTCCATATCTAAGCCAGCGACAATTACACGAATTCCACGATTTGCCAAATCATTGCAAACGGCAACTATTTCATCATCAAAAAACTGCGCTTCATCAATACCAACAACATCAACATCGTCTGCTAAAATTCTAATATTTGAAGATGATGGCACGGGGGTAGATCTAATTTCATTGGCATCATGGGAAACAACCATTTCTTCATCATATCTAGTATCAATAGATGGTTTAAAAATTTCTACTTTCTGTTTTGCAAATTGAGCTCGTTTTAATCTGCGAATTAATTCTTCTGTTTTGCCAGAGAACATAGATCCACAAATAACTTCAATCCAGCCAAATTGTTCAATATGATTTACGGTATTTTCAAGAAACATTTTGTAATTTCACGCTTGAAAGGTTATTGTAATTTTTTATTTTTTAAATAAATTCAATACTATTATTTTTTACCTTCGTTAATACTAAATAACTAAAAAGCTAAATGTAGTTTTGAATTGATACAAATTTATTAAAAAAATATTCATTAAAAATCATTTAATATAGCAACTTATGCACAAAAAATTAGTAGCCGAATTAGTAAGTCTGGCACACAGTATTTTACAAATGAAAAATAAGGATGATGTGAATGCTTTGCATAAAAAAACTCACGAAATATATGAAAAGCTTTCAGTTTTAAAGTTTGTAGATGAGTATATCAATACCACTCCAAACACATTAGAAAGTAAGGATGAAATTGTTGATAAAATTGAACAGGTCTTTGTGAACGACACTAAAGAAGAGCCATCAATTTCTATTGAATCTTTTGAAGAAGTTGAAGAACAATCAATTATATCTAAAGAGCAAGAAGAGGAAATATTAGCAATAGAAGAAACTATAATTAAGGATGATGAAATAACTATTCCATTACTTCAAGACTCGTTAGAGGACGAATTGAAAGATGCCATTTCAGCTGATGTAGCTACGCAATTATTTGAAAAAGCTACTAAAGACAACCCAGTTGTTGAAGAATTAGAGATTAATAAGCAGCGATCATTAAATGACACGTTGTTTAAAAATAATTTACAAATTGGGCTAAATGATAGAATTGCTTTTGTAAAACATTTATTTGAAGGAAATCAGGAAGATTTTAATCGAGTTTTATCACAATTAAATTCGTTTAAAACTGAAAAAGAAGCTAAGAATTTTATGAATAAGATGGTAAAACCTGATTATAATTGGAGCGAAAAAGAAGAGTACGAACAACGCCTGACAAACCTAATAGAGCGAAAATTTTTATAGCTAATTTTAGATTACAAAGTAGCAATTAGTTCCTATACACTGTTATAAAGATAATTATGTAGATTTACCTCTATGAATTATCTATTGTTAGAAAAAGAACTTAAAAAAAGAGCGAAATTCCCTTATTCTTGGGGAAGTTTACAATTTGATAAGTTAGACAAACAAACAAATTTTATTTACAAAATAAATTCATTTGATTCTCTTTTGGAAAGGATTGAGTTAGATTTTGTAGGCGATCCGAAATATGTTAAATTAAAGAATTATGCATTAAACAGGTGGTTTAACTTCTGGTCGGCAAAAGCGGTTGAACAATTATTTTGTGAACACAAAAATGTAAAACCTCATTCCAATAAGTATCATAAATTTATTGATTTTTTTATTGAACAAATCCCGTTTGATCACAAAACAACAATTTTCCCTAAAGGATTTAAAAAATCTATCCCATATGCCATTCAGCATAAAAATGAATTAATTGAGTGGTTGTATAAAAATCAAAGTCAGCAGCAACGTAAGCATATAAAAAATAGAATTTTTATAGTTTTAGCCAACTATCAGTATAGAAGTGAACATTGGGAACTAAAAGCAGAAATTTCTTACTTGAAAGAAGTTATATCAGCTTATTTATGTAATTTTGAGCCTGCTAAATTGTACAGTTTCAACTATGATAATGAAGTTGTAAAAGCTGATGTAATTTGGGTAACTAAGTGAGTGAAAATAGGACTAAACATGGTGGGTAACGGGAGCTTTTTACCTTAAGGTCTAGTATTTAATATTAAATTAGAAAAGTGAATTATATAGGTTCAAAACATCGATTATCTTCTTTTTTAAAAACAGCCATTGTAAATTCGGTAGGCCAAGATTTATCGAACATGGTATTTTGTGATTTATTTGCGGGAACTGGAATTGTTGGAAGAACTTTTAAACCATTTGTTAAACAAGTTATAGCAAATGATGTGGAACAATATAGCTTTGTTTTAAATAGAAATTACATTGGAAATCATAAAGTGCTAAATGTTGAAGAACAGTTAGAATTTTTAAACAATTTGCCTGGAATTGAAGGTTTTATTTTTCATAATTATTGTGAAAACGGTAAAGAGGGGAGATTGTATTTTTCTTCAGAGAATGGAAAAAAAATTGACACCATTCGACAACAAATTGAAGTTTGGAGAAAGAAGGGTGAAATTAGCGAAGACACCTACTATTTTTTATTAGCCTCGTTAATTGAAAGTGCAGATAAAGTAGCAAATACGGCATCTGTTTATGGAGCTTATTTAAAACAGTTGAAAAAATCTGCACTAAAAATGTTGGTAATTAAAAAAGCGGAATTTGAAAATACAAATAATTCACACCAAGTTTTTAATCAAGACAGTAATAAGCTTATTAAAAAAATAAAAGGAGATATTTTGTATTTAGACCCACCATACAACGCACGACAATATGGTTCAAATTATCATTTATTGAATACTATTGCAAAATATGACACGTTTAGTCCTAAAGGGAAAACAGGCTTAAGAGATTATTATCGCTCATCTTATTGTAAGAAAAATGAAGTAAAAAAATCTTTCGAAAATTTGATAAAAAACGCTAACTTTAAGCACATTTTCATGAGTTATAATAATGAAGGTCTAATGACTGAAAATGAAGTGAGTACAATAATGTCTTCCTATGGAAAATATAATTTAGTAACCACAAATTATCAACGATTTAAAGCAGATAAAACAGCAAATAGAAATCACAAAGCAACTTCAACAGTTGAATATTTACATATATTAGAAAAACAATTATGAACGCAAAGCAATACAACCAATTATTTGATAAGGTAATAGCAAAATATCACCTTATAGACGATGTTGATCAACCATTTAAAAATCCATTTGATAAAAATTCTTTTGAGCATTTATTATATCGAAAAAATTGGATAGATACCGTTCAATGGCATTATGAGGATATAATTCGTTTGCCAGATATTGACCCAGTAGAAGCAATTGTGTTAAAACGTAAAATTGATGCTTCAAACCAGGATAGAACAGATATGGTAGAGTTTATTGACAGTTACTTTTTAGATAAATTTAAAGATGTTAAAGTAAAAGAAGGAGCAAAAATAAATTCTGAAACTCCTGCTTGGGCAATTGATAGATTGTCAATTTTAGCATTGAAAATATACCATATGAATGAAGAAGCTACACGTGAGTCTGCATCTGATGACCATAGAGCAAAATGTCAGGTTAAATTAGATATATTATTGGAACAGCGTGTAGATTTATCTACTGCAATAGATGATTTGTTACATGATTTTGCAACAGGAGATAAGTTTGTAAAGGTGTATAAGCAAATGAAAATGTATAATGATGAGGATACTAACCCTATGTTATACGCTAAAAAATAGGGAATTATAATACTATAAAAAAGGTGTTTCATTGTTATAAATGAAACACCTTTTTTTGTTGGTACTAAGTTGAACAGTAATGCTATTTATTTTTCTTTGAAAACGTATAGCTTATACCAACGTTTATCCCAAAAGATGAATAAGGAACTCTTTCCGCTAATTTTAAAGAAGTATTAGTATTAGAATGTGCTAATTCATCTACATAGGTTGAACTTTGAACATAACCATTAGGCAAATTGTCTAACGAATAAAAATTTGGGATAGCTACCGTACCATCAGCCAAAATTACATCAGTATTAAATACTACAATTTCAGAATCATTTCTTTTAACGCTAATCCCCATATATTCAGCTTCAACAAACAAACTGATATTGTTTTTAAAGTCTTGTTTATAACCAAAGGCTCCCACAAAACCTAAAGGTAATTTTCCACGGAAATCTTCTATGTAATTTGTTTGAGTAAAAGCGCCTTCAGGTAATCCAAAAGCCTGAGATATTGTAATATCATTTATATCATCTGCCATATAATTTTTGTCATTTATTACAGCTTCTGTTTTCCCCCCTAGTTTAATTAACGCACCAAAGCGGCCATATAATTTATCAGTAAACTTATAGACTACAGATGGCGTAAAACCATATGCGCGCCCATGAGCAATGGCATTTAATTCTCTAGTTGGTAGCGTAACTTTTTTAATAGTTTGATCTGCACCATGCAAATAAGCAAAACCAAAATCGACACCAAAAGTATCGTTAAAAAAGTAACCAACTCTAAATTGATAATTTGCACCTTCTCCATAACTTCCGTAGTAATTTATAGTTTCTGTTGGAGTTAATTCATTTCCTAATTTAACTTCTGCACTCCCCAAGGCATACCCAATACTTGACGACACATAAAATTGTGCATTTATAGTTGTTAAAACTCCTAAAGCAATCATTACTAATACGTATTTTCTCATTATATAATTTTGAATTTTTAAAAGAGACAAAAATATATTTTAAGAGGAAATGGCATGCTTCTAATGTTACTTTGGAAGCATTTATATGAATTTCTGAAGCTGTTTATTTAGAAGTTGAAAATAATATAATTTAAGTAATCTTTTGTTTGGAATTTCCTACAAAAACTTCGTTTCCATTAATAATTACAGGGCGCTTTAAGAATGTATATTCATCTAAAATTAGCTGTCGATAATCTTTTTCAGATAATTCTTGACTTTTCAGGTCCATTTGTTTGTATTTTTTGGCTCTTCGGCTAAATATTGCTTCATAACTTTTGGTTAATGCAAAGAGTTCATCTAATTGTTTTACGGTGATTGGATTTGTTTTTATTTCTTGTAATATATAACCAGTAGTATCCATTTCTTTTAAAATTCTACGGCAAGTATCACATGTTTTTAGGTGGTATATTTTTTTCATTTTTTTAATAATAGTTGTTTACGTAAAAATAACGTGTTTTTATTTTAAATTTGAATACTTTTAAATAAAAATCAAAAACAATGCAGAACCAATTTAACGTATTAAAAAAATCAAGGCTACTAACTTTAAAAGCAATTGAGAATTGCACTATTGAACAACTGAATAAAATTCCAACAGGATTCAAAAATAATATTGCGTGGAATATTACGCATTTACTCGTCTCTCAACAATTGTTATGTTACAAATTAGCAGGATTAGATTGCTTGGTTTCAGAAGAAATGATTGCGAATTTTCAAAAAGGGACAGCACCTAATTATACCTTAACCGAAGCAGAATTTGAAGAAATCAAAAAACAATTTTTGGGGCTTCCAGATAAAATGGAAGAAGATTATTTAGAAGGAAAATTTAAAAATTATTTACAATATAAAACAAGTGTTGATATTACATTGAATACAATTGAAGATGGAATTGTTTTCAACTTGTATCATGAAGGAATTCATTTAGGCGTTATATTACAATTATTAAAATTTATTTAGGATGAGTTTATTTGCAGTTGCATCTATATTAATTGTTATTTCAGCACTTTTCGGATATATAAATGTTCGCTTTTTAAAACTACCAACAACTATTGGTTTAATGGTAATAACCATTGTTTTTACTTTACTAGTGTTAGTAACCAGTCTTTTCAATGACACTTTATTAGAGCAGGAAAGATTATTGATTTCACAAATAGATTTTCAAACAGTATTGTTAGATGTCATGTTGAGTTTTTTATTATTTGCTGGAGCATTACATACAAATTTTCAACAGTTAAAAGTTCATCGAAAACCAATTATAACATTTGCTACATTTAGCACTCTAATTTCAACCTTTTTAGTAGGAGTATTTTCCTATTATTTGTTGAAAATTGTAAACTTAGAGGTAGATTTTATTTATTGTTTACTATTTGGCGCATTGATTTCGCCAACAGACCCAATAGCAGTGTTAGGAATTTTAAAACAAGTTGGTGCTCCAAAAAAATTAGAAACTAAAATAGTTGGAGAGTCATTATTTAATGATGGTATAGGTGTGGTTGTTTTTTTAACCATTTACCAGATTGCAAAAGGAGGAAGTGAAATTACTTTTGGACATGTGGCCGAAATGTTTTTAGTAGAAGTTGTAGGAGGGATTGCATTAGGACTTTTATTGGGCTGGATTACTTATAGGCTAATGAAATCCATCAATGATTACGATGTAGAAGTAATTATTACAATAGCTGCTGTTATGGGAGGAACAGTTTTAGCGCAATATTTACATTTATCTGCTCCATTAGCTATGGTAACGGCTGGATTAATTATTGGGAATGATAGAGTAAGAGAATCATCTATGAGTGAAATTACAGAAGAGTATGTAGATAAGTTTTGGGAATTAATAGACATATTACTAAATACGGTTTTATTTGTTATGATAGGAATGGAAATACTGGTGTTAACCTATAACAATCAATTTATTTTAGCGGGTTTGTTATGTGTTCCAACCTTATTATTAGCTCGTTATCTATCATTAATGCTACCTATCAAGCTGTATGCAAAAAAACTTGACTTTGTTCCAAACACGAATTTAATTATGACCTGGGGAGGTTTACGCGGTGGAATATCAATAGCATTAGCACTAAGTTTGACACAAGAAATGCACCGCGATTTATTTTTAGTAATTACCTATATTATAGTTGTATTCTCCATTATTGGACAAGGGCTAACTGTTGGAAAATTAATTAAAAAGTTAAGTAAAGAATAAGTACATTTGCGACCAAATACATTCTGAAATAGTAAACAATTTATCATGAAATTCAACACAAAAACAATCCACGGAAAGCAACAACATGACCCATCTACAGGAGCTGTTATGCCTCCAATTTATCAAACGTCTACGTATGCTCAAGCTTCACCTGGAGATCATAAAGGCTATGAGTATTCAAGAACTGCAAACCCTACAAGAACCGCACTTGAAAATGCGTTTGCAAGTATTGAAAATGGAGAATTCGGATTGGCTTTTGGTTCCGGATTGGCAGCGATAGACTGTGTTATAAAGCTGTTGAGTCCAGGAGATGAAGTAATTTCAACGAATGATTTGTATGGCGGGTCGTACCGAATATTTACAAAAATATTTGAAAATTTTGGTATTAAATTTCATTTTATAGGAATGGAGAATGCTGATAAAATTGAGAATTATATTTCAGCGAAAACAAAACTTATTTGGGTTGAAACACCAACAAACCCAATGATGAATATTATTGATATAGAAGCAGTCTCTAAAGTAGCTAAAAAGCATCAAGTTTTATTAGCAGTTGATAATACGTTCGCTACACCATATTTACAGACGCCTTTAGACCTAGGAGCTGATATTGTGATGCATTCGGCAACAAAGTATTTAGGAGGCCACTCAGATGTTGTAATGGGCGCTTTAATTGTAAAAGATAAAGAATTAGCCAACAAGTTGTATTTTATTCAAAACTCGTGTGGAGCTGTTTGTGGTCCAATGGATAGCTTTTTAGTTTTAAGAGGAATAAAAACATTGCATGTTCGTATGCAACGACATTGTGAAAATGGAAAAATAGTTGCAAATTTTTTAGCGAATCATCCAAAAGTTGAAAAAGTATATTGGCCAGGATTTGAAAATCATCCTAATCATGAAATTGCTAAAAAGCAAATGAGAGATTTTGGAGGAATGGTTTCATTTGTAACAAAAGGAAATAAAATAGAAGACGCTTTTAAAATTGTGGAGAATTTAAAAATTTTCACATTAGCAGAATCATTAGGTGGGGTAGAATCCTTATCTGGTCATCCAGCAAGTATGACGCATGCATCTATTCCAAAGGAAGAAAGAGAAAAAACAGGTGTGGTTGACTCCTTAATTAGGTTGAGTGTAGGAATTGAAGATATTGATGATTTAAAAGCTGATTTAGAACAAGCTTTAGATTTAATTTAGGTAGTATACATACCCAACGTGAACCCATAATAACCAATCATTGAATTTATTGGCTGGGTCGTCTTTGGCGTTTAAACCATCTACAAAGTTTGAAAAGAAATATTGCCAACGCGCCTCAATTAAAATATCTGAGTATTCACCTAATTTATGTCTGGTACCAACTCCAAGAGTTGCAGACATGGTAAAGTTTGCTTTGACATTTATAGCTCCAGGAACTCTCCATTTTTCATATATTACAGAAATATCTTCTTGCCAATCTCCCATATCCGATTTTAAATCTGGATTGTAATAATCTACCATTAGTCCAGCGCTTGCATACGGAGACCATTTTAGATCTGGAATTCTTCGTGAACCAAAATCTACAATATCAACGATATGAAATTCTAATTGAGCACCAAAATTTACAATAGAAGCTTTCCCATGCATAGCACGTAGTTTATCTGCCTCGAGTGATGTTTGACTTTCATCAACGTATTGTCCAAAATGATCTAAATTAGCAGACATATAGGATAATTCAGCTCTTAATCTAAAGTGTTCTGCGAAATACTTAGTTCGATGATTCCATCTATAACGATAATCAGTAAAATTTAAGTAATATATAAGTCCAAACCCCATACCAACATTTCCACCAACGTTACTTCGAAAATTAAAACGTTCTCCGTAATCTGTAGTAAATGAAGCAGAACCCGAAATAACACCAATCTCATTACTTGTACGATCTTGCCCTTGGGCAATTTTCATAAAAAAGCAAATAGATATGAGGGTTGATATTTTTAGAAGTTTATTCAAAATGAGGGTTTTATCATGCCAAAAGTAATAAATTCATTTAAAAGAAGTAGTACCATGAACTATTTTGACGCTATTTTAGTATAAATGTTTCGTTTAAATCCCAATTTGCTCTAAGTTCAAGAACAAGATCAAAATATTGTACTTTTTCAGGATTTATTTTTTGTAAGAAACTCCCAGTGTCCCAAACACCATTGTTATTTTCGTCAAAGATAGCTCTTACAATGTATTTTTGCGGTACTAAATTGGTGTAAATAAGCGTTTTGTTCTCAAAAAGTATACTTGAAGAAATTAGTTCTTTTTTATCAGTTAATAATTCAATAATCACAGTTGAATTAACATTGGATATTGATAAATTGATGGAGCCATAACTTTCAAGAGATTTTGTTGAAAATTTATAAGAAAGAGTATCATTTACATTTTCAAAAATATCAGTAATAGAATTTGGAAGTAAGTTTAAAGTATATTTATTACTCAACTCTTTTTCAAAATTGATTAACAATTTCTTTTTAAAAGCATCTATTTTTGTTGAAAAAGGGACTGTCACAGAATCTTTATCAATCAAAGTAATTTTTGAAGTATCAATTTTTGAAATAGGAATATTAGAGCTAATTGAAAAAGTATCTCTTAATTCTAACATAGAAGAAATGTTTTTTTTCAATGTAAGCGAATCTTGTTTAGAAGATCTAAGTTTAACAGATATAGTATCTCTAAAATTTAAGTTAGAAACTTCAAAAGAAAGTGAATCCTTTTCTATTCCATAAAACCAATAACTCAAGGTATCTTTATTTTTTTCAAAAACAGTTTCAAATTTAAATTCATCTAAAACATCATCTAGTAATTTAACATTTAAATTTTTACCATCCCCTTCATACCCAAAGAAAAGATGCCCTTTTGACGTTTCAACGGGTTTTGATAATTTAAAAGGTAGAATTTCTTTAAACAAAGCAATGTCAAATATAGAATCTTCAGGAATTGAGATCGTATCTTTTACAAAACCAATTTTATCTTGTTTAGGTTTGTATATGTACGTGTTACTAGGTTGTTTTATAGCGATTAATAAATATTTGCCAGCTTTTAAATTAGTAAGTTCAAAATTAGTACTGTCTAATGTACTGGTAACATACATTGGTTTTTGCTTATAAATAATAGAATCTGTGAAATGCTCGGTTATTTCGTATAACATTACAGAAATATTTTCATCGGATTTTTGATTAAAAGCATCTTTAACTGTTCCTGAAATTTTTAACGAATCAATATAAGATCCTGTTGAAAACACATATTTAAAACGTTCTAGTTTATTTTCTTCGTTATTATCTACAACACTATTTCCAAAGTTAAGGGTATAGGTTGTATTCTCTTTTAAAGTATCTAATATTTTTATGCTAATAAATTTACTTGCAGCTCCAACAGGTGTTATAATTGGTGCATTTTTAAATGGAGGAGAAATAACTAATTGTTTATTTACATCTTTTAATTTTATGTACTCATCAAAAGAAATTTTAATTTTTTTTGCTTTAAAATGAATACTTTTATGCTCTGGAACAGCACTTACTAATATTGGAGCAATACTATCTTTTTTACCTCCAGTTGGTCTTCCTCTTTTTGCGCAGTTTGATAGTACTAAACCAAGCATTATAAGTAAAAGAATTTTATAAACTCTATAATTCATATTTGTGTAAATGTCTATAGTGCAAAATAACAATTAATTTATTTAAAATGCACGTTTGCTTAGTCAGTGTTTTTTTGGAGTTGTTTTTATTTAGTGTATGCCATACAAGCAATACTAATTTTGAGCCCTTCTATTTCTGAAAAAGCTTCACAACACGCTTCAAGGGTTGCTCCAGTAGTTATAATATCATCTATTAACAAAATGTGTCTATTTGCTAAGTTAGATTTGTTGTGTACAATAAATAGCTCCTGAACATTTTTCCAACGGTCTAAACGTATTTTTTTTGTTTGCGTTTTAGTCGAAGTAATTTTAATTAGAACATTTTCCAGATATGGGACTTTTAGTTTTTGAGATAAACTTTCACCAAATGTAGCAACTTGATTATACCCTCTTTTTTTTAACTTTTTAAGATGAAGTGGTACGGGTATTATAAGATCTATATCTTTAAAACGATTACTTTCAGCTATTTCAACACCTAGCCAGTTTCCAATAAAAGTTCCAACTTGTTGTTGTTTATTATATTTTAGTTCATGAATTAATTGTTGAACCTTTCCTTTTTTTAAAAAATAAAACAATGCGGTAGCACTTTCAACAGGAATTCTTCCGTAGAAAGATTTTTCTACTAAATTGTCTTTTTCATTACTAAAATTTGTCACTGGTAAGTCATGTCTACATTTCAAACAAATAGTTGTTTCATTTGTTGTTAATTGCTCTAAACAACATAAACATACTTCAGGAAAGAAAATATTAAAAAGATCTTTCAAAAAATTCATAGCAGTACTTTTTTTAAAAATACACATTTATTTCATAATTAAGATTGCAGCTGTTTAAAACAAGTTTTAAAAAACTATGAAAAACAACTTTTTTGACGTAACTTTAAACTTCCTCAAAAAAACCACCTCAAAAATTATTTATTGGTTCTATTATAATTTATTTTTGCGTTTCACGTTGAATAATAAAATAAAATATTTAAACAATCTAAGGAATGATGGAAGAAAAGAAAAAAACAAACAGTAAAATAATAGTTATCGTTTTAGCGGTATTGTTAGTAGGTGCGCTGGCATATACTTTTTATAACAACACCGAACATAAAAAATTGACTGATGCTATTGAAGAAGAAAAAATGGAAATTGAAGGGAATTTAGACAACATGATTGTGAAGTATGAAGAAGCTATTGGGCAAAATACTTCCATGTCACAAGAATTATCTTTAGAAAGGGATAGGTTGATTATTTTAAGAGATTCTATTAAGGGATTAAAAAACACAAATTATAAATTAATACGTCGTTATAGAAAACAAATTGCAAAATTAGAAGAAACAAACAGACGTTTGTTTTTTATGACAGATTCTTTAACGGGTGTAAATAAGCTACTTACAGTTGATTTAGACAGTGCCAACGTTAAAATATTAAAGCAATTGGCTGAATATGATACCCTATCATTGAAAAATTTAAGTTTGTCAGAAAAAGTGGAGTTAGGTTCGGTTTTAAGAGTCAGTAAATCAAAAATTTTAGCTATGCGCGAACGTAGTAATGGAAAATTAGTTGAAACATCTAGATCTAGAAATACAGATGCGTTTAGAATTAATTTTACCATTGCAAAAAATGAAATTTCAGAACAAGGTGAACGCCAAGTATATATTCAAATAGTAGATGCTAAAGGATTAACTATTGCAAGTAAAGGCGAAATGGCTTTTAATGAAACACAAATTAATTATAGCGATCAAACTATTGTCAATTATTTAAATGAAGCAGTAGATATTATATCGTTAGTAGAAGTAAATAGAGACTATATAAAGAAAGGATTATACTCAGTAAATATTTATATAGAAAACAAATTTGTTGGAGCAACTAATATTACCCTAAAGTAAAGTAAGTAACTCCAAATTAGTGTTATTTAATGTTAATGGAGTGGAAATAGTTTCGGCTATTTCCACTTTTTATTTTTTAGTATTAAAAGCTTTCCTATTTTTGCAGCATGGCAAATAAAGAAGATCAATTTAAAAAAGTAGTTTCACATGCAAAGGAATACGGATACGTATTTCAATCTAGTGAAATTTATGATGGTTTGAGCGCGGTTTATGACTATGCTCAAAACGGTGTGGAGTTAAAGAAAAATATTAGAAATTACTGGTGGAAAGCCATGGTGCAAATGCATGATAATATTGTTGGATTAGATGCAGCAATTTTTATGCACCCAACAACTTGGAAAGCATCAGGCCATGTAGATGCTTTTAATGATCCTTTAATTGACAATAAAGATTCTAAAAAACGCTATAGAGCAGATGTTTTAATAGAAGATTATGTTGGAAAACTAGATACTAAAATTGAAAAAGAAGTAAACAAAGCAGCAAAACGTTTTGGAGACTCATTTGATAAAGCTCAATTCTTAGCAACCAATCCTAGAGTTGTTGGCTATAAAGAAAAAGGAGAAGCAATTTTAAATCGTATGGGTAAGTCTTTGGAAAAGGAAGATCTAGCTGACGTAAAGGCGCTTATTGAAGAATTAGGGATTGGATGCCCTCTTTCAGGTTCTAAAAATTGGACTGATGTAAAACAGTTTAATTTGATGTTTGGAACCAAGTTAGGAGCTTCTGCAGATACAGCAATGGACCTTTATTTACGACCAGAAACAGCACAAGGTATATTTGTAAACTTTTTAAACGTGCAAAAAACAGGTAGAATGAAAATTCCATTTGGAATTGCACAAACGGGGAAAGCCTTCAGAAATGAAATTGTTGCCCGTCAGTTTATTTTTCGTATGCGTGAATTTGAGCAAATGGAAATGCAATTTTTTGTACGTCCCGGGACCCAAAAAGAATGGTATGAAAAATGGAAAAAAACCCGCTTAAAATGGCATTTGTCATTAGGGTTGGGTGAAGATAATTACCGTTTTCATGACCACGAAAAATTAGCACATTATGCAGATGCAGCTTCAGATATTGAGTTTAAATTTCCATTTGGGTTTAAAGAATTAGAAGGAATACACTCTCGTACCGACTTTGATTTATCGAGTCATGAAAAATTTTCAGGAAAGAAATTACAATATTTTGACCCTGAATTGAATGAACATTATATTCCTTATGTTGTGGAAACTTCTATTGGTTTAGACAGAATGTTTTTAGCTGTTTTCTCAAATTCGTTACAAGAAGAGGAATTAGAAAATGGAACCACTCGTACGGTATTAAAATTGCCAGCAGTTTTGGCACCAACAAAAGCAGCTATTTTACCATTGGTTAAAAAAGATGGATTGCCAGAAATTGCACGTAAAATTGT
>JQIA01000296.1_pt1 | contig 24378 bp, 16 predicted proteins | sample 811431 | NCBI WGS metagenome assembly JQIA01 (sample SAMN02998118, study PRJNA258478) | marine sediment metagenome | biome: marine; feature: seafloor; material: sediment; isolation source: oil-polluted sediment collected from 3 locations (0.5 km, 0.7 km and 0.9 km)... | place: USA: Gulf of Mexico ...
CCGTTTCAAGATCAGCAACTTTTTCAACGCTGAATGTTTTTCGCATGGAAAATTCACACCGTTTGCCATTGTTCCACTGCTGAACCGGGCGTAGATAACCAACGACTCTTGAATAGATCTCTGTTTCTTTTCCGCAGTCATCACAGTTTTCAGTTTCACCTGAAATATAACCGTGCTCAGGACAAACACTGAACGTTGGCGTCAATGTAAAGTAAGGAAGTCGGTAATTGTTTGCTACCTTCTTTACAAGCGCTTTTACATTTTCAATGTCAGTCACCTCTTCTCCAAGGAACATATGAAGAACTGTCCCACCGGTGTACTTGGTCTGAAGTTCATCCTGAAGATCCAACACTTCAAATACGTCGTCAGAATAGTTAACCGGAAGATGAGTTGAGTTGGTATAGAAAGGATCTTCACCATCTTCTTCGGCACCTTTCTGGTTTGCACAAACCGCATCAGCAAATTTTTGTTTGTCAGACATTGCAAGTCTGTAGCCGGTACCTTCTGCAGGAGTCGCTTCAAGGTTGAAAATATCACCGGTCTCATCCTGAATTTCTTCCATTCGTTTCCTGATATGATCCATCACCATAATAGCAAATGCCTGACCTTTCTCTGAAGCAATACCTTCACCCATAAAGTTTTGAAGGGCTTCATGCATTCCAATGATACCGATCGTAGAAAAATGGTTCTTCCAGTAGATCCCAGTCTGCTCTTTAATCTGTCTTAGATAAAATTTTGAGTAAGGGTAAAGGTTTCTGTCCGTAAATTTTTCAAGAATCTTTCTTTTGATGATAAGGCTCTCTTTTGCAAGCTCAATCATCTTATCTAGCTGCTTGAGAAAATCTTCTTCAGTAACAGCAACGTAGCCAATTCTTGGCAGGTTTATTGTAACAACACCGATGGAGCCCGTCAGTGGATTTGCACCGAAAAGTCCACCACCTCTTTTTCTTAGTTCTCTGTTATCGAGTCTTAGACGGCAGCACATTGAACGGGCATCATCAGGAGACATATCAGAGTTCACAAAGTTTGAAAAATAAGGGATACCGTATCTTCCGGTCATTTGCCATAATGGATCAAGGTTAGGGTTGTCCCAGTTAAAATCTTCAGTAATATTGTATGTCGGAATCGGGAATGTAAACACGCGGCCTTTTGCATCACCTTTCATCATAACAGTTGCAAAAGCCTTATTTAGAATATCCATTTCAGGCTGATAATCTGCATAAGTATCTTCCTGAATAACACCACCAATAATAACCGGCTCATCTTTCAGGGTCGACGGTACAAACAGATCCATTGTAATATTGGTAAAAGGTGTCTGGAAGCCGACTCTTGTAGGAATATTGATGTTAAAAATAAACTCCTGCATTGCCTGCTGAACCTGCTCGTACGTTAAATTATCACGACGTACAAAAGGAGCTAAAAGCGTATCAAAATTTGAGATTGCCTGTGCACCGGCAGCTTCTCCCTGAAGGGTATAGAAAAAATTTACAATCTGACCCAGAGCCGATCTTAAATGTGCAGGGGGGGCACTTTCAACTTTACCAGCAACACCTTTAAAACCTTCCCGCAAGAGATCCTGAAGATCCCATCCAACACAATAGACTGACAACAAACTTAAATCATGAATATGAATATCACCGTCATTATGAGCCTGCCTGATAGGTGTCGGATAGATTTTGTTTAGCCAGTATTCTGATGTAATATCAGAAGATATATAGTTATTCAGCCCTTGAAGAGAATAGCTCATATTACTGTTTTCTTTAATCTTCCAATCAAGTTTATCAATATAGTTTTCCATCATATCGGTATTGGCTTTGATGGTTATTTTTCTTAATTGTGAATGCTGTTCTCTATAGATAATGTATGATTTTGCAGATTTATAGTACGTGGAATCCAAAAGCACTCTTTCAACGATGTCCTGAATATCTTCAACTTCAGGGATAGGTCCTAGACGCAGCTCACGTGCAAGAGTAAGAACACGAAGGGTTAGTTTTTTAGCATCTCTTTCAGTAAATTCACCAGTTACCGTTCCAGCTTTGGCAATAGCCGCCGTAATTTTTGACGAGTCAAACTCAGATACAACATCATTTCTTTTCTTTATTTTTTCAAACACTGTCTTCCCCCCATGTTCTTTAATTAATTATCAGCATACTTAACAAAATAATCACACGTCTTGAATAACAACAAGATTCAAACATGCACACCAGAAATCACACTATAGATTCAGGAAATATATGTAAAAGTCAGCAACGTTAAAAAGAAGATTAAATCATTAAACCTTCAGAAAAGGTGAATACACAATTGCACAATATCTTGGTATCTGTCAAGAATAAAAAGCAACATATAGTGTAACGGGTGGTAAAAAGCCACGAGCAAAAATATCTCCTTAAATTTCAAAACAATACAAAATTTTCCTAAAAAAAAATAACTTTTCTTGCTTTTTAATTTTCATACGTAATATGCTTGTCTCTACTAAAAAAATGCTAATAATAGCAAAATAAACGGGAAAAAATAAATGGATCAAAATCCGGTTTTCAGAAAAATGATGGTCTCCTGGTACGATTCTGAAATTACGTGTTATATCATCACCATTTTTATGATTTTAGTTCTGCTTTTTGGGATTGCGGGTGTATCTGTTGTGCTTGATACTCCAGAATATACTGATTATATCTGGGTTCCGGTAGTATTAATTGTTTTTTGCACATACATTATTTTCTCGATGATTTTCCGTCTTTTACGTTTGTACTCTGATTAATGATTGAATTATTCAGGGAATACATATATACCCGTCTGGTTAAAAAAATGATGACATTTAGAGGATAAAAGAACTATTTAAAATTATGGATACCTATGTAGAGGACTTTCAAATAGAAGCAGCTTTTTCGGACATTAATCTGGCAAGACAGCTGTTTGGCGGTCATAATAAGAATCTTTTAAGAATTGCTGATTCTTTAGCGATCACAATCAATGCCCGTGGCAACACCGCCTATATTTCAGGAGATTCAGTCTCTGCAGAACTGGCTGAAAATATTCTCCGCCAGTTATACGGTCTGATCAAAGAAGGTCTCCCCATATATCCAAGAGACATTGATCACGCCATCAAAACATTAAGTTCAGATGACAAAGTCAAACTGAAAGATATTTTTATGGATACTGTGTATGTTACGTCAACAAAGCGAGCCATCACGCCTAAAAACCCTGCTCAGAAAAAATATATAGATGCCATCAGAAACAATGATATTGTTTTCGGTGTCGGCCCTGCAGGTACGGGTAAAACGTATCTTGCAATGGCAATGGCAGTTGCGGCCCTTACAACCGGCAATGTCAATAAAATCATCCTGACAAGACCTGCTGTTGAAGCCGGTGAATCACTGGGATTTCTTCCCGGTGACCTGGCGGATAAAGTTGATCCGTACCTTCGTCCACTCTACGACGCACTACATGACATGCTGCCGTTTGAGAAAGTTTCATCACTGATGGAGCAGGGCGTCATAGAAGTCGCCCCTCTGGCTTTTATGAGGGGACGAACACTCAACAACGCTTTCATTATTCTGGATGAGGCACAAAATACCACCAAAGAACAGATGAAAATGTTTTTAACAAGGATGGGCTTTAACTCAAGAGCCGTTATCACAGGGGATATAACTCAAATAGATCTTCCCAGCGACAAACGCCCTGGCCTGGTTGATGCCATAAACATCCTAGAAGATATTGAAGGCATCAGTTTTATAAGATTTTCAAAAAATGATGTTGTCCGCCATCGTCTTGTAATGAAAATTATTTCTGCTTATGAAAAACACGGGAATTGATTTTTTTGTCAATAATTAATATGCTAACAAAACACAATAATATTTCAGCTTAAATAAAGGAGCTTTTACTTAAAGTACAGGCCGTTTTGATGGGCCAGACAGAATGTCCGGTCAATATGTATTTCTTGTGGTATAGTGTCTGCGTGTACTTCAAAAAATTGTATGGATCTTTCATCAGTGTTTTTTTTGGGATTCACACCACTTTAAGTTGCAATTATGAGAAATGATAATTCACTAAAAAAAACTGTCATACTCTATTTTTTATCCAACAACAAAGTACTTTGGGGAATTCTCCTTGGATTTACTCTGGTTTTTTCACTCATTTTATTCCCCCATACAAGTGCATCCAAATACTCTTACCGGTTAGGTGACATTGCCAAGAGAGACATCAAAGCATCGAAAGATTTTTTCATTGAAGACAAAGAAGCAACTGAACTGAACAGGGATCTTGCTGTTAAGACTGTATTAAATGTTTACGATCACAACACAAATCTTGCAAATGAGTTAACACAAAGAATCAGAACTGTTTTTGGTGAATACAGGGCAATATTAACAAGCAAACCTGAAGCGCAAAAACCAACGGCAACGCCTGAAACCATTCAGGGTACACAGGCAAAACTTCCTGAGACCTCACCTCATGCTCTTATCTGGGCAAAAAAACCGTTACTTGAAAAACAATTAGGCCTTAAAGTCACAAAAAAAACGTATCAAATTCTCGAAAAGAAAAAATTTTCAGTGGAAATGGAAAATCTGATTTGTCAGATTCTCTTCAAAGTTCTCGACAATGGTATTGTTGCCAACAAAGAAATTCTGTTAAGGCACTCCGAAAAAGGAGTATCCCTTCTCAATGTTGAAACAAAGACTGAAAAGGTCGAGCAGAATTTAAAAAAGTTCTATGGCCTTGAGCAGGCTCAGGAAGTAGCCAGAATAGTTGCTGAACCTCTTTTTAAAAAGGTAGGCTACGAAACAAGAAATGTGGTTATTGATTTTACCCTTAGACTTTTACAGCCGAACATCACTCTGAACAGTAGTGAAACAGAAGGGCGGAAAAAAAGAGCCGCATCTGAAATCGGTGTCACTCTATTCAGAATAAAAGATGGTGAAATGATCCTGAGAGAAGGCGATCGTGTTTCACAAACCCAGCTTATAAAATTGAATTCAATGATAGAGGAAACAGAAAAAAGCAGAATGGGGGCAACTGTGCAAACAGCCGGCCTGGCTTTTTTAATTATACTTCTTATTGCAACTACATATGTTTTAAACGTCAAATCAAAAAATGAACTCACCCGAGATCATAACAAAAATATGCTTTTTATAACCTGTGTTCTCTGCACCTTTTTATTTTTTGCAAAGTTGTCAGCATCGGTTCCCGGTGTTATCGCAGCAACAGTCTCCTTTGATATCCCAAGTTCTGCTGTTTTATTCGGAATGCCCTTGGCGGCAGGAGCAATGACGATATGTCTTTTTATGGGCCTTGAAATTGCATTACCTTTTGCACTTGTATTCTCTATCCTGGTAGCCGTTCTTTTCAATAACCAGATGAGTATGTTCATTTATTACCTTTTAAGCTGCACTGTTGCAGCCTACTGGACAAGTGAGTGCCGTGAGAGAAAAGTGTTTATCAAGGCCGGTGCCAAAACCGGTTTATTAAACATCCTCTTTGCATCTGCAGTCATTATTTATATGGGTGATGTATCATGGGAAAATCTTCTATGGAGCTGGCTGTTCGCATTCATCGGCGGAATTGCAGCCGGTGTTGTAACAGCAGGCTTAGGCCCACTTATTGAAATGCTGTTTGATTACACAACCGACATCAAACTTCTTGAACTCGCTAATCTTGAGCAGCCCCTTTTAAGACGCCTGATGATTGAAGCTCCCGGAACTTACAACCACAGTGTTATTGTAGGAACAATGGCTGATGCCGTAGCATCAGAAATCGGTGCAAACCCTCTTCTTGCTAGGGTTTGCGGTTATTATCACGATATCGGAAAGATTGATAAGGCTCAGTATTTCATTGAAAATCAACAGGGTGGAAAAAACAAACACGATAAACTGGCACCTTCCATGTCAGCACTGATATTAACAGGCCATATTAAAAACGGTGTTGAAACAGCAAAAAAATATAAACTGGGTAAGCAGATCGTTGATACCATACGACAGCACCATGGAACCAGTAGACTCGAATTTTTTTATGACAAAGCACAAAAACAGATGAAGGATACTGATCAGACTATTAACCCTGCTGATTTCCAATACCCCGGACCAAAACCGCAAACAGTTGAAGCCGGTATTGTAATGATTGCAGATGTTGTTGAGGCTGCATCAAGAACACTGGACGATCCAACGCCTGCAAGAATTCAAGGACTTGTACAAAGACTGATTAACAAAATATTTTCCGATGGTCAGCTCGATTACTGTGAAATAACATTGAAGGATCTTCACAGTATTGCAAAGCGCTTTAACCAGATCTTAAGCGGAATACACCACCACAGAATCAAATACCCTGAAAAAACCCCAGCAACAAATGGAAAGGTTACCAATGGAGATCCTAATAGACAACAAACAGAAGAATCACATACTGAATCAACCGAAAATAGAGAAGAAAGCTCAAGTCATCTTAAACGCCTTGGGATTACATAATGAAGAGCTTTCAATCTTAATTGTAGATGATAAAAAAATTGAACAGTTAAACACTGAGTACAGAGGAAAAGAAAAACCGACCAACGTCCTTTCCTTTCCGATGCGCAATGGGGAGCCACCTTACATTTCTCCACTTCTTGGAGATGTTGTCATTTCTGCTGACACAACAAAAAAAGAAGCTGATGAAGCAGGAATCACTTTTGAGGAAAGATTTTCTCAACTTCTTGTTCATGGTATCTTACACCTTGTCGGCTATGACCATGAACGATCAGATGAGGATGCTCTCACCATGGAAGAAAAAAGCCTTGAATTGGTATTGTCTATCGAAGACAACCCTGCTTTAAGAGCTTTCTAAAACATATTATTCTAATAAAGGAGATATAAAATGGCAGGTTTGGCCGTTAATGTCGATCATATCGCAACATTGAGACAGGCGAGAGGGACTAATTATCCTGACCCGGTTGCCGCCGCTGCTATTGCAGAACTTGCAGGTGCCGACGGCATCGTTGCACATCTGAGAGAAGACCGGCGCCACATGCAGGATCGTGACATCAGGTTATTAAGACAGACAGTGAAGACAAAACTTATTTTAGAAATGGGTGCTACCCCTGAAATGACGGGAATAGCTCTTGATGTCCTTCCGGATCTTGTCACCCTTGTTCCAGAAAAACGAGAAGAACTGACGACTGAAGGTGGACTTGACCTTATCATGCATAAAGACAGTGTTGGTGAAACTGTAGAGAACCTTCAAAGCGCAGGGATAAAGGTCAGTATTTTTATTGACCCTGATGTAGAGCAAATAAAAATTGCCCATAAAATCAACGCAGATATGATTGAAATACATACGGGTACTTTCTGTGATGAAAAATCATCTAAAAAACGTGAGCATGAATATGCAGAGATAGTCAATGCTGCAAAAGTTGCAGCAAAATTAAGACTCGGCGTCAACGCCGGACACGGCATCTGCTACAATTCAATAAAGGAATTTGCAGGTCTTAAAGAGATTGATGAATTCAGCATTGGCCACAGCATTATTTCCCGCGCTGCACTTGTCGGTATGGAGAAAGCTGTAAGAGATATGGTAACCCTCGTCAACCGTCTATAGCAAGGTACTAACAAATGTTTCTCGTTACTGCCCGGCAAATGAGCCGGATGGATAAAAACACAATAGAAGAATACGGAATTCCCGGTGCAGTTTTGATGGAAAATGCAGGACGGGGAGCCACAAGAATTCTTTTATCAAAATTCGGTAACCTGACAGAAAAAAAAATTGGTATCATTGCCGGTTCCGGGAATAACGGCGGTGACGGTTTTGTTATAGCAAGGTATCTTGCAGAACATGGGCATACGCCTGAAGTCTTTCTACTTGGATCTGTCAAAAAAGTAAAAGGTGATGCCGCATTAAACCTCGATCTTTTATCTGAGCTTAATATACCGGTAACTGAAATAACTGATCAGGAAACTTTTGCCATACAGAAGTCAGCAATGCTGAAATGTGGCCTCTGGGTTGATGCAATTTTCGGCATAGGCCTCAATGCCGATATAACCGGCTTCTTCAAGACAGTCATCGAATTAATTTACCAGACAAAAAAACCGGTTCTGTCTATTGATATTCCTTCTGGTCTGCACCCTGATACAGGCCTGCCACAAGGCATCTGCATCAAAGCTGATGTCACTGCCACGTTTGGCTATGCTAAAACAGGGCTCGTAACATTCCCCGGCATTGACTATTGCGGTTGTATTGAAATTGTTGATATTGGAATTCCAAAACATATCGAAGTAAAAGAGGCTCTTTCAACACAACTATTAACACCTGAGAAAATCTCTGCCTGTTACAGACCGAGGAGTTCCAATGAGCATAAAGGAACAACAGGACACCTTCTTGTTTTTGCCGGATCTACAGGTAAAACCGGAGCAGCGGCATTAACGTCTCAGGCTGCCGCCCGTACCGGCGCAGGACTTGTAACTCTCTGCACACCTGAAAGTGTGAACCCTGTTTTAGAAACGCTTCTACCCGAAGTAATGACAATCCCATTACCAGAGTCAAAGAACGGAGAACTATCGAAGCAGGCTTATAATATAGCCATCGAAGCGTCTGAAAGTAAAAACTGTATTACTGCAGGTCCTGGCCTTGGTACTTTGCAACAGACCAGAGAACTAATCAACACGATAATCACCCTAACGGACAAGCCGATTGTGCTTGATGCGGATGCCCTGAATATTATTTCCAAAGACACGTCAGTTCTAAAAAAAATAAAAGGGCCTGCTATATTGACGCCTCACCCGAAAGAAATGGAAAGACTCACAGGACTTTCAGTTACGGAGATACAGAAAAACAGGGTAAAAGCTGCAGGTGATTTTGCAAAGCAACATGGTGTTTATTTGATTTTAAAAGGTGCCAGAACTATCATTGCCCACCCCGACGGACAGATATTTATCAATCCAACAGGCAATCCTTCAATGGCATCCGGTGGTATGGGAGATGTATTAACCGGAATGATTTCCGGCTTTTTAGCACAGGGCTACCCCGTTGCTGATTCCACTCATATGGGCGTCTATCTTCATGGAGCCGCTGCTGATATTTTATCATCCGAAAAAGGCCCGATCGGTATAACAGCATCAGATGTAGTAAATGAAATTCCGCGCCTCATCAATATGATGGCTCAAGATAAGCTCGCACCTTTAAAAAATACAGGATACTGGTTCTAACGTTATGTCTAAAGTACTCGACATCACCCGAAAAGGCATAGTCACTTTTTCAGCAAATAACCTTGAAGAAACCCATTCAATAGGGATTGCATTAGGCTCACAATTAAACGGCAGAACAATTATAACCCTAAAGGGAGATCTTGGAAGTGGCAAAACCTCTTTTGTTCAGGGTCTCGCCAAAGGTTTCAATGTACCGGATGATTTCTATGTTACAAGCCCGACTTACAATATCATCAATGAATACCCCGGCAGACTCACCCTGTATCATATTGACCTGTACAGAATCAGTGACCCGGATGAACTTTATGATATCGGTTTTGAAGAAATCATTGATGACGAAGCAGTTATCGCAATCGAATGGCCGGATAGACTCCCGGAAGGCTGGATTAAAGCAGATATCAACATCAATATTAAAATCACCGAAAACGATTCAAGAAGTTTTTCGGTCCATATCTTATAGTGTAGACTTTCCAGAAAAAGTTTGATAGGAGATTTGGATGCATTTTAACGAATGTGCATTTTTAATTCAAACTACATTCTAACCACCTTTAAAACTCATATATTGGTGGTTTTTTGTTCGGGCTGAAAATCATGCCTTCGCAGGGAGAAAAGATGGGTATTATAGTTCAAAAATACGGTGGTACTTCAGTAGGAGATCTCGATAGAATCCGAAATGTAGCAAAGCGGGTTGCAAAAACCTATGACGAAGGTCACGATGTTGTCGTTGTTCTATCAGCAATGTCAGGTGTGACAGATACACTGATTGGCATGGCAAACAGAGCCTGTGAAAACCCTGACAACCGGGAGCTGGACGTCCTGATGTCAACAGGTGAACAAACAACTGTGGCGTTAATGGCCATGACACTTCACTCAATGAATTACAAAGCCAAATCCCTCCTGGGATTTCAGGCTAATATTCTGACGGATGACAGTGCATCAAAAGCCAGAATTATGAGCATTGGTGGTGAAAGAATTAAAGAACTCCTGGCTCAAAAGAAAATAGTCGTTATTGCTGGTTTTCAGGGAATGGATGCAAATGGTGATATTACTACTCTTGGCAGAGGCGGATCTGATACATCAGCGGTTGCAATTGCAGCAGCAGTAAACGCCGATAAATGTGAAATATATACAGACGTTGACGGTGTATACACAACTGACCCGCGCATCTGTGATAAAGCCAGAAAACTGAATAAAATTTCTTATGATGAAATGCTTGAAATGGCTAGTTTAGGAGCCAAAGTGCTCCAGATCCGTTCAGTGAGTTTTGCAAAAAAATATAATGTTCCGGTTCATGTAAGATCATCGTTTAACGAGGAGGAAGGCACAATGGTTGTTGGAGAAGATTCCGGCATGGAACAACTTGTTGTATCAGGAATTACTTTAGATAAAAATGAAGCAAGAATAACAGTTAAAAAAGTTCCGGATCAACCCGGAATATCCTCAAAAGTCTTCACACCACTTGCTGAAGCAGGTATTCAGGTTGACATGATCATACAGAATACAAGGCAAGGTGGAGAAACAGATATTACCTTTACAGTCGGAAAAGCTGATTTCAAGCAGGCTATTGAAATTGCTGAGAGAGTTTCTGGAGAAATTGGCGGTGAAGAAATTCTAACAGCTGAAGGAATTGCAAAAGTATCCGTCATCGGTGTTGGAATGAAAAATCATGCTGGTGTTGCAGCAAAAATGTTTTCAACCCTTGCGGACGAAAATATCAACATCCGGTTGATCAGTACTTCTGAAATTAGAATTTCATGCGTTGTTGAAGAAAAATATGCTGAACTTGCGGTCCGTGTTCTTCATGATGCTTTCGAACTTGATAAAATATAAACAATAAAAGCTGACGATGCCTTTCTTCAATCGGAGTCAACTGATATTTACTGCAGTTCTGGGGGTTGTTCTTCTGGTATTAGTATTATACAGAAGCTGCCCCCTTTTCTAATTTCCTGACGATTCTTATTGAAAATAATTCTGGTAAAACAGGCTGACAATCGTAGCAAAAACAACGGCAATAAAAACAGGCTTGATAAAACCGCTACCTTTTTTGACTGCCATATTTGACCCGATGCGAGCTCCAACAAAAGAACCAACCGCCATACATATTCCAGCTTTATAATCAATATTTCCACCAACGAAAAAAAGAAGCAGTGCAACAAAATTACTTGTAAAATTCATCACTTTCGTTGTGCCAGTTGCTTTTGTTAACTCATATCCCAGAAAGTAAACGATTGCAGCTGTCCAGAAAGACCCCGTTCCCGGCCCAAAAAATCCATCATAAAACCCGAGAACAATTCCTGTAATTAGAAAAAACAAATTTGCCTGAACTTTTGCTTTTCTGCTTTCACCAAACGAATTTGAGAACAGAGTATAGAGTACAATTGGAATCAGCAGAAAGGGGATCAGTTGTTTGATAAAATCAGGATTCAGCTGTTGAACAAGAAAAGCACCTATAGCCGCACCGACAATAGTAAAGAAAATACCAGTAAAACACTCTCTGATTGAAACAACACCCTTTCTAGTATAGTTGAAAACAGAAGAAAAAGAGCCAAAACTTGCCTGGAACTTATTAGTCCCCAGAACCATGTGGACAGGCATGCCTGTAGCCAGTAGAACTGGAACCGAAATTAATCCCCCGCCGCCGGCGATTGAATCAACAAACCCGGAAACAAATCCGGCGATAAAAAGAATTGGAAATATCATATCTGTTTCTACTTTTCTAAAACCGTTCTGATCGTTCTGGCGATAACGCTTTTCACGACAGGTTTCAGAATATAAGCCGAAACACCCAATGCCTTTGCTTTTTCTTCGTCCATTAGCGTGCTGTGCCCTGAACAGATAATAATGGGAATATTTTTTCGGATTTCCATAAGTTCTTCTGCAAACTTTGCGCCCGTCATCTGCGGCATCGTCATGTCAGTGATAACAACATCAAAGTAGTCAGGTTTTGATTGGAACAATTCAAGGGCTACTACCGGAGAGGTCCTTGATTCAACATTGTATCCAAGGCGTTTCAGCATTTCACCAGCCATATTCACAATTGAGGTTTCATCATCAACAAATAGTATAGTTTCAGTACCATGCGGAATTTCTTTCTGAATCTCTGTTTCAATACCGTTAACAACTTGAGATAAAGGTAGGAAAACGCTGAATTTTGCCCCTCTGCCAACGGTACTCTCTATACAAATTGCACCGCCGTGGTTTTTGACAATGCCATGAACAGTCGCAAGTCCCATGCCTGAACTTTGCTCTTTACTTCTCGTCGTAAAATATGGATCAAATATCCGGTCAATTACAGCTGGTTTGATACCAGGCCCGGTATCCTTGATAATCACTTTAACATATTCACCCACCGGTAGTTCAGTGTTACCAATCGTTATAGCCTTTGTTAAAAATTCAGGTTCAACAATCACTTCAATTAAACCACCTGTTTCCTCCATGGCCTGTAATGCATTGATACAAAGATTCATAATAACCTGATTAACCTGGCCAGGGTCTGCTAGAATCATCTGAACAGTATGGGGGATTTTTTTTCTGATATCAATGGTCGTCGGAATACTTGACCTTAAAAGATTTAATGTTGATCTTACAACAGTTGTCAAATCAACCGGTCTTAACTCATTATCTGTTTTCCTGTTAAAGCTGAGCAACTGTTTGATAATACCGGCTGCCCGAACACATGCTTTTTTAACCTCTTCCAGATTGGTATAAGTTGAATTCCATACCGGCGTATCATCTAACGCAAGTTCCGTGTTACCTAAAATAATACTTAAGATATTATTAAAGTCATGTGCAATACCACCGGTGAGGGTACCAAGAGATTCCAGTTTATACGCCTGGCGAAGATCAGATTCAAGCCTCTTACGCTCCGTAATATCAACTATAGTAGCGAGGAGATGGGGTGTTTCCTGAATTTCAACGAGTTCTCCCTTAAAAATTCCATCCAGTATGGTTCCATCTTTTCTATAAATCTGTATCTCAACATTTGAGACAGAACCTTTTTCCGCCAGCTGTTCTACTATTTCAAGCTGCTGTTTCTGACTCACAAAGAGGTTCAGATCATCGCTTGTTTTACCAATAAGCTCCTGTTTTGAATAGCCTATCATTGAGACAAAAGCATCATTGACGTCCACAAATTTCCTACCCGGTAAAACAGATAAACCGGCTGGTGACGGGCTATGTTTAAATAATTTCTCGAACCGCTGCTGAGCTACACCTATCTCAATATTTTTTGTATGAAGTTCTTCATTCAATGCAATGAGTTCTTCGTTGCCCGATTCGAGCTCTTCCTTTGCCGCCTCCATTTCCTCATTGACACTCTGAAGTTCTTCATTCGTTGACTGGACTTCTTCATTTGCAGACCACAGTTCCTGATTCACTTCATCTTTTTCTTCGATGATTGACTGGAGGTGCTCTTTGGTTGACTGAAGCTCACGCCGTAGACTTATTAACTCATCGTCCCGTCTTTGTTCAATAGTGTCAGTCTCCAAACCGACTGATTTCTCAGGTGGCATCAGTGTTATGGAATCTTCAAATAAAATAAGAAAGCATGTCTCTATACCCGTTGGCTCCAGAACAGGAATAACCGATATATCTACAGTCTTTAAGTCACCATCTTTTGTGAAAGTAATATTTTTTTTCTTAACTTTTTCCTGTTTCTTTTTTGCCTCTTCAATCGCTACATACAGATCTGGAATCAGACCTTCTTCAGCCATCTTGGAAAGTTTCAAACTGGCTTCACCCTGTATTGGTGAAAGAAAAGGAGATGTTTTCCCGCGGAATTCCCTTATCTGCATATTATTATCAACAAGTACGCCAGGCGGAACATAAGTCTCCATCAGTATATCATCAATCTTTTTTGAAAATTCATTCTTTTCATCATGATAACCTGAAATGCCCGGCTTAATCTTTGCGTATGGTGCCTTTGTTAAGGACAATGCAGGAAGTGCCGGAAAGCGGTACATCGGCTTTGTTCCCGAGTTACGTTTTGCGTAGACATTTGCTTTCTGATCAACATTTGAAAAGAGTTCAGGAAACTTACCCATCGTTTCTGAAGACCCGAGCATAAGAAACCCGGAAGGTCTCAAAGCAAAGTGGAACAGGGGTATCGCGGTTTCCTGAAAAACATCACTGAAATAGATTAACAGATTGCGACAGCTTACAAGGTCAATGTTTGGAAAAGGGGGATCCCTTGTAACGTCCTGAGTTGCAAAAACACACATTTCCCGAATGTATTTTGTGACTTTTAAACCTTCAGGTGTCTGGTCGAAAAATCTTTCGAGTCTTTCAGGAGAAACAGTTTTTTTAATTTTTTCTGGATAAACAGCTGCTCTTGCTTTCACAATATGTCGCTCAACAAGGTCAGTACCAAACAGCTGTACAGTTGCATTTGCCTTATTCACTTCAAGAAATTCATACAGGCATATCGCAAGGGAATAGACCTCTTCACCTGTTGAACAGCCGGGTACCCAAATTCTTATCGGAGATTTTACCGATCTGTTTTCAACCAGCTTTGGAAAAACCTTTTTCTTAAGTGTTCCAAATATGTGCTGATCCCTGAAAAACTCAGTAAAAAAAAGGAGAAGGTCATCATACAGTAATTCAATTTCTTTCGAATTATCAGTCATATAAACAAGATAGTCCTCAATACTGTCTTGTTTAGAAAGCCCCATTCTCCTTGAAAGTCTTCGCATAACAGTGCTTTGACGATAATTTGAGAAATCAACTCCGGAGACCTGATAAAGAATCTTGTAAATGCTTTCAAGTGCAAGTCGCTCTTCAGGTGACGTAGGGGTCTGATCAGTGTACTGATTAGCACCCGCCGTATAATCACTGGACCTACTCACTGATTCTGTTGGTTTTTCAACCATACTAACTCCATTTAAACGCTTTGCTTAAAATCTCTGAAAAACTTCGAGGGTTCTGTTTTGACTGCTATATTCTGTTGAAATACTATCAGTTAATATCAGATATATACTACAGAAACAATCTCTAATTCATTCATATGAAACGGATACAAGAGCCTGTCAAAACAGATTTTTTTTACCTTATAGGGGATATAAAGTCATGATGCAAAAGTACAATATTTTCACTTTCTATAAAACCTAAAATATGGTAAAAGATAACAAGATAATAAACATTTTTCATATATACCTGTCCGTTACCTGACCTTAAAACACTATTTGTCCGTTATCAGAAAAAAAACTCTTTGTAGAAATGTCATTTCAACGAAATGAGGTCTATATATGCAGAAAAAACTGACTTATGAAGAATTAGAAAGAAAATGCAGGCTACTTGAAGCAAAAGAAATAGAACGTGTAAAAAATCAAAAAAAATTACAGGTTGAGTACAAAAAAGAGGCTGTGGAAACTTTAGCAGGTGGTATTGCGCATAAATTTAATAACGCTCTGAGCGGAATTATCGGCAACATCGAACTTCTGAAACTGGAAGCTTCAGATACAAAGAGGATTGATGAGTATACCAACAGGATGATGGCTGCCGCCCGTAAGATGACCGAATTATCGAGTAGATTACTTGCCTATGCCGAAGGTGGGAAATATCAGGCAGAGCCTCTTGCTTTAGGCGAGTTTATCAAAAACACAACCCTTTCAATCAGCAATAAATTCTCACCGGACATTAATATTAAGACTGAGACCCCAGATGACATGAGCAGAATCAAAGGTGACCCTGTTCAAATCCAGATATTACTCACCGCGATTCTTGAGAATGCAGCCGAAGCTGTCAAAGACAACGGCAGAATATGGGTCATCGCACAAGACCATGTGGTTGATACAGAGTTTGCACTCAAACGACCCGGACTCAAACCAGGTTCATATATATACCTGAGAGTCATAGATGACGGAAAGGGCATGGACAAAAATACCAAAAGTAGAATTTTTGACCCGTTCTTTACAACTAACTTTCAAGGGCGTGGCCTGGGAATGTCAGCGGCCTGGGGTATCGTTAAAAGCCATAACGGCTGGATAGATGTTGAATCTGAACCAGATAAAGGGACCTGCACAACGGTCTTTCTGCCTACGATAAAACCCGAGGCCTCGAAAGCACTGACACTAGATATTGACACAGCAAAAAATACCGGTACCGTTTTACTGGTTGAGGACGAGAAAATAGTACTGGATGTTGAACGTGCAATGATGAAACGTCTGGGATACAAAGTTCTGATTGCCCAATGCGGAAAAGAAGCTCTTGATATTCTTAATGATCACAATAAAAAGATTGATCTTGTATTATTAGACCTTGCTTTACCGGATATAACAGGTCAGGATTTATATCCTCTTCTTAAGGAAATCAGGTCTGACCTCAAGGTGATTGTCTGCAGTGGCTACTCAGTTGATGGAACGGCACAGCTCCTTCTTGAACAGGGTGCTCAGGGGTTTCTCCAAAAGCCGTTCAGACTGGCTGAACTTTCAGAACTATTGAAACAACATATCGATCGTAGAAAATATAAACGCTTCCAATTAAATAAAGATGCAACGGCAAGACCTCAAAACAAATCAAAGGATCAATGCCGGATAATAGATATCAGTGTGGGCGGACTCGCCTTTTGTTACAAAGAAAAAAATGAACGGTTTCACCAGAACCCTGAGAAATCCATCAATCTCTGTATGAATTCTTTTAACCTGGGAGATATTCCCTTTAAAACAATTTCGGATTCACCTGTTGATGAGAAATCCGGGAGGTGCAGTATACAATTTGTCGATTTATCACCCAATCATGTAAACCAGTTGGACTCTTTTATAAAAAGCCAGGCAAGGCTGTGAAAAAATATTCACAAGATTTTTAAAACTTCTTCAGGTTAATTTCGACTGGCATTAGCAATCTTAAAATACGTTTTCGCATTTTTTTAATCTTTGCGAATTTTTTTCTTGAGTGTTTACTCAAACTTTGTTAACCCTATTTCATTAACTACTAACTGTCATAAGGGTATTGATGCGTTTGCATTCGGGGGAGTTGCAGAATGAGCATTAAACTAAGCGATAAATCAAAATTCGCAGAAGATAAACAAAAAACTGCTCACATCCTTTTTGTTGACGATGATATGGACGTTATCAGGATTAATAAAATGGTGTTGGAACAGATAGGATACGATGTCACGACATCGACCGGGGGTAAAGAGGCTCTGCATTTATTTGAAAGTTACCCTCAAAAATTTGATTTGGTCATTACAGATATTTCGATGCCGGGGGTTTGTGGATTTGACTTAACCAGAAAATTACTGAAAATTCGCCACGATATCTCTGTGATCATCTGTTCGGGTGACACCTCGCATGAGACTGAAGACAAAATAAAGGAAGTTGGTGCAAAGGCATTTATCACAAAACCAGCAACTATACAGACTATTGCTTCAACCGTAAAAGGTGTTTTAAATTAAGTATTTTATAACGACTGGATAATAAAATATATCCAAAAAAAATATTAAACAGATTATTTCACGAAATAATGCTGACGTTTTCGCACAGATCATAAAGCATCTACGTTGTTGTATTGTTGTTAATTCTGTAGTACAATCATAAAGAATAGCTAACAAACCTGATAAAATGAAATAGCTAATTATTCCAGCTAAAATCGAGTCTTTTTTAAAATGGCGGTCGGCGGTCATTGTAAAGTATTTTCCATTAACGATTAGAAAACTGTCTATTGGATTTTTATCCATTCGTGCTGAATGGATTTCACTAAAAAAACCTGTCGAATTTACATATTCAATTTAAGGCACGCAATCTGGCAACATTGAAAACAAGGATGTTATTCCATGTCGCAGAATGGTCAAGTCAAAACAAATGACACACCAGATGAAACAGTCTCGGAAAATCACGATATGTGGTATCAAGATGACCCCTATGCTGGTGATCTTTTTTCAAGACGGGTCAGGTCTTTTGAAGGAAATTCAAGTACCCATTGGTCTATAGCATGGTCAGACCTGATGATGACTATGTTCATCCTGTTTGCCGTCATGTTTATCTATCAATCCGCAAACCGTGATTTGAATTTTGGAGATGGCCCCGGACTCAACACTGTTTCAGATACCGGTTCAGGGCTACTTGATGAAGGTTCTCAAAAAATTATCCATGAATCATTTCCCGATATTTACAACCTCAGCAAAGAAACCATCAGTGATATTGCTTCGATCGAGCTGATTGATGACGAAGCGGTGAGAATAGCATTAACCAATGACCTCTTATTCGAGACAGGTAAAGCAGATCTAAAAAGGGGCGCCATGAGACTTCTAAGCGGCGTCGCCTCAGTCATTAAACAAACAGATTATATGGTCAATGTCGTAGGGCACACAGATGATGTACCTATTCGGACTGCACAATTCCCAACAAACTGGGAACTCTCGGCCGTTAGAGCCTGTGTTGTGGTCAGGTATCTGACAGAAAAACAGGGCATCAGTGGAAATCGCTTTTTCGTCAGTGGGCATTCATATTATCAACCACTAAAGGCAAATGCCGGGATTCAGTCACGGGCCGCAAACAGACGTGTCGACATCATTATTACTAAAGACAGACCGGAAGGTTTCTAATGGAAGAAGATAAAATAGAGGATACTGAGATGGAGAATATCGAATCCGGAATCAACAAAAGTACTGAAACTAAAACAAAATGGTTTAATCCCTTTTTATGGATTTTCAACAGGAGAAATATCATTGGGGTCGGGCTTTGCTGCGCAATATTCTTTGCAGGGTTTGCTATACACGGCAATATTGGATTGTACTTCAATCTATCTGCGATATTAATTGTCCTTGGGGGCACCTTTGGGGCAACGTTAATATGTTTCAGGATGAACAGACTTGTTATTGTATTCAAAGTTATCACAAGCTCATTCAAAAGACCCTTAAAAAAACCCGATGAAATTGTTGAGATCCTAATTGACCTTTCCATCAAGAGCAAACTGCAGGGAGTGTTATCACTGCAGGATGACGAAGAAGAAACGATTGTTGTTTTCTTAAGACAGGCACTAGGCTTTCTTGTTGATGGCTATACACCAAAAGAAATCAGGGAGTGCTTAACAAGTGAAATGTATTTCTTCCGCCAACGTCGTGAAGAAAGCGAACGCGTCTTTACAACAATGGCAAACATCTGCCCTTCATTCGGCCTGGTAGGCAGTGTCGTAGGCCTTATCAGTATGCTTACTGGTATTGGTGATACAACAGTAATCCTTGCAACAGTTCCGGTAGCGCTAACATCTACATTATACGGAATTATTCTTTCCAATTTTTTCTTCATGCCTTTTGCAGCCAATATCAGAGAATGTACCGATCAGGAACTCCTACTACAGAAAATAATTATGGAGGGTACAATAGCCATTGCCAGTGACTACCACCCAAGTATTCTTGAGAGAAAATTAAAATCATTTCTAACACCATCCGCAAGAACCGGTCGGCTCGTATCGCTTGAAAAAATAAGAGAAATGTTCGAAAAACAATCTCGACTAACCGAAGATGAAGTCGGTTTAAACAACGTACAAGCTGAAGTCGCTGAAACAGCTGAAGGAAAAACAGCTGAGCCAGCAAGTGAAATACCCACCAGTGATGGCAAAAAGGTTTTTTTGTAATGATACAGCATTTTGTGAAAGCCAGTTCATAAATGAAATATAGTATAAGTTTCAGGTTTGGAGAGTAAGATGATTCACACTGAAAAACAGGCAACAATTCTTGTCATTGATGATGAAGCTGCTATCAGAAATAGTTTTACAGACTATCTTGAAGATATGGATTACAATGTACTTACCGCAGAAAACGGCAGTATTGGCCTTGAGTTGATTGAGCGAGAAAAACCACAGATGATAATGGTTGATCTACGTATGCCGGAAATTGACGGACTCGAATTACTGAAATGGAGCAACGATATTGCGCCTGATACACCAAAGATAGTGATCTCAGGAGCAAACCAGATTGCCGATGTTGTCCAGGCTTTACGGTATGGCGCCTGGGACTATCTTGTAAAGCCCGTAAAGGATTTGTCCATTCTGGGCCATTCAGTCGAAAATGCTTTGGAAAAAGCACGACTGCTCCAGGAGAACAAAAGCTATCAGGAACACAGAGAAGAGCTTATTCAGGAAAGAACTCAGGAACTTGAAGAGGCAAATCAACATCTTTCAAAAATTAACCACAGGCTGAAAAAGATTGTAGAAACAACAAAGGGTCTTTCCAATTGTATCGAAATGAGTCAGTTTGGTGCACGGGTTCTTGATGAATTTGCACACCATATGGTTGCGACAGGCGGCAGTCTTTATTTCGCAGAAAAAGAGGGTTTAAGAAGGATGGAAACCCTCGATCCCGGACATGCCCCTGATTTTATTAATTTCCCACTTGCAAAACACTCCATTCTAAATCAGGTCATGGAGACAGGACAACCTGTTCTGATTGAGGATATGTCACGAAAAGACAACATAAAACCGAGTGGCTGGGATGGATACAGAAACGGTTCTCTTTTGGCTTTCCCCATTCCGGATAATGATGGAAAAATTATCGGTATTTTAAGCCTGCATAGTAAAATAGGCCCTCCGTTTATAGAACAGGATAAGGAAATTGGGGCAATACTTGCTTCATATTGCTGTGAGACACTTCGGGCTGTTCAGGCTTTTGAGGCTCTTCAGCGAAGTGAAAGACAATATAAAACCTTATTCGAAAAAACAAATGATGCCATTTTTGTTATTGAAAAGAAAACTGGGCGTTACATTGATGCTAATGAGGCTGCGGTAACTCTGACCGGTATCCCGCTGCATGAACTCAAAGAGATGAATCTTAGTCAAATAGCGCCAGATAGCGCCGACCAGTGGCTTGTTCAAATGTCGCAGATTGATAATGCCATTGATCTGGGGGAAGTTACCTTTCGTAAACCTGATAATTCAAGCAGAATTGCCAGGGTCAGCTCAGTGCCCCTTGATGAAAGAGCCGTTGTCAGTATCGCAAGAGATATTACTCACGATCTCGAAATTGAGAGTCAGCTAAGACAAAGTCAGAAAATGGAAGCCATCGGCACACTCGCCGGGGGAATTGCGCATGATTTTAACAATATTTTATCTAGTATCTTCGGTTATGCCCAACTGGCCGAAATGGACGTCAACGATCCGGAAAAAGCGAAGAAAAATATTGGGCAGGTAATCAAAGGGGCCCACAGAGCAGCAGATCTGGTGCACCAGATTCTAACCTTCAGCCGAAAAACAGAGCACAGTAACAACCCTCTAAAATTATTTACCATCGTCAAAGAAGCCATCAAATTTCTTCGTTCCTCAATTCCCGTAACAATTGAGATTGAAGATAAAATTTTATCTAAATCTACGATACTTGCAGATCAGACTCAGGCACATCAGGTTGTCATGAATCTTTGCACAAATGCCTATCATGCCATGCGTGACTCTGGTGGAAAGCTGAAAATCGAATTAAGCGATGTTGAAATAACTGAAACGCACCCTGCAATAAATAATCAAAAACCGGGTAAATATATAAAACTTGAAGTTGAGGATACCGGCCACGGAATAGATCGTGAAACGCTTAAGAGGATCTTTGACCCCTACTTTACAACTAAAAATCCGGATGAAGGGACAGGGCTTGGGTTAGCCGTTGTTGACGGAATTGTTAAAAAGCATAACGGTTTTATAAAGATTATGAGTGAGGTAGGCAAAGGTACAACATTTCAGGTATTCTGGCCTGTGATTGAAAAAGAAGAATTACAGAATCTGGCAGATAAAAATAATAAAGACCTGCCCAAAGGTACCGAAACGATTCTACTGGCAGATGATGAAAAAGACATTTTAGACACCGTCAAACCAATTCTTGAAAATCAGGGGTATAAGGTCGAAGCTTATGATAATGGAATCTCAGCATTTGAGGCATTTTCAGCCTGCCCTGACAAATATAATATCGTTATTACCGACATTACGATGCCCGGGATGACAGGCGATGATCTTTCCATAAATATATTAAAGATAAGAAAAAACATACCAATTATTCTTTGCACCGGTTATAGTGAAAAACTGAATGAAGAAAATGCTTACGAAATTGGTATCAGTAAATTTATAAAAAAACCGGTAACGAGTCAAAAACTGTCTGCACTGATTCGTGAATTACTGGACAAAAATAAAAAATAATTTGCTCGGGATACTTTAGTGCTGAAACTGTTTAAAAAACTTACAAGCCAAAAACTTTCGATTCAGCTTGCCTATCTGGTTATGATACTTACAGCTTTGGTACTGGCTACATTCGGATGGTATCGCTATCACAATCAGTCACGTATGCTTGAAAAAGAATTGAGTGATGACCTGAAAGCAACAATAAAAATTCTTTCAACCAGTATCACCGTTCCTGTTTTCAGTTATGATATACATACAGTTGAAGCCATATGCCGTGCAATGCTCAATAAAAAGGAAATTAACTACATCGGTATTGAAAACGTCATTGATAATGGCCTTACTTTCGTAAAGAATGGCAATGATGTCGTGGAAAAAACTGAGAAAAGTACCAGAGTCCATAGTGATATTTCAAGCAAAACAGAAATTCTATACAAGGGGCAAAGTATTGGCACCCTAACTGTCGGGGCCACAAAGCAATATTTGAAAAATGCTCTTGAAATAACTCAGAAGGTCATTCTTTTTCAAATTCTTTTACTTGAATTTTTTCTGGTTATACCTCTTGTCCTCTTACTTCGTGTCCGCTTCATCTTCCCTCTCGAACGTTTAACACGAATGACATCAAAATTTGGTGAAGGTGATCTGGATCAGTCAATTGAAGGATACAGAGATGATGAACTGGGTGAACTTGCAAAGACGTTTGTAAAAATGCGGGACAGCATCAAAGAGAAAATTGATGAACTGAATAAAGAGGTTATTGAACACAAGCGTGCCGAAGATGACCTGAGAAGCCTTCGTAACTACCTTTCAAATATAATCGACTCCATGCCATCTATTCTGATTGGTGTCGATACCGACGGTAAAGTCACCCAGTGGAATAAAACAGCAGAAAAAAGCACGGGCATAAAAGCTTCTGAGGCACAGGGAAAAACACTTGCAACTGTCTTTCCGAGAATGGCCTCACAAATGGACAGGCTGAAAGAAAGTATCCGGACAAAACAAGCTCGTCAGGAGCAAAAAAGAACACGTATAGCTCAATCTGGAACTTGCTTTGAAGACATCACTATCTATCCTCTCATCACCAATGGTGTAAATGGTGCAATAATCCGTGTTGACGATGTAACAAATAATGTGCGGATGGAAGAGATGATGATTCAAAGTGAAAAAATGCTGTCTGTTGGTGGTCTGGCTGCAGGAATGGCTCATGAGATCAACAATCCGCTGGCAGGTATGATGCAAACTGCAAATGTCATGAGTGAGCGTTTATCAAATACCGAAGTACCCGCAAACAAAAAAGCTGCTGAGGAAATCGGTATCAGTCTTGATGATATCAATACCTTTATGGAAAAAAGAGGCATCCTCCGTATGATCCAGACAATCAATGAATCCGGTTGCCGTGTTGCAGAGATTGTCGATAACATGCTGAGCTTTGCCAGAAAAAGTGATGATTCTGTCTCTTCGTATGATCCTGTCGAACTTTTTGATAAAATTCTGGAACTGGCTGCCACTGACTATGATCTAAAAAAACAATATGATTTTAAAACAATTGAGATAATAAAAGAATACGACCAAAAACTGCCACTCATCAACTGCGAAGGTGCTAAAATACAACAGGTGCTTCTAAATATTCTGAGAAACGGAGCACAGGCAATGCAATACAACACTGATAAAAGAGATAGTAATAAACCGAAATTTATACTGCGCCTGAAACACGACGAAAAAGAAGGCATTCTAAAGATCGAAATTGAAGACAATGGCCCCGGCATGGAGGAGGCTGTTCGCAAACGTGTTTTTGAACCTTTTTTCACAACAAAGCAAGTCGGGATCGGAACAGGGCTGGGCCTATCGGTTTCATATTTCATTATTACAGAAAACCACAAAGGGACGATGAATGTGGTCTCTGAACCAGGAAATGGCTCTACATTTATAATCAACCTGCCCCTATAAACATAAGTTTAATTGTAATACTCACCACTAAACAATTTTCTTTGTTTCTCCCAATAAATTTTCTTCCCGCTAATAATAGTTGCATCTTCATCAGCTTATCATGTAAAATCAACTCCTCATTAAAAATGAAAATTTGAGGAAAAAGTTTTGAAGAATATTTCTATCTGGTTTGCAAATAAAATTATCC
>JQIA01000297.1_pt1 | contig 24246 bp, 14 predicted proteins | sample 811431 | NCBI WGS metagenome assembly JQIA01 (sample SAMN02998118, study PRJNA258478) | marine sediment metagenome | biome: marine; feature: seafloor; material: sediment; isolation source: oil-polluted sediment collected from 3 locations (0.5 km, 0.7 km and 0.9 km)... | place: USA: Gulf of Mexico ...
ATAACGATGGTGTAACGGATAATCTTGACACCTGCGCTGATACTCCATCGGGAGAAGCGGTAGATGCAAACGGTTGTTCTGATTCTCAGAAAGATACAGATAACGATGGTGTTACAGACAATCTTGATGCCTGTGCTGAAACTCCATCGGGTGAAACGGTAGATGCTAACGGTTGCTCGGATTCACAGAAAGATACAGATAATGATGGTGTAACCGATAATTTTGATACCTGTCCGCAAACACCAGCCGATGAATTAGTAGATCCCCATGGCTGCTCTGCTTCTCAGATTGAGCCGGTCGTGTTGTTCAGTGATGATTTTGAATCAGGCCTTGGTAACTGGACAAACGTTTCAATGGACGATACTCATGATTGGACACTTTTTTCAAATGGAACCCCTTCCAGTGGTACCGGTCCTGCAACAGGAGCTGACGGAAGCACCTATTATTCCTATTTTGAAACTTCATCGGGATCGGCCTATACTTCTGGGAATACAGCTATTTTAGAAAGCCCGTTTGTTAGCTCTGCTTATGTTGAGGTCCAGCTTGGCTTTGCATATCACATGTATGGTGCTGATACCGGAACTCTTGCAGTTGACGTTTTTACAGATGGTGTGTGGCTTAACGATGTCTGGACTATTTCAGGACAGCAGCAGGCAGGTTACAGTAATGCTTACGAAGCCGTTGTTGTGAGCCTTGGTGAATATGATGTTACAAGGATTCGATTTCGAGCTATAGCTGCCGGAGGGTATACAGGTGATATTGCCATTGATAATTTGGAAATACAGGGTATGCTACTTGACGATTCTGACGGGGATGGCATTTACGATATTTATGATGTATTTCCAAATGATCCGGATGAGTCGGTTGATACAGATGGTGATGGTATTGGTGATAACTCAGACTCAGATGATGACAACGATGGGGTCACTGATGATAATGATTTATGCCCGGGTACACCTGCCGGAGAAATTGTGGATGCTGAAGGCTGTTCAGATACTCAGAAAGATACAGATAATGACGGTGTAAAAGATAACCTTGATACCTGCCCTGATACTCCGACTGGTGAAAGGGCCGACATCAACGGCTGCTCTGATTCACAGAAAGATACAGATAACGACAGTGTCTCCGACGATCTGGATAAATGTCCCGACACACCTGTCGGTGAAATCGTTGATTCAGATGGTTGCACGGACTCACAAAGAATATATTGTACGTCAACAGGTGCTGCAGACTCAAGTGATTGGATAACAAGCTTTGCTGTTAATTCTGGCCGGTATAATCCATATATAAACGAATCCGGAGATAATGATGGTTATGCAGATTTTACCTCAAGCCCTATCCACCTGAATTTTGGAAGGAACAACTTTTCAATCATGTCAACATATGAGGGGGCGTCAGTTCCGAAATCATATAGTGTTTGGATAGACTTTAATAATGATTATAAGTTTTCAGCAGAAGAACAAGTCATAACCACCCCATACACAGCAATGAATGGATATGGTACTGAAATAAAAATTCCAGTTGATACGATGCCGAATGGCGCTAAAATGAGGGTTCTAATGACGCTTGGAAACGCTCCTGTTCCATGTGGCGTATTTACCAATGCAGAAGTTGAAGATTATTTTGTCCAGGTACCATCCCCAACGGATTCTCCTTATGTATCTTCAATAAAACCACCTCATTTTGTTGATAGTGGAACTCTTTTTGTTTATTTTTCAAAACCCATGGATTTTTCATCATTTAACGATTCTAACTTTTACTTAACTCCTTCTGTTCAGGGAACCATATCTGAAGATCCTGATGGATTTGGTGTTGTTTTCACTCCTGATCGGCCCTTAGATTACAGTACAGACTATACAGTTTCAGTTTTGTCTGATGTTTTGGATATAAATGGATTAAATTTACAAAGTGATTTTTCAGATTCATTCACAACACAAAATCAGTCAGTATACACAATTTTCGGCCAACTCAGTCCTGCTGATATAGATTATAGTGGTGTTGTTATGCAGCTGAGTGGCGACATGTCTGTGACTGTTGGTGTCGATTCTATGGGACAATATTTGTTCCAGGATATTCCCTCAGGGAATTATGCCGTTACACCGGTATCTGGTGAGTATGATTTTTCACCTTCATCGACACACTTATATGTCTCCGACCAGAATATTTCAAATATTGATTTTACACCCAGCTCGCCAACTCCATATACCATTCCTGACACTGGTCAGCAAAATTGTTACGATGTAAGCGGTAATGACATCAATTGTGACGCTACAGGGCCATTTTACGGTCAGGATGGTACTTATTATTTCAATCCACAATCTTACACTAAACTTGATAATTCCGGAACGCCCGTAAGTGACTATGCCAGTTCCTGGAGTTCGGTAAAAGATAATAATACTGGACTTATATGGGAAGTTAAGACAACTGATGGGTCGATTCATAATAAGAACAACAGCTATGACTTGACCGAAACCCAAGCTATGATTAACTCCTTAAATACAAGTAGTTTTTGCGGATACTCTGACTGGCGCATTCCAACTGTTCATGAGCTGAATACCATTGTAAACAGAAACAATTATAACCCTTCAATTAATGAGAATTATTTTCCTAACACCATGAGTTATAATACCAGTAGATACTGGTCTATGAATACCTACCAAGGGGACTCCGCCTTTACTGTTTCATTTGAGAAAGGAGAATCTTCTATTGATTATAAGACGACCACTAACTGTTTTCGAGCAGTTAGGGGAGTGGCTTACGGGGTTTCAAATTTTATAGATAGCGGAAACGGTACAATTTATGACCTAAGTTCAGGCTTAATGTGGCAAAAAGCAACGAACTCACCTGACACTTTTGAAAATGCGCTGAGCTTTTGTGAAAATTTAACTCTCGGAGGATACGATGATTGGCGTATGCCGAATGTAAATGAGCTGTTTTCAATTGTAAACTCGACATATGGCAGACCTGCTATTAATACCCAGTTTTTCCCTGATACAAAGACAGACTGTAATTACGCACCGTGTTCTAAGGCAATATACTGGACATCAACATCAGATGTATCAGACAAAGCACTAAATTTTACAATAGATTTTTACTATGGATCGATCAGCACCCCCATCCCTGAATCATATAAGGGCGAAACAATTTATTTTAAAGCTGTGAGAACTATTTATTAAAGTTGATTTTTGAAGATGTTACTGTCGTAAAAGGGCAACTGAGAAATCAGTTGCCCTTCTGTTTGTTTATACCGATTGTAATTGCGTTCCTTTTTTTGTAACTCATACTATATAGCCCTTATTGTATAGATTTAGAAATTGCCACATGTTTATAAGGCAATATCCATATTTAAAGGATTTTTATGTCATTGATTATAATTGCAAAAAAACATTGACCTCAATCCAAAACCATTATATCCAGAATCAATAATAAGGGTAAATCCGGGGGGATGATAATCTTATTATCAAATTAACCATTTAGAAGGGAATGGGACAATTACCTTGAAAGCCATTTATCTCTGCAATATTGCAGATGATGAGGGCTTTTGACTGCCTGTTGGGTGGTGTGTGGTAAGATGTTCTTTTCGCACAGTGTTGATGGTTTTCCGGTTGAATGGTACTCCTGTCTTCATCCAATAAGCTTTTATTTTCTAATTAAATTATGTAGCGGGCACAGAATTGTTGCAATGTGGTTTTATCTGTTTATTTAAAAGGTAAAGCCGTTGGCAGGGTTTTCTGTTTTATTGTTGGGTGCTTGAAGAAAAAGGGTGGCGTATGAAAGGGAAAAATCTAATTCAGTTACTTAAGGCAATCGATTATATTTCAAGACCGGAAGGCGCTACAAGGCGTGCAATAGCAGAACTGCTTAATACCGGCTTAAAGACTGTTTCACGATTGATCGATACGATGTACGAACTCGGTTTGCCGGTCTTTGATGAAAAGGAACCGCTTGAAAAAGAAAAGCGATGGAAACTTGAAGAGAATTATATCCTTAAGTTGCCGAATATTTACGTACCGGATCTGAGCCTGAGCTATTCGGAGCTTATTTCACTCTATTTATTGAAAAGTGAATCAAATATTCTGCAGGGCACTGAAATTGACGATCATATAACGACGGCATTCTCGAAACTGAATTTGTTTGTCCCCAAAGAGACCCGGGAACATTTGAAAAAGATCAAACAGATATTTATTTCAAAGGAAGAGTCGGCAAAACACTATTCAGGTAAAGAGGGCCTTGTAAATATTATTGTTGAGTCGATTATCAATCAGACTTGCTGTAAAATTACTTACCACTCTACTGAGGCTGACAGGCTGAATGATTATGAAGTCTGCCCGTTGCATATTTTCCAGAATGAAGGGGAACTATTCTTCTTTGCCGGTGATCAAAAAGAAAATCGGATTAAAACGTATGCCATTGACCGAATAAGAAAAATTTTAACGTCTAATGTTTTATTTGAATACCCGGATGACTTTTCACCCTACGAGAAACTGAATACAGCATTCAATCTAACACCGGGCGATTCAATAACGGTTAAGATCTGGTTTTCTGATCGTATTGCTTTAGACATTAAAAACAGGAGCTGGGCAAACGATCAGATGATTAAAAAAAATCAGGACGGTTCAATAACTCTGGAGATGAAGACAGCGGGGTGGCGTGACGTCAAACGCCGGGTCATGTCATATGGCATTGATGCAAAGCTTATTGAGCCCTTTGAAATGAAAGAGGAAATTGAGAATGAGATCCTTGAAATGGCCGGACGGTTTAAAATTAAGAAAGGGGACGGGGATGTTCAGATTTGAAAAGATGTAATCATTTAATGTCTTCGTCATTTTGACGAATTTTGTTGAAAATCAGGGTGAGGCACCTTATGGTTTCTATTGTATATTGCCAGATAACGAATTGATGTGTTATTGACAGGATTAGTTGGTTTTTATACGATAATAAAAAAACTGGATTTAAAATCATGAAAGTGTTGATGGGCGCAATTTTTATAATTGTTTTTTTTCTTATGGAGCAGTTTAGTGTTTCCGTCGGTTTTGCAGAAGATGTCCGTATTGTATCCTTTAACTACCCCCCATTCCTGATAAGTGACAATGCCGGGGTCATACCTGAGATCATTAATGAAGCTGCCAGAGAGGCAGGTCAAACGATTGAGTTGTTTGTCAGGCCCCGTAAAAGAGCTATGCGAATGTTTGAAAAGGAAAGCGGACTTATGTTTTTAGGTGAAAGTCGATATTTCGCCGATAAGTCAGACAATTTAATCGTATTAAAGCTTATGTACGTCCGAGGGGTGCTGGTATATATGAAAAAAAGATTTCCGGCATTCAGTTCTGCTGATTTGAAACAGGTAGAGGGTAAAATTATCGGGGTCTCACTGGGTAATTGTTTAATTCCTTTTTTTGAAAAGCAGGGATGGCGCGTACAGACGGTGAGGACGCTGGAATCCAACATAAAAAAACTGGTTGCCGGCAGGATAGACTTTTGGGGGACTGTGGGACTATCATCTGTAAACCTTATCAGAGAATATTACCCTGAAATTCAGGGGGCTTTTACTGTTCTGGAGATAGAAAAATTCCCCGTTGAACTGGTTGCAAAAAAAGGGGGGCCTGAAATGCAGGTGTTCATGGCGCTGCAAAAAGGGTTTCAGGGCATTATTCAAAACGGCAGGTACCAAAAAATCATCGAAAAATATTATGGACCCGGCAATGTTCCGACTTCAGCAATGATTGAACTATAAGCCGAATCGATATCAGGGTAACCGGCAAACCGGTTGTCCTGTAATAATTTGTTAATAATTATTTCCTGGTAAACCGAGTATCGCTTTTGTAACAGTCTTCACGTTATGCCATTTATCATTTTTGTTTTGCATGATTGTGTCGTACAGATCGTCATGGTTTTCAGGGGGGCTTTTTTCAACCGCTTTTTTCTTAAGGTGAATCCCTTCAAATTTACATGCGACAACACAATTACCACATCCTAAACATCTTTTTAGATTGACTTTAACGCTGTTTTGTTTTCCTTTATTTTTTTTGAATTTTATGGCTTCGATCTGGCATGTCCGGGCGCAAACCCCACAACCATTACAGGCGTCGTAATCTATTTGGGCAAAGAAGTTCGTTGGCCAGTAGTCAGCAGGATTAGGTAATTTTTTATGGACGCCAAGCATGCCACAACAGCACCCGCAGCATGAGCAGATAAATTCAATGTCTTTTGTATTGGACGGTTGAAGAATCAGGCCTTCTTCTGTGTTTTTTCTGATCAGAGATATGGCCTCATCTTTACTCATTTCAGTGCCGATCTCAGCCTTTAACACACCTTTTGCCAGTCCGTTGACCGTCATGCAGGTCTCTTTTCGGTCAGTTGCCCTGCAGGGATCGCCATCAATTGATGCTGCTTTTCTGCAGATACATTCGATTGCTGCGAAGGGACCTTCTGAATTTTCAAGCAGGTGAATGACTTCATCAAAAGTACTTATTCTGTTTTCTGGTGAAACGCTTTCTTCAACAGGTATTGTCCGCATCTGAGCCCGGTTGGTTGAAAGGAAGCTGAGACCAAAGGGAAGTGAGTTTGTGTATTTTCGAAAGTCTTTCAGAAATTCAGGCGATAATTGATCAAGAAAACCTTCATACATGCCTACGATAAGAGGGATTAATGCAAAAGTATCTGTCCCTTCTTTATCCCGGTAGCTGACGCCACCCTTTCTGGCCAGATCGAACAGCTTTTTTTCTAAAACGTCTACAGATAGATCAGCGTTGTCTATCTTGGCTATAATATGGCTTGCCGGGCGGAATTTATAATCCAGGTTCATTGCAAGTTCTGCTTCTTCCGGAGAAAAAATATGTTTGAGAAGTTTTAATTCAACACCTGAAAATGTCTTAGGGTATCCGACGGGCTGTTTGTCAAGATGCTGCTGTAGTTGTCTGTATATTAGGCCGATATTACTCATAATGTTATCCATCCCGGTGCATTGATAAATCTGTTACTGTGATTTTTAACGAGGATATATGACTCTTATCATAAAAAATAATTTGTAACAAATTTATTCGAGAGGGCATAGACTATGCCTGTTGGGGATAGACTTTTGCAAGTGAGTATTGATTAAATTGAAAGGGATTGGCCGTTTGCCTGCTATTCGTCTTTATACAGATCCATATCCGGATAATGCTTTTCCGCACAGTCCCGACAGATGCCGTGACTGAATCTGGCTTCTGAGTGTTCCTGAATGTATGTTTCAATTTGTTTCCAGTATCCATGATCATCTTTAATGTTTTTGCAATGGGCACAGATCGGCAGTAAACCGCTAAGCGTTTTTATCTCTTTGACCGCATCCTGAAGTTTGATTATAAGTTCTTCGCGTTCATGCTCGACTTCTTTTTGTTCGCTGATATCTGCAATCAGGCCATCCAAAAAATCAAGATCTCCATTGGAAGAGTAGATGCCCCGACCCTGTTCCCAGATCCATCTTATTGAATCCTGTTTATTGATGATACGATAAAACAGCACAAATGGCCTGTGTTCACTGACTGCCGAATGGACATCTTTCTGTACTTTTTCCAGGTCTTCCGGATGGATCAGATGAGAATAGGCGATGACCGTGTTATCGATTAAATCTTCAGGTGCATAGCCGGTTACACCTTCACACCCCTGACTGACAAACTTCATTGTGTATGTGCTGTCATTTAAGCAGCGATAAGCCATTCCTGGAAGATTACTTAAAAGTGTAGAGATATTCCTTTCACTGATTTTTAAATTGTTCTCAACAGTTTGGCGGCGAATAATTTCATCATTTAATGAGCGATTCAGACGATAAAAACGACCGGATATAAGGAAGGCAACGAGAGCTGCAATACTTACCACAGAAAAGCTGATGTATAGCCAGCGGAAATCAGCTAACGGTGTACGATCAAAGATAAACCCTTTAAGCGAAAAGTCCTCAGGAACCTGGTTGTGTCTCTTAAATATATCAACGATATTCTGCCAGCGGCCATGGTTAATATAGCCGAGCTCGACAACATCTGCCATGATCAGCTTTTTTGATTTTTCAGCTTCGAATAATAGATGCCCCCGGGAATGCCTTTTTGAATATTTATTCAAAATCAGGTCAATAATTTCATCCGAATGATCTATGGCATATTGCCACCCTTTCAATGACGCATCCAGAAAAGCAGCAACCCGTTCAGGATTCTTTTTTATTTGAGCTTCTGTAGTGAAAAGGGTGTCGCCATAGAAATCAATGCCGCTGGCCCGGGGAGAGAAAGTATAATATTTAATCCCTTTTTGAAACAGGATAAATGGCTCATCTGTCGAGTATGCCGTTATAGCGTCTACTTCGCCTGCAATCAGATTTGAGATATTATACTCATGAGGGTAGAGTATCATTTTTCCGGGTGAGATACCTTCGGAGTCAAAATAGGCAAACAGTTCTTCTGAGTTTGCTTCAAGCGACACACGCCTGCCCTTTAATTCATGAATGTTATCAATACCTGTGGTTTCAGGGACAAGTAGGATTAACGGTGAGTGTTGATAAATAGAAGCAAGAGCAACAACTGGGTGACCTTTTCCCCTAAGATATATTAAGTCAGACATGGCAATACCGAAGTCTGCCTTCCCGTTGATAACTGCTTCAGCAGTATCTTCCCCATCTTTTGCCTCAATGATAGTGACATTTAAACCGGCTCTTTGATAGTATCCTTTTTCAAGAGCGGCGTAATATCCTGCAAATTGAAACTGGTGCTTCCATTTTAACTGAAGTGTGACGTCCTCCGGGGGCGGGGGATCCGTACTTATACTTTGTGAAAAACATGTTGACGGTATGAAAAAATATACAGAGAATACTAAAAATAGCAGGGCTCTGCATACAGTCATATCTGTTTGATCTCTTGATATAAGTCGGTTACAGGTTTTGTGCCTGATGATCATGTCACCCTTTTTAACCATATGAAAAAGACGTTAATTTATTTTTCTGTATACATATGCACATCCCGCTGAGGGAATGGGAAGCTGATGCCTTTTTCGTCAAAGGCCAGTTTAATCGTCTCTGTTATACCAAAATAGACATCCCAGTAATCGGCCGTCTTTACCCAGGGCCGAACAGCAAGATTTACGCTGTTATCCCCTAATTCGGCGACTGCTACTTTCGGTGGCGGATCATCCAGAATACGCGTCTCTTTTTCCAGTATTTCTTCGATTAACTGTTTTGCCTGTCCGATGTTGTCATCATAGCTGATGCCGATAACCATGTCTACCCGTCGGGTTGGGTTTGCAGTAATATTGGTAATGACACCGGTAGTAATGTTGCTGTTTGGAACGATAATCCGCTGATTATCCGGCGTATTGAGAATGGTATTGAAAATAGTTATTTCAGCAACTGCCCCGGTTATTCCGCTTGCATTTATCACGTCACCTGTTTTAAACGGTCTGAACAGGATGAGCATAACGCCCGATGCGAAATTTGAAAGCGAGTCTTTCAGGGCAAGGCCGATGGCCAGGCCTGCAGCACCGACAATGGTTAAAAATGAGGTTGTGTTGATGCCAAGCTGGCCTGCTGCAGCAATCATCACAAGGATAAAAAGCATATAATAAATCATGCTGGACATAAATCCTGCCAGAGCACTGTCTAATTTGTTTTTTTCAAGAATTACGATCATGATTTTTGAAATTTTTCTTGAGATCCAGTTCCCGATAATGAGGATCAGTATTGCTGCCACAACTTTTAAGGAATAGGTACTGAACCAGTGAACCATGATATCAATGTACTTTGTAATATACTTTTCCATGTTAAGCCTCTCCGGTTTTAATATTATTGGCAAAAAATGATTGTTTAGTTTTTTTAAAAAAGACAAAGAATCCGGAAAAAAGAAATCTTCATTAAGTTGTTAGATATATAGATCCGGATTTTGATTAAACGGTACGATAATTATAATTTTCAGATAGATATACATAATAGACTAACAAGGAATAACTGTAAATATTTTTTTTGGCGGAAAGGGGATACCTGATTCAGGAACAGCGCTTTTTGGAAATGACGAAATTGTTTTTTAGAAGTGTTTAAAAAACAATCCTCAGGCTTAATTCATAATCCGGCGCTTCATCTCCGGTTCCGACAGAAAAGACGGGAAAGAGGCCGAGCCCTGAACTAAAAAGAAAGCCAAGCCCTGCTTCATAGGATGATTCATCCCGGGACTCTGACTGGACGTCTGATTTCCCGTGATAATAAAGAGTCGATTTTTCAGATTTTTTGAAATTATACCCCATGAGAAATGAAATATTTTCACTAAATAATTCTACAAAACCGAACCGTATACCATAAGACGCTCCGGGTTTAACTTTGTGAAGCGATATTCCGGCTTCACCATCAGATAAGACTTTATATGAAAGATTATCTATTTCAAAATTATGTTGGTAAGAGAGGCTGCAGAATGGAAAGGCATTATTTAATTTTCGGATCATTGTAAATTCAGGTGTCAGTGAATACCCCCCCGAACCAGTAGAGAGCTCACCGTCTGTTTCATATGGGCTTTTTCCCGTTGGAAAGCCTGCTTTTAGCAGAAAAAAAATGTCGCCCTTAAATTCCTGACGGTTTAGTAACCGGTATTTTATACCTGCAGAAATATCGCCTGGCCCGTTTTCGCTTATTGAAGTACCGCTGTTACTTGTTTTTTCTTTTTCAACATAGGGGATGGTCAGGTTTACTGATAATTCAGGTGTTGCATCATAGGCAGATAGCAGCGTTATGGTTGAGACTTCCTCCTCCCACCCAACAACTGTATATTCATCTTCAATGACAGGATCGTAAGTCGTTTTTTGTGAGGAACCTGCTAACTCGGCATATAAATTCCCCTTTGATACTGGCCTGAATTCATAGCCGATTAAGGGGTAGACCATTTCTGAGCACCATGCACATGTCGAATACAGGAGAATAAATATAACTATAATAAAGTATGTTTTTTTCATCTAAAAACCTTTGAATAACAAGTATGCTTACAATTCAAATTTTACAATAGAGGAATATATAGAAGTTTTAATTCATTTTCAATGATTGAGTGTGGATAAATCAATAGTAGGTCCGGAGATAAGACTGCAGCAAAAAGAGATCGGACTTTTGCTGCAGCTGGTGTGTGGAATATGCTTATCAGTTCGCAAGGTCCAGATAGTCATAAAGGAAACTGCAGATACAGCCGGTGCCGCCATTGTTATAATAATCGGTTATATCTGCGTCTGCTTCATAAAGAGCCGTCAAGCTCATCCGCGACATCTTTTTTGCAGGACCGGCAGCGTTGAGCGCCACGAAACAGAGGTTCTCCACATGAAGAACAATGGTAGCGTTCACATTCGGACCGGGCCCATTCAATACTCCCCGCTTCATCGCCAAGTTCAGCGACTTTTGCCCGCCATAAGGGTATTGTCCGCATCATCACATTTCGGCCGGTAGCAAGACCAAAGTTTTCAATTTTTTGACACGGCCACTCGTTGCATTGGTGGCAGGAATAGAATGCTTTTGATTTTACACAGTCTCTGATATCGCAGGCTTTACAGAATTCATAGAGTTTATCTGCAGGATCTGCCTGCATGCATCCGCAACATTCTGTCTGCTCCGGCGTTGTGCCATACACGCTACCCATAATGTTACGGAACTTATCATTGCCATCCCGCATGGCAATGTACACGCCGCATGTCCCGCAGTATAAACCACAGGGTGCCATTAAGTCCTTATTCCTGAATTCTTCTTCGGTCCATCCTTTCAAAAGACTCTCCTTCAAAATTTGTGCCGGTATATTTGAATTAATTATGATCAGAATTGTGACTTAATTTACCCTATCGTATGAAAAATATTTAATCAAGACGGTATAAACAAAACTGTACGGATAATTTTCAGTTAATAAACCTGATACGATAAACTGCGCAAAATTGACTGGTAAGTGGATGTTACTATTGATAAAAAAAAGAGCTTGATATCAGAGACTCAAATTTGTAGAATAATAGTATCCTTTTGCTTCTAAAATCAATCCATAAATTTGTTGTACGGTTATTGATCTGATCACTCAATGTAAACCAACGGACCCGACGACTTTGATTGTTGTTGGCTGGTTAGGATTATCGATAATGAATAAAGTAAAAATTCTAATAGTTGAAGATGATAACAGTGTCGCAGGCATGGTAGAAGAAATGCTTATAAAATCCGGTTATGAGGTATCAGGAAGAGCCGTTTCCGGCGCCAGAGCGATTATATTGGTTGAAGAACACGAACCGGATCTGATTCTTATGGACATAGATATTGAAGGTGACATGGATGGGATCGAGACATCAGGGTTTATTCAGGAACATTTTGGCGTGCCGGTTATTTTCATGACAGGGCAGGATGATCAGGGAAGATTCAGGCAGGCAATAGATACTTCTCCGTTTGGGTATGTATTGAAGCCTTTTAGGAAAAGGGAACTAATTATTACAATTGAAATGGCTCTGTATAAAGCAAAGGCAGATGCTGATCGCAGACAGGCGGAAAAAGCACTCCGGGATAGTGAAAATAAATATCGTATGCTTTTCATGTCAGCATCCGATGCAGTTGTTATCGTTGATATCCATACGCTTCAGGTGCTGGATGCGAATGCAACAGCAGAAGAAATGTATGGTTACAGTCAGAAGGAATTTTTATCGCTGAAAGTAACAGATTTGTCCGCTGAACCTGAAAAAACGGAACAGGTTTTTGAGGATGAATCCACCACCTGGGTTCCGATAAGAAAACACAGAAAAAAAGATGGTACTGAATTCACGGTGGAAGTTAAGGCGAATATTTTTGATTATAACAATACCCGGGTACATTTGAGCAGTATTCGTGATATCAGTGAGAGAATTTCGGCTGAAGCCGAAAAAAAGAGACTTGAAGAACAGCTTGTTCAGTCTCAAAAAATGGAGGCAATTGGTCAGCTTGCAGCTGGTGTTGCCCATGAAATTAATAATCCCATAGGATTTATCGCAAGTAACCTCAATTCGTTAAAAAAGTATACTGAACAGATTAATGAACTCCTTAACCGGTATAAGCGTCTGGGTGAAATATTAGGTGATACTGACTCAAATGATTTTTCGGCTGAATTACAGCAGTTGATGACCGGCATATCTGATTACAAGGAAGAGATTGAATATGATTATCTGAGTGATGACATTCCTGAACTGTTAAGTGAATGCAGGGAGGGAAGCGATCATATCGGAAGAATTGTAAATGACTTAAAGAGTTTCGCGCACCCGGGTGAAGATAAACAGGTTTCTGTTGATATTAACCAGGGACTACGGTCAACGCTAAATGTTGTGCATAATGAATTGAAATATAAAGCCCGTGTGACTACAGAATTTGGCGATATTCCCATGGTGCAGGGCTATCCTCAGAAATTGAATCAGGTCTTTATGAATATTCTTGTAAATGCAGCCCAGGCGATTGAAGGGCAGGGAGAAATTGATGTCAGTACATTTTCCAAAGACGGAAACGTGATTATTACCATTTCAGATACAGGCTCAGGCATTGATGATGAAAACCTTTCAAAGATATTTAATCCCTTTTTCACCACAAAGGTAATTGGTAAAGGGACTGGCCTTGGCATGAGCATTTCTTTTAATATTATTGACGAGCACCAGGGCAATATTAGCGTTGAAAGCACTGTTGGAGAGGGTACTACATTTACAATCACCTTGCCTAAAGAACCGGATAGTATTTAGATGGGCTTTTTTATGGCCAATAACGTTTAAAACAGACTCACTTCAACTCTGTCCAATTCACCACTTTGGTCAACGACTAACAGCTGGTAATGTCCGGGATGAACCGGGGAAAATTTAAACGCTTTACCCGTTGTTTTAAGAACAGAATTCTCAAACCAGTACCAGGGCCCGCTACCCCCCTGAACTGTAAGGTCAAAGACCGGATATGTGTTTTGTTTATCTTTACTCATTATTACGTCCCCGTCATTTAATCCTTCAATAATTACCGGCTCATCAACAAGAATTTCACTGGTCCCACTACAGCCCGGAAAAGGGGGGGGGATCAAATGGCTGCGGCGGAGAGCTCCGGGAATCCAACTCTCCAAAGCTTTAGGCCATAATTCTACACTGGTTTTTACTGATGAAACGTTTGTCTTGCACCCGGCAGGTATACGATACTTTCTGTTACTGGAAAGCTTCAGATCGAGTTCAATAACAGCCGGCCCTGTCTCTTTTTTCGTTGGCATCAGCGTTTTTGGTGCGGTTTGATTTAGAAGCCAGGCATTTCTTGGTTCATCGCAGCTTGCTGTCGCGGGTTTCGGACCTTTATCAGCGAATTGTCCTCCCGGCCAGCAGATTTGAGTGCCGGTCACTGAGTCCGGTTGTTTGATCCTGTTTTGGTGTGCGGGCAATAATTGAAACGCCATTTTTAAGAGTGGAGTGGCGGTTTGTGCGCCGTAATGTCCCGGTACAGGTATACCATCCGGTCGTCCCACCCAGACCCCAACAGTATACCCCTTGTCAACGCCAATAGCCCATGCATCCCTGAACCCGTAACTGGTCCCTGTTTTAATAGCAAAATTCCGGTCATTTCTTTTGATCTGGCTGTGATCTTTCGGGAGCAGAATATCATGTATAATCCAGGCGGCTCCCTCAGAAAGCAGTTTATGCTGAGATCTTTTTGACTCTTTTTTAAATAAGGGTTCTATGGCATTACCACCACGGCCAAGGCTTGAGTATGCAAATACAAGATTTTCAAGACTGGTGGAAAAACCACCAAGTGCCATGGCAAGGTTAGGGGCAGCACCAACAGGGAGACTTATTTTAAAACCGATGTTGGTCATCCCCGCATAAAAAAACCGGGGGCCAAGGTGGTCTAAAAGCTGAACTGCGGGCAAATTTAAGGATTCCGACAAGGCTTCCGACACACTCACAGGACCACTGAAGTTTCTGTGAAAATTTACAGGGTGGTAATTACCAAACTGAATCGGAACATCCATTAACATGCTTTGGGAATGGATCAGGCCTTCATCCAGAGCCATGCCGTATATAAAAGGCTTCATTGTGGAACCGGGTGAACGGATTGCCTTTACCATATCGACATGACCGAATCGAAGCTCATTCAGGAAATCTGCAGACCCGACATAGGCTTCAACACCGCCGGTATTGTTATTCATTGTAAGGATGGCGCAGGATAGCCGTGGCGGCAGGCCGGCAGTATAATCCTGTGCCAGCTGTTCCATTGCAAGTTGCAGATGATAGCGAATATGGGTTTTGACACGGGGTTGTGTTGCCGGTGTACGATTATGGAGACGTCGGGCCAGAAGTGGGGCATTTATTTTTGTATCGATCGGCCACCCGGTAACCTTCTCCATTTTAGCATCCTGAATGATTTCATTTGACCATATACCAAAAGTATTAAGTCTTTGGAGCAGTTTATCCCTGGCATTTTTTGCAGCATCCGGGAAACGGTCCGGACGGAACCGGCTTGGTGCCTGAGGGAGAACTGCCAGTAAGGCTGCCTGGGCATGGGTCAGGCTTTTTACATCGTGGTCAAAATAGGCATAACTTGCAGCAAGAACACCTTCGAAAGTCCCGCCAAAAGGAGCATTATTCAGGTAATAGGTTAAAATCTCATTTTTCTCATAGCGCCATTCAAGCTGCAATGCTGAAAAGATCTGAAGGCATTTTCCGGTAATATTTCTGGGCATGGCACGTCGTAATCTTGCAACCTGCATGGTAAGTGTCGATCCGCCGGAAATGATTTTACCCGTATCCCCCCACTGATAAGCGGCACGTATAAGGGCTACAGGGTTCACGCCGGGGTGGGCGTAAAACCAACGGTCTTCATAACCTAAGACGGCTTCGATATATCTTGGAGAGACATCATTAATGTTTACAGGATAACGCCAGACCCCGTTCTGGTCTGCAAATGTACGAAGGGGGGTGCCGTCTTCGGCCAGAATAACCCGGGTCTGCGTTCTTGGCAGAAGATCTATCGGGTAAATTCTGTCCAGAACTAAAAAGACAGAAAACGGAATAACGATAAGGAGTAGTAAAAAAATCCCGGAGCTTTTCAGCCCCGGGCGTTTAAAATGCAGTTTTTTCATTTCGCCATTTTTTTATAAAACGTTTTGGTTATTCAAAGACTTCGATACTTTCATTTGTTTTACCAATAGCAAAACGGTAAGGCCTGTACATGTCTTCAACATAACTGCAGGGCATTTTGTAAATCCCCGGTGTAACAGCACGTATGAGATAAAAAAGTGTTGTACTGCCATACTTTTTAATATCAACGGCAGCCACATAACGGTCATCACGGAATTCCTGATGTTTGATATTGTTTTTAAGCATATGCTTGCTTACAGGTTTACCATCGATTTTGATATCATCCAGTTTTACTGAGGCAAGTCCAAGGTTTTGATTTTCAATTTCCACGCCGGCGGGAAGAAGATCAACAACAAGGCCGTCAGGCGTTCGTTTATCAGCAGTGATAACGAGCTGAACGACTGCCAGTTCGCCTGATTTCATTTGGTCCAGCATAAGCAGCTTGCCATCAGTATCATAGAATTTTCTGGTGATCGACAATCCATTGGATTGAGGCTCCGGTATATTTTCAGATAACCCAACCATGCTGACCGCTGTATAGAGTGTCTTATCTCCTGCTTTTACACCTTTGAAACCCTTATACATGTCAAGGTCAAACAGTGTATTAAAGGTTCTGTTGCGATCGAGTTTCTGGTCTGTTTTTTTAGTAGCAAGCGTTGCTGTCCAGTTTTTACCACTACCGTCTTCCAGAAAAACAGCCGTTTTGAATAATGCGATTCTTTCCTGAGTACTCAGCCATCGTCTGTCTTTTACAGCTGCCGAAAGGTCAAACAGAAGCTGTCCGGTTTTGTCAAAATCATATTCATAAACAAGTTCGGTCATTCTGGCCAGATCACGAACATTTGATCCATATTCGCCGTAGTATCGGTGTCTGACTCGTTCGCGTTCTTTCATCGATTGATTATAACAAATGCCTGCATTTTTGGCGTCTCCGGTCAGTTTGAAAGCAACAGCCAGATACTGCCAGCTTAAGCCGTCATCATCTGTTTTTCCGGTGAATTTATCGGACAGACGGCGCAGGTCTCTTAAATCGGCAATACCGGTTTTCGCCAGTACATATCCGGCGTAACTTCTGAAGGCAAATTCATAATGACTGATATCTTCACTATAGTGACGGCTGTCAGCATTATAATTTCCGCTCAAATATTTCCTCAGACGGTTATTAGCTTTTTTCAATGCATCTGAGTTTACAGAAACGCCTGTTTTCTTAGCGTCATTTAAGAATTCAGTGGCATATACGGAGAGCCATTTTGATTCAGGGCTGTGTGGTCCCCATAACCCGAAACTGCCATTACTTTTCTGACGATCCAGAACACGTTCGATACCTTTTTGGATCTGTTCTTTTCTGAACGTGTCATCATAATCACGGTTAAACTGCTTTTTAACCTGGCCGGTTAAATTGAGTTTGGATAACATTGCCGGGGTTGCAAGAACCCACGGATAGCTTGAACTTGTTGATTGCTCAAGGCAGCCATACGGGTAGTGAAGCAGATATTGAAAATGACCGGCAAAATCGATTGGTGGTTTGTCAGAAATGGTCATTTGAAATGCAACAGATTCCGGAATAAGGTCATCGGTTTTGATGTCTGGTTTCCAGTCCGATTCAGGGTTAATGACCGCAAATGTATTGCGCGACAGTGTCGGGTATGGTGAACGAACACCAATCCGCCATGTTCGATCGACTTTAATCGATTTATCCTCATTGACTACCTGAATAGAAATTACACCCTGTCCCGTGGCTGCGGAGGGTGTTATCGGAAACCTGAGTGTGGTCTTTGCTTTATCTTTAAGAGTTAACGATTTTTCCTCAGAAAGCTCCTTCAGTGACCCATTCAGCGTAAGCAGCAGGTTTAAAGTCTGGTCTGCGTCGCTCATGTTCTGTATATCAAGTGCGATTGTTGATTTATCTCCCATTGCAAGGAATCTGGGCATGGATAGCTGGGTAACGACTTTGTCAGCCACAAGCGTGTCCGCATCTGTTTTCCCAAACTGCTCATCAGCGTAAACCATGACCATCCAGCGAAGTTTTCCGTTAAAAGACGGAAGATCAAAATCGACCTCTGTTTCACCATTCTCATCTATTGCAAGAGGCTTTGAAAAGAAAGAGACCATCATGACGTCAGATTTTGGTTTATCTCCCCCCCTGGCAAGGTCATCATCCGATTCACTGAACCCGCCGCCGAAACGCTGCCGCGCATCTTTAGGCCCGATATTATCAATAACCTGACCATAATTGTCATAGAGCTCGATATTATATCGTCGCGGGCCGAAAAAATAGGTCTCAGCATCCGGGGTTTTAAAACGGGTGATGTTCAGGATCCCCACATCCACAAGTGCCACAACGACTTTTGTGTTGGACGGTACAGGATAATCTGCCGTGACTTTGATTTTTGCCTTGATTTTGCTGTTTGGCTCCACCTTTTCAGGGGCGTCTATAGTCACATTTAAAAGGGTATTATCTCTTTTTAAAGGCATATGGACCATGCCGAAAGCCCGTGTTGGTACCGGTGTTTTTGTCATGTCACCCGGCCTTATTACCATTACCGATGCATAAAGATCATGGCGATCCCAGTTTTTATCTGTCTGGATATCAATAAGGGTTCCCGAAGATTTTACCGGCATGTACTGAGTAAAGAGGACTCCCTTTGAGCTTTCGACTGTGATTAATGCAAGACCGTCCTGTGGCGGATCAATTCTTAGTTTTGCAGGATCTCCTGGTTTATACGAGCTCTTATCAAATCCCAGACTTACCTGATCAGGCTTTTGGGAACTTTCATCGCGCGCATTACCCCACCATGACCAGGACGTTTTAAACTCGAAAGCTGACTCTGTTTTATCATTAATGACTTCGACTCTGTAGTTACCCCAACTGACAGGCAGGCTGACAGTTTCAGTCCCGCTTTCCCCTACCATCACTGATTTTGAAAAGACGGTCACAGGCTTGTCATTCCATGCCCAGTGCCAGCCCCGGCTGTCAGTATGGCGCCAGAACCAGTTCCGGTCCTGCCGAATAAGGGTTACCTGCAGAGGTTTATTTTTCAGCCATTTCCCATCTCTGCCGACACAACCGACTTTAATATCGATCGTGGTGTTGGAATCCGGGTTGCCTTTAAACTGCGGCTCAATGCCGATATATTCACTCCCGTTAAGAACTGTCAGAGCGCTGCGCCTGGTAACCGGGCGGCCACCTGTTTCATATACACTGGCACTGATACCAAGTGCTATAGGGGACTTGTTCTCAAGCCACCTGTTCTGCATTGAAAGCTCACCTGTACCATCATCGGACAGTTTGATTTCGTAAAAAGTTCTTCGGTTGTAATTGATATTTTCTTTCATATCGCCAAAGTGAACGGTTGGCAGCTCTTTGAACGGGTGCGGATTGACCCGGGCTGTTACAAAACCATCAACTTTGTTTCCTGAAGCCGGGGCGCCATACAGGTAGTTCGATGTAACCGGCACTTTAATAAGAGATTCTTTGCCAATGACGCGGTTTTTATCAACATCTCCGTCAAAAAGCTGCAGATCAATACGTTCCGGGAGAAAATCCTCAACCTTAAAGAAATAACTCGATTTGTTCGAATCGGCAAAGCTGAACTTAAGGTGATACCGGCCTGTCTGGCTTGAATCGGTTGTCTGATATTCATATGCATAAAACCCTTTTTCAGACGGTTGAATCCGACCTGATTTTAACTTGCCGCCATCCGGTTTATACAACGTATAGTCTAATGGCATCGAAGGCGGAAGCTTGCCGTCATAGTTTCTTACCAGTGAATTGACACTTATTTTTTCTGCGGGCCTGTACAGGTCCCTTGGTCCCCATGAATAAATCTGATATTCACTGTGACTGGTAACAGCGTTTTTGAGACCGGACAGGTCGAGGGCGTTCCTGTTTAATGCAAGGACAGAAAACTGATCTTTTTTGGTAGCTGTAACAAAATATTGATTTTTTTGAATATTAAAACTGGCTTTTCCAAGAGAGTCACTGATCCCTTTTTCAAGAGATTCACCTTTCCGGTTAACGACGCTTAGCTTGACCCCGCTTAAAGGATGGCCTGTGGTAATATCCTGAGCATAAATATCAAATGTTTTTTCATAACGGCGAACATGGAGGCCTATATTGGTCTGCATAAAGTAGGCATATTCATAATCGTACTCGTATTCTCCTGCTTTATACATTACAGCAGCATAAAGTCCCGGTTCATTTAATTTTTTTATTTCGTCAAGATTGATGTTGCACTCGGTTCGCTGGTTCAGCCGGTTTTTAAGTTCAAATCGCCCGGAGTAAATAAGCTTTCCGTGGTTTTTGATTTCGTTTACTCTGCCATAGTATTTTGAACCGTTGCTGTGCATGTATCTCAGAAGTTCTGGTATGTTCGTGTCATTAATTGCAAAAAAATCGATATTTACTTCATCAATATTGAGCGTTGTAACGGGAAGCGTTTTGGGCCCGGAACTGCTTATGATATGGCCACTTGAGCTGAAGTTGACCGTGGGCTGAAGTCTTTTGGTTTTTAATTTGGTTGTCTTTGATTCTTCCAGTCTTTGTCCGTTAACATCTCTGACTTCATTTGTGACCCGGACGCTGTATTTTGTCTCAGGAGAGACAAAGGGGAATATCAGCTTTGTCCTGTCTTTATTGATAATCCAGTGATCAGAACCGCCCCCTTTAAGGGTTACATAATGATCTTTTAAACGCGCTTTTGATAATGGTGCCGTAAAGCTTATGGCAATCGCCGGCGCATTTTCATAAACCATTTCATTAATGGAGCTGACTTTAAAATCTGCGCCCCGATAGTCTTTTTTCGCCTTTTCCTCGTCAAAGGCAAAGGCGGAATTAAAAAGAAACAGAACACTGAATAGTAACATTGTTGGGATACGGAACATATTATTAACTCCTTATAATTTAAAGAAAGTTTCTGTATGGTAATTATGGTAAAAATTATGCAGTCTATACAGGAGCTGCTTTTGCTTGTAATCTGAAATTTTAAACGTTCACCCTTGTATCTGTCAAGCTAATTACAAAATAGCGCGGTTATTTTAATTTTCAATGTCAGGTTAAAAAATGTGGGGAAGCACTAAATCTTTTAAGAAACGCTATTGACCTTGGGTCATAAGCGTTGTATCTGGATATGCATAAAGAGAATGCCTTTACTCAGAATAAAATGAAATGCCTGTCAGAAATTATTCAATGTTGATACTTTAAGGTCCTAAAATAGGGACGGCGGACAGTTGCTTTTAGATAGGTGCCGGAAGTATAACAGCCAGGATATATAGTTCTTAGATTTTTTGTTTTTCAAAACAGGGAGTATAGAATGAATCACACCATTTGCGACGCTATTCAACAAAAAACAGTACTTAATCTTTATTACGATGGCCATATGAGAGTTGTTGAACCTTATACTCATGGAGTCTCTGACTCGGGGAAAAAAGTCTTACGATGCTTTCAGATTGATGGCGGCAGTAATTCAGGAAAAGTTCTTGGCTGGAAAGTACTGAATGTAAATGAGATTCAACTCCTTTCAATTACTGAAAGAGAATTCTCAAGGGCAAGACAGGGGTACAGGGATACCGATACAGGGATAGAAAGAATTTTTTGTGAACTTCAGGAAGCTGGTTTGTAACTGAAATAAGACATGGCGATCAGAGACCCGGAGTTTCCGGGGACAATGAACGGGAGGTTGCAGATGGAAATTAAGTCAGTAAAATGCTTGTTTTTTTCACCGACAGGAACTACCAGAACGATAACACAGCATATCGCTGAGGGGCTACAGGCAGACCAGACAGATATGCTGGATTGCACAAGTCTTTCACAGCGTAACATAGAGCCGCTGACTTTTAAGGATGAGATTGTTATCATTGCTTCACCGGTTTATTATGGCCGGCTTCCGGAAAAACTGATTCCGTTTCTGAAAACGATTAGAGGTGAAAATACCCCCGTAGTTCCTGTAGTCGTTTATGGAAACAGGGAGTTTGAGGATGCACTGATAGAATTGTATGATATTCTGGCGGATCAGGGGTTTATCCCTGTTGCCGGCGGTGCTTTTGTCGGCGAACATTCATACTCTCTTCCTTCACGTCCCATAGCGCAAGGTCGGCCGGATTCAAATGACATTGAGCAGGCCCGTTTTTTTGGCGCAGATATTCAGAAGAAATTTAAATCAGTTATTTCAATGGATGGGTTTGAAAAATTAAAAGTTTCCGGCAGTACGCCGTACCTTGAACCCGAAAATTTATATATGCTGAAAGAAGTTCGAAAAACATTACCCTTTACACCAGAGACTGATATGGATAAATGTAGTCAATGCTATCGGTGTGTTGATGTCTGCCCGACAGAAGCTGTAAGTTCTGCTGATGTGTCGGCCATAGACAGATGGGAGTGTCTTATCTGTTTTGCCTGTATTAAAAACTGTCCTTCCCTGGCAAAACAGATGACAGACCCTCACTTTAACGGAGCAATTGAACATTTGCAGCAGGCATGTCAGGAAAGAAAAGAGCCGGAGATCTTTCTGTAAAATGCAGGATTTTATGAATACCGGCTTAGATGGGGAAATATGCGGGCACATTATTTAAAACACGTCTCTTTTGAAGGGCCTGGCAGTATAAAACCATGGCTTCTTTCAAAGGGCTATAAGATAAGCTGTACAGAACTGTATGAATTAGTCTCATTCCCGGCACCGGAAGAAATCGATTTTCTTGTTATCATGGGTGGGCCCATGAGCGTGAATGATGAAAAAGAATATCCCTGGCTTGTTCCTGAAAAACAATATATTAAAGCCTTTATTGACTCAGGGAAACCGGTAATCGGGATTTGTCTGGGTGCTCAACTCATAGCAAGTGCAATGGGGGCTAAGGTTTATCAGAATTCTGAAAAGGAAATTGGCTGGTTTATGGTTCAGGGTGTTCCATCGGAGTTACCTTCATTATTTAATTTCCCGACTGCGACTGAAGTGTTTCACTGGCACGGCGAGACATTTGACCTGCCACCTGACGCAACCCTGATCGCAAGAAGCGCTGCCTGTGAAAATCAGGCATTTCAAATCGGAAAGTCAGTCATCGGCCTGCAGTTTCACCTTGAAACCACCCCTGAATCAGCAAAAGACATTGTTGATAATTGTGGATGTGAATTAGTCCCCTCACAGTATGTGCAGACAGAGGCGGATATCCTTTCTGCAAAGCTTGAAAAATACAATTCAATTAATCTGTTGATGGGGGATATTCTAACATATTTACAACAGATTTAAATTACAGGTACATGAGCATCGAAGTCAGCTTCAATGAGACTGTTTTCTTTATTTGAACCAAGGTTTATATCGACATTATTAATTCGGTTTATCACTTTTTTTTGTTTCTTTAAGAGTACGAAGATATTTCTATCTTATGGCGCAATAATCAAATGAAATTCCAATTGGATCGGGAGACAGAATATGGAGAAGTTAAAACTGGGAACCACGGTGATAATGGCAGGTGCTCTGATCTATTTATCCAGCGTTCTTCTCTTTTGGGGATTTGAAATCAGGACCATTCGGAAAGAAATTCCGGAGCTGGTGAAATCAATCAACACGATCACCATTGATGTACCGGCTGTCCTTGAAAAGGTTGATTCAGTGAACAAAAGAATTGACAGCATTATAGCGGAAACAGCAAAAATAAGGGCGGTCGTTCCCGGAATTATTACAGAAGTTGCAAATGTCAGAGAGACTGTTCCGCAGGTATTAAAAGAGGTCAATACGGCAACGACCCTGGTCCCTCAGATTATTGATGAGGTGGGGGCTGTTCGAAAAGTTATCCCTGGAATTTTATCAGAAGCAAAAGCTATTCGAACCGACATCCCCGGCGTGATAGCAAAAACAGAGACGCTTATGGCAGATTTCGATAAAGTCAGTAGAACAGCCGGGCGTAACGCAGCTATGGGTGCAGCAGAAGGTGTTTTTACATCACCGGTTACTTTACCGCTTCAGATGATTCAAAAAGGTGTAAAAGGATTGCTTCCAAAGAAGATCTTTCAGGAAAAGAAGGCAGAAGACGCCACAGGAAAATAAGTTGGCCTCGATAAATAAATTCCAGTTAACCCCAATGTTGCAAAAGTTTGTAGTACCCCAGCTCCAAGGCATCAAGTGTGAAGTAGTAGTTCTTTACGTCAAACACTTGATAACGCAGGAGATGGAGTACTACAGG